>Ga0126381_100003660_pt1 | contig 16685 bp, 14 predicted proteins | sample PanSoiMetPlot_28_FD_96465 | JGI IMG/M metagenome (GOLD analysis project Ga0126381, IMG submission 96465) | Tropical forest soil microbial communities from Panama - MetaG Plot_28 | ecosystem: Environmental > Terrestrial > Soil > Tropical forest > Bulk soil | place: Panama | collected 2016-02-17 | reverse complement strand
GCCGCGCTGGCCCTGGCCGAGGTCGCGGTCGGCCGGAGCGTGCACAACAGGCTGACAGGCCGGAAGACCGCGAAACCGCTCGCGCCGATCGCCGTTGCCCGGCTGGTGGCGCTCGCCAAGGCTAGCTCCGCCGCAGGCGCCGCGCTCGGCGGCCTGGTCGGCGGCTACTTGATCTACGTGCTGAGAGAGCTGGACAAGAGCGTGCCCGCGCGTGACGCGCGGGTGGCCGGGGTAACCCTGGCCGCAACCCTCCTGCTGATGGCGGCGGCGCTCTACCTCGAGCGCTGCTGCCGCGCGCCGAAACCGCCGGACGACTCCGACGACGAGTCCGATCGCTCGCCAGATAGCTGGCAATGGCACTCGTAGCCGGCTGGCTGCCAGCACCCGGCTACCCTCCGGCGAGCGTCATCCGCGAGGATGCTCCGCGTGACATCTGACGCCGTGCCTGGCTGGGCTGGCCAGCCTGGCCCCGGCCCCGAGCACCCGGCACGCCTCCGGATCGGGGTCATCGGCGCGGGCCGGGTGGGCACAGCACTGGCGGTTGCCCTGAGCAGGGCCGGACACCGGATTACGGCGGCGTCGGCTGTGTCGGAAGCATCCAGGGAGCGGGTCCGCCGGTACCTGAGCGGAGTCCCAGTAAGCCAGCCTGCGGACGTGGCCGATGCCTCCGACCTGGTACTGCTGACCGTTCCCGACGACGCGCTGCCCGGACTCGTGCGCGGGCTCGCGGCGACTGGGGCACCCCTGGCGGGCCGGATGCTCGTGCACGCGAGCGGTCGTCATGGGCTCGCGGTGCTGGAGCCTGCAACCCAGCAGGGGGCGCTGCCGCTGGCGCTGCATCCGGTCATGACCTTCACCGGCCGCGCGGACGATGCCGACCGGCTGGCCGGCATCTGCTTCGGAGTCACGGCGCCTGCCGTGCTGAGGCCGGCAGCCGAGGTCCTGGTGATGGAGATGGGCGGCGAGCCGGTCTTCATCGCCGAGGCTGACCGCGATCTGTACCACGCCGCGCTCGCGGGCGCCGCCAACCACCTGGTCACGCAGGTCGTTCAGGCCGAGGATCTGCTGGTGAAAGCGGGGGTCGGGCAGCCCGCCCGGATGCTTGGCCCGCTGCTGTCGGCCGCCCTCGACAACGCGCTGCGACTCGGCGACGCGGCCCTGACGGGCCCGGTCGCCCGCGGCGATGCCGAGACCGTGGCTGGCCACGTGGCGGCGCTCCGCGCCGAGGCGCCGGAGGCACTGCCCGCTTACCTCGCCCTCGCGCGCCTGACCGCGACGCGCGCGCTGGCCGCTGGCACGCTGACCGCGCCGGACGCCCGGCGTTTGCTCGACGTGCTCGCGGAGGTGCCGCGGTGAGAGAGTCGGCGCCGTGACGAAGGCCAGCACCGCGAGCGGGCTGCAGACCCATGCCGTCGCGCCGCCTGCGCCGGTGCTCATCCGAACTCGGCGGGGCCTCGCCGCGGCGAGGCCTGCGCTGCCAGGGCCGGTTGTGCTGGTGCCCACGATGGGCGCGCTGCACGACGGTCACCGCTCGCCGCTGCGTGTCGCGCGCGAGCATGCCGGACCCGGCGGCTCGGTGCTGGTGTCGATCTTCGTGAATCCGCTGCAGTTCGGTCCGGCCGAGGACTTCGACCGCTATCCACGGCCGATCTCTCGTGACCTGGCGGTCTGCGCGCAGGAAGGCGTGACCGCAGTCTTCCGCCCGAGCATCGAGCAGATGTATCCAGCGCAGCCCGCGGTTACCGTCAACCCGGGACCGGTGGGCCGGCTGCTAGAGGGCGCGTCCAGGCCGGGGTTCTTCGACGGGGTGCTGACCGTGGTGCTGAAGCTGTTCCAGCTCACGCGGCCGGACGCGGCCGTGTTCGGAGCCAAGGATGCCCAGCAGCTGGCGCTGATCCGCAGAATGGTGATCGACCTCGACCTCGGCGTGGAGGTTATCGGGGCGCCCCTGCACCGCGATCCGGACGGACTGGCTGCCTCGAGCCGCAACTCCTATCTGTCAGCGGGCGAGCGAGCATCGGCTCTCGCGCTGTCGCGTGCGCTGGACGCGGCTCGCGCCGCCGCCCCGGGCGGCGCCGGGCCTGCGGTAGCGGCCGCGCGTGCTGTCCTGGAGAAGGCAGCCGCAGCAAGCCCGCCCGTACAGCTCGACTACCTCGTGCTCGCCGACCCGGACAGCTTCGCCGAAGTCAGGGCCGACCACGTAGGTCCCGCGATCCTGCTGGTCGCCGCGAAGGTCGGCGGCACGCGGCTGATCGACAACGCACCGGTGGACGTCGGCGCAGCCGCTGCCGGGCCGCGCGGGGTTCCTGGCCATCGCGGTCTGGGGTGGCCCGAAGGGACGCCGAGTCCCCCCGAGGGCGCTAAGCCGGGCAGGCAGACGTGATCGCTCCGCGGCTGCTCGCGCCCGCGCCGGGCTGGCGCCGGGAGACCGACGTTGTCGTCGTCGGGTCCGGGGTCGCCGGCGTCACCACGGTGCTGGCGATCCGGCGCGCGCTGCCCGCCGCCAGGATCGTGCTCGCGACGAAAACCGTCCTCGATGACGGATCCACGCGCTGGGCGCAGGGCGGCATCGCAGCAGCCCTGGGCCCCGGCGACACGCCAGAGCAGCACCTGCAGGACACACTGACCGCCGGTGCCGGGATCTGCGATGAGCGGGCAGTCCGCGTCCTCGTCACCGACGGGCCAGGCGCCGTGCGGCGGCTGATCGAGCTCGGCGCGTCCTTCGACCGGGAGCCCTCCGGGCCGCTGGCCCTGACCAGGGAGGGCGGTCATCTGCGCCGGCGGATCGCGCACGCTGGCGGCGACGCGACCGGAGCTGAGATATCCAGGGCGCTTCTCGCCGCGCTCGCCGAGGCCGGCCAAGCTGCAGAGCTTGAGGTAATCGAGCACGCGCTTGCCATCGACCTGCTCCAGACGGCGGATGGGCGTGCGGCGGGCATCACCCTGCACGTGCTCGGCGAGGGCCAGCGGGACGGCGTCGGCGCTGTCCACGCCAGGGCCGTCGTGCTGGCAACCGGTGGCTTCGGTCAGGTCTACTCGGCCACGACCAACCCGCCGGTATCGACGGGAGACGGCCTGGCTATGGCGCTACGGGCCGGCGCCGCGGCTGCCGACCTGGAATTCGTCCAGTTCCACCCCACGGTGCTCTGGCTCGGGCCGGCCTCGCGCGGGCGGCAGCCGCTCATCTCCGAGGCCGTGCGCGGTGAGGGGGCCGTCCTCGTGAACGCGGCCGGCCACCAGATCATGACCGGACAGCATCCGCTCGCCGACCTGGCCCCGCGCGATGTGGTGGCGAAGGCGATCATGCGCGAGCTGCTCACGTCTGGCTCGGACCACGTCTATCTGGACGGCCGGCACCTGGGTGCGGCGGAGTGGGCGCGCCGGTTCCCGACGATCCTCGCTAGCTGTCGCGAGCATGGCATCGACCCGGTCACCGAGCCGATCCCGGTGGTGCCGGCGGCCCATTATGTCAGCGGCGGGATCCGCACGGACCTGCGCGGCTGCACCAGCGTGCCCGGTCTGTACGCATGCGGCGAGGTCGCCTGTACCGGCGTGCACGGCGCGAACCGACTGGCGTCGAACTCGCTGCTTGAGGGCCTGGTATTCGCTGAGCGAATAGCGGTCACCCTGGGCCGCGGCCTGCCCCCGGCGGCGGAGCCAGCCGTCGACACCCGCCCGGCAGGCCTGGCGGACCCCGCAGTACTCGGGCCGCTGCAGCAGCTCATGACGACGGACGCGGGCGTGCTGCGCTCCGGGCCCGGCCTGGCACGGGCTGCGGCGGGCCTGGCCGAGCTAGGCCTGAAGGCCACGGACAAGCCGGACGCCGACGCGTGGGAGGCCACGAACCTGCACCTCATCGCCACCGCGCTGGTCGGGTCGGCGCTGGCCCGTGAGGAAACGAGGGGCAGCCACTGGCGAGAGGACTTCGCCGACGCTCGCGACGCCTGGCGCGGCCGGCTGATCGTGTCGGCGGGCGAGTCCGGCCTGACGTCGGTGTTCGAGCCGGTACTGGACAGATAGCCATGACCCGCAGAAGCGACCGGGGAGTTGCCGGCGGCAGTGCCAGTGACGGCCCCGTTCCGGTCCTCAAGGAAGAGATCGCGAAGCGACTGCGCGCGGGCGGGCTCGATCCCGCCGACGTCTCCGCCGTTGTCGCCGCAGCCCTGGCTGAGGATCTGGCGGGCGGCGCTGACGTCACCACAGCGGCCACCGTTCCCGCCGGTGATCTCGGACGGGCAGAAGTCGTTGCGCGGGCGGCCGGTGTCGTGGCCGGGCTGCCGGTAGCGGAGACAACTTTCTGGCTCGCATCTGACGGTGGCACACTGGCGTGCACGCCGCGGGCCGCTGACGGTGACCGGGTGGCGGCCGGCCAGTCCGTCCTGACGGTGACCGGCCCGATCGGCCCGCTGCTAACCGCCGAGCGGACGGCGCTCAACCTCCTCTGCCACCTGTCGGGCGTGGCCACGCTGACCCGGCAGTGGGCTGACGCGGTTGCCGGTACGCGGGCGCGCATTCGCGACACCCGCAAGACGATCCCCGGGCTGCGGGCGCTGGAGAAGTACGCGGTGCGCTGCGGTGGCGGGGTGAACCATCGGATGTCGCTGTCCGACGCCGCTCTCATCAAGGACAACCACGTGGCGGCGGCGGGGTCGGTCAGCGCCGCGTTCGCCGCGGTCCGCGCCCGCGCACCGGGGCTGCCTCTCGAGGTCGAATGCGACACGCTCGATCAGGTGGCCGAGGCGCTGGCCGCTGGCGCCGACCTCATCCTGCTGGACAACTTCGCGATCGCAGACATAACGGCGGCGGTCAACCTGGCGGCTGGCCGAGCGCTGCTAGAGGTCAGCGGCGGCCTCACGCTGGACCGAGCCAGTTCGGTCGCGGCGACAGGCGTGGACTACCTTGCGGTAGGGGCGCTGACCCACTCGGCGCCTGCCCTCGACTTCGGGCTGGACCTGCTGAGCCCGGTTAACGCATCGGGAGCGCCATGCTGCTGACTATCGACGTGGGTAACACCAACACGGTGCTCGGCCTGTTCGACGGCCCGGACGTCGTGGAGCACTGGCGGGTTTCCACTGACCCCGAGCGCACGGCGGACGAGCTGGCGGTGCTACTGCAGGGGCTGCTGCGGCACAGCACGCTCTTCGCCGAGCCCGACGTCAGCGGGATAGCGCTGTGTTCCACGGTGCCGTCGGTGCTGCACGAACTCCGGGAGATGTGCCGGCGGTATTACGGCGACGTGCCCGCGGTGATCGTCGAGCCAGGGGTGAAGACCGGTGTGCCGCTGCGCTACGACAACCCGAAGGAGGTTGGCAGCGATCGCATCATGAACGCGGTCGCGGCCGTGCACCTCTATGGCGGACCGGCGATCGTGGTCGACTTTGGCACGTCGACGAACTTCGACGCGGTGAGCGAGCGTGGCGAGTTCGTCGGCGGCGCACTGGCACCCGGCATCGAGATCTCCGTGGACGCCCTGTCCCGGCGGGCCGCGCAGCTCCTCAAGGTCGAGCTGGCCAGGCCTGCCCGCGTTATCGGCAAGAGCACGGTCGAGGCGCTGCAGTCGGGCATCATCTTCGGCTTCGCCGGCCAGATCGAGGGCATCGTGACCCGGATGGCGGCCGAGCTGGCGCCGTCGGATCCCGGCTCGGTCACGATCATCGCGACCGGCGGGCTGGCGCCGCTGGTCATCCACGAGGTTGGCGTGATCGACGCCTACGAGCCGTGGCTCACGCTGATCGGCCTGCGGCTGACCTACGAGCGGAATACCGCTACGGCGCGTGCCGGGCGGGAAAGCTCGGGCCAACAGAGCGCTCGCCAGGCGGATGCGAGCGCGGATAGCGGTGGCCACGAGGCAGCTGGCCAGGACGCTGCGGTCACCGGGTGACCTGCGCCCGGTAACCTCGGCATGTGACGCAGGACGACCGAGACGACGCCTCAGCCGCACTCCAGCCAGCCGGCGGGATCAGCGCGCCCGAGCAGATGCAGGTCCGGCTAGCCAAGGTGACGCGGCTGCGCGCGGCCGGAATAGACCCCTATCCGGTCGGCTACCCGAGGACGCATGTCATCGCCGACGTGCGGGCGGAGTACGGATCGCTGCCCGCCGACACTTACACCGGTGTCACCGTGAGTGTCGCGGGCCGGGTCATGCTGTACCGCAACGGCGGCAAGCTCTGCTTCGCCCGGCTTCGGGACGGCAACGGCGAGATCCAGGTGATGGTGCGGCTGGACCGGGTCGGCCAGCAGGCGCTGGCTGCCTGGAAGGCCGACGTCGACCTGGGTGATCACGTGGGCGTGACCGGTGAGGTCATCACGTCGAAGTCTGGCGAGTTGTCCGTGCTCGCCGACTCCTTCGCGATCACGGCCAAGGCGCTGCGCCCGCTGCCTGACAAGCACCGCGGGCTGACCGACCCCGAGTCGCGGGTGCGGCAGCGTTACCTTGACCTGATCGTCAACCCGGAGGCGAGACGCGCCGCGGAGGTGCGCGCGGCGGTGACCAGGGCGGTACGGGAGGAACTGCACGACCGCGGCTTCCTGGAGGCGGAGACCCCGGTGCTGCAGACGCTGCACGGCGGGGCTAACGCCCGGCCATTCACTACCCATATCAACGCCTTCCGGCTTGACCTCTACCTAAGGATCGCGCTGGAGCTGCACCTCAAGCGGCTCGTCGTGGGCGGCATCGAGCGGGTCTACGAGATCGGCCGCATCTTCAGGAACGAGGGTGTCGACGCCACGCACAACGCTGAGTTCACGATGCTCGAGCTGTATCAGGCCTACGCCGATTACAACACGATGGCGACCCTGACCAGAGAGCTGCTGCAAGCCGCCGCAGTGGCTGCGAACGGCGATGAGGTTGCGCGCAGGCCGGACGGCACTGAAGTCGACATCAGGGGTGAATGGCGTCAGGCCACCGTGCACGGTGCACTTTCGGATGCCCTGGGCGAGGAAGTAACGCCAGGCACCTCGGAAAAGCAGCTGCGCGAGTACGCGGCCGAGCGGCAGATCGAGCTGCAGCCATCCTGGGGCCAGGCGCAGGTGCTACTGGAGCTCTATGAGCACCTCGTCGAGGCCAGCACGGTGGAGCCGACTTTTTACCGGGACTTCCCGGTCGAGGTGTCGCCGCTGACCCGGCAGCACCGGGAGGATCCCAGGCTTGCCGAGAAATGGGACCTGGTCGCGTTCGGCACGGAGATTGCTACCGCGTACTCCGAACTCGTGGATCCTATCGAGGAGCGGGCCAGGCTGACGGCCCAGTCAATGCTGGCCGCCGGCGGCGATCAAGAGGCTATGCAACTCGACGAGGACTTCCTCATGGCGCTGGAACACGGCATGCCGCCGAGCGGCGGCATGGGCATGGGCATAGACCGGATGCTGATCATGCTGACCGGCGCGCCGATCCGGGAGACAATTCTGTTCCCGCTGGTCAAGCCTGGCTGACCCAGGCGGCTGCGTGGCCACCCGGCCGACATGACGCTGCCCGGCCAGGGGGGGGACCCGACCGGGCAGCTGCGGGGAAGGTATCGATGCCCCGTCAGGCGACGATGCGGACGGCGCCCGCGAAAGCGCTCCAGTAAATCGGCTCAACGTGGACCGGTATGCCGAAAGTAGGCGCGTCGACCATCAGCCCGTTGCCGACGTACAAGCCGACGTGGCTGAGATCAGAGAAGAAGAACACCAGGTCGCCGGGCTCAAGCTGGTCTCTGGAGATGTGCTCGCCTTCATTCCATTGATCGCCGGTGTAGTGCAGGAGGCTGATGCCAACCTGGGCGTACGCCCACAAGACGAGGCCCGAGCAGTCGAAGGCGTTCGGGCCGGCCGCGCCCCAGACGTATGGATCGCCGACCCTGCTCAGCGCCCACCTCAGTGCCTGGACGCCGACGCTGTTGCCGCTCACCGTTATGTTCGGGTACTGGCCGGTCTGCTGGTAGATCGCCGCCGCCTGCGCAAATGCCTGGCTGTTGAAGAAGTTCTCCCGCTGCTGGATCGCGGCAACCTTGGACTGCATCTCGGCGGTCAGCTGCGTTGCCCGGTGCTCTTGCTGGGCCGCGGCCGCCTCGGCTCGCTGCGCCTGGGTCTCTGCGCTGGCGACGAGGCTCACCTTTGCGCCGTTCTCGCGCTGCAACTGGCTCATGATCGACGCCCGGTTGAGCAGGCTTTGCGGAGAGTTGGTAGAGAGCAGCTGAAGCGTCGGGTTCAGGCCGCCGGTCATGTAGCTCTCGACCGCGATGGCCGCGATCGAGCCCTGGTCCTGGGCGAAGACACTCAGGTCCCTGGCCGCATTCTGGCGCGCGAGCCTCGCCTCGGCCTGCGCCTGCGTGAGCTGGATCTGCAAGCTGTCGTACTGCTGACTGAGCGCGTCGATCTGCTGGGCAAGCTGGTTTGCCTGTGCCAGCGTGGCGTCGAGGGTGGGATTGCCAGTCGGCGAAGAAGTCGCCACTGACGCGCCCGCGATGGCCGTCGGGAGGAGAACCGCGAAGGTCGCGACCACGGCCAGTATCGCCGTACGCCTGCCCATACGCACGACCGGTCTTCCTGACCCATGGGGCTCATCGTGACGTGCTCGAGATGCCGCCGGTGCTACATGCCTGTTCGGCATGCGCATGACGCATCGTCTCCTCTCCTAGGCCGCCTACCGGGTTAGCTGACGGGTTCGGGCCGGAGGAGCCCTACGGCGGGCTGCGGACCTGCGGAGCATCCTCAGCCTGCCGATTCACCCCAGGGATCGATGGGTCCCCGGCTCCCTGACCACTTGGCCGCGATCAGGAACTCGGCGGGTGCCGCAGGCTCACGGGGGCCTGCTGCGGGTTTCAGCGATGCAGATTAATCGAAACTGCCGTTGTCCCGGGCCGGAACGGGCAAAGTGCTCCGCCCGGCGTAGTTATCGCTGGCGCACCTCCGCATTGTCTGCGCTCACCACACTGCCACTTCTGATGGTCGGTCAAAGCCAGGCCCATCTGGCTGTTATCTTTGTCTGCCCAGGTCAGACGGCGTGTCACCGATCCTGGCGCCGGTGCCGTAATCTGCGTGTGATCTGCCACGGCCGCGTTCGGGGCAGGGTTCTCCGACGCAAAGCGTGCCGACGGGGTAACGCTGAGTGAATCATTGTGATTGGCGATGGCTGAGCTTGTTTGGGATGCTGGAATCCAGGCAGGACGGCCTGCGGTTGGCGCTCCGTCTCACTGCCAGGTGCGACCCAGGCCGGGCGTCGGTCGGCCTGGGTCGCGGAGACGGGCTGCTGGATGGACTACGGGGTGAGGCGAGCCAGGACGAGCGACGTGCGCGCTATCCGGGCACTCGTGGATGCGAACGTCAAGTCGGGGCGGCTTCTGGATAAGCCGACAGTGACCCTGTACGAGGACATTCAGGAGTTCTGGGTGGCTACTACGCCGGACGGGGAAATTGCTGGCTGCGGGGCGCTCCACGTAATGTGGGAAGACCTGGCCGAGATCCGTACGCTCGCAGTCGCAAGCGATCATCAGGGCTGCGGCGCCGGGAACCTTATAGTCGCAGCACTCCTTGATACAGCCAGGGAAGTCGGCGTTAGCCGGGTATTCGTCCTGACGTTCGCGGTGGAGTTCTTCGGCAGGCACGGCTTTACCCAGATCGCCGGACAAGCGGCCGCTCCGGAGGTCTATGCCGAACTGCTGCGCTCTTATGACGAAGGCGTCGCCGAGTTCCTCGATCTCGACCGGGTGAAACCGAACACCCTTGGCAACACGCGCATGCTGCTGCGATTGTGAGCGGCGCGTAGTCGGATATCGCAGGAGACCACCTGACCCGTCCCCGGAGTCGGGCGGTCGAATTGACCCTGGTGCCCGATGACAACTTCCCAGGGATTCAGTCGGCCGCGAGGGACTGACGGCGGCTCCGCACGCGACGGGCTGGCCAGCGCTGGCTGCCCGGGCTGTTTGGGCAAGGCCAGTGGTGGCAGGTACTAGCCTGGTGGCATTGCCCGGCTAGCTGAACCGGAGAGGGCCACGGGTCAGATGCAGGTGCTGTCCGCGCTCACGCCGCCGCTTCTGGTGTGCGCCCTCGTGGTCATCGCCATTGTCGCGTTCCTGCGGCATGAGATGGGCCGGTCGCGTACCGGCCGTACTGCCCGCCGTGATCAGGGGGACGTCCCTGCGGTGCCGCGCTCCGCTGATCCCGATAAGAGGCGGAGCAGCCTGACCGATGCCTCGCGAGCCGCTGCCGACGATAGCGGGCCCGCGCCGCGGCGCTTACCTTGAGTCGGCCCAGGATGATGCATTGTCTGGTCCGCGCGATAGATAAAACGGCTATCTGGAATTGTCATCTCAGCGCGCCATGGTATATCTTTAGGTCCCGAAAAGACTGCAGTGAAAGGTAGCTGGATGGTCCAGAAGACCGTGGTCACGATGGTTTGTGATCTACCCCATGATGACGAGGTTGGCGGGGACGAGACAGTTTCCTTCTCCGTTGACGGCACCGGTTATGAGATCGACGTCTGCTCTGCGCACGCGAAGGAACTGCACGACATCTTCGGCGGCTACATCGCCCACGCACGGCGTGCGAGCGCAGTCGCGAGGCCGCGCCGCAAGACACGCAGCGGTCCTGGCCGGGAGCGCAGCTCAGAAATTCGGCAATGGGCCCGAGAGCGCGGCGAGAAGGTTAGCGAGCGAGGCCGTATTCCGGCGTCGATCATTCAGGAATACGAGGCTTCACACTAACGGAACGGCCGGTTATACGGCGGGATAGGCGGCACCCTTACTGTCGGCTGTGACTGTTGTCCGGCTGCACGAGCCCGTTTCGCGGCCGCGCGCTCGACATGGTGGCGGGGCTCTTACCGCGCTTTTGCTGGAGTCTGCCGGCCATGCGCTAACCTGGTCCGCTTCTTATTGACCGTCGGTGTTGACCCTGGTCTGGCTGCCGGGCCCGGCGCGCCAGACTGCGCATGCCTTGCCCTGCTAGGGCCAGGTTTGGGTTAGTTGTCGGCTCGAGCAGGTCGAGGCCGGGGTCGTGTCCGCCTGGGTCGTGCCGCCCGGCTGGCTGTGTCGTTCGCTGCTGGCGTAGCCGGGCATATTTTGCTTTCGCCTCCGGCGTACGGGGGAAGACTCGCCAGCTAGCCCGGGTTTCAATGGGATGAACGCCTCAAGGGCTGGGAACGTTTTGATAAGTGCGGCCGTCGCACGTCATGGCGCCGCCCGGCGTACGGGCTAACATGCGGAAGGGACGGGGCAGCAGGGGTCCCTCACCTACCGCTCTGTGAGGAGCGACGAGATGTTCGAGAGGTTTACCGACCGGGCGCGGCGGGTTGTTGTCCTGGCACAGGAAGAGGCCAGGATGCTCAACCACAACTACATCGGCACCGAGCACATCCTGCTCGGCCTCATCCATGAGGGCGAGGGCGTAGCCGCGAAGGCGCTCGAATCGCTCGGCATAAGCCTCGAAGCTGTGCGTCAGCAGGTTGAAGAGATCATCGGCCAGGGTCAGCAGGCGCCATCTGGCCACATCCCGTTCACGCCCCGGGCCAAGAAGGTGCTCGAGCTCTCCCTGCGGGAGGCCCTGCAGCTTGGTCACAACTACATCGGCACCGAGCACATCCTGCTCGGGCTGATCAGGGAAGGCGAGGGTGTCGCGGCTCAGGTTCTGGTCCGGCTGGGAGCCGACCTGAACCGGGTCCGGCAGCAGGTGATCCAGCTGCTGCATGGCTACCAGGGTAAGGAGCCCACGACAACGGGTGCGCCCTCGGAGAGCGCGCCGTCGACCTCTCTCGTTCTTGACCAGTTCGGCCGCAACCTGACCGCGGCAGCACGGGAGGGCAAGCTCGACCCCGTGATCGGCCGGGAGAAGGAGATCGAGCGGGTCATGCAGGTGCTGTCCCGCCGGACCAAGAACAACCCCGTGCTGGTCGGCGAGCCTGGCGTCGGCAAGACCGCTGTCGTGGAGGGCCTCGCTCAGAAGATCGTGAAGGGCGAAGTGCCTGAGACCCTCAAGGACAAGCAGCTCTACACGCTTGACCTCGGTGCGCTGGTGGCGGGCTCCCGGTATCGCGGCGACTTCGAGGAGCGGCTGAAGAAGGTCCTGAAGGAGATCAGGACCCGGGGCGACATCATCCTCTTCATCGACGAGATCCACACCCTGGTCGGGGCCGGTGCCGCGGAGGGCGCGATCGATGCGGCCTCGATCCTCAAGCCGATGCTCGCCCGCGGCGAGCTGCAGACCATCGGCGCCAGCACGCTGGACGAGTACCGCAAGCACCTGGAGAAGGACGCGGCGCTCGAGCGCCGGTTCCAGCCCATCCAGGTCGCCGAGCCGACGATCTCGCACACGATCGAGATCCTCAAGGGCCTCAGGGACCGGTACGAGGCACACCACCGGGTGACCATCACTGACGACGCCCTGGTGGCGGCGGCGCAGCTGGCCGACCGGTACATCAGCGACCGGTTCCTGCCGGACAAGGCCATCGACCTGATCGACGAGGCCGGCTCCCGGATGCGGATCCGCCGGATGACGGCCCCGCCCGATCTGCGCGACTTCGACGAGCGGATTGCTGACGTCAGGCGCGAGAAGGAGTCGGCGATCGACTCGCAGGACTTCGAGAAGGCCGCGTCGCTGCGTGACAAAGAGAAGCAGCTGATCGACAAGAAGGACGCCAGGGAGAAGGAGTGGAAGGCCGGAGACATGGACACCCCGGCCGAGGTGAACGAGGAGCTCATTGCTGAGGTCCTGGCCACCGCCACCGGCATCCCGGTGTTCAAGCTGACCGAGGAGGAGTCGCAGCGGCTGCTCCGGATGGAGGACGAGCTGCACCGCCGCGTGATCGGTCAGAACGACGCCATAAAGGCGCTGTCGCAGGCCATCAGGCGCACCAGGGCGGGACTGAAGGATCCCAAGCGCCCCGGCGGCTCGTTCATCTTCGCCGGGCCGTCCGGCGTCGGCAAGACGGAGCTGTCCCGGACGCTCGCCGAGTTCCTGTTCGGCGACGAGGACGCGCTTATTCAGCTGGACATGAGCGAGTACATGGAGAAGCACACCGTCTCGCGCCTCTTCGGTTCGCCGCCGGGCTACGTGGGCTATGAGGAGGGCGGTCAGCTGACGGAGAAGGTGCGCCGGAGGCCGTTCTCGGTGGTGCTGTTCGACGAGATCGAGAAGGCGCATGGCGACATCTTCAACTCGCTGCTCCAGATCCTGGAGGACGGCCGCCTGACCGACGCCCAGGGCCGGGTCGTCGACTTCAAGAACACCGTCATCATCATGACGACCAACCTGGGGACCAGGGACATTTCGAAGGGCGTGACCGTCGGATTCGGCACTGCGGCTGAGTCGCGTGGCTCATACGAGCGGATGAAGGCGAAGGTCGGCGAGGAGCTGAAGCAGCACTTCCGGCCCGAGTTCCTGAACCGTGTCGACGACGTGATCGTGTTCCACCAGCTGAGCCAGGACGAGATCTTCCAGATAGTTGACCTGATGGTCAGCAAGGTGGACGAGCGCCTGCGCGACCGCGACATGGGAATCGAGATCCGGCCCGCGGCCAAGAAGCTCCTCGCCGAGAAGGGCTACGATCCCGTGCTGGGCGCCCGGCCGCTCCGGCGGACGATTCAGCGCGAGATCGAGGATCACCTCTCGGAGAAGATTCTCTTCAGCGAGCTGAAGGCCGGGCAGATCGTGATTGTCGACGCTGAAGGCACCGGCGAAGACGCCACGTTCACCTTCAACGGGGTCACCAAGCCATCGGAGGTGCCGGACGCGCCGCCGGTGGAGGTCGAGTCCAAGGCCGGGGCGAGCGGAGCGACAGCCACCACCACGGCGTCGGACTAGGTAAGCCCAGGATCGGCAGCAGAGCGCCGCGCGGACTCAGGTTCAGGTCCGCGCGGCGCGCTGCTGTGTGCGACCGCTCAGAGGGTGATGACGTCGCCCGCTGGAGGCGGCGTCAACGGAGGCACCGAGTTCCACTGCGAGAAGGTGAGGGTGCCCTGCGACGCATCAGCTGCGTAGAGCAGGTAAGGCGCCCCCGTGGCAGCGACGTCGATCGTGTACGGGCTCTGGGTGAACTGGAGTACCGGCTGGCCGTTGAGAGTGGCCGGCACGAACAGGTCCGCGGTGTCGTGCGACACCGACGATGGCAGCGACTTGACGAACTGCTGGGTGATGCTGGACATGGAGAGCGAGCCGGTGAGCTGACTGAGTTGGGCGCCGGGGACGGCGACGTACTTGCCGCACATGCTGCTGCAATCGGACGCCGGAGGGTTCGCGGACTGCAAAAAGGCCTGGTCGACCTTGAAGTACGCCTTGCCGGAAACTACCAGGAGTGTGTAGCTCTGGCTGCCCTCGCTGAGCGTGCCGGATACGTCACCGCCCACGAAACTCATGTCAATGGTGGCGTGCTGTGAGCCGTCGAGCACGGTACCGGCGATATGGACGCTAGATGCCGACGCAACGGCAGCCTGCATCGCTGGAACGATCTTCGCCGCGGTATCCGGATTGGCGGTGGGCTTCGGGCTTGTCGGTGCGGCGGGGGAGGATGCTCCGCCGCAGGCGGCAGCGAGGAGGCCAGCGGCCACCAAGGACAACACGACGATGTATCGGCGGAGTTTCACGGAAAGGCCCTCCTGTTCAGCCAGCCAAGGCCGCTAGGCATGGTGCAGGTTACACCTGGCGAATCACGCTGTAAGGCGCCATTTATAACATTTTCCGATGGGATGAGAACGGCGGTGCGCCGGCTAGGCGGCGTCGCCGGAAGGGTCAGCTCACCGATTAGACTTTTTCACCTCTATGCGGCACTAGGTGGGGCAACTCAGGTCACATGCGGCTTAGCTCCTGCCGCAGATCACACTCAACGCGGTCGCCCTGTTGCGTTGAGTTGCCACAATCGCGGTGGTTCGCCGTCCACCATGGTCTGCGCGACGCTGCTGAAGCGGACGCTGGCGCTAGCCGGTGGTGCCGTCACCGTCTCGTCGCCGGGGAGGGCGAGCGACCCGTCCGGGCAGCGGACCACAAGGCCGTCGGCGATGAGAGTCTCCAGCGAGCGACTGTACTGCGCGGCGTCCTGCCAAGCCGTCCCGAGGATGTCGGGCGGCACCGGCGCGGCCGCAGCCCGGAGCACAGCCAGCAGACGCCCCCGGCACTGCCGGTCACTGCCCAGATAGGCGGGAGCCGGTCGGCGCGACAAGGCGGCCGGCCGGCCCAGCCGCAGCCAGGCGCAGTCAGCAGCGACGGGACAGTCACCGCATCGCGGTCGTGTCGCAGTGCAGACGAGGGCACCCAGTTCCATCAGGCCAACTGACCAGCGGGCCGCAAGTATCCCATCTTCGGGGAGCAGTGACTGAGCCAGCCGTCGCTCGGCTGCGGTCGGGGCCGGCGCCGGCGAGAAAGCTCCCGCTACCAGCCGGGCGAGCACGCGGCGCACGTTGGTGTCCAGGACGGCGTGCCGGCGGCCGAAGGCGAAGCTGGCCACGGCCGCGGCCGTGTACGAGCCCACGCCGGGCAGGGCCTGCAGCTGCTCGGCCGAGGCGGGTACGCGGCCGCCATGACGAGCGGTGATAAGGCCGGAGCTTGCGTGCAGGCGAACGGCGCGACGCGGGTAGCCGAGCCGGTCCCACTGCCGGACGGCGTCTGCAGGACTCGCGGCCGCGAGCGCTGCCGGCTCCGGCCACCGCTGGAGCCAAGCTGCATGCGCTGGAAGGACCCTGTTGACCGGAGTCTGCTGAAGCATGACCTCACTGACCAGGATCGACCAGGGGGTCGCGCCTGGTCGACGCCACGGCAAGTCCCTGGCGTGTTCTGCATACCAGCGGCCAATGGCTGCTGAATAGTCGGAAGGCATCAGCAATCGATCATTGCACCACCCCAGGGCTGGCGCCGGCCCGGCGAGGTGATTCGGCGCAAGCCGTCTGTCATGCAGCGGCGGGTCGGCCCGCCAAGCCAGCTGTGCTCTCGCATACTTCAGTTATGGCTGAGAAGGCGCTCGGCCAGCGGCCAGAACGTGCCGCTGTCTACTGGCGACGGCGCGTGGCGGTGCTCGCGATCAGCATGTCCGTGCTGGCCGGGATCACCTGGTCGGCGGCGGCTCTGCTCGGCGGCGCTGGGCCGAGCGGCAAGACTGCCGCGGGCCGTACCCGGCTCACGGACCGACCACTCAGCCGGGCATCGAACGCCGCGGTCACTTCATCGGGTGGCGGCCGGAACAACGTCGCAGCTGAGAGCAGGCTGGCGGTGCCCGCGCAGGGAAGTCGCTCATGCCCCGTCGGCGACGTGGTGGTAACGCTCTCCGCGACCCAGGCGAGCTACTCGGCGTGGCAGCAGCCGGAGTTCGCCATTGACGTCGTGTCGCTGGCGAGCTACCCGTGCTCCTTCGACATCGGAGCGGCTCACGTGGTCCTGCAGATCTCGGCTGGCTCGGCGCAGGTCTGGACCTCGGCGGACTGCGCTGAGGGACAGGCGTCGCAGCTGGCGACCCTGCGCCGCGGCGTACCCGCCGTGGTTGCCATGATCTGGGATGAGCAATACTCCTCAGCGGGGTGCCCGGTGCCCGGCCGGGCCGTCCCGCCTGGCAGCTACACGGCGCGGGCCACGGACGGGTCAGCGATCAGCCCTGATGTGGCCGTCACGATCAGCTGAAGGTCGGCGCCCGTCCGCCCAGTCAGGAGTAGCGCTCGAGCAGGACTGCCTCGGCGATCCGCGCGAGTCCGTCTCGGACCGTCAGTGCCATCGCCCCGTCAACGTCTGGCACT
>Ga0126381_100003659_pt1 | contig 16686 bp, 12 predicted proteins | sample PanSoiMetPlot_28_FD_96465 | JGI IMG/M metagenome (GOLD analysis project Ga0126381, IMG submission 96465) | Tropical forest soil microbial communities from Panama - MetaG Plot_28 | ecosystem: Environmental > Terrestrial > Soil > Tropical forest > Bulk soil | place: Panama | collected 2016-02-17 | reverse complement strand
TTACAAAAATGTTGATTGCGCGTTTATAAAGTGAGACCTTCGGTGCTGGGCTGCGGCATCGCGAGGTGTCGCGGCTAGCGTCGCTAGGGTCGCGACCTTGCCTGTCAGGATCAGGACGTATCTCTCCGCCGGGCAGCTCATCGATTTTCCGCTGGAGGGTAATTCTCCCGTCAGAGTGAAGGTGGTTTCCCGCCTTCCGCAGTAGTCAGACGGCTCACTCCCTACTTCGCCGGCGGTTCCGGCGCCGGCAGCATGTTTCGTATTGCCGCAATCTGCCATTCGCCCGAGCTCTTCACCAAGACCAGCGTCGTCCACATGTGGCGGCTCGTACCTCCGGCAAGCCCGTTCAGATCGTACCTTCCTTCAGCAATCGCCACCCCGGGAGCTAAAAGACGAACCGATTCAACTGTAATTGAACGGGTGCCTCCGGTCCGCCGCGAAGTAGCCATCGCGCCATGGACCACGGCGTCCCGTCCTCTTCTCCATTCGCCCGACGACACGAGTTGATCGGCATCGGCCGTAAACAGGCCTTGAATGGCAGACGGATCCATATGTTCGCGGGCCTCGACGTACCTGCTCACAAGCTTCCGGATGGCGGCGTCATCCGCCTGCTCGACAGATCCGCTTTGTGCAAACATGGCGCCGGCCATCGCAAAGACGAGCCAACCTGTTCGAAACATCACACAAATATTCGGGCTTTGAAAAATTCTAGACAATCTGCACCTGGCCTGTAACGATGCTACTGCGTTATTCACAAGCGGTGTTAACCAGTTATCAGCCAGAGACGATCGTGAGTTGCCTTCCTGTTTCTCCCGAGAGTATTCCCTGCCAGCCCACGTTGTACTATCGTGTCTGCCAGTGGAGGAGAAACTTGGAGCGTCAGGCATTCGACCAGGAGTATGTCGCACGGCTCACTCGCGGTGATACCGAGACCGAACGCCATTTTGCGAGTTACTTCGGCGATCTTCTCCTGATCAAGCTCCGCGCAAGGATCCGGTCCCCTCAGCTCGTCGAGGACGCCCGGCAGGAAACCTTCCTGCGCGTGCTAAACGTATTGCGGAAAAAAGGTGGTATTGAGCACCCCGAGCGCCTGGGTGCTTTCGTCAACTCGGTCTGTGAGAACGTCCTGTGTGAATTCTTCCGCTCAGACAGCCGGTTTCAGCAGCTGCCGGAAAATGCAGCCGAGCCGGTGGATGAGGGCGCCCACGCAGATTCCGGGTTTGTGACGACCGAACGGAAAGCGGCCGTCCGTCAGGTGCTCGAGAAACTCGCCGATACGGATCGCGAGATCCTCCGTATGCTGTTTCTTGAAGAAAAAGATAAAGATGAGGTCTGCCAGTACTTCCATATCGACCGCGACTACCTCCGCGTACGGGTGCATCGGGCACTGGCACGCTGCAGGACAGCTATTCAAAGGAGCAAAGGACCTTTGCCGCTGGAAAACATTGCAGGAAGATGAAACGTAGCCGCGGCGGGAATCACGAGTAGACGAGCGGGCTATGGACCACAAACTGGCTGAACAGACCGGCACAGTTGAACGATATCTTCTAAACGAACTGACGCCTGATGAGCGTGTTTCATTCGAGGAGCACTTGTTTGACTGCCCCCTATGCGGAGATCTGGTGCGAAGCGGAGCTATCTCGATCGAGAATCTCAAAGAGGTATTCCAGGAGGAACCCGACCGCGCTGCTGCGGTCGAAACTATTGAGACGAAGCGCTTTAATTGGGCCACCTGGTTCCGTCTTCCCAATCTCGTGCCCTCCTTCGCAGCCGCCGCCCTGCTGGCGCTGGTCTGCTATCAGAATTTCGTTTACATTCCGTCCCTCCAGCAGCCAGCCGTCCTGTCAGATAACGTGATCGCACCGGCGACACGCAGCGAAGCCCCAACGATCCGGGTGGACCGCAACCGTCCGCTGTTCAACATGAACTTTGCGGTGGACTCTCCGCGAGTGTATGCTCTATATACCTGCGAGTTCGAGCGGCAAGGTCAAGGAACGGTTCTGAAGATGGACTCAGGGACCCGGCAGTTCGCCAGCTTTACGCTGAACCTGTTGCTGCCTCAAAAAGAGTTTCCCGCGGGACATTACGTGATGATTGTCCGGCCCAAGACGGAACCGGATACGGAAATACAACGCTACGAATTCGTCATCGAGTGACGAGGAGGCAAACCGTTGAGTTTTGCACGGACCACAGAAAAACGATTCCTCTTCCACGGCAATGCCATAGCATTTGCCGCACATATTCGTCGGCCCGAGAATTTCTTTGTCCCGACCATTGCTAGAAGCTGTCTTCCAGTAACTGGCGGACGCGCGCAAGCAAACGAGCCGCAACACGGGTTCGCTGATTTAATCTCTTTCGACTCCGCCTCCAGTCAAGCAACGGGAGACTATGCCGACCTCGATAAGGCCGCCAGCTTTACGCATGGTAATCACGGCGAGAACGACGTGCCAACCAGCACTGTCGTTGAAAGCGAAGTGAAAGGCTTCAAGATAAGAATCCCCCAGCCGAATGAGAAACCCGGCACGGAGCAGATCGTTCGAAGTCTGAACGTCGATCGTTTGTACGTACGCATGGAAAACAGCTCCGAACACGGAAACCCGACCAATTTCCACTCACTCGAGGTTCAGATCGAGGGCGGGTCGGTCGATGGCCACCCCTTCCGTGTGATTCCAAATTGCGAATTGTTCACAGAGCACTCCACGAAGCAAAAGCTCGAGCATGCTTTCTCGCTCGGGAATCTTTTTCACAAAGAACACGGGCACCATTTTTTCTCGACGGACGATGAGGACGAGCCGGGCAAAGTACCGCAGACGAGCGGCGTGATTGTGGGTACCGTCATAAAAGGCATAGAGTGGACGAACTCCAAGGCTGATGATTGCGAGATCATCGGCAACCGAATAAAGATAAAGGGGATTGGCTCCGTCTATTTCGGCGAGCTGATTATCGAAGAAGATTTCCGGCGCTTGACGCTGCTACGCTTTCAGCTAGGCTCCCCCTATGGCGGCGAAGGCTCGGTCTGCGAGGCGCAATCCGACGGGCACTGGTGGCCGCCGAAGAAGGCAGGCACCTAGCAGCCTAGCTGTTCTTGCGCTCGCGCTCGCCCTGCTGGCCGGCTGCCACCGGCAGCCTGAATCGGATCCGGAAGCTGTTTTCGCAGCCGCACGCACCTCCTATCAACACGGCGATTTCGTTCGGGCGCGTGAGCGCGCCAGCCTGGGTTTTTCGCGTTTTAAAAACCAGCCGCAATCGGAGTGGCATTGGAAATTCAAGCTGCTCTACGCGGAGATGCAACTCTGGAACGGAGACACGGAGCAGGCCCAGCGTCTCTTATCTGATCCGCCTCCCTCTACCCACCAAAACCTGCTTCCGCGTTACCACATGCTGCAAGGGTATGTCCTCTTTCGCAAACAAAAGATCGAGGATGCCGATAAGCTGCTGCTCGCGGCCTATGATGACTCGCAAGCCCTTGGTCAGTCTGAAACGGCGGCGGACATTCAGTTACTTCGCGCGCCATTCCTGATCGACAGCAAGCGTTCCGAGGCGGCTTCCCGGAGTGCATTGGCGATTGCGACTGCTCACGGCCTGCGTTATCAGGAAGCGGCCGCGCACCTGAACCTTGGAATGGTGCAGATCGGACGCTCGCATTTCGGTGATGCCATTCCGGAATTTCAAGAAGCAGAGCGGATTGCAACTTCGATCGGAGCGGCGACGTTCAGGTCGTTCGCCGTCGGCAACATCGCGACGTGCTATTACAACCTCGGAGATTTCGCCCGTGCCTTGCAGACCGATCTCGATCTCTTGCCGCTGCAGAAGGCGGAAGGGTTGGCCACAACGTTACGGGACAGTTATCTCGAAATCGGCAACATCTACTTACTTCAGAAGGAGAACGAGAAGGCAATCGATTACTTCAGGCAGGCGATGGAGCTGGTCCGGGAAAGCGATTCCCCCGCCGCCTTCACGTCGATATCGGCAGCCATAGCCGAGGCATTAGCGTCGGTCGGTTCTGTGCAGGAAGCCGAACATTACAACCGTGAAGGTCTCCGCGCCTGCAACAAGGACGACAAAAACCAGCTTGCATCTTTAACACTGAATAAAGCTTTAATCGCGGGGCGCCGGGCCGAACATCAGACAGCGACCACGGAATACACCGAAGCAATACGGCTCGGCCAAAACGATCCGTCACTTCTTTGGCAGGCACATGCAGGCCTCGCTCTCGAACAGGTTGCGCTGGGTGATCAAAAAGCCGCCAACCACAGTTTCGACCAGGCCCTACACATCATCGAACAAAATCGGTCGGAGCAGTTAATTCGCGACTATAAGATCACCTTTCTATCCCAACTGATTCGTTTCTACCAGGACTACGTCGAGTTGCTAGTTTCGGAAGGCAAAAATGACAGGGCTCTCGAGATTGCCGATTCCAGCCGCGCCAGCGTCCTGACCGAAGACCTGCTCGGCAACAGCGGAACGCGCCGTTCGGGATTACTCGAAGAGATTCGCCGGGCCGCAAAACAGAGCAACACGACGTTTCTCTTTTATTGGTTAGCTCCCAAACGCTCCTATCTATGGGTAATCAGCGGGCGCGGTACGCGACTCGTGCTCCTTCCCGGAGAGCAGCAGATTGACCGCGACGTGCTGTCCTACCGTAATCTTCTCGAGCAGGAGAAGCGTGACCCTCTAGCGACTCCGAACCCAGCCGGCCGTAGATTGTTTGAGGCTCTGATCGCATCCGCCACGGTTCCGAAAGGAAGCAACGTGGTGATCGTTCCCGATGGCGTGCTTCACAACCTGAACTTCGAAACCTTGCCTGTATACGAGCCCGTTCCGCACTATTGGTTGGAGGACGCCGTCGTCTCGATCGCGCCGTCGTTGAACATTCTCAACTTCACCCCGGAACACCAGACGAGGGCTCGGTCTCTGCTGCTGTTCGGCGACACAATCACGCAAGGCACTGGCTTCTCGCCTCTCCCGCAAGCAGCCTTGGAGATTGACGAGATCAAGCGTCAGTTCGTCTCCGATCATGTGGCTCTTTACACCCGCGGAACAGCAACCGCGGAAGCGTATCGAGCGGCACACCCGGAGCGGTTTTCGAACATCCACTTCGCAACGCACGCGGAGGCTAACCAGCAGCGGCCGCTGGATTCGGCCATCATTCTCTCGCCCGAGCGGAATGCCTGGAAACTCTATGCGCGGGATGTGGCAGATATCCCACTCCGCGCAGACCTGGTGACGATTTCGGCCTGCCGAGGCGCCGGGGCCAAAGCCCTTTCCGGTGAAGGACTGGTTGGATTTGCCTGGGCGTTTTTTCAAGCTGGTGCACGCAATGTGGTCACCAGTCTGTGGGATGTGAGCGACCGCTCCACCGCGGACCTGATGAACAACTTCTACGCCAACCTTGCAGCAGGCACGTCCTATCCCGGGGCGCTTCGAGAAGCAAAACTTACTATGATTCACGGCGTGTATCACAAGCCTTACTACTGGGGCCCGTTCCAGTTGTACAGCCGCGCCGTTGACGACGGCACTCGGGCCAAGCGCTCACATCCCGTCCCCACCGAATCTGCAGTCGCGGTCGTGCATCAATAGAGGAAGATGCATTTCACAACCGGTTTGCATGGGAGGATGGCATGGCCAGGCCAGCGGTCCTCACGGTAGATGACGACAAGGATGTCCTGCGCGCAATCGAGCGCGACTTGCGGAGCCGCTACAGCGCCCGCGGGTTTCGCACGTTGAGCGCGGATTCAGGTCCTGCGGCACTTGACCTGCTGCGCCGGTTGCGGAAACGCAGCGATCCGGTCGCCGTCCTGCTTTTCGACCATCGCATGCCGCAAATGAGTGGCATTGAAACGTTTGCCGAAGCGATGAAGCTGTACCCTGACGCAAAGCGTGTCCTGCTGACAGCATACGCCGATACCGACGCGGCAATCCGCGCCATCAACGAGATCCAGCTTTCGCATTACCTACTGAAACCCTGGGATCCTCCTGAACAGCACCTCTTTCCGGTACTAGATGAGTTGCTTGACGACTGGCAGTCCAAGTTCCGCCCTCCGTTCGAGGGATTGCGCCTGCTAGGTACCCGCTGGTCTCCCCAAGCCTACGAGGTCCGTGATTTTCTGGCGCGTAATCAGGTCCCGTATCAATGGCTCGACGTGGAAGTGGCGGACCGCGAACCGGAAATTCGCCGATTGCTCGCAAGCCTTTCGCCCAACGAGCAAAAGTTCCCACTCGCTTTGTTTCAGGACGGCCAAACCCTGGCGGAGGTTAAACCCAATGAACTGGCTGAGCGCCTGGGTCTCCGGACCCACGCTGGCCTGGAGTTCTACGACATCGCGATTGTCGGTGGCGGCCCGGCAGGACTGGCGGCCGCTGTTTATGGCGCATCCGAAGGACTGAAGACGGTTATGGTTGAGCGCGAAGCACCTGGCGGTCAGGCGGGCTTAAGCTCCCGTATCGAGAACTATCTCGGGTTTCCTTCCGGTTTATCGGGAAGCGACCTCGCCAGACGCGCCGTAGCCCAGGCGCGCCGTTTCGAAGTTGAAATAGTCTCTCCCCAAGAAGCGACGGCCATCCGCATAGACGGGCCCTATCGATATGTCCAGCTCAGCGATGGCACCGAGATCTCCTGTCACAGCCTGCTCCTCGCCACCGGCGTTCAATGGAGGAAGCTGGACATTCCCGGCATGGACCGACTGCAGGGCGCAGGCGTGTACTACGGCGCGGCTTCGACCGAAGCGCTCTCGTGCCGTGAGGAAGACGTATACGTCGTAGGGGGCGCAAACTCGGCGGGCCAGGCCGCCGTGTTTTTCGCCAAGTACGCGAGGCGGGTGGTCATGATCGTCCGGGGGCCGTCATTGGAAATAACCATGTCTCGATATCTGATTGACCAGATCAAGAACACCGAAAACATCCAGGTTGAATTCAATACTGAGGTGACGGCGGTGCACGGAGAGGACCGGCTGCAATCTGTGTCGCTCACCTGCAAGACTACTGGCGAAACGCAGCAGGTGCCTGCTTCCGCGTTATTCATTTTTATCGGCGCCGAACCGCGAACGGCCTGGCTCGATGGAGTAGTCCAGCGTGATTCCCGCGGGTTCATCATGACCGGTCCCGATCTTTTGTATGACGGCAAGAAACCGAAGGGCTGGACGCTCGAACGTGATCCCGGCCTGCTCGAAACCAGTGTTCCGGGCGTGTTCGCGGTTGGCGACGTCCGGCACGGCTCTATCAAGCGCGTGTCCTCCGGTGTGGGCGAAGGTTGCATCGCGATTCAATTCGTCCACCAGTATCTGAGCAAGGTCTAAGCCCAAGGTATACGCATGGAACTGCCCGACACAATTGACGCAAAAGCGGCTCATCCCACGCCCGACGAGCTCCGTTCCGTGCCGATCTTCGCGGACTTGTCGGAAGACGATCTGAACTGGCTGGCCGAGGAGATGACAGTAATCGAGTTGAAACCGGGAGAGATTCTGATTCACGCCGGCGCTCCTGCCGATCGCCTGCTTGTCTTGCTCGAAGGAGAAATCCGGGCTGAGATCGGAGAACGGGGAAACCAAAACCAGGTCTTCGTAGCGAGGAAGGGTCAGGTCACCGGAATGTTGCCCTATTCGCGCATGAAAGAATTTCGGGCTACGGTTCGCGCGACATTGCCGACTCGTGGGGCATTTCTCCACAAAGACCAATTCGATTCGATGCTAAAGCGCATCCCGGTCATGCGGGAGCGCCTGATCGGTGTGCTGACTGATCGGATTCGTGAGTTTACAAAGGCTGAGCAGGACCGCGCAAAACTCGCCGAGCTCGGTAAGCTATCGGCTGGGCTGGCTCATGAGCTGAATAATCCGGCCGCTGCGGCGCGCCGAGCCGCCGATTCCCTGACCCAGACGGTTAAGGACCTGTGCGAGGCGAATCTCTCACTTGGTAAGCATGACCTCTCGCTCGAAGCACGGCAGTTTCTGGCTAATCTGGAATGCGACCGGGCAAAGCGAGAGCATCCCCAGCAGGTCCTCGATGCGCTCGAGCGGAGCGACCGGGAAGAAGAGCTTGCGACATGGCTTGAGCGGCACCATACGCAGGATGCATGGTCGCTCGCGACGGCCCTGGTAGACAGCGGGTTCACCGAAGAAATACTGGACCGCGTGGCGGGCGCTGTTCCTGAATACGCCCTAAAGGACGCGCTCACGCGAATGACAGCCTCTTTTACGATTACCCGTCTGGCGGAAGAGATTCGCAGCGCAGCCGGCAGGATGTCCGACCTAGTTGGTGCCGTGAAGCAGTACACCTACATGGATCAAATGCCCGAACAGAAGGTGGATATCCATCAGGGCATCGAGAACACGCTGATTATGCTGCGAAATCCCTTGAAGAATGGGATCGAAGTCGGGCGCGAATACGACCGCAGTATACCCGAGATGACCGTCCGAGGTAGTGAATTGAATCAAGTGTGGACAAACCTCATCACCAACGCCATCGACGCGATGGGTGGAAAAGGCAAACTTCTGATCCGAACCGTCCGCGAGCCCCAATGCGCTCTGGTGGAGGTGACGGACAACGGTCCAGGCATCGATCCACAGATTCGGGATCGTATTTTTAGTCCGTTCTTCACGACCAAGGGAGTGAATCAGGGCACAGGAATCGGCTTGGAGGTGGTGGCTCGTGTTGTTTCAAACCATGGCGGGCAGGTGACGTTCGATTCAAAACCTGGGAAGACTACCTTTTCGGTACGGATCCCCTACCGTCTGGAGGCTTAGTTCCCTCTCCGGCCTTCAGGCGGATGCCTCCTCTACGGTTTCAAGCGGCTCGATATCCTGCAGGAACACGAAATAGAGGCTTTCCGCCCAGCGCACGGCGATGGTTCTCTCGTTAAAGCCGCTTCCGCATACTTCGACTGCAGCATCCTTCGGCAATTGCGTGATGAGTCCGGTACGGGTTTCGCCGGTTTCGGTCATGTGGAAGTTGATCGCGGCGATTGGTTTTGAAAGCGTGAATACCCTCGGAGCCGCGGCGTGCTCCGGAGATAGCTCCGCCATGGAAGGGTACTGCATGCTACGTGGGCTAGAACTACTCTAAATCGAAGGCCCGAAAACGGAAACTGGGATTTCCCCGGTCTCGACATCCGGTTGTTGATTTTTCGTCGGAGAAAATCAAAAAAGGGACTCGCCCAAACAAGCTGACGAGTCCCGGAGTCACAGAAAAACACACAATGGAGAACAAACCAACAACAACACCCGCGCAGGATGGCTGCCCTTTTCCTTCCTGCACCGATGCTAGGTTGAGTATGGACCGAAAGCGCGAATTAGCCAAGAGGACTAGGTCCTAGGGGTAAGTAAACTCCCTAGCCCAGTACGGTATAAACCTGTAACGCCACCTTCCCCTCAATTCACAAATTCTTGGCAGCTTGATTGCAATTCTCTGCGGCTAGAGGCCGTAGGCTGAAGCAAGCAGTAGATTTCGTGGTTAACGGGAGGTCGTCTAACGGCAGGACCGCAGATACTGCATCTGCATATTAGGGTTCGAATCCCTGCCTCCCTGCCAAATTCCGCCACTGGTGGCCGCGCCGCCCATCCAGATTAGTTCGCCTCGACCATTTTCCGGGCGCGCTGCCACTGAAGTTTGTCCCGGTACTCCTCGTAAAGCGTGGTAAAACCTGCCCACCAATATCCGCACACGAACAACACCAAAAACGGAATTGCGAAGAAATTCAGCGTTTGGATAGCGAATTCGATCATGAATACGAAATAGCCTCCGATCGCGATTTCGACATACGGCAGCCATCCGCTCTTCCTCCGGTACGCTGGCGTGTGGATCTTAACTTTTTGCTTTCCAATGGCATACTTTGCCGTACGCGCGAAACTCGACTCAATCCCTAACAGAGCCTCTAATACTCCCTTGCTGTTGCTGACCGTGAGCGCCACGCCTGCGGCCATGAGCATGGGCAGGAATGCGATCGACTTCCACCAGCTCTTCGGATACAGCTCCCGCTGCGCGTAGAGGTAGAACGCCGAAATGGACCAAAACGACGCGATGATCAGTGGCAGATCGATCGTCACCATCTGAAAAACGCCCATGTAGAACCGCACGATCATCACTGGCAAGAGCAACAGCGAAACGGCAATCATCAGGGGGTAGGAGATGTTCGGAGTTAAGTGCAGGAAGGCTTCGGCCTTCACCCGCCACGGCAAATTGGCCCGGAAGATCTGCGGCAGCAGTTTTTTCGCTACCTGTGTCAGACCTTTTGCCCAGCGCGCCTGCTGCACTTGGAACCCATAGGTCTCAATCGGCAGTTCGGAGGGACAATCCAGTTGCGGGACGTAAACGAACCGCCACCCTTTCAGTTGTGCCCGGTAACTGAGGTCGGAATCTTCCGTCAGCGTCTCGTGTTGCCAACCGCCAGCATCGTCGATCATGCTGCGCCGCAGAATCCCTGCAGTGCCATTAAAGTTGAAGAACAGACCTGAACCGCACCGAGCGCCGTGCTCCAAAACAAAGTGCCCGTCGAGCAGCATCGCCTCCACCTGGGTCAGGATGCTGAATTCCTTATTCAAATAGCTCCAGCGCGTCTGCACGACTCCTACACCCGGGTCAGTGAAAAAATGCACAGTGCGCATCAGAAAATCCGTCGGAGGAACGAAATCCGCGTCAAAAATCGCGATGAACTCGCCGGTTGCCGTGGCCAGCCCCTCTTGCAACGCCCCTGCCTTGTAGCCGTGCCGGTTCTCCCGGTGCCGGTACTCGACCGGCAGGCCGGCGGCGCGATATGCGTTGCACAGTCGCTCGGTGTATGGATGCGTCTCGTCGGTAGAATCGTCCAAAACCTGAATTTGCAGAAGTTCCCGCGGGTACTCGATTTTGCTGACTTCCTCGAGCAGGCGCTCCACCACAAACCGTTCGTTATACAGCGGCAACTGCAGCGTTACTTTGGGCAGGTGTTCGAATCGCCCCGGGGCTACCTGAGGCAGGTTCTTTCGGTACTTGCGGTACCGCCGCATTGTTTCGTAGCGGTGCAGCCCGTACACCGAGAGGATCGCCAGAATCCCGAAGTAGGGGATCAATAGCCCCCAATCGAACGGCGATAACCGGTAAATGCCTGAAAACGTGTCGTCGAAGAGCCCGGTCATGACGCGCTTGCCGAGCGTTGGCTGTGCAAAAAGGAACGCCAGGACGGGGGTCAGCAGGAACATTGGCGGTGGTCGATATGAGTTCGCGGAAATCTCATCTCTCTAGACTCAGTTTATCGTGTTTTCTATACTTTACCGAATTTTGACCCGGTTGCATTCTTTTATGACAGTACCGAAAGTATACCTGAAGAATCCGCGTAAGTTATTGACAATTCGTGAGCGCACCGAACAACCGGCGCGCATTTCGCGTATCATTCAACGTAAGGCGCGCTCTGGGAGGAACCTCGATGCGAGACCACATACGAATCCTTGCCATTCTGAACATCATCATGGGTGGCCTGACCGCCTTGCTCGGCTGTTTCATTCTGCTCCTCATGGGGGGAGCGGCCACCTTTGTCGGGGCAACCATCCGCAGCGGCCGCTATGGCGATGTTGGCGACGGAGCGCTAGCGGTGCCGATTCTCGCAACCATTGGGCTGGCAATTGCCATTTTCTTCTTTGTGCTCTCTTTGCCCTGCATTATTGGAGGCTGGGGGCTGCTGAATTACAAACCCTGGTCTCGGATCCTGATGATTGTTGTCTCCACTCTGCACTTGTTTCATGTCCCGTTCGGCACGGCGCTCGGGGTGTACGGCCTCTGGGTTCTGTTGAGTGAAGAGGCGCGGCGCATCCTGGAGAGTGGAGGGTCTCACATTCTGCAGCCCGCCTATCCTACTTATCCCCAGCCGCCTTCGAGCGTTTAGCCCCGGTACGAGCGCCGCTCGTTTCCAAAATTTCCCGCGCCCGCAAGAAAACATCACGAAGCATCTGGGTCGTCAGTTTTCCTGTTGAAGTATTCTGCTGGCTTGGATGGTAGGAGGCCAAAACAAAGGGTCCTCCGTCGTGCGTTTTGTACTCGGCTCCGTGCGCAAAGCGAAATGCCGCGCGCGATTTGATCTTCCCCGAATCCTGCAGAACAGAAAGATAAGCGTCCAGACCAATTCCACCCAGCGCTACAACGACTTTGACGTTCCCGAGCAGCGCCAACTCACGAACCAGGAAGGGCCTGCAAGTCAGGATCTCCTGACGGAGCGGCTTGTTATCGGGAGGAACACAGCGTACCGGAGCCGTGATGTAGGCGTCGCGCAGGCGTAACCCGTCTTCGCGCCGCACGCTTTCCGGGCGGTTCGCGAACCCAGTCTCCCATAACGCCCGGTATAGATACTCGCCCGAGCGGTCGCCCGTAAACACTCTTCCGGTTCGGTTCGCTCCATGAGCGCCCGGCGCGAGACCCACAATCAGCAACCGCGCCGCAGGGTCCCCGAAACCGGGCACCGGCCGGCTCCAGTAATCTTCTTCGCGATACGCCCGCCGCCGAATGCGCCCCACTTCTTCCCGATAGGCCACCAGCCGCGGGCAGCGGCGGCAGTTCGTGATTTCCTTATTCAGAATGACCAAGCCTGCTTCTCCCGCGACGGGATCAAAGTCGAAAGGCATCGAATAGGAAGGATAGCGCCAACCGGACCTGCGGCAGACCCACGGCTAGAACTGATGCGCATTCTCCTGCCACGGAGGCCCGGCTTAGCGGGAGGTTTACTCCAATTCCCGCTAAAGCGCCTTGGCCAACGGTTCGTGCGCCTGTGCAAATGTCGGAGTAAAGCCATTCCGCAGTCGTTCGAGCGAATTTGCGAGGGCGTGCAGCGAGAAGCGCGAAATGTCCGGCATGACTGGTGTTCGAAACAGTGGAAGAATACCGGCGAACATCTCGACCAGCTTCGGATCCCGCCACCCTTTGGCCGCCTCTTCCCGCATGACGCCGAGCGCCTCATCGGGTATGAGGGCGCGTTTATAAGGACGCGACGTCGTTAGGGCGTCGTAGATATCAGCCAGCTGAAGAATGCGCGCCAGCAGCGGGATCTGCTCGCCCTTTAGGCCGTCCGGATAGCCCGATCCGTCCCACTTTTCGTGATGGTGCCGAATGACGGGAAGCACGGCTGCCAGCGACCGCATGCCTCCACAGATACGCTCTCCGCGTTCGGCGTGGGTCTTCATAGTCTCCCACTCCTCGGGAGTGAGCGGACCCGGCTTGAACAACACGCTGTCGGGAATAGCGACTTTCCCCACATCGTGGAGATAGCCGGCACGGCGCAGTGTCAACAGATCGGGCCCCGGAAGATTCAGCGCAAGGCCCATCGCGGATGCCATCCCCGCCAGACGGTGGCAATGCTGCCCGAGGTCGGGATCCCGCTCTTCTACCGATTGCGCCAGGGAAAACAGCACGGTCTCGGAGTCATCGAGCGAGTCGATGATTGATTTCTGGCGCAGTTTCGCCTCGACGCGCGCCCGCAACGCCTTCTCCCGTAGCGGGGCAATCATAAAATCGTCGGCCCCTGCTTCGATCGCTTGAACCTCGGCTTCCAGATCGTCCCTCGGCGCGATTATGAAAACCGGAAGGAACTGCGTCGCACTCGCCTTCTTCAGGATTCGGCAGAACGCCGTGGCGCCCATCGGCGGCGTCATCAGATCTACCAGCACAAGATCGACACCGCATCTGGAAATCTCCGCGATCGCGTCGGCCGGAGTGCCCGCCTCAATCACGAGGTGGCCACACCCGCTGAGCACGCTTGCCATCCATGCGCGGGCACCTGGCGACTTATCCACCAAGAGGATCTTACCGCGCACAGGCGACGGTTCCCCGGCATCGAAGGGCATGACATTCCAGGCCGTGCCTGTTGTCGAGTTTCCCTGGATGTTCGTGCAACCGAATTCCATGCGCCCTGCGCTCTGTCTTTCTATCGACCTAAGTGCAACGCGGCTTGAGAAAATCTGCGCCAATCGGACGGCCGGAGGCGCTTTGAGTACTAAGCCGTTGCCCTAGGCACTTTTCCTTAGCTGCAAGATCGAGGAAGCGGTTCGCGTGATTAGAATTAGGTGTGGGCGTGCAATCCGATGTCTCCCATCGGCCATACCCACGTTGGAAGGAGTTGTGCCCTGAACACGAAAGTGGCCCCCATTGCCGCCGCGCCTGTACGCGAGCCGGCCGATCGCTGGACAACGACAGATGCCGCCGAGCTTTACGATGTAGCGAATTGGGGAAAGGGATACTTCTCCGTAGGCGAAAACGGCCATCTCTTCGTTCACCCCGCCAAGGAAACAACACGCAGCATCGACCTGAAGCAACTCGTCGACACACTGCAATGGCGCGGTATCTCCCTGCCCATCCTGATCCGCTTTGCCGACATCATCAAGCATCGGCTGGGCGAGGTGCATCAGGCCTTCGATACTTCTATTCGGGAACACGGTTACCAAGGCGGTTATTGTTGCGTGTACCCCATCAAAGTCAATCAGCAGCGGCAGGTCGTTGAGGAGGTGTTTCACTTCGGCCGGGCCTATCGTTTCGGTCTGGAGTCCGGCTCGAAACCGGAGTTGCTCGCTGTCCTCGCCGTTGCTGACAACGAGACCCCCATCATTTGTAACGGCTTCAAAGATGACGAGTACATCGAAATGGTGATGCTCGCTAAGAAGATCGGGCGGCGTATTACGCCTGTGGTCGAAAAGTTTACGGAATTGGAATTGATTGTCCGGCACGCGGAACTAGTCGGCGTCAGACCCATCATCGGTCTCCGCGTAAAGCTTGCCAGCCGGGGCTCCGGACGCTGGAAGTCATCCGGCGGGTATCGATCGAAATTCGGTCTCACCGTCAGTGAAGCCCTCAAGGCAGTCGAATTTCTTCGAGAGCGTGGCATGGAAGATTGCCTTGAACTCCTCCATTTCCATCTCGGCAGCCAGATCACCAACATCCGCCAGATTAAGGGTGCGGTCATCGAAGCGGCCCGCATCTACGTCGATCTGAAAAAGATGGGCACAGGCTTGACCTATCTCGATGTAGGCGGCGGTCTCGGCATCGATTACGACGGCTCGCAAACCGACTTCGAGTCGAGCGTGAACTACACGCTCGAAGAGTACGCTCGCGACGTCGTGTACCACATCCAGAACATTTGTGACGAAGGTGAGGTTCCGCATCCGACCATCATTAGCGAGAGCGGCCGCGCCGTGGCCGCCTATCACAGTTTGTTGGTATTCAATGTCCTGGGCGTAAGCGGTTTCGGCGAGGAGGATCTTCCGGCCAGCATTCCGGAGGACTCCGAGCAGCCCCTTATTGACCTCTTCGAGGCCCACCGTTCGATCAACAAGCGCAATCTTCTGGAGGGCTATCACGATGCACAACAGGCGCTCGATTCAGCCCTGAACCTCTTTAGCCTCGGCTATCTCACTTTGCAACAGCGCAGCCTGGCCGAAAACTTCTATTGGGCCATCTGCCGCAAGATCCTGAAGCTCGCAAGCGAGCTCGAATATTTTCCGGAAGAACTGGAGGGTCTCAACGGTCTGCTGTCAGACACCTATTTCTGCAATTTCTCGCTCTTCCAGAGCATGCCGGACAGTTGGGCGGTCAAACAGCTCTTCCCCATTATGCCCATCCATCGACTGGAAGAGCCGCCTACGCGGCACGGCGTCCTGGGGGATATTTCCTGCGATTCGGACGGCAAGGTGGATCAGTTTATCGATCGCCGCGACGTGAAGAAGACGCTGCCGCTCCATCCTTTCACGGGCAACTCCTATATTCTTGGCGCGTTTCTGCTCGGCGCATATCAAGAGATCCTGGGCGACCTGCACAACCTGTTTGGCGATACGAATGCCGTGCATGTGAGTCTGGATGGGAATGGAGATGTTGTTCTCGAAACGGTGGTTCAGGGCGACACCGTTCGCGAGGTGCTGAACTATGTCCAGTACAATTCGCAAACTCTATTAGATGAGTTCCGCAAGGATGTCGAATTGGCTGTTCGCGAGCAGCGCATCGGCTACGAGGAGGCGGGCCGTTTACTCAAGTCCTACGAAGAAGGACTGCAAGGGTACACTTACCTCGAACAGTAGGCGGGAGTGCCGGACCACGCACTGCGCATCGTTCTTGTCTCGCCGCGCAACCCGCTTAATATCGGCGCAGCAGCTCGCGCCATGAGCAATTTCGGGTTCACGAGTCTCAGGCTGGTAAAGCCCTACGATGTGGCTTTCAAGGAGGCCCGCTCCGCCGTCAGATCACGTTACATTCTGGAACAAGCGGAGGTCTTTGACGAACTTCCTGCCGCCGTAGCGGATTGCCAACTGATTATCGGCACCACGGCGGTTGGACATCGCGACCTCCATGTCCCTCTCTACCGCCTGGAAGCAGGAGCCCAGATCATTAACGAGCATCTTGCAACCGGCAATATCGCCTTGCTCTTTGGCTCTGAGAAGTTCGGGCTTTCCAATGAAGATCTGAGCCATTGTCACTGGCTACTCCGTATTCCGACACGCGAAGAGCACGGCTCGATGAATCTCGGCCAGGCGGTTGCCGTTTGCTTGTACGAATTGCGTCGCAACGGCGCAGTTTCCAAAGAACGGTTTGAACCCGCTCCGCAAGGGTCATCCGAAGAGTACGAGCGCTTCACACTGCTCCTGCTCGATCTGCTCGAACGATCGGGCTACGTGAACTCTCGCACGGCCAATTCGACTGAACTCAAGCTCCGGCGCCTCGTCCGGCGTCTTGGGTTACCTGCTTCCGATA
>Ga0126381_100003658_pt1 | contig 16687 bp, 15 predicted proteins | sample PanSoiMetPlot_28_FD_96465 | JGI IMG/M metagenome (GOLD analysis project Ga0126381, IMG submission 96465) | Tropical forest soil microbial communities from Panama - MetaG Plot_28 | ecosystem: Environmental > Terrestrial > Soil > Tropical forest > Bulk soil | place: Panama | collected 2016-02-17 | reverse complement strand
AGGAACAGAATCAGAATAACAACGAGAAATCGGCTATTCCGTAGGTGCGTAGTATCCCGTCTTCGCATAGACCCGCAGCGGTGGCAATCCCTTGGGTGGAAGTAGCTTCACCTTTATCTTACGCCATTTGCCATCTCGCGTTGGATTGGTTGGACGGTATCCCAATACATATTGGTTGCGCAATTCAATACCGATTTTGGTCGCTACATCCCCAAGGTCGTTTGGATTGTCGATGGTAAACGCGCGCCCCCCTGTCAGCTCAGTGACCTCACTGAGCAACGCAGGCCCCAGACGCTCTTCTTCGGTCGGAAAATAATGGTCGTAAATGCCGATGGCATAGATCAATACGTCGGCTTCTTTCACCATCGACTTGATCTCGCCCTCGGTGTAACGGCTGTGATTGTCGCCGCCATCCGAGATGATCAGCATCGCTTTCTTCGGATACTTCGCATGCCGCATCTTGCTCACGCCGAGATAAATCGCGTCGAGCAGTGCCGTGCGCCCCTTCGGAATCGTGTATACAAGCTTTCCTTGAATGTCTTCAATCGAATTGGTGAAGTCGCTCACTTCTTCCGGCTTGTCCGCGAAGGTAATCATGAAGAACTCATCCTGCGGATTTGCCGTCTTGAAAAATTCCACCACCGCTTCCCGTGCGCGCTCGATCTTCGAACTCATACTGCCGCTCATGTCGAAAATGACTCCCAGCGACACGGGCGCATCCTCGCTTGAGAACGACCGGATCTCCTGCTGATTCTTGCCCTCAAACACCGCAAAGTTGTCTTTGTCCAGACCCGTGACCAGCCGGTTCATGGGATCGGTAATGGTTACCGGCACAAGCACAAGATCCACCGACACTTTCATCGGGCGCTCGTGCGTCGAGAATGCCGAGTCGGCTACGCGATCCGTCCCTTCCGGTTTAGGTGCTGTCCGCGGCTTGATGTGAACGTCGTCGTCGGTGTTCTGCGCCCAGATCGACGGGCCGGACAAGGTCAAAAGCAATACCATCAACGAAAGAAACACGCTTGCCGAGAAACGGTTGGTACACAGCATTGTCCTGATCCCAAGCTTGGAAGGGGCCGAGTAGAGAATCCGATGTCGGGCCTTGGGGAAAGACCCGCTCCCACATTCGCGGGCCATGCGGTCTACCTCATTGAAGCGGATGGTACCACAGTTCCGGGGAGCTCGAATCAATGAAATACGGTATTCCGTAGTTAATTTTACGAATGAGAGGTACACGGTAACACCCTGTAAGCGATGCCAGTTGACTCGCAAGCTCCGTTCCCTTTGCCTCTTGCTAGAATGCTGCTTTCCTTATGGCTTACATTGTCCCTTTTCGCGCGCTCCGCTACGACCCGCAACGAGTTTCACCCTCGACGGTAATAACTCAGCCCTACGACAAAATCACGCCTCAAATGCAGGACGGGTACTACGCCGCGAGTCCCTTCAATTTGGTTCGTTTGATCTTGGGCAAACGCGAAGATCTGGATGATGAAAGACGCAACGTCTACACGCGCGCAGCCGAGTTTTTCCGCGATTGGCGCCGCCAAGGCGTGTTCTTGCAGGACCACGAGCCATCCCTTTACGCGTATTCCCAGACGTTTACCATTCCGGGAACCACGAAACAGGCTGAGCGCCGCGGTTTTATCGCATTGGGCCGCGTCGAGGACTACAACGCCAACATCGTCTTCCGCCACGAGCAGACCTTGGCGAAGCCCAAGGCCGATCGCCTCGACCTTCTCCGTGCCACACGCGCTCATTTTGGGCAGATTTTCATGTTGTATAGCGACACCGGCGAGATCGATGGAATATTTACCCAGAATGCACCGCCCCTCACTGAGCTCACCGACGAATATGGAGTGATAAACCGTATCTGGAAAGTTTCTGATCACGGATTAATCGAGCTAGTCCGTGCCAAGATGCGTGACAAGAAGCTGATCATTGCCGATGGCCATCACCGGTACGAGACCGCCCTCAACTACCGCAACGAGCGGCGTGCCCAGGTAGAGCAACCTGTGGGCGCACCCCGCGAACGAACCGGCGGAGGCCTTCTTCGTTCCGTTGAAGCGGAAGACTCTCCCTACGAACTCGCGATGATGACATTCGTCAACATGAACAGTCCCGGCCTCGTCATCCTGCCCACGCACAGAGTCGTGCATAGCCTGTCGTCATTCGATCCGGAGACGTTCCAGGTCGCCGCTCGAAAATATTTCAATGTCGAGGAAGCCGATCCCTCCGTTGACGCTGCGCGTGCGACTGCAATCGTTCGCGAAGCCGGTCATGTCGGAACTGCTTTTATCGCCGCCACCGCAAATCGGGTGTTTCTGCTGCACACGCCCAAAGCGCCGGCTTCGATATTCGGAAACCTCTCGATACGCCAGCAGTTTCTGGACGTCGTGCAATTACATAAAGTGTTACTTGAAGGTGTGCTCGGACTGTCGGAAGAATCGATTCGCAACCAGCAGAATCTCTCCTACGTGCGTGATTCGGGCGAGGCACTGACCGCAGTCCGCAGCGGGAAAGCGAACATCGCTTTTCTGATGAACCCGTGCCGCATGCAGCAAGTCAGCGACGTCGCCTTCGCCGGAGAAGTGCTGCCCCAGAAGTCGACCGACTTCTTTCCAAAAGTGCTTAGTGGACTGACGATCTACGCGCTGGAGTAGAGATTGTTAGATATTTGGGCGAAAGCGGCGCCATAGTTGAGTACAGCGCCACCGCCGAACGGCTCGTTGACGTCGGTCTCATCCTTAAAAACTTGTCATCCTGGGCCTAAAACTTGTCATCCTGAGCGAAGCGAAGGACCTGCTTTTTCTCAACCCATATACCAATCAAAGCTCTACGCTTCCCGCCACCCGCGCGTTGGTCGCGCCGGCATCTTGGCGGCTGTCGCGAGGGCGTCCCGCCCTCGCGCTAACGAGCATCCCCTTCCGCCCAATAGCTCGTTCGCGCAAGCACCGTCGCCTTCCCGGGTTCGCGTAAACGCACGTGCAGCTGGTGTAGGCCGGGAGGTGGATCTTTCGGCTGAAAGCTCAACAGATAGCGGCTCTGCAAATGATTGGAAAAATCGGTCATCAGCCTTTCGAAATTCTTCCGGGTCGCGAACAGTTCGTATTCACCGCCCGTCATACTCGTAATCGCTTTAGGTGTATTCCTGCGCACGGCCTGGGACGCCATCATGAGTGGCGCGAGCAAATCCGGCGAGCCTCCCCACTCGTCCTTGTTGCTTCCTCTCTCCGTATCGAGAACCTGCGATAACGAAGGAGAGAAGGGCAACGCATAGATCACCGTGTTGCTGTTGCCGATCTGAGCTACGACGTCAGAGATCTTGGCGAAATGGCTGCCGTGGTCGCGTGTCTCGCTGATAAGCAATAAAACCCGCCGCCGCTCTCGCGGAACTTGATCGAGCAAGCGAACCGAATACTGAACAGCATCCAGAATTGCCGCACCCCCATCGCCCCCTTGCAGGTTCGACAACGTGGCCTCGATTGTTTCGGGATTGTTGGCGAAATCGTGTGCCAGCGTGATCTGGCTATCGAACGTCACTAACGCTACCTGGGATCCGGGCGCGCCAAATACCGGACTGAGCATCGCACCCAAGCCTTGCATTCTCGAGAACTCGCGACTGGCCCGGCGCCCGCATTGCAAAGCAACAACCACCGAAACCGGCTCTGATTCAACAGTGTCATCCAGCTGTACCGATTGAGCGACGCCCTCATCTTCGATGATGAAATCTTCGGCTCGCAGCCCGTAAATGACTTGCCCGCGCTCATCCTTCACCAGTGTTGGCACGGTTACGACGTTCGAACGAGCACGAAAGATCGGTTCCTGCGCGCGTGTGAGCGATGGCAGGAACAAGCAGAGCAATGCGGCAATCCAATTTCGTGTGGTGATTACTCGTTTCGGTTCAATCACGATTTCGCTCACACCGTATAACGGAACGCGAACTCAAGCTCTGCTAATCTGATGCAGAAACAGCCTCCCGAGAAAAGGTTACGGATTGTTTTTCGCCTGCCAATCCGCGTTCCATTCAGCGCGACCGCGCAGGACATTTGCCTTTCGAATCCTGCCCTTCCTGCTCCCGTTCTTGGTCTTGGCCGCAGGTTCTGCTGACGAAAAAAGAATTGCCATCTACGGAGCAACGACTAACTACACCTTGCCGGTCACCGACCGCAACGGGCACGAGTACGTCGGACTTGTTGAGATCATCGAGCCGCTTGGCGGGGTGAACTCGCATACCGACGGCTTGCACTGGAAGATCCGCTACAACAGCGTGGAGGCCGATTTCATTAACGGCAAAACGCGCGCAAAAATCCACGGGAAAGAATTCGAACTGGCGAGCCCCTTTGTCCTCGAAGGTGGCCGCGGACTTGTTCCCATTCCATCATTGTCGGGGCTCTTGCCCAGAATGATCGGTACTCCGGTCTCGCTCAACGAGAGCTCACGGCGCCTGTTCATCGGCAACGTGGCGACACACTTCACCGCACAACTGAATCGCACCACGCCCGAACGGCTGGTGATCAACTTCACGGCGCCCGTCAACCCCACCATCGCGACGGAACCAGGCCGGCTTCGCATGGTCTTTCATCGCGAGCCCCTCGTTGGTCCCAGTTCACCCACACTGAGCTTTGAAGACAAGACGATCCCTTCGGCCACATACTCTGAGAATAACGGCACCGCCGAGATCGACGTCACCAGTTCTGCGCCGCTAATGGCCAGCTTCAGCAATGAAGGCCACGCCATCACCATCACGGCTGCGTCTCAGACTCCGGCCTCTTCCGCGAGCGCCGCACCGCCGGCGTCGCCAACTCCTCCCGCCGCGCCCGCTGCCGGAACGGCTCCGCCGCCTGCGCCCCCACTGGTGGCGCGCCATTTTTTCGCCGTGCTCGATGCGAGTCATGGTGGCGATGATACCGGTGTCGCGCTTACTCCAGTTCTGCTGGAGAGAGACGTAACTCTCGCGCTGACCCGGCGCCTGCGGCAAGAACTCGAGTCGCGCGGGATCTCGACTCTTCTTCTGCGGGACACCGATGGCGGGCTCACGCTCGATCAGCGCGCAATCTTCACCAACACAGCTCACGCCGTGATCTACATTGCCCTGCACGCCGCCTCTGACGGAAGAGGTGTTCGCGTGTACACCGCGCTACTTCCCGCCGGCGAAGGGAACAACGGGCCGTTTATCGCATGGGACATGGCCCAAGACCGATTTCTTCCCGCCAGCCAGCTTGCTGCGCAGGGAGTCGCCGCGGAACTGCAGAAGCGTCAGATCCAGGTGCGAACCCTGGCCGCTCCCCTGCGCCCGTTGAACAACGTCTCCGCCGCCGCAATCGCAGTGGAAGTGGCGCCTCCGACAACGGACGCAAAGGATCTGAGTCTGCCCGCGTACCAGCAAAATGTGGTGAACGCGCTCGCCAACGGCATCGTCTCGGTGCGTGATCGATTGGGAGCCGCGAGATGATCCCCCGTCATCTGATTTTCGCCGGTGCTGTCATGCTGGTCGCAGTGTTCTCGCTCGGCATCTATGCTGGCCGCATGCGCGGACGTGTGACCCACGTGGAAGCTCGCGCTGACACGCGTCCGGTAGCGCCCCCTGCCGCGGGCCCCACCGAATCGGTAACGCTCTACGTTGCCTACGATGACCCGGGAATCTTGCGCGTGCAGCGAGTCGATGTTGCACTTCCCTCGGCGCGCCAGCAACGTGCAGAAGAAGTGCTGCGGGCCCTCCTGGAAATCTACCTTTCCAAGAATTCGCCGCACCCGCTGCCACTGGGAGCCGATTTGCGCGCAGTTTATCTGGTCACGCCGGGCATCGCGATCATCGACGTGAACGCTGTCTTCGCCAACGGACACCGCTCCGGGATTCTCGAAGAAGAGCTCACGGTAGCCTCGATGATTCAGACGCTGACCGCGAATATCCCTGACATTCTGCGTGTAAAGATTCTCGTCGAGGGCCGCGACCGCGAAACCCTCGCCGGCCACGCCGACCTCTCCGACTTCTACGACGCCGGCGCCGTCTCTCAACTCGCTGGTCAGTTGCAGTAAAACCTGGTGTTCGCTGTTGTTTGGTGTTTGCTGATCCAGTGTGGAGTGACGGGCGTCCTCGCCCGTCAAAATTCGGAGCGTCGATACCGAAAACAGTGGATTCGGTCGGGTAAAGCGGGTCTTCCACCTCGTTGTCATCCTGAGCCAAGAGAGGCGAAGCCGAAAGAAGTCGAAGGCCCCCTACCCGCTCGCATCAATCCCAGCCTCGAAAGGCATTTCTTTCGAGTCACCCCATCACGACGTGCCACACTCCGCTTTCCTCGTGCCTCAATCATGTGCGTTTTGCGCTGTACTCGGGGCTAGCTACTATCTCCATCTCTGCGCCCTTTGCGGCCTTTCTTTGCGTCCTGTGCGGTTAAAGCTCTTGTCGCGTGATCGACCGATCTTCACCCCTCGACAACAGGCCTTTTTTCAATCGACAAATCGGTGACCAACCATCGACAATCAGCACCATGGTCTACCGTTCCGACAACCGCTCCCCCGACCAACTCCGCCCCGTTACCATCCTCCCCGACTTCATCAAGACCGCTGAAGGTTCGGCCCTTATCGAAATCGGCAATACCCGCGTGATCTGCACTGCCTCGGTCGAAGAAAGCGTTCCCACGTTCCTCCGCAACAGTGGCAAGGGATGGGTCTCTAGCGAATACGGCATGCTGCCCCGTGCCACGCTGACCCGCACCCCGCGCGAAGTCAGCAAAGGGCGCGCTAGTGGACGCACCCACGAAATCCAACGCCTGATTGGACGCTCACTGCGCGCCGTCACCGACCTCGTCAGCCTCGGCGAGCGCACCATCTGGATCGACTGCGACGTCATCCAGGCCGACGGGGGGACCCGAACCGCCTCTATCACCGGCGCGTTCGTCGCACTGGGATTAGCGCTGGAAAAATTAGTCGAAGCCGGCACCCTCACCGCCGTACCGCTGCGTGACTTCGTCGCGGCCATCAGCGTCGGGATCGTCGACGGCGAGCCCCTCCTCGACCTCTGCTACGAAGAAGACTCCCGCGCCGACGTCGACATGAACTTCGTCATGACGGCCGGCCGCAAAATGGTCGAAGTGCAAGCCACCGCCGAACACAAGGCCTTCGATGACCGCCAGTTCAACGAGATGCTCACTCTCGCCCGCAAAGGCGTCGATGCCCTCATCGCCAAGCAACAAGCCGTGCTCAGCACACTGACGCTGAGACAGTAGCGAACTGCTGGCGCCATGCTGAAACTTCTCGCCATCGCCAACTACAGGTCGCTGCGAGATGTCGTCGTTCCGCTGACGCAGCTCAATCTGATCACGGGCGCAAACGGCACGGGGAAGTCGAGTTTGTACCGAGCCCTGCGACTGCTCGCGGACACGGCACAAGGCCGTGTCGTGCCATCGCTCGCGCGCGAAGGCGGATTAACCTCGACCTTGTGGGCAGGCCCGGAGACGATCGCAGCTTCGGTTCGTCGTGGCGAACATGCGGTCGAGGGCACGCGTCGCAAGCAGCGGGTCAATCTTCGATTGGGCTTTTCAGGAGATGAATACGGATATCTGATCGACCTCGGCTTGCCCCAGCCCAGCTACTCCGCCTTCGGCCTGGATCCTCAGATCAAGCAGGAATTCGTGTGGCATGGCGCCGTCCTTCGCCCAGCTTCGCTACTCGCTGACCGAAAGGGTTCGCTGGTTCGTTCCCGCGGAACCAACGGAGACTGGCAGATCGTGAGCGATCGACTGTCTCCTGCGGAGAGCATGATGAGCTTGGTGGTTGACCCACGGCAGTCTCCGGAATTGCTGTTTCTGCGCGAGTCAATCCGCGCCTGGCGATTTTATGATCATTTTCGAACGGATGCCGATGCTCCTGCCCGTTCGCCTCAGCTAGGAACGTACACGCCGGTTTTAGTGCATGACGGCTCCGACCTCGCCGCTGCCATCCAGACCATCTGCGAGATCGGTGATGCGCACGCTCTCCGAGCCGCGGTCGAGGATGCTTTCCCGAACAGTCAGCTGCAACTCGACGTCAGTTCCGGGAGATTCTCCCTGCAAATGACGCAGCGCGGGCTCTTGCGGGCGCTGAGCATGGCTGAAGTCTCTGACGGCACTCTCCGCTATCTTTTGTGGATTGCCGCACTTCTGACACCTCGACCACCGGAGCTCATGGTACTGAACGAGCCAGAAACGAGCCTTCATCCCGACCTGCTGCCCGCGTTGGCTCGGCTAATGGTTCGCGCGTCCGAACACTGCCAGATGATCGTTGTTTCTCATGCGGAGCCGCTGATTCAAGCCCTAAGTCAGCATTCGACGTGTTACTCCATCGTTCTGGAGAAGGACTTCGGAGAAACAAAGATCCGGGGTTCGAATCGCTTCAACACTCCCAATTGGCATTGGCCGAATCGCTGACTTCTGCGCATCTCCCCGGCACAAGACGCCTCCCCTTTCGCCTTATAATCTCCCCTATGCCCGCCTCCCCGGCACTCACGGAAACGCTTCGTCTCGACCGCCAGGATCCCTACCTCCGAGTTCTGTGCGTCAACATTTTCGTGAAAGATCAGGACCGCAGCCTGCGTTTCTACATCGACCAACTGGGATTTCGCCTGGTGATCGACGAGAGCTATGAGTCCGGTGGCCGCTGGGTTGCGGTGGCGCCTCCCGATGGCAATACCGTCCTTGCGCTGATCGCCCCTCCACGAAAGTCCGAAGATTACAAACTTATTGGCCGCTCCAGGCACACCGTCCTGGCGACCGAAGACATCATGACCAAATTCGAAGAGTGGCAGAAGCGCGGCGTGCGTTTTCATCATCCTCCTCAAGCCACTCTTTGGGGCGGCATCTTCACTCGCTTCGACGATGTGGACGGAAACTCGTTCTCTCTGGTGGCCCATGACAACTTCGTCCGCCAGATCGAAGCCGAGCGGCGTGCCGCAGCAGAAAAACTTGAAGCCGAACGCCGCGCGGCCCAGGAACTTGAGATCGCAAAGCAGGTGCAGGCGCGTCTCTTCCCGCAAAGCCTGCCCCAACTCAATACTCTCGACTACGCGGGCATTTGTCTGCAGGCCCGCGCCGTTGGCGGCGATTACTACGACTTCCTCGATCTCGGCCGTGGAGCACTCGGACTCGTCATCGCTGACACTTCTGGAAAAGGAATCGCAGCCGCCCTCTTGATGGCGAACCTGCAAGCCAACCTGCGCAGCCAAAGCGCCATCGCATTGGATCAGCCCCAGCGGTTCTTACAGTCGGTGAACCAGCTCTTCTGCAAGAACACCGTGGACAACGCTTACGCCACCCTCTTCTTTGGGCAATACGACGATCAAGCCAGGCGCTTGCGTTTCGCCAACTGCGGCCATTATTCCGGGGTTCTGCTGCGTGAAGGGAGAACGCTCGAGCGGCTAGATTCCACTGGCACGGTGCTCGGATTGTTTCCGGAGTGGGACTGCTCGATCGAAGAGCGACAATTCTCTCCCGGAGACATCTTGGCTCTATACACCGATGGCGTGACGGAAGCGTTCGATGGTTCCGGAGAAGAATATGGAGAGACACGCCTGATCGACGGTCTCCGCAAAAAACGCGACTTGCCTTCGCAGGCTTTGCTCGCAGATATCGTTCAGGACATCCAACGATTCAGTGGCCCCGAACAGTACGACGACATCACCCTGATGATCGCTAAGTGCAAATAGGATGCGGGTAAGACAAGCCTGCCAAGTGAGGCACCAGCGCACCATGATCGACGATTCTAGAATCAAGCACGCGATACCAAGCTGGTTCCGATTTCTTGGCTGGATCGTGTTTGCTGGATCAGCCTTGCTTTTTCTGCGATTGATCTACGAAGAGACGATCCTTACGTGGCAGAACGGGCCACAGCTGCTGTTGTTCTCGATCGCGCATATTCACGGAACCTTCCTCGCGGTCGGAGGGCTCGCCACGCTGCTTGTGTACGTGTGGCTCGCAAGTTTTCCTGGACTGGCAACACATGGGATGCTCCGCAAGAGGCATATTGGTGCCGCTGCTTGGGTTCAATGTGGCGTGCTGATTGTTTTTGCGCTTTTTGCTCTACGTTCCCTATCATCCGTGGCAATGGTTCACGCTCGAAGTAGCTGGCCCGGGTCCGCATGCAGCAACGCAAATGGGTTATGCAGTAGGCGGAAACCAACATTACTTAGTAAGAGCCTTCCTTGACAAAGACCTGGCAGTCGACTCGCCAGGTGAGGATTCGAAAACAGCACTCGATATAGCTTGCACGTCCGAATCGCCGTGATGTCGCGCACTATCTCATCGCACAAGGTGCGAGTCTCGATCTCGCACAGGATTGCCGACGATTCCCCGAGTTCGCGAGCCGAATGAAGCCTCCCGTCGCTCCCCTAACCCCGCCCGATGTTGGCTTGCCCAAAATACGACCCAACTGACGACAACCTTGGCCCGCTCGCCGCCTGACACAAATCCTCCCCCCCATGTTCATCCGTCACTCGGTCCCGACTGCTCGTATACAATAAAAGACCGCCCAAAAATCGCTTCCGGGCGGAGTGTATCCGTCCCTATTCCGCACTCATTTTTGGAGGAAAGAAACAATGAAGCTCACCCCCGGAAAACTCGCCGGACTCAAAAAAGTCTCCAACGACCGCGGTGTTATCGCCGCCGCCGCCATGGATCAGCGCGGCTCCCTGCAGAAATCGCTTGCCAAGGAAAAGGGCGCCGAAGTCACTGACGCCATGATGGAAGAGTTCAAATCGCTGGTCACCGAAGTACTCACCCCACACGCCAGCGCGATCCTGCTCGATCCCGAGTGGGGACTGCCGGCCTCAAAGCGCCGCGCCAAAAACGCCGGCCTGCTGCTCGCTTATGAAAAGACCGGATACGACAAGACCGGCCCCGGCCGTCTGCCCGATCTTCTCGACCTGTGGTCCGCACGCCGCCTAAAAGAAGCCGGCGCCGACTGCGTGAAGATCCTGCTTTACTACACGCCCTTCGACCCGAAGAAAATCAACGACCACAAACATGCCTGGGTAGAGCGCATTGGCGACGAGTGCCGCGCCAACGACATCCCGTTCTTCCTGGAGTTCGTGGGCTACGAAGAAGGCGCCGACGAGAAGGGCCTCGAATACGCCAAGAAGAAACCCCAGATCGTTGCCGAGAGCATGAAGGAATTCAGCAAAGACCGCTACGGCGTCGACGTCCTGAAAGTTGAAGTGCCCGTGAACATGAAGTTCGTCGAAGGCACCAAGTGCTTCGCGGGAAGCAAAGCCTACAGCAAGAAAGAGGCGATCGACCTGTTCCACAAGGCCGCCAGCGTCGCCACCAAGCCTTTTATTTATTTGTCGGCTGGCGTGAGCAACGCCGAGTTCAGCGAGACGCTCGAACTTGCTGGCGAGTCTGGCGTGAAGTTCAATGGCGTCCTCTGCGGCCGCGCCACATGGAAAGACGGCATCCCGGTTTACGCAAAGCAGGGTGCCGATGCGTTCCGCAAGTGGCTCGAGACCGAAGGCGTGAAGAACATCGACAACGTGAATAGCAAGCTGAAGGCCGCGACGCCGTGGTACTCGATCTACCAGGCCGAACCGGCGTTAGTCGGCGCCTAGTAGGTGTGGAGCGGGTGTGGAGCGGGCGCCTCGCCCGCTGTCGTTGCACGAAAGTGTTAAAGGGCAGACGAACAGTCTGCCCTTTTGCTTTTCTGGACGGACGACCGTACCCGCTTGCCAACGTTCTCGCCACACAGTGATGTCACTCACGGACCGAGAGCGGGCATTCCTTCCGGAAACATCACGTAACACTTGCGACAGGCGCCCTCGCCCGTCCGGCGGAGCAAAGCTCCGCAATTTTCCAAAGACCCCAACTTGTCCCAAATAGTTGCTAGTGACGCAGGATGGCTCTCCCGTGCTGGACCACGGCCGTCCCGACTCCCGCCAGAATCCCCACCAGCATCACCGCCGCGAAAACTCGCGCCGCCGTCTTCCGCGACATCGTTCTGCCCACTATCAGTACCGAATAGATGCTGAACGCCCCCAGCGTGCACAGAAGCGTCACCACATAGGGCAACGGCACTCCACGCGACGTCAGGATGAACGCTGCCGCCACATCGAACGCAATCGGCACTGGCAGAAACGTTCCAGCAAGAGCCACCAACACGATTCCAATGAACGTCACATGCGCCGGGATATCGTGCGCCGGTATTAACTCCGCCACCAGGGCCCCGAGCAGCGCCGCCAGGATCATGAAAGGAATCGTCGTTAGCGCCAACTTGAGCAGGTTCTTCGCGTACTGCCGCAGGGTCCCCGAGACCGGCAGCAACCATCCAGCTGACGGCATGTCGCATGCAGCCACCGGCAGCAATTGCTCCGAACGTGTCAGCCACGGCATCAGGGCGATCAGGATAAGCGGTGCAGCCACTCGCACCAGCGCAACTCCCGGTGGAAAGAGCGCGAACAGCATCGTCAGCACCACCACATTCAACGTCGGTGAGCTGATCATCGTCGCCATCGCTGTCGTCGCACTTGCGCCGCCCTCGTACAGGCTCTGTCCAATCGGCGCGACGCAGTTGGCGCACACGCCTAATGGAACTCCGGTCACCGCACCAATGGCCGTGTTTGCAGCCGCGCTTTGAAATCGTCGCCAAGGGATCAACGGTAGCAGCGTTAGCAGCGCCGCGCCGAAGAAAAGGCTGAACGTCATCCCGACGCGATTCGTCCAAATCCAGTTAACGCTCGTTCTCCCGATTCGCGCGGCCACCGGCATGCCGGGCGTCACGGGCAGCTTCGCGTCGAAGCTCAACACGCCACTCGTCTTGATCGCCGTCCCGCTGTGCAGTTTCTTGAGCAGCGACGGGTAGCGCGAATCGATCCAGAAATAACTCGCAATGCCGAACGCGAGCACAAGCGCAACCACGATCGGGACTCGCGCGCTGTTACGTGAAGAGATGGGGACATCCAGAGACGCAGGAGCCACGCTAGTAGACATAGTTCACCCCAGAGCAGAGTAGACGGCCGTTGGCCGGACACTCTAGAGTTCGCCCCTCCCCCGGACAATAGTGCAAAAACACTACGAGACCCTCCGAAACGTTACTCAAATCTCCCTGGAATACTTTCCGGCATGATTCCACTCATCCCCAACCGGCCCGGTTGCTTTGCTTCTTTTCCTGAGAAATGCAATCTAACCGTGGATTGAGTCCATCAGACCCGAGAGCCATTTCTCATGCGCGATCAGTCTCAGACCATTCTGCAACTCGTCGGCAACACTTCCCTATTAGCATTGCGCCACGTCGCGCCCGCCAACGGCGCTCGCATTCTGCTTAAGCTTGAAAGCGAAAACCCCACCGGCAGCATGAAAGATCGCATGGCTCTGGCCATGATCGAGGCCGCCGAAGCCGATGGACGCCTTAAGCCCGGCGGCGCGGTCGTCGAATACACCGGGGGCAGCACTGGCGTCTCACTCGCGCTCGTCTGCGCGGTGAAGCGTTATCCACTGCACATCGTTACCTCAGATGCTTTCTCGCGAGAGAAGCTCGACCACATGAAAATCCTGGGCGCCCGAATGACCATCGTTCCCAGCGAAAGCGGACGCATGACCGAAAAGCTGACCCGCGACATGGTTGAAGCCGCCCGCATCATCGCAAAAGGCACGGGCGCTTACTGGACCGACCAACTCAAAAACACCGACCAACTCTCCGCCTATCACAAATTCGCCGAAGAGATCTGGGCCCAGACCGATGGCCGGATCGACGCGTTCGTGCAGAGCGTCGGCACCGCCGCTTCCCTCCGTGGTACAGGCGAAGCGCTGCGCCGCCATGATCCCAGGGTCAAAATGGTCGCGGTAGAACCCGCTGAATCCGCCGTCCTCTCCGGCGGTGCACCCGGCGCTCACAAAATCGATGGAGTCGGCGCGGGATTCGTCGTGCCCCTCTGGCGAAACGAGGTCGCCGATCAGATCGAGCGCGTCTCTACAGAAGAAGCAATGGCCATGGCTCTCCGCCTTGCGCGCGAAGAAGGCCTGTTTGCCGGGACTTCCACAGGCGGGAACGTCATAGCCGCATTGCGCATAGCGGAACAACTGGGACCAGACGCAACGATCGTCACCATCATGTGCGACACGGGAATGAAATATCTCAAGACCTACGGGGCTGCTGTAAGCAAAGCCGAGGCGCCGATTCTCGCCTCTCACTGATGCGTTCAGGTTGCAGTTTGGGGTTGTTGATACCCGTCACGCTTGAAGGCCGTCCGTGTCGCAGCATTTAATATGAGATGCGCACTACACTGCGCTCATCATGAACTCGAATCAGACGGCACTCATCACCGGCGCCTCCGCCGGCCTCGGTTACGAATTTGCGAAGCTCTTCGCGCGTGACAAATACAACCTCGTACTCGTGGCCCGAACCGGTCCCAAACTCGCTGAACTCGCCGACGAACTTCGCGAGCAACACGGCATCAACGTCAAAACGATCCCGATCGATCTTGGCCTCCCGCAGGCTTCGCAGAACCTGTTCGAAGAAACCAGGAGGGCCGGCATCCACGTCGACATCCTCGTCAACAACGCGGGCTACGGGCAGTCCGGAAACTTTGCCGACATCCCGCTTGAAGAATCCTACGGACAGATCCAACTCAACATCACAGCTCTCACGCTGCTCACGCGTCTTTATCTCGGGCCCATGCTCGAGAAACGCGAGGGCAAGATCATGAACGTCGCGTCAACCGCCGCTTTCCAACCGGGCCCGCTGATGGCGGTCTACTACGCCACGAAGGCCTACGTGCTCTCGTTCTCCGAAGCCCTCTCCGACGAACTTCGCCACTCCGGTGTGCAGGTCACCTGCTTCTGCCCCGGTGCCACGCTTACTGAATTCCAGAAGCGCGCCCAGACCGCCAACACTCGCTTGTTCAAGAAACTGGCACCGATGGACGCCAAGACCGTCGCCGAGGATGGCTACCGCGCCCTGATGTCTGGAAAGACGCTCGCCATTTCAGGATTCAAAAATTGGCTCGTCGCCGAATCCGTCCGCTTCGCCCCACGAAAGATGGTGACGGCCATCTCACGCTGGGTCGCCGAACCCGTGAAATAGCTCAGTCCGTGCGCATGCGCAGGTCGATGACGCGATCCGGCAATCGCAGATGCAACCACCGTCGATCACACCCGTCGCACGACGGCCTCCGCCTCCGCCACCCGACACAACGGATACATGCTACACGCCCGAAACTCCAGGAACTCCTCCGACCGTCATTCCCGGTACCCGGCCGATCGGAAATTCGCCGGGCACACCGCCAACTATCATTCCGGGAACGCCCGCGATTCCCGGAACGCCATATCCGTGCAACTGATTTGTGGCGATCAAGCACGACCGATTGTGGATGTGTCGGAGCTAACAGGGAGGCCTTAGCGACACTCGGCGTTCTGTTCACCGAGTAACCGGTTTGACTGTTGCGCCGGCGTCTCGCCGCTGTCGCGAGAGCGTCTTGCTCTCGCAAAATCGAGGAAAGACTAGTGAGACGTTGGCGCTACGAATCAGCGTCGCGATGTACGGTCTCCATCGAGAACGCCGGCAGACATACCGCAATGTAATCCGCGCCCCCGTCTTCGGGCGTGGAGTATTGCACCCACTCACCCTTGCGGGCGACTACCGCTTGGCCTGGGTGAACGTCGAATGATCCGCCCTTATGAGTCACGCGCAGCATTCCCTTCAAGACAATCGTGAACTCCTCAAACTCCGGAGTTTGGCCGGGCTCCACCCATCCCTGCGGACTTCGCATATGCGCAACGCTCACGCCGGTAGTCCTCGAATTGACGCGCCCGATATATTCGTCGATCAGTTTCGGCTTATTCCCCGCCGCCTGAATGGTGGTTGGTTTTGCAATCAAAGTAGGCATGAGTGGAAGTCTCAATCTCCTGCTATCCCCTTATCGCTGATGGCTGATGGCTGACAGCTGATAGCGCTCTTAGCGCATTCCATCCAGAATCGATCCCACGATTCCACCGACGACCCCGCCCTGGGCCGCTTCTTTCGACGGCGCTGGCATGTACTCCATGAGTTTGTGTGCGAGCTTTGAGATGGGCAGAGTTTGTAGCCACACTTTTCCGGGTCCGGTCAGCGCAGCCAGAAAAATCCCATCGCCGCCGAAGATCATGTTCTTGATCCCCGGCACCATCGTGATCTGAAACGAGACGCTGGTCTGGAACGCGCCAACGTGTCCGGGATGCACGCGCAACGTCTCGCCCGGCTGGAGGTCTTTCACAATCAGCTCGCCCGAAAGCTCGATCCACGCTGTGCCTTGACCGCTCACGTGCTGGAGCAAGAAACCGTCGCCACCGAAGATGCCAGCACCGAGTGACTGTTGGAAGCCAACGCTAATATTCACCTGTGGCGTCGCGCACAAAAATCCGTGCCGATGAATCATATACTCGTGGCCGTGGCCGATCTCGACGGGCAATATGTGCCCCGGCACCTTCGTGGCGAAGGCTAACTCCCCACGCGACCCCACCGCGCGATACTCGGTCATGAACAACGTGCCGCCGCCAGCCACGCGCTTGAGCACGCCGAATAGGCCGCCTCCGCCACCCATCTGCGTGTGCGTCGTCATCTGGATGGAGCCGCCCATCCAAGAAAGTTCTCCGGCTTCCGAGATGACGGCCTCGTTCGGCTCGAGCACAAACTCGAGCACAGGCATGACGGTCCCGACGATCTGACTTTGCATGAGTGACTCCTATGAGCT
>Ga0126381_100003657_pt1 | contig 16688 bp, 19 predicted proteins | sample PanSoiMetPlot_28_FD_96465 | JGI IMG/M metagenome (GOLD analysis project Ga0126381, IMG submission 96465) | Tropical forest soil microbial communities from Panama - MetaG Plot_28 | ecosystem: Environmental > Terrestrial > Soil > Tropical forest > Bulk soil | place: Panama | collected 2016-02-17 | reverse complement strand
GTACGGGTTGAGCAGCGGCGCGCCGGAGGCGGGGACGGCGGGCGGCCCCAGCTTGCCGACCGGGTTGTAGCCGGTGTTGCCGCGCACCACCGACCCGGCGCCGCCGGTGACCAGCAGCGCCGTCCCCACCGCGCCCTGGGTGCGCAGCGTGTTGCCCTCGATCACATTCGGTCCCGGGCTGCCGATGTTCTCCTCGCGGATCAGCCAGCCGGTCTTCCCGGCGGTCGCGGAGGTGGACAGGTTGTTGCCCATGATCGTGTTGCGGGCGGCGGCGAACTCGGTGTGGATGCCGGCGGCGGTGTTGGCGATGCCCTGGTCCCCCACCGACGTGCACACGTTGCCGACGATCACGTTATCGTTGCCGACGATCATGATGTTGTCGCCGCCGACCCCGTCGCAGGTGTTGCCGATGATGCGGGTCTGGGAGGCGTTGGTGACCCTGATCCCGACCACGTTCAGCGCCCCGCCGCGCGCCCCGACGAGGCAGTTCCCGATGATGTGCTGGAGGCCGGCCTGGTCCAGCAGCATCACCGGGAACGACCCCGCCCCGGACGGCGCGTTCACCCCGCCCAGGTACTCGAAGTCGTTGCGGGTGAAGAAATTCTCGTCCGAGCTGGTGGCCCAGGCGCCGCCGCCGATGCCGTTGGCGGTCGCGTTGTCGAACAGGCAGCCCGCGATCCTGTTGTGGTGCCCGAAGCCGCCGCCGGCCGGGATCGGGCCCAGCTTCAGCCCCCAGTCGTAGCAGCCGGTCAGGTGCAGCCGCTCGAACGCGCACTGCACGGCGCCCTCGGCGTCGATGCCGCCGCCCGCGCTCTGGCTGGCGGACGCGCCGTTGATGGTGAAGTCGGCCAGCCGCGCCCCCACGATCGCGCCGGAGGACTGGGTGAACTTGATGCAGTAGTCGTTGACCCCGGCGGCGAGCTGGAGGATGGTGGCCTCGCGGCCCGCGCCGATCAGCGAGCAGGTGGCGGTGATGGTCAGCGGGGAGGCGATGCGGTAGGTGCCTGGCGGCAGGAACACCGGCGCGGCGGACGGCTGCGCGGCGGCGATCGCGGCGCGGATCGCCGGGGCCGCGTCGGTGCCCCCGGTGTTGTCGGCGCCGCCGCCGTAGGCGGTGTTCAGCACGTTGACCCCGGCCAGCGCCGCGATCGCGGCCCACGCGTTGTCCACGTCGGGGAAGAACGGCTGCCCGGCCGTCCTGGTGGCCGGGGGGATGGTGAAGGTCGGCACGGCTATCCTCCGGCGGTCCAGGGCTGGCCGGGCCAGCCGAGCTGGTAGGCGGTCTGCTTGCCGGGCACCGGCGGCGGCGGCGGCGGCACCGAGGTGAACGTCAGGGTGCCGCCGGGCGGGGTGTACCCCTCGCCCTTGAAGACGGCGCCGGTGCGGGCGGCCGGCTTGCCGGTGCCGGGGACGGTGATCACGGCGGGCACCACGCCGTCACGCGGGTTCCACGCCTGCACCGTGGTCGAGTCGGCGGCGGTGTAGGTGACCAGGCACCAGGCATCGGGATGGGTAAACGGCATGTTTACCGCGCCCCCAGCCTGGCGGCCTGCGCCATCGTCCCGGTGTGCGCGGCGAGCCCGGCCGCCACCCCGGCGGCGGTGCGGCCGGGAGCCGCGCCGAGCAGCCCCCGGATGGCGCGCAGCTCCGCCAGCAGCGCCCCGGCGCCGCCGGCCGGCAGCACGTCCTCGTTCGCGTGGAACTGGTAGAACGTGCCGGACGGGCCGATGCCGAACACCGGCTCGGGAATCGGGCCGCCGCCGTCGTAGCCGACGTAGTTGCCGGGCGCGCCCAGCCCGGGAATGCTCGCCGGGGAGCCGTAGGTGGCCCTGATGTACCGGACCGAGGCGATCAGGTCATCGACCGGGTTCCAGATGTTGCCGTGGCCGGGCAGCGCGAACGCGGCGAACGTGGACGGGATGGTCTGCGCGATGCCCTCGGCGTGCTCCCCGCTCATGCCGGCGGTCTGCGGGTTGACCGCCCTCGGGTTGCCGCCGGACTCCTTGCTCACCAGCGTGCCCATCCACGCCGCCCACGACAGCGGCGCCCCGGCCATGCTCAGCGCCATCCGTATCCACTGCCCGACCGTGCCGGACACCGCCCCGCCGCCGCCGAACCCGCCCGGCGGGGTGCCCGTCCACAGCAGCGGCATCGCGTGAATCGGCATCAGCTGCGGCCCCATCCCGCCGCCCTGCGAAATGACCTGCATGGCGTTGCGGACGATCGCGACGTGCCCCGGGTCAGGCCCGCCCGGCGGCGAGTGGTACAGGGCCAGCCCTCCGGCCACCGGCGGCCCCCGCGTCACCCACGCGCCCTGCGCCTCCGACGTGCGCGGCGCGTCAATGCCGAAGTGCTTGTAAACGGCCTGGACGAACCCGGAGCAGTCGGCAGCCGTCAGCGTCGCGCCGCCCCACGTGTAGGGGATCTTCCCGATGAACGTCGCCGCGAAGTTCGCGATGTCCGCGCCGGACCCGGTCGCGCCGCCGCCCATCCCCATCAGGAACGACACCACGTCGTGCACCAGCCGGGCGGGCATCGCCACCAGCAGCCCGGCCAGGTCCCCGATCGCGCCGCCGGTCTTCTTGCCGATCATGTCAAAGAACGCGTTGGCGGCGGCGACGGCATTGCCGGTGGCGATCGCCAGGATGATCTTGCCGACGTCGCCGGTGACCCGCCACACGTTGGACGCGGCCTGCCCGATGTTGTGCAGCACCCCGCCGCCCGGGATGCCGGACAGCAGCGACTGGGAGGTGCCGCCGGACCCGGACCAGGTGCCGGAGGTGGCCGGGGTGCCCGGCGGCAGCGGCACCCCGCCCGTCTGGTAGCCGGGCACCCCCACCCGGGCGAACGCCGGCGCGAGCTGCGCGCTGTGCGCCGCCGACACGACCGTCTCCCCCCGGGACACCCACACCGGCACGTCATCGGCGGTCGGCCCGGTCCCGGCGGTGATCCTCCCGCCCGCCGCCAGCGTCTCGGGGATGTTGCCGATGTGCGGCCCGCCGACCGCGTGCGAGACCAGGTTGAACCCCTTGATCAGCGCGTCGTTGAGCACGAAGTGGATGACCCACTTGATCGGCCCCTTGACCGCGTTCTGCACCGCGTTCCACGCGGTGCCGATGGCCGACGCGATCCCGGCCCAGGCGGCGACCGCGACCCGCCTGATGTCGGCCCACGCGCCGGACAGCAGCCCCTTCAGCGTGCCGATGATCCTGGTCCAGCCGGCGACCTCGTTGTCCCACCAGCCGGTGAAGAACGAGGCGATGCCGTTCCACCACGACACCGCCGTGGCGCGGATCGCGCCCCACGCGGCGGCCAGGAACCCGCGCAGCCAGTTGACGATGTTCGTCCAGCCGGTCACCTCCCGGTTCCACCAGCCGGCGAAGAACGCGGCGATGCCGTTCCACACGGTGACGGCCAGCGCGGTGATGTCGTGCCACACCCGGGCCAGGAACGAGCTGATCTGATTCCAGTGCGTGATGACCAGCGCGACGATCGCGCCGACCGGCCCGCCGATGATGGCCACCAGCAGCGGCCAGTGCTCTTTCGCCCAGGTGATGGTGGCGTTGAACGCGTCGGGGATCATCTTGGTGAAGAACCTGATCAGCGGCGCTAGCACCTCGTTGTAGATGGCGCCCCACGCGTCCAGCGTGATCCGCTTGATGAACGCCCACACGGTGCCCCAGTGCTTGACCAGCTCCACCACCGCGATAGTGATCACCGCGACCACCGCGCCGATCATGATCATCACGGCGATGAACGGGGACAGCTCGATATCCAGCACCGCCTGGATGACGGCCCACAGCTTCAGCGCCCCCACGATGGCGGCGATGGCGACCGCGATGCCCTCCAGCACCGGCGGCGGGATGGCGGTGATGATGGCGGACAGGGCGGTGGCCAGGTCGGAGATGACCCGGACGAACGCGGCGGACAGGACCGTGGTGATGGCGGTCAGGACCGGCAGGATGACGGGCAGCACGTTGGCCAGGGCCTGGAGGACGACGGTGGCGAGCTGGGTCAGCGGCGGCAGCAGCTGCACGACCCCGTTGGCCAGGCCGGCCGCGATGATGGTGGCCAGCTGGCCGATGAAGTTGATCACCGGCGGCAGGATGGGCACCAGGCCGCGTATCAGCACCGCGACCAGGTTGCCCAGCGGGGCGGCCAGCATCTCCACCGCGTTGCCCAGGGTGGCGAACACCCCGGCGGACTCCATGACGTTGAAAATCTTGCCGAGGGCGTCGAAGAACGCGCCCAGCGCCGGCCCGGCCCGGGTGAGCAGGGTGACCACGGCGGTGATGGCCGAGGACAGGTCGCCGATGACGGCGCCGGCGAACTGGGCGATGAACCTGCCCAGGATGTCGAACACCGGGTTGAGGGCCTTCAGCGCCCCGGCCAGGGCGGTGAACGCCGGGGCCAGGGCGGTGGCGAAGGAGGCGGCCAGCGACGCGACCACCGGCAGCAGCGAGGTGATCACGCCGCCTACGGCCTTCAGCAGCGCGGCGGACGCGGCGACGGCCGGGGCCATCGCCCGCAGCATGCCGCCGAGGGAGGACCCCAGCGACCCCAGGAACCCGGCCAGCACGGTCACCGCCGGGGCGGCGGCGTGCAGCAGCGCGACCAGGCCGGGCAGCAGCCCCTTGACAAGCTGCCCTATGCCGTCCAGCAGCGGGCGGAGCAGCGGCGCGGCGGCGCGGAACGCGGCGCCCAGGCCGGGCAGGATGTCGTGCGCCAGGTCGGAGATGCCGTGCAGCAGCGGCTGGATCAGGGTGGCGGCCCCGGCGAACGCGGCCTGGAGGGCGGGGGTGACCGATTTGAGCATCCCGGGGATCTGCTTGAAGGCGGCGGCCAGCGGCGCCTGCATCGGCTTGACGGCCTGCTGCATGGCGTCGGTGAAGGTGGTCTTGATCTGCTGCGCCGCGTCGTACAGCGGCCCCTCGGTGGCGGCCTTGCCCTTGACGTTCTTGGTGCCGATGAGCTGCTTGGCGGCGATGTCGATCAGCCCGGCGCCGGCGCCGCCCAGCGCGACCGTCGCCCCGCCGGCGAACAGCGCCGGCAGCAGCCCGGCCGCCCCGCCGATCCCGGCGGTGATGGCGGCCGGCTTGGCGCCGACGCCCAGCACCCCCGGCCCGATGCCGCCCATGATGTTCTTGACGTGCTGCCCGAACTTCGCGGCGAAGCTCTTGCCGGCGGTGTCGCCGGCCTTGTCGCCGGCGCGGGCCACGTCGGCGCTGGACCCGAACGCCGCCCCGAACCCGAGGCCGAACCGGCGCCCGCCCTCCTTGCCCTTGCCCTCGGCGTCGGCGGCCACCTTGTCGGTTGCCTTGCCGACCTCCGTGCCCAGCGCGTCGCCGTAGTCCTTGCCCGCTTTCTTGCCGGCGGCCTTGGCGTCCACGGAGTCGAGCTGTTTCTCCACGTCCCGCTTGTCGAGCTGCGGGACGAGGCGGACGAACACCTCAGCGATGCCCGGCACAGCTCACGCCTCCTTCTGCTCGTCCAGCCAGTCCTCCCACGCGGCCGAGGGCGGCTCGTAGTCCTCCAGCCCCTTCGCGCCCACCCCCCGGGCGATCACCGCCAGCAGCCGCAGCAGGTCACGGCGGTCCTCGATCTCGCCGCGCACCACCTGCGCCGCGTCGCAGACCGCCCGCAGGCTCACCCCGTCCGGCGGCGGTCCTGGCGGCGGCGGTGGTCCCGGGGCTGCCGGGGCGCCGTCTGCCGTGGCCTCGGCCGCACCGGCGGCTCGCTGTAGTCCGCGAACTCGATGTCCGCGTCGCCGCCGGCCATCGAGATGATCTGCAACCGCCGCTCGTCCCTCGCCCCGCGCCCAGGCAAGGAGGGCGGCGACGGTGCGATAGGGCGGCCGGCCTCGTCCTCGACCGCCTCCGCCATGTCCTCGTTCAGCCCGGCCATGATCTCCAGCAGCGTGTCCGGGTGGGTGTGGTGGGCCTTGAGGTGGGCGCGGAACCGGGCGTATTCGGCGCCCGGCAGCATCAGGCGGAAGAACCGGGCGGTGAACGCCACCCCCTCCGGGCTGGTCAGCTCCGCGTTGGCGGCGGTGGCGGTCGCGGCCAGCTCGGACCACTCCAGCACCGCGTCCGCGTCGGCGGCGTCCAGCACCGCCGTGAAGGTCGCCTCGTCCAGCTCGAACGGGTACTCGCGCGGCCCGGCCTCCTCCTCCCCGGCCGCCGCCGGCGGCCGGGACGTGTACTTGCGGCCGGTCATCACACGGTCCGCTGCGGCGCGGCCAGGATGGCCTTGAATAGCTTGGACCCGGTGGCCGGCTTCTCCAGCGTGAACTCCACGCTGACGGTGGCGTTGGCGGCGCCTTTCTGCCGCTGGATCGACATGTCACCGGTCTGGAAGCACTGCCGGTAGATCCACCGCTCGGTGTGGTCCTCGGATTCGAAGCCGAGCATCCGCCGCACCTCGGTGCCCAGGTCGGGCGGCTCGAAGCTGGTGATGCCCCCGGCCGTGGTCAGCGAGCTGGTGGGCGCGTTCGCCGCCCGCATCAGGTTGGTGGCGGTCAGCTCCGCCAGCGCGAACGTGATGGTGGAGGTGCGGCCGGTGGTGGCGATCTGCACCGGGTCCAGCTCCTCCGCCACCGCCACCGGGCTGGTGGCCAGCGCGTACTTGAAGGTGGAGCCGGTCTCGGTGTAGCCCATCGCCACCCAGTTGGCCGACACGGCCGTCCAGGCGGTCGCCAGGTCGGTGACCTCCGGGGTGCCCAGCGGGGCGATGTAGAGGTAACCCGGCCCGAGGGCGAGGTTAACCGGGTTCCCGCGTGCCATCGGTTACTCCTTCCCGCCGTCGCCAGCCGGCGCGGCGTCCTTGTCCTGGTCCGGCTCCGGCGGCGGGGCCGGGGGCGCCAGCGTGTCCCTGAACTGCTCGGGGACCCTGACCTTGCCGCCCCAGCCGTTGGCCTCCACCAGCTCCGGGTGCACCTGGTCGCCGGCGCGGAACGCGACAGCCGGCGCCGTCCCGGCCTCCGGGTCGTACACGTGCAGGTCCTCGGTGGCCTCGTAGTACGGCGGCTCGGTCAGCTCCGGCTCCGGCGGGGCGGCCGGCGGCACGGCCCTGCGGTGTGCTGCTGGCATGGGTATCGCCTCCTAGTCGGGCAGGTTGTAGACGGCGGCGGTCACCGACGCGGTGGCCGAGAATGACAGGTGCACCTGCCCGTCGCTGGGGTCAGCGAAGATGTAGGCGGGGAACGGCCCGTACAGCCGGTCCCCCGTCGTGGCGGGGACGGCCGGGGCCAGCGCGAGCGGCGCCAGGAACGTGCCGCCCGGCCCGGCGTTGGCGGCGGCGTTCATCACCGTGACGGTCACCGCCGACCCGGACGCGTTCTTGACCCGCAGCCACACGTCCGACCCGGGCGCGAACGTGTCGTTGTTGGCGACCGCGACCAGGCCGGTGCTCATGTCCGCCCCGGCCGACCGGCTGCCGTTGATCACCGTGTAGGCAGTCATTGTGTGTCCTCCTGACGTAGCACCAGGTCGGCGTCCACCTGGAACTGGTATTGCTCCGAGTCGGGCTGGAAGATGAAGAACGGCCCGACGAAGTTCGACGCGACCAGCACCGTCACGCCGGTGTCGCCGCACGGCTCCGGGCAGCCGGTCAGCGACTCGAACGCGTTCAGCAGCGCCGCCGCCGCCGTCTCGGCGGCCTGCTCCGGGTAGGCGTACACCAGGCACTGGATGCGGGCGGTGGCCACCGGGGACTGCTCGGCCACCAGCGACCCGACGCCCTCGGAGTTGCGGGAGATCACCGCGTAGGCGCCGCCCTCCGGGGACCGCTGGTGCCGCAGGTAGGCGCCCCGGGACAGCGGGTTCCCCTCCCCCACCAGGCCGGGGCGGGCGTTGATCCAGGCGCGCACCGCCGCCTCCGCCGCGACCGCCATCAGGCACGCTCCCGGGCGCCGCCGAGAGCCTCGGCGGTGCGCTCGATGAAGTGCGCGCCGGGCTGGTGGCCGGGGTGGTGCACGATGCGGCCGAATATCTGCCCGGTGACCCGGTTGCGCAGCGGCCACGGGCCGTGCGAGCGGATGATGTGCGGCCGGGTGCCGTCGTTGACGTACCGGGCGTAGTCGGCGGTCGGGCCGATGATGACCGACCCGTCCCGCTGCCGGAACGCGCGCACCGACTCGCGCAGGCGCCCGGACACGTTCAGCGGCAGGTCCCCGGCGCGGCGCAGCCGGGGCCGGTCGGGGCCGGACATCCGCCGCACCCCCTTGTGCCGGATGCCCTGTACCTGCCGGGCCAGCGGCGCCAGCCCGGCGGCGCGCAGCTCGGCGGCGGCGAGCTGCCGGGCCTGCGCGGTGTCGGCGTAGTCCAGGTGGTTGATGGCCCGCTGGAGCAGCCGGTGCCGGGCGGTGTCGGTCACCCCGGCCTGCGCCTTCACCACGGCGGCCCGCGCCTCGGCCAGCGTCAGCCCCCCGCCGTACACCGGGCCGGCGGAGCGGCCCAGCGGCACCGGCTGGGCGTACACCGGGAACACCGGCGACACCGGCGTCTTGGCCTTCATGGTGACGACGGCTTTGGCGGCCAGCCGGTCCATCGCCGCCTTGACGCGGGGGTCGTCGGTGACCAGCGCCAGTGCCGCGCTGTCCCACACCATCGTGATCTCAGCCATAGACGGGCCCCCCCTGCTGCGGCGGCCCCGCCGCCGGCCCCATCGCGTAGTCCGCGCCCGACCCGGGCGAAGTGTCGCCCCAGGCCGGGGCGGCGGGCAGCGCCCATTCCGGGTACGCCTCCACCAGCCCGGCGCCGGCTTCCACCATGACCCGCCGCAGCGTCACCAGCGCGTCGGCGGCGCGGGCGTTGAGCTGGTCGTACAGGCGCAGGTCGGCGTCCCGGTTCGGCCAGGCGATCTCGATGTCGGCGGCGCACCGCCACTCCGCCGCCACCCGGGCCGCGACCGCGATGTCCGCGCTCAGCGCCGCGCCCGCAGGCAGCGGCCCCACGTCCGCGACGAGCGCCGCCACCGTGTCATCGATGGCCTGCTGCGCCTGCGCGTCGGTGGGGGTGGTGGCGGCGGTGAACGTGCCGAGCACCACGTCAGACCCGGGTGAGCGCGTGTCGCGGGTGCGCAGCGGAATGTGCCGGGCCACGTCCGCCAGCCCGGGAGCCCAGCTCTCGCCCGGCACCGCCTACCCTCCCTTCGCGGCACCGCCGGCGGGACGGCGGGACGGGTGCCCGGCGGACTTGGGTGCCTCCGCCTCCTCGGCCGCCGCCTCCGGCGCGGCGGTCTCCTCCGGCACCGACTCGGCGGTCACCGCCGTCCCGCCGCCCTGCACCGCGATCAGCTTGTTTTCCAGGTGATGGGCGATCCAGTCGTCGGCGGCGTCGCCCGGCACCGCCGACCCCTTGTACAGGCCGACGATGCGCGGCCCGTCGTTGGTCATGGTGCGGACCGTGACGTACTCGCCGGTCACCACGTATGCTGTGTCGCTCATACCAGGGCACTCGCGATCTTGCAGGCCGCCCCCGGCTCCTGCACGATCGGGACGGTCTTGCGGCGGCCCTGGAGGTCCCACGCGTCGTTGGAGTCCAGCCGGATCGATTTGACCTGCACGGCAAGCTGGTCCATCGCGTACCCGGGGGCCGCGTCCATCTCGTCGGCCATCCCGCCGAGCTGGGTGGAGTCCAGCACGTACGGTTCGGTGATGTTCGGGGTGACGATGATGGCCAGCCCGCCGATCACCTCGATCGTCCCGGTGTACACCGGGGACTCGCGGGTCTCCCGCTGGAGGGCGTTGGTGATCGTCTGGTCGGACATGATCAGCGCGTAGCCGGTGTCGTTGAGCAGCAGCGTGTCCGGCTTGTAGCCCAGGTTCAGCCCGTAGATGGCGGCCTTGGCCGACAAGATGTCGAACAGCATGGTGCGGGTGGCGCTGGCGGCCTGCCCCCACCGGATCGCCCCGGACCCGGCGGCGGTCACCGACGCCGACACCGCCGAGGTGATGCCGGACATGGTGACGCCATCGACCTGCTTGATGATGGAGTTGACCAGCTTGCGCATCGCCCGGTCGATGGTGGCGCCGGCGTACACGTTGCGGGCGATCTCGTCGTCGGTGATCCTCACCTTTTGGCCCCATTTGGCCACGCTGGCGATGGCGGCGGTGCCGGTGGGCATGTTGGCGAACGGGTATTCCGCGCCGGGGCCGACAGCCTCAACCGTCCGGTCAGTCACGAACGGCTCGGACATCTCGTACAGCGCCGCGCCGCCGCTGGTGCGGAACCGCTGGGTGAGAAGCTGATCGGACACGAACCGCAGATCCTGGTAGTCCCGCAGCCGCCGCCTGATCTGCGTCGGTGACTGGAGGAACCTGGATATGGTTTCGAGGTCGCCCGTCAAGGTGGGCGGCGGGGCCGGGTAGGTACCTGGCATAGTGACTCATTCCCTTCTGTTGCCGGGCGCCGTCAGACGCCGAGGAACCTGGCCTTGGCGGTGCCGCCCGCGTTGCCGGTGGCGCCGCGCACGCAAATGCCGATGAGCGTGCCCGCCGCCGCAGCAGTGGCCAGCGTGGCCGTGTTGATCCGGCCGTTCGCGTCCGCGACGACCGCGTTGCCCGCCGCGACAGCCACGGCGCTGGTCGGCGGAAGCTCGTGGATGTAGCCGGGCAGCAGCCACACCGACACCCGGCCGCCGACGCCCACGTCATGCGCGGCCACCCCGACCGCCCGGTCAGCGGTGGCCGCCGTGGGGATGACCGTGTCGTCGGCGCTCATCTTGACCAGCTGCCCGCCGGTGAGGCCGGTGCCCCCGGCGGTCAGCGTGACGAGGCCGCCGTCACTGTTGATTGGTGAGTAATCAGGCATCGGGGTTCTCCTCTCAGAACTCCATCCAGCGGACCTTGGCGTTGTCCGCCGCCGTGGTGAGCGCGACGCCGATGACGGCGCGCACCCGGTCCACGTCGGCCTTGCCGGGCGACGCGCCGGTCGCGGCGGCGGTGATCACCTGCCGGCCCAGGGTGGCGGAGGTGTTGAGCTGGTCCCCGGCGTTGACCGCCCCGTCCGCGACCGACTCGTGCACGAACCCGCGCGTGAACACCGTCACCCGGCCGCCGGACGGGGTGTCGTCGCCGGCGACGCCGATGTAGGCGAACGACAGCGCCGTGGTGCACTTGCGGACGGTGCCGGACGCGGCCACCTCCAAGATGTCGCCGCCGGCGATGTTCCCGGCCGCCGTCATCGTGGTGACCTTGGACGGCGCGTACACCGGCGTGTAATCGGGCATCTCAGACCCCTTCCATCCAGCGGACCTTGGCGTTGTCGGCCGCCGTGGTCAGCGCCACCCCGAGCACGCCCCGGGCGGCGTTGACCGAGTTGTTGATGTTGTTCTGGGTCTCGGTGTTGGAGTAGGTGGCGTTCTCCGTCACCCCGGACACGGCCAGCGTGGCGACCTGCCGCCCGGCGGTGGCCGAGGCGACCACCTGGTCCCCGGCGGTGACCGGCCCGTCCGCGCGGCCCTCGTGCACCAGGCCCCGCGCGTACACGCTGACCCGGGCGTTGATCTGCGCGTCCTGCGCGGCGACCCCGATGACGTGCCCGGACCCGGTGGCGGCCACCCGCGCGCAGGTGCCGTTGCCGGACACCTCCACCGGGTCGCCGCCGGTGATGGCCGCGCTGGCAGTCAGCGTGATGACCAGGGACGGGATGAATACCGCCGTGTAGTCAGGCACGGCCCCGGCCCCTTACCTGGCCGCGCCGGGCGGGAACAGCCTCTTGTACTCCTCCTCCAGCAGCTCGTCTTCGCTGTCCCCGACGATGCCGACGTCGTTGATCGGGACGACGTTGCGCTGGAGGCCGGCCAGCACTACCCGGGTGCCTTCGGGGTCGGCGTCCCACAGCCGCTTCCAGTGGTCGCGGCGGGCGGCGGTGAACTTGCCGGCGGCGACGGCGGCCTCAATCACCCCGTCGCGCTCCTTGATGAGCTGCCTTTCGCGGAACTCCTCGCCCCGCCTGACCTTGACCTGGAGGGCGTCCCACGCCTCCCGCTCGACGGCGATCACGCCTTCGGGCAGCTTGCGGCCGGTGGCGGCGGCGAACTGGGCCGCCCGCCGGGCCACCTTGGCGACGGCCTCCACCAGCGCGCCCGGGTCATCCATCTGATCTGTCTCGCCCAGCCCGAGAGATTCCCGCAGGCTGGCGATGTGCTCATCCGTGAACTGCACGTCTGAGCCTCCTTCCTGGTTGGTGCCCGCAGCCGCAGGCTGGTGTTCGTGGGCGTGCTCGTTGTCGCCCTCGTGGGTGTGCTCGTGCTCGTGGGACTGGTCGCCGGACTGGGCGCCGTAGGCGGGGTGCGGGTGGGTGTGCGTGACGGAGGCGGGAGCGTGGTTCCCGGCCGCGTCCACCGTGATCACGTCCGGTTCCCAGTCCTCGTCCTCCTCGCCGCCCTCGTCTTGATCGGCGGTAAACGTCTCGTTTACGTCGCCGGGGTCGCCGGCGGCGGCGGTGAACGGCGGCGGTGTCTGCCCCAGGTCCCGCAGGTGCGCGGCGAGGTGGTTGTAGGCGGCCCTCGCCGCGTCCGGCGACACGCCCTTCAGCCCGCCCCGGGCGCCGTTCAGCGCGCCGATCGCCGCCGAGCAGCCGTCCGCGTTCGGGCCGCCCACCTCCCCCGACGCCGACACGTTGTGGTGCGGCAGCGACGAGTCGGACTTGGTTGCGCCGGGCAGCGCGAACGCCGCCCGGATCTGGGACGCGGACGGGTCATCGCCCAGGTTCCGCACGGCGGCGCCGCCGTCCCACGCCGCCTCCACCGTCACGGCCCGCGACTCGGCCGCGCTGGCGTACAGCCACACGGTGCCGCTGCCCCGGGTGGCGGCCACCGCGTCATAGGACACCAGCTCGGCCGGCTCCCCGAACGCCACGTCGTCGGCGTCCACGGTGAACGGCACCAGGTAGATCCGGCCGTCGCCGTCGCTGACGACGAGCTGGCTCGGGTCAAGCTGGAGCTCGGTGATCCACCAGCTCTGCGGTGCGCCGGCGTTGGCGTAGTAGGCGCGGCGCACATCCTCTTCAGTGACTGCCATCAGGCCCTCCCAGTGGTGATTCCGGGGGCGGGCCGGGGCCGCCCGGCGGCGGCGGCGGTCAGCCCGTACAGCGATGCGATGTCGGGCAGGTCGTTGAGCACGCCCACCCCGGGCGGGGTGACGCCGAGCAGCGCCAGCGCGGTGATCACGAACGGGTGCGTGTGCCCGATCTGGCATTTGAACCCGTAGGCGCCCTCCACGGAGCGGCGCGGGAACGCCGACGCGGACACCGCCGCCAGCCAGCCGGGCATGCCGGCCAGGTCGCCGAACAGCTTGGCGCCGGAGTCGCCCAGCCGCATGTTGGTGACCCGGCCGATGCCCGGCGTGCCGTCCTGCCCCGGCTTGGCCGCGAACCGGGGGTCCAGGTGGCCGATCTTGATCACCGGCGGGCCGACCGCCGGGCATTCCGCCGCGTCCACCGCGTCGGCCATGTCCTTGCGGGTGAAGGTCTGCCGGCCGGTGGACAGCTCCCACGTGCCGGCCGCCAGCAGCTCCACCCCGGGGATGGTCACCAGCGGCGGCAGCACGGTGCCCGGCCCGGCGGCGGCGACGGCGGCGTGGCACAGCGAGTACCCGGCGCCCTTGTTCTTGGACAGGGTGTAGGTTTTGCCGCCGACGCTGTACCGGTTGCCGCCGAGCCACTTCACCGGCGTCTTGGAGTTGCCGGTGGCGGTGCGGGCCACGGTGGACAGCGCCCGCGCCGACCCGGGGGTGACCGGCTTGCCCGGCGCCCGGGTCGTGCCGCCCGTCTTGCCGGGAGATGTGCTGGTGGTCTTGCCGGGAGATGTGCTGGTGGTCTTGCCCGGCGTCTTGCCGCTCGTCTTGCCCGGCGATGTGCTGGTGGTCTTGGTCTTGGGGGCGGCCGGCGCCTTGGCCTTGCCCTTGCCGACCTGCCCCGGCTTGGCGGCGCCCAGCCCGCCCCACGTCTTGGGCCCGACGATCCCGTCCACCGCCAGCCCGTGCGCGGCCTGGAACGCGCGCACCGCCGCGAGAGTCTTGGGACCGAAGATGCCGTCCGTCGCCAGCGGCGGCTTGACGCCGAGCGCGTTCAGCCGGGCCTGAAGCGCGGCGACGGCCTTGCCGGTCGCCCCGTACCCGACCTGCGGATGCTGCTGCCCGGACTTGGCGCCGCCGCCCTGCCCCTTGGTGAACTGGCCGCCGCCGGGGCCGGAGGTCACGCGCGGGTGCTGCTGGTTGAACGTGCTGGACCCGCCGCCGCCGGACTGCTGCTTCTGCGCGGGCGGGGTGCTCTTGGCCGGGGGCCGCTGGCCCAGGCCGCCGGGCGGCGGGGCGGACTGCCCGGACGGCCCGGTCAGCATCGCCCGCACCACAATGCCGGCCGCCGCGCCCTTCGGGGCCACGTCACCGCGCCCCTCGCGGAACAGCTTCGCGTGGGTGGCCGGGTAGATGCCCAGCGCGTCATGGTGCCGCTCCGCGCAGTACCCCTGCGGGTCGGTCATGTACTTGCCGACTTCGGCCACGCACCGGTCAAAGTCCCCCGGCGTCCCCCAGCCGATCTTGGCGGCGCCCTCGCCGTGCGCCCAGTACCGGCGCAGCACCTCCGCGTCACCGCCCTTACGCGGCCCGGCGTCGCCGGCGGCGGCCTGCGGCAGCTTCCAGAACTCCTGGCCGCGCGCACCGGTCGGCTTGGCGCCCAGCTCGCGGAGCCGGGCCTCCAGCTCGGCCTTGCGCGCCTCGCCGCGCTGCGCGGTGGACGGGGCGCGGGACCGGGCCTGCTGCCGCGCCTGGGAGAGCTGCGCATTCAGGTCCGCCACCTTCTCCTTCACCTCAATGCGGGGCTTGGCCTCCGGCGGGCGGGGCGGCTTCGTCATGCCGGCCTCCCGCGCCCGGTTCAGGTACAGCTCGTGGTCCTTGACGGCCTGCTGCGCGGCGTCGCCCAGCGGCCGGCGGATGTCCGACTTGGGCACCGCGTCGGGCAGGTAGGCGGCCCGGTCCCTGACGGCCTGCTGCCGCACCCCCTTGGTGTAGGCGGTCACCTCCGGGTGGGCCAGCTTGAAGCTGTAGCCCTTCTCCACCCGCTGGCCGACGCTGATGTTGCCGGTCCGGCCGCGTAGCTGGTGCACGACCTCGCCGTAGGTCAGCTCCGCGACCTTGGTCCCGGCGGCGTCGTGGATGCCGACCACCCGCTGCTCCCGGCCGCCGTAGTCGGTGCGGCCGGTGATCTTGTGCGCGGTGTAGCCGGCGGGCAGCCCCCGCACCGGCACCTTCGCGCCCAGCGCCTCCGCCGGCTTTGCCTCCGGCTTTGCCTCCGGCTTCGCCTCCGGCTTCGCTTCCGCGCCCTTGGCCTGTTCGAGCTCCCGTTCCAGCGAGCGCGCCCGCTGCCGGTACATCTGCGCCTGCTCCGGGGCGGTGGCCTCCCCGGCGGCCTCGCGTGCCCGCCGGAGCCGCTGCCTGATGTCCTCAACGCTGCCCGGCTCCGGCTTGGCCACCGGCGGCTTCGGCTCGGCCTTGGCGGGCTCGGGTGCCTTGGGCTGGGCGCTGCCGGGAGTGAAGTGCTTCCCCTCGAACGCGGCCCGCGCCGCGTCATGCGGGTGCTCGTAATGCTGCACCGCGCCGGACTTCAGCCGCACCCGGAACCCCTTGCCGGCGGTGCGGTCAATGTCGTGGCCCTGGTAGCCGACCCGGGACCGGACCGCCAGCCCGGCCACCTTGGTGCGCAGCCGGTCATGCGGCCCCGGCAGCGCCCCGCCGCCCCCGGCGGGAGGTTCGGGTTCGGGGCGCCGCTCCTGCACCCGCGCCGCGTCCAGCGCCGCGCTGTGCAGCGCGTCAGCCTTGCCGAACAGGCCCATCTGGGCCAGGCGGGTCTCGCCCCGGTGCGCGTGGTAGATGCCGAGCTGCTTGCGGGCCTGGGACACGGCCTGGCGGGCGGGCTCGCCGTGCCCGGCGTCAAAGTGCCTGCCCGCCTCGTCCAGCAGCGCCGCCGCCGTGCCCAGCGCGTCCCGCTTGGGCTGGTGCTCGTGCGCCGAGCTGGTGCCCGCCAGCCGGGTCCGCACCTCGGCGGCCAGCTTGCGGGCGCCGCCGGCCAGGTGCGCGAACTTGCCGTGCTCGCCCCTCGGGTGCAGCTCCTCCCGCCAGTCCGCCGCCCGGACGACGGCGCCAACGGCGGTCACTCGCCCTCACCGCCGTCCGGGGCCTGGTCCCGCGCGGTCATCCACGCGTCCCAGTCGTCGTAGCCGTCGTCGCCCGGGTTCAGCTCGGTGGCGCCCTCCGCCAGCGTCTGCGTGCCGTCGTCGCCGGTCAGCTCGAACACGGCCGGCACCAGGAGGGTGTCGCCGTCCAGGCGGCGCGGCAGCGCGGGCATGCTCACCGGGCACCGCCCCTCTTGCGGGGCGGGGTGGCCTTTTGCAGCGTCGCGTACATCTGCTCGTAGAACTTCGCCAGCCGCTCCCCCAGCATCTCCGCGAACAGGGCGCCCTCCGGGTCGGCCCTGTTGCCCATCTGCGGCCACGCCCCGACCGCCTTGGCGATCTGCCGCGCCGTGTAGGCGGCCCGGTCGTGCTTCACCCCGGCCACCGCAAGCTGCGCGCCGGACGCCTGCCGGGCCTCGCACCACGCGGCGAACCCCTCCGCGAAGAACTCCCGCCGCCCCTGCCCCTCGGTGCCCCCGGCCTGGATGTAGTACGGGTTCATCGGCCCGCCTGGG
>Ga0126381_100003656_pt1 | contig 16689 bp, 39 predicted proteins | sample PanSoiMetPlot_28_FD_96465 | JGI IMG/M metagenome (GOLD analysis project Ga0126381, IMG submission 96465) | Tropical forest soil microbial communities from Panama - MetaG Plot_28 | ecosystem: Environmental > Terrestrial > Soil > Tropical forest > Bulk soil | place: Panama | collected 2016-02-17 | reverse complement strand
GCCCGGTCCTCCGGCTTTATCTCGCGTCCGGGATTAACTTCAATAAATCCATCGGGTCGCGCCCATTCGCGGCGAGCCGTTTCGACATTGTCCACCGCGCCCTTTTGAGCAATAAGACGACGAGAGTTCGAGATAAACAATGCCTTCGATCGGCGTTGATTAATCTCATCCTGCGGGCCTTTGAAGTTTCGCACGAATCCGTATCGATCACCATCGTGATCCACATTGGCCGAGAACATAATGAACCGATTCATCGGCCGGCGCTTCTCGTCCAGGAAGGGCGAGACGCCTTGCGCCAGAAGGATCATCGAGCAATAGAAAGCCCAGTACCATTTGTTGCGGTGCCGATACCAATGCTCTACCATGCGCAGCCGTCGCTCATTGACGTAAATCCACTTGTATTCCCGATCGGCGTGGGTCGTCAGGTCGAATCCCGTCTCGACCATCAACGTTCGTAGTTCCTCCTCTTTGTCGGGGAACATCTCGATGGCTTCTTCCAGATCGATCCATTTAGAAATTCCCATATATCGGGCATCGCTGAAATCCGGTTTGTAAGACCGCGGATCGTAGAAGAAATCATCGCCAAAAATGAAGTCCATCGCGACGTCGGGATCGGCATGGTCGCCCTCAACCAGCTTCAGCTCGATGCCGGCGATCCCCTCGATCCCCGCCTGCCGAGCACAGAAGTTGTCAATAAATTTCCACTTGTTCGCATCGCACACCGCACGAACGCATTGCGTCGCTATCTCGGCGCCGGCCGCGTTGCGCGGGTTGCGCGGGTACGCTTTCGGGTCTTGGCGCAAGCGTTGAACCAGGCCGACAATGCTATCAATCTTACGCGCGGTTTGATTGAACGTGATAACAGGCTGACGTCGAGACCGGAGGATTTTGAGATCCTCGGGTGTCCACTGGGCCGCGTGGTAGTAGTGCCTGGAGGATTTCTGTTCCTCATATTCCATCACCTTTGCGGCGAGATAATCGATGTATTGCTGACGCAGCCGCGTGACCGGCCACATGCCTTCTTCGCCGCGCTCGTCATAAACGCGCTCGCCCGACCAATCGAAATCATCCGGAGCATTGGTGCGCCACCGGCCAAGTGTGCCGGTCTGTGACAGAAACTCAGTGGGCACAGCGTTACTTCCGTTTCTCGTCTAACAAATCAGTTAGACGCCCAATTTCATCAGCCGCCCTGAATAACAAAACCGAGATATCAACTACGCGAATAGAAAGGCCCGCCTCAACTAATCGTTCCGGCGTGATAATCGGTTCATCAATCTTCCGGACACGCTTGTTAGATTCATCATTCTCCGCAAAAATCCGATCACGGTGTTCTGCCGTTAGCCAGATCATTGTCGCCCTCTCGGCCTCCGTCGAATGTAGGTCATGATCGCGTCGCGCGTGGACTTGCCGACGAAGTCCGTGCGCAACCATCGCTCTTGCCGCCGCCCGCGCCAAACTTCCAATTCCTCGCGCGCCGCGTCGATATTCTTATAACCCTGCTCAATCATCTTACCGACGATGACAACCCCAAATTCGTGAATCAGTGCACGCCAGGCTGGCGTCACGCGAGGGTCATTATCCATTCGGCGCATTATTAGAACGGCGTTCGGATCGCCGATGTAAGGATCAGACACGGCACGATTCTAAGAAGTCAGCAAACTTTTTCAGGGCTTCGCCTTCCAGAGCCGGAAGGCTTTTGGAAATACGCCGCAATAAGGAGGCTCGCCCCATCGCTTCGTCACCCCGAATGAAAATTCCGGGCCAGTCGTCGCCAAATTGCATGACACCGGATTCGACTCGCGGGTGAACGGCAGGCTTGCGCTTAATTTCAGGCATGTCCAGCGACCGGGCCATCAATCAACGCGCCTTCCGACGACCTGGCGTCCAGCAGACAGCTCGCCGCGTCCGTAACGTCGGTCGTGACCATCACCCGGCCGTCATCCATGATGTGCGCCGGGATCGGCAAATCGTAGAAGCGCCCGTCAACCTCATGCCGCAGAATGATGTGGAAGGGTTTCACGTGTAGATCTCCAAACCCAGCAAGCTCGCCGATCCTAGCGCAATACGCTGCAGTGCGGCATCGTGAAACTCGTGAGGATATGCCGTGAAACTAGTGTTAGCCATCGCTAAACTGTGGATGGTCGGCAGAGGCCCGGCAAATAGATCATTCAGCTGTACCTGAAACACCACCGCGTTGTAAACCCGATCCGGCATTCGAGGATCGAGCGCAACGGGGCCGAGGGGCTTCATGGCGCAGCCCAAAACCATAGCGGCGACTTATGCGTAAGCCATAGCCATGCCGGGCCGATTCCGTACGGTTGATTAGGCCATCGAGCAACCGCAGGGACATGCGTTATTCGTCCGTGACGCTCTAATAGCTCACCACCGCCCATTTTCCCGCCGTGGACGCTGTCCACCGGCCCGAACGTGACGTTGAGCTGATCGCCCACGAAATCAACCGCTAGCACCGAGGCCATGATCAGAGGGTCAGCCATGACGCGCCTTTTGCGCCTGGGCCCCCTGATCATAGCCCATGAAATAGGCGAGGATCGCGACCGCGCATCCATAACCGACCACGAACAGAAAGAGGCCCCAATCTATCCCGCTAGCCATGGCTGTGCGTCCGCCTCGTCCACATCATCAACCCACCGATTGGTCAGCATCGTGGCCGGCTGGTCGGCCCACCGCCTGGCCGCCGCGACAATCTCCGACACCTCTGCCTCGTTGTACGGCATCCCGGCCCGCTGCGTAATCCCGCGGCGCGAGCCCTGGCAGAACACCAGACCGTGCATCACCTTACCCTCGGGTAGGTCGTAGCGATCAACCATCACCGACACGCCGCGGAGGTCCGCGTTGACCTTGGCCTGCAAGTCGAGGTCGTCAAGGCTTTGGTAGGTGCTCATTTGTACACCTAGCTCCCAAATTGCCGTACTGGCCCGGTGGCGATGTGAACTATGGGTACATCTTGAGCTCAAAATCACAGCGTCATAAAGCTCGGTTGCCCGCGCTCCACGATTTCCTCGCTGCTGGTGTGGTAGCCGTCGCGGATCTCGATGGGCTCGACCACTGGAACGCGGCCGACGATGACCTTATCCAAAAGCTGCCCCACAAGCCCCAGAGCATCAACGATATCGTCATGCTTTCCAGCAGGAAAGGATAGCATCTCGGATCTAGCATCTGCCCACCATGGCGCTTGTATCGGCACGTAAATGCCCAAGCTTGCCATCCGGCCGCGGATCGATTGCGCCCGCACGCCCTTGTCGCCGCGGACCGGGAACTGTTCCCTGGCCGTGAAGGCTTTGCGCTCGATCGCACGAGCCTCTAGGAACGGCCCGACGCCGGAAGTGATTTGAACCAATTCTTCCGCCCAGAATTGCGGTCTCCATTCCCTCACCAGGTCGCACCAGGACTCGACCCACTCGTTCGAGGCGGCTTGCTTGCGCCACAGGTCGAGCCAATAAAGCCTACCCTCGGGATCAATCCCGATCACGACATGCACGGTGTAATCGCCACCGCTTGCCGTAACCGCATAATCCGAAGCACCGTAAATGCTCAGATGCTCCTTGGGCGGCGCGTCCACATAAGGCCGGAACCACTCATCCTTGAAATAGTTCCCTTCTTCCGGCGCCGGTCGCTGCTGGTAGAGCGCGGACCAATTGCGCGGCAGCTGCGTCGCCTTTTCACGCCGCAGGAAGTCACCGTAGCCGTAGGCGTCATCCCACAGCCATTCGCCAGGTTCACGGCCGAGCAAATCGCCGGGTTCAGCCTCGGCAGGAAGCGAAATCACTTCCCACCGATCGCCGCCGCGCGCCATTTCTTCGAGTACGCGGCCGGCAAGGTCATCCTCGTGCCACCGGGTCTGAATCAGAACAATCCCGCCGCCAGGCTTTAGCCGGGTGCTCAGATCGGACTTGTACCAATCCCATATCCGCTCGCGGACCAGCTCGCTATCGGCATCCTCACGAGACCGGATCGGGTCGTCAATGACCGCCAGCTTGGCCCGGAAGCCCGCTATGCCGACACCCACGCCGGCCGCGTAATACTCGCCGCCGCTCGCCAGCGCCCATCTGCCGGCCGCCTGGCTATCCTGTGACAGCGAGATCCCAAGCGTAGGCCCATGCTGCACGATCAGGTTGCGGACCTTGCGGCCCCATTTCTCGGCCAGCTCAGTAGTATGGCTCGCCGCTATGATCGCCTGATCCTTGGCCGTGGCCAAATAGAAGGCCGGAAATAAAATCGAACTGTACGTGCTCTTAGCCGATCCAGGCGGCATGAAGATTGCCAGCCGATCATTCTCGCCCCGCGCGACCCGCTCAAGTCCGTCGATCAACAGCCGATGATGCGGCGCCGGTTCATAGCCGCAGAACCGCGCCCACTCAGTTAAGCTGCGACGTATCGCGCGACGTTTCAGAAGGATGCGAGCCGCCGTTTCTGGCGAGATAGACGGCAAGTTCTGCGTCTGAAATTGTTTCCGGATCGACACGGTTTATCGTAGCCTCGATTGCCTGGACGGCCTTTCCATAGCCGCGGTCGAGAAGTGAATTAGCGGCAGTCGCGCGGGCGGCCGCCGCAGCCCTCTTGTCCCGCATGATTGATACAAGCGTATTGATCGCATCAGGGCAATGAGAGCGGGCTAAGTTCTGAATATCCTTGACGACTTTCGGACGCCCAGAAGGATTTCCCGATTGCCCAGGCTTGAAAGTCATTGTACCAAGCCCTGATGTGACTTGTTAGCAACACTTTCCTCAAAGCACACAACTAACCGCTGAAATTGTAGCGTAATGCCCAAAAGATTGTCGGCCGCCTTCGCCAAGCTTTCCGCTGATACTTCAAACACATAGTCAGGAGGAAGCTTTTTGAAGCTATCCGAATATGCCTGAAACTCGGGAATTAGCTCATCGAGTTGACGCTTGACCTTCTCAATTTCACCAATATGGGATGCCATTGCGAGCCTATCGCATAAATCGGTCATCTACTTGACGCCTGTTCCATTCCGTCACGGACGCGATCATGCGCCTTGTCGGAAATTAATCCCCGGGCGCGAGCTTTGCTGACCTTTGAGTGTTTGGCCTTGCGCTGATCGGCCTTGTTAAATTCCTTGGCGACCTTGACCGGGATTCTGGCGATTTTCGGATTGTCCGGTTTCCAGCCGTGGGCCACGGCCGCCATGGTTCGTGCTTGAGCTGGACTAGTGCTTGGCATGGTCACGTTGCTCGTTGGGGTTTGCGAGAGGCTTCCGGCCCGCATGGTGGACGCAGCCTCGATCCGCTCGTCATCCTGCGGGACGTCCTCACCGCGCATGTCGTAGCGCCTGGGTCTCGGATTGACGCGGCCCTCTGGCGGGCTCTGCGGCGGCTGGCCGGTCTGATTGCGCTGTAACAATGGCAGGTCGATGTGGTTCGAGGGGATCGCACCGCGGATCATGGCGACCTTTCCCACAAATCCAGCCTAGGACGCGATCGCGCCCACCCGTCATCGCCTTCCGACTGGCCGCGCGGCAGGACAACATAGGTCCGCCACGGACGCCAATCCCACGGCATGGAACCGCATTGGCCGATGACCGGCTGATTCGGATGCCAGAATCCAATAATTGGCCAATCGATCATCGGGAGGCCAGATAAAGGATTTCAGCGATCAACTGCACATCACTTCTGCCCAACCATGGCCACAAGCCGCGCACGGTTGATTCAAAATGGTTGCGAGTCAAGAATTGATCGCGAGCATCACTGACAGGAGCATCATAATCAAGATGCGCACCCATTTCCTTAGCCGAACGACGATAGCTCTCAATATCGATTTTCATGCGTGCATTGCTTCCATTTCGCGGCGGGCCCGCACAAGTTCCATAGTTGCAGTATATTCATCATTCCACTTCTTGGACCCAGCGTAATTGTAGGAGTAAAATCGCTTGCCGCCAACTTTAGTGAAGTCGTGAATATACAACTTTTGGGGCTTCCAAATGACTCGCCCGATCTTGCAATGCCGATAGCGAACCATGGCTGTGATGATTTCTTGGTCTGTCATCATCGAAACGCCTGGGCCAGAAGCTTCAACGCTGTGGACAACGCACCAGTCTTGCCATCCGGGTCAGCCTCCCAGGCCCGCACGACGTTGGTAGCCGCCCATTCAATCCGAATTGCCCGCTGGCCTGCTTCGCTCTGGACCATTGCGTCCTCGTCCCCTGCCTTGAGCTCGGCGAGCCATGCCGCCGTTTCCTGGGCGTCGCCAGCTTCGATATAGCCGCCCTTAACTGATCCATCGTCAGTTTCGGCAATTTTCGCTGCTGCTTCTGCGCTGACGTGCATCACCCGCCCTCTGCCGGCTTGCCGACCGGGCCGCCGTAGTATTTGCCGACGCCAACGCCGCCCGTGCGACGCACCGGGCCTTTCATCTTGACGTTGCCAGTCTTGTTGCCGGGCCCGCCCTGCTCATAGCCGCCAGACGGAAACAGCGGGCCCTGTTCGCGGTTGATGTGGGCACTGGTGGGCTGGCCGCGCCGTTGCTTTCCGCCCTTGCGCGCCGTCGGGCCAAAAGCGACCGCGCTGGAGAGCCGCTGATTCTGATTGATGGCCTCTCGACTGGCAACGCCAGTGTGCCCCTTGTCGCGCGTGCCAGCTTCGTCCTTTTTGGACGAATTGAATTTTGCCATCTTGGTCGGGACACCGTTCTTGGTCTGCGCCAGGACCGAGTTGTAGGCGCGGGTCGAGACGGCACCCGACCGCATCATGTCACTCGCTGATCGAGTCATTTTCCGTTGCCTTTCCCTTTTCTCGGCTGGTGGCAGTCACAGACCCTGTCTATGCGAACGAGACCGCTGACTAGATCGCAATGCCGCAGATCACCCTTGTCGCCGGCATAGTTCCCAAACATCGCACAGGTTCGGCATTCCTTCGACCCGATGCCATAGGCGACGTCGATCTTGCTTTTCTTGAATGCGTCCTCGACCCCATGCCGTCTGAAGTCCGAAATGATTTGCTTGTCCCGCGCCGTCGGCTCGTCCAGGTAGGGCCCGCACCACAGTTCCGGGGGAGGATGCCGCACAGGACGGGCCTGGGCCCGCTTGAGAGCCTCGCTGATGCATTTTTCGTAAAAATCCGGGTCCACCCCAAGCTGGCGGACAAAACGGTCCTCCTTGGCCTCCGCAAACTCATGGGCGGCCTGGTAGCGATCGACCGGATTATCCCCGACATCAACCGCCCATTCGGTGTGCTCGTGCTCGACCCAGGCTTGGATGATCTGATCTGCCGTCATCCCCTTGACAGCGACTTCGCCAGACTTGACCTCGCGATACAGCTCGCGGTCGATGTAGACCTCGGAACCATCGACGCTCGACCCGCCGCCATACGGCACGTCGTAGGATGTCACGACCCTGACCGGCTTGGCGTAGAGCTGCGGCGTGTTGCCTTCGCCAAGAACCTTGTACAGGTCGGCATCGGACTTGAGTTCGGTCGTGATCCGATTGCCAGTGGACATGCGACCTCGAAGGGGAATTGGCACGGCGGATAATAGCGCCGCGCTACCACCACGCCGTGCCATCGCCGGACGGGAGAACCTGCCGGACGAAACAGTGTTTTTTTGCGAGTTTGATTGCTAAAAATGGGCTGCGGGACGAATTTTCCACGCCAGCATTTCGCCACATATAGCGATTTGCGGCCCGTGTCAACACTAGGATTTGCGAATAATAGCAAGACGCAGTCCCGGATTTCTCTTGCGCCAATCTATTTCTTCGCCAATGCGAAAAGCTTCCCGACTAAATCGAGCCCACGCCATTGAACCGTCAATAATCAAGGGATTTCCGCTCATGTCACGCGGAGCGTTTCGAGCCTTTTCCAACGCAGCCCCGTATGCGCTCGCAAGCTCATCGTCCGTTGCCTCCGCAAAGTTTTCCAAGTTTATCGGTCGATTCATCGCTTGAACGCCCTGGCGAGCGCATTGAGCCCGATCCGCAGGCTTCCGAAGTCACCCGGCGTCATCAGGGCCATGGGCGAGTTTTCCACACAAACCAGGTAGCAAACCCTGCGGACCTCGGTAGGCTGCGGCGTGTCGTCGATCGCACACCAGCCGACCCGGAACCGGTCCCGCGTCTCGGCAATCCGCTCGTCCGCCGGGTCAGGCGTGCACGATCGGCCACCCGGTCCGTCGAGCAGAATCGCGCGCACGCCTGGCGGTGGATTGGTCACGATCGCCTGGTAGGCCCGCACGACCCGGCCCCATTCCTCGCCGGCCGCATACTGGATCTCGGTGATCGACGACGGATCTGAGGGATCGGCGCGGCCGCGAAGCAACAGCCGACCGAGAGTGAATCCGGCGAGTGCGTCGAAAGCATTCTCCGCGCCGACCTCCCTGGTTCGTTGGGTCAGAACCACCGCCATGACCTGATCGGGCCGTTCGCCGCGGGATTTGCCGTTGGTGTCGCGGAGAATGTTTTGTTTGCGTGGGCGCGCCATCACTCGGCCGCCTTTTCTGGCGCTTTGTAGTGCTCGCGCAGTTCGTTCTCAGTCGGCGTTTTCCACATCTTTGCGGCTACCTGACCGACGGTTTGCATGGCCTTTCCCCGAGACCAGGCCGCCCGGCCGGCGATCACGTCGTCCACGTAAGCCTGCAGGCCGGCGCCGTGCTTGGCCGCGGCCTGGCAGACGTCGATCGCATCCCACCCGCCAGGAATGGCCGTCAGGCCGTATTCCTCCATCAGACCAGATCGCGTCGCGCGCCCGGCAATCTTCTCGGGGAACGGGTCTCCGGGCTTGCCGCCGATCGGATATGCCCGTCTCGGCTTTTCGATCGTCTCGGTGGATTTGGTCAGCCGTTCGAGGCTGGCTTTCTCCCGCTCGCACCATTCGACAAGCTCGGCGATTGAGAGGAATTTGCACTCTCGCGCAATCCCCTTGACCGGGTTGGCGCATTTCAGCGCAACCTGCCGGGGATACTCGGTCAGAAGCGCCGCAACGGCGCCGATGAATCCGGCCGGGCTAGTCGATTTCACATGCGGAAAAGCCGCAAGCAATTGGCTAGTGGCCGCGATCGCTTCCGCCGAAGTCAAACGATCCTCCAGTGCCTTGCGCAGACTCCCGCTGCCGCATTTCTGCGGCCATTGCTGCTGCGATCGAGCTAAGGTCTTGCCCGCCGTGTCCATTCGCATAGCCCTTTCCGTGGACGATTGCTGAGATATAAGCGATTGGTTCTGCTACGTTTTGGTCGCGCGCAAACTGGATTGCCGCGAGTAACCCCACCGGGTCGCTTTTGGCTTTAAGCCATTGGCCGATAAGGGAACCTGTTCGTTTTTCTTCAACCCCGAAGCTAACCAGGATGGTTTTTCCAAAACGGAATAGTCGAGCACGGGGGTCTTCGCCGACCACGTCGGCGGTATCTCCCCTTGGAGATACCGAATCTTTCTTAGGTGAAGGTGACGCGCCCGCGCATGTACGCGCGTGTGTATGCATTTGCTCTGCATTTGCAGGTGCATTTGCATCAGCTTTTGCACTGCTTTTGCTATGCTTTTGTAGTGCAGCCCTACGACGCTTATCGCTGATTTCGTTTGACTTTTGAAGTTCCATATCGATGCGTTTGTGTTTCCATCCGTCATGAAAAAATTTTTGAATAGTCGAGCAATTTTTATTCCAACTAAACAAAGATAGCTTTGCAATTCTTGCAAGCGCAGCCGGGTCGTCCGGCAGGCTTCCGGTCTGCCAATAGTGCATGATGAGGTGCAGATAGGCCCCGCTTTGCGTCGCATTCAGATGGGCGGTGTCGGCGAGATAGTCCGGCACGTGAAGCGGCATCCAGGGAAGACTCATGGCTTAAGCCCCAATCGCAAGACGATCTCGTCAATATCGCGGTGCAGTGCGGTGTCCGTTTCGAGCCGCTCGGAGATGCTGCGGACCCCGTGCAGGACCGTGGTGTGATCCTTGCCGCCGAGTAGCCGGCCTATCTCGGGAAGGCTGCGCGTGGTGTGTGTGCGAGCCAGGAACATGACCACCCGGCGCGGCCGGACGACCCTGGCGGTGCGCCGTGGCGACACCAGGTCGATCATGGTCACGTGGAAGTGGTCGCACACCGCGCGGGCAATGTCGCGGACGGTGAGAACCCGTTCGGCGGTATCTATTAGCGGCTGCTCGCCATGTGGAACGATGTGGACGACGGTGGATAACTTCTTCTGGAAGATGCCGGCACGCTGCCTAGCCCTGAGTTTGTCGATCTTGCGCAACTTGAATTGCTGCAGCCGGCGACGCTCGCGAATCTCGCGCGGCGATCTAACCTCCAACTCGGAGGAGTGAAACCCGTTTTCCGGCGACACCAAGCGCAAGCGTCGTTCCCGCGCCGCGCGCGCCATTTCTCCCGCTATTGTCATTCGTCATTATCCCAATCGCCGGCTTCTTCTCGGTCGCGATACTCCTTCAGCGATTGCTCGGCATCTTTAAGCAGGTCGATCAGGTGCTTTGCCTCGACCTCGCGCGGCACGGCGCCAGATCGGACCAAATGATGTGGCGTGACCTTATTGCCGAGAATGCGCAAAGCTTCGATCTGCATTGATAGCGGTCTCATGCCGCCCTCCAGGTTTGTGTTTCCCCAAACAATCCATCATTATTGGGAGCAAGGAGACCGCTTGCGATTGCGCGTTCTGCCGTCTTGACCGAGCACGGCCTATTTGTTGGTTCAAAGAAATATGCAATGGTCCAGCCGCGATCGTTACGCGCCATCGTCTTGCACAGCGTTTCGCCCTTGCGCAGCCGATCAACAATTTTTGCGAGCCGCCTGGAAGCCCTGCTTGCTCTCATTTTGCTTTCTCCCAAAAGAGGTCGATCAAGTAAGCCGACAACATCCGCACTAGGATGAATGGGGTTGAGAAAAGGAATAGAAATAGGCGGATCATTTCAGTGGTTAACCGATAGGTTTGATGGTCACGCGGCAACCGAATGGGGCATAACCCCATGAAACCGTTAGCCGGCGGAGGTTTTTCTTTGCGTCGTTCTTTATGAGACGGACACGCCGAAGGTAATCGATCAAAACCTTTAGGCCGTTATCCAGATCGATCCGGGCTTGGTCGGTAAAGACGATCTCTAGCTCAAATATCTCAATAGGCTTTTGCCATTTAAGCTTAGCGGCCAGCAGAACGCCGTCGCAATTTTGGTTCCACGTCCGGAGCCCGACGATAGGCGGCCGACGCCGGACTGTGCGATTGACGCTAGGTGGCGTCGGCAGGTCGATGGTGATGGAGGATGCCGGGGTGGCCGACACACGACCAGCCACCCCGGCCAGGCCCGCCGCAGGGGGGTTAGGGGAGGACGCGGGCGGGCTGTTGTTAACCATGCAACTTGTCATCCGTTGACGAGGCTAAGCATTATCACCTAGCGTGATGCTGTAGTCGTATACCGCTGTATTGCGTGAGAGGTATGCTAATCTTCGCGCGGGTGGGCGTTGACGTGGGAGTGCGGCATGGGATCGGTCATCCGATTCCGGGGACGTCATCGCGCACATCCAGCGTTGCTGCTGTGCATATCGGCGAGCCGCTCCAATGTGATCGATTTCACACCCGCTGCCTTGGCCAGGCGCACAAAGCCGGCCCAGCGCTCAGCCGGCAAGCGACCGCGCAACTTCCACATCGAGACGACCGGCTGCGCGATACCCAAGGCGTCGGCAACCTTGGAGGGCCCGCCCAACTCATCGATCATTTGGCCGATTGACATGGGAGCGAAGATTATCACCGCGCGTGATAAAGTCAAGTATCACAAATTGGCCGGTGACTCCACAACCCGATCGGCGACACATGACAACATGGTCCGCCGCCCCCTTGAGATCGCCTACCGTCTCCTTAAGTCGCGCGAAGCATTGGGGAAAACACAGACCGAGTTGGCCCGCGAGCTGCATATTGCCCAAAATCGGTGGTCTCAATACGAGACCGGCCGGCGCATAATCACCGTGGACATTGCGATCCTGCTAGCCGACATTTACGGCATCGGCCTGGATTGGGTCTATCGCGGCGACCCGAACGACCTGCCGGCCGAGCTGCGGTCGAAAGTCATGCGCTCGATCCGCGACGACCAAGGCAAAACAGCCTGAATTTACAAGACCGAAGGCATACACGTCACAGCCTGTGATTTTTTTGCTTGACACCATCACGCAGCGTGATAGGGTAGCTTCCGTCAATCACGGGAGCAGCCATGAACACCATCGACATGCTGAACGACCTGGGTCGAGTGCTCGCCGGTTCGCCGAGCGCTCACCCGGTCAGGATCGCCGCGCTCACAGCCGCCCGCCGGCTGCTGTCATTCCAGCCGGCCAAGATCGTCGGCGAGCCCGACGTCAAGGATGCCCTTAATCTGGTCGATGACCTGAACGCCCTGTGTGCGATCATCGATCCGCTGATCGCCGCGGTCGGCGAGTATGTGGCGTCGAATATCCCCGGCATCGATCAATCCCTGTTCCATGACCAATTGCTGGGCGCCCTGCAGGGGAACGCCACGCACGCGATCGAAAGCGCGGCCCGCGATTATGTCGCAGACTTCCCGCGCCACGCTGCCGAGAGGCGCGCAGAGTTTAACCGATAGGGGGGGCACAATGGAAATCGAAAAGCGCCAGTCCAAGCTTCATAAGAACCTGGAAGATATCGAGCGCTGGCAGCGCAAGCTATTCCGTGCATCCAACGAACTGCAAAAGCTTGTTGCCCAACGTAAGCGTTTACTCGGTCCCAAGCGACCCACCGAAATCAAATACCGTCGCTTGGAGGACATTCCGCGCATGGCCGGTGGTGGGTCCGAGTTCAGCGACGACATACCAATCTGATCGCGGTCGATGCCGGTAACGCCGGCATCAGCAGCGACCACTCGCCACAACGGAAGGACACCACCATGACGAACCATATCAGAACGGTCGATCTCCCTTGGCGTGACCCGCGTATTGGACGCCGCAGCATTGCGACATTTCATGTTGTGACCATGTGCGGCGCCCCGGTAACCGAGACCGACCTTACCCTTGCCGACGCCCGCAAGGCACTACGCACAAAAAGCTGGCCAGTATGCCCTGAGTGTGCAGCTTTCCTGAAAAATCCCTAGAGCAAGCCCGATCCGAGTTTGACCGCCTGGATGACAACCAATGACCCAGGAAATCGCCCAGGCTCGCCGCGCGCTCGGCCGGCAGCTCGCCGAGCTAGAGAAATGGATTCGTGAGAACGGAGCACCGCAATGACCACAATCCGCATTCTTATCGACGGTCGGGAACGTTTCAGGCAACAAGTTATCGATACCGAGCGAGCGCTTGAAGTCATCCGCAAGTTGCTTAATACGGAGACAGGCCGCGTGGCCCTCATATCCGAAACCGACAACGTGACCCGCTTATGGCCACTGAAGGCCGCATAGGTGAAGCAATGAGCCCCATCGCATACCCGATCAATCCCAGCCAATCTCTCTTGGCGGCAGCAAGAGACAGCATCCCTTCCGAGGCCACCGCCATCCTCGGCATGATCGAGCGAGCCGCCCGTGATCCGGCCGTCGATATCGACAAGATGGAAAGACTGCTAGAGCGGCGCGAGCGCATCCTGGCGCGTGAGGCCGAGACGGCCTTTGACACCGCCATGGCAGAAGCGCAGACCGAAATGCGCCCGGTTGCCCAGGACAGCGATAATCCACAGACCCGGAGCAAATACGCTTCCTACGTGGCCCTAGACGCGGCTGTGAGGCCAATCTATGTGAAGCACGGATTTTCGCTGAGCTTCAACACGGCCGAGGGAGCACCAGATCTGCACGTGCGCGTGACGTGCCGTGTGGCCCGCGGCGGAGCCCATCGCAACTATCACCTAGACATGCCAGCCGATGGCAAGGGCGCCAAGGGCGGCGACGTGATGACCCGCACGCACGCGACCGGGTCGGCAATTACCTACGGCCGCCGGTATCTTCTGAGCATGATTTTCAACGTCGCGGTCGGTGAGCGCGACGATGACGGGAATGCCGCCGGCGGGAACGGTGCCGTCATCAATGCCGAACAGCTCAAAACCATCCAATCACTGATCGTCGAGACCGGATCGGATATCGGCAAATTCTGCAAGTACATGAAGGTGGCCGAGCTGCCGGCCATTCCCGCAGCGCGCTTTCAGAATGCGCTCGACGCCCTGAATGCAAAGAAGTGAAAAGGCCAATGAAAATGGCTGGCGTACCGCAAGCAGACACAATCGTTATTGGCTTCTGCAATGATCCAAAATGCGGACCCCATATCGTTCTGCAGACTAAACAGAAATCCCCGATCGCGCAGGCAATTCTGAGCAAGGAACAAGCCTTGCATCTTATTAAGGGCCTGCAGAATTGGCTATACGAAAAGGCGGCATCACATGACTGAGCAGGGAACCGATGCCTGGCGTCAACAGCGAGTTGGTCACGTCACGGCGTCGCGCATTGCCGACGTCATCGCCAAGACAAAATCCGGCCCGAGTGCATCGCGCGCGAACTATATGGCCGCCCTGATCGCTGAGCGCCTGACCGGAATCCCGCAGGACAACTACGTGAACGGCGCGATGCAGCATGGCATCGATACCGAGCCCGAGGCCCGCGCGGCCTACGAGTTTCGGACTGATACCGAGGTCGAGTCTTGCGGATTCATCCTGCACCCTACCATTGCAATGACCGGAGCCTCGCCGGATGGCCTGGTGGGCCAGAATGGCCTGGTCGAAATCAAGTGCCCGCTGACCGCGACCCACCTTGAAACCATGCTGACCGGCAGCGTCGCCGGAAAGTATGACGCACAGATGCAATGGCAGATGGCGTGCACCGAGCGCCAGTGGTGCGATTTCGTCTCCTACGATCCGCGCCTGCCCGAGACCATGCGCCTGTACGTGCATCGCGTGAAGCGCGACAACGCTGCGATCATGGCCCTACAGACTGAAGTCATGGTGTTCCTGGCCGAGCTTGATCGGAGGATGGCCGAGTTGACCCAGCGATTCGTCAAGCTCCCGGCGGTGACGCCATGACCAAAGACAAACCATTCATCGTCGCGTCAGAGAAAGCATTCGGGGCGCTCCCGCGATGGCTCAAAGAACGAGGCTGCAATACCTACAACTACAATGATGAGAAGCACATTCAGGTAGGATTTGACGCGAAGCCCAACAGCGATTGGGGAAGATATACCAACTGTGGATATATCGTCGTGACGAAGCCAGAATTATTCGAGGCAACGTGCAAGGCAATCGAGCAGGCTTACGGGTGGCCGCCATGAACGCACCGCGCGCCAACGTCGAATGGTCGGAGCAGTTTAGATTGGCCGCGAAAAGTTGGGTGGCCAAGGAGGCTGCGGCTTCAATGCTTGAAGAATCGAAAAGTTCTGTCCTGTCACAACACATGATGAAGTTGGCCGACCTGCCAGTGTCCCGCGCCGAAATGCAGGTAAAGGCTTCCGAGGAATGGCGAGACTTTATCGCAAGCATGGTCAAAGCGCGGGAAGAGGCAAACTTCGCCAAGGTGCGATGCGAGTTTATCAGGATGCGTTTTGGCGAATGGCAGTCTCGCGAAGCGACAAAGAGAGCTGAGATGAAATTATGAACTATATGACAAAATTCTTTACTTCGTTTTCGGTCGATCCTGATACTAAATGTTGGGAGTGGGATGCACTTACCCATCGTCAGGGATATGGATGGCTGCATTTTCAAGGCAAATATCATTTGGCGCATCGCGTAGCTTGGTTCATTTTCTGGGGCCGAATGCCACAGCCCAAAGAAGCCGTCTGTCACAAATGCGACAATCCAAAATGCGTCAACCCAGACCACCTTTTTGTCGGAACGCAAAAGGATAATGTAGCCGATTGCATAGCCAAAGGACGGGCAAGGAAGGGACACCCGATAGGATCGAAAAACCCGCGGGCAATATTTACCGAGGAACAGGTCAGAAATATTTTGCGAGATACCCGCAAGCAAAGAGACATTGCCCGCGAACATGGATGTGCGGAATCCACTATCAGTATGATTAAGCGCGGAAACAATTGGCCGCAATTGTTTGCTGAGCAGAACACATGACCCGCCGCCGCATATCGCCCACCGAGCGCGCTCGCATATTCGAGCGCGAAGAAGGCTTCTGTCATCTGTGCGATGGGAAAATACACGTCGGCCAAGCCTGGGAGATATCACATGCGATCCCGCTTGAACTGGGCGGACCTGATGAGGGAACCAATCTACGTATCGCACACCGAGTCTGCCATCGCGCGCAGACCTCAACCAAGGATGTGCCGGCGATTGCCCGCGCCAAGCGACGGCAGCGAGCGCATATCGGAATCAGGAAGTCTCGACGTCCGTGGCCCTGTGGCCGAGGATCGAAATGGAAGCGCAAGATCAGCGGGGAGGTCGTGAGGCGATGAATACCGAGATAAAGTCCAAATGGATAAAGGCTCTCCGGAGTGGCGCATATACACAGGCAGTTGGTGAACTTCGTAATACTAATAAAGAGGGGTCATTCTGTTGCCTTGGTGTTCTTGTCGACATCCTTGAACCAAATAAGTGGAAAGATAAAGAGCATCAATTTAGTCATTGCGGTCTTCTAAGCGAGGATTTTTGCCGAGAAATATCACTGAGCAACCATTTAATGAGTCATTTAGCAGAAATGAATGACGATGGAGTTTCGTTCGCCAATATTGCCGATTTAATAGAGAGCGAAGCATGACCGCCCTTATCATCATCGGCCTGATTGTCATCGCCCTCGTTATCGTAGGGTTCAGACT
>Ga0126381_100003655_pt1 | contig 16691 bp, 13 predicted proteins | sample PanSoiMetPlot_28_FD_96465 | JGI IMG/M metagenome (GOLD analysis project Ga0126381, IMG submission 96465) | Tropical forest soil microbial communities from Panama - MetaG Plot_28 | ecosystem: Environmental > Terrestrial > Soil > Tropical forest > Bulk soil | place: Panama | collected 2016-02-17 | reverse complement strand
GGCGCTGGACCTGCTGGCGTCGGCGCGCACCGAGTCCACCAGCACGCAGCTTTACGTGTTGGAGTTGTCCAGCTTCCAGCTCGAGACGACGGCGTCGCTCGAGCTGCAGGCGGCAACCGTCCTGAACGTGACCCCGGACCATCTCGATCGGTACTCCTCGATTGGAGAGTATGCCGATGCGAAAGCCAGGATCTTCGCCCGCTGCGAGACCGCCGTCATCAACCTTGACGATCCGCTCGTCGTGGCGATGCCGCGGCCCGGTCAGCGTGCGCTCGGCTTCTCGTTGCGTGCGTCGATCGGCGCCGACTCATGTATTGCGATGTTCGATGGCGACTGGTGGCTCACGCGCCGTGGTGAGCCGCTGATGAAAATGGCCGCGATGAAGATCAAGGGTCTTCACAACGCGGCGAATGCTCTAGCGGCTCTTGCGCTGGGTGAGGCGCTTGGTCTGCCTCTGCCGGCGATGCTCGCCGAGCTCGCTGAGTTCCCGGGCCTGCCCCACCGCTCGCAGTGGGTGGCCGACGTCGAGGGCGTCAGCTACATCAACGATTCCAAAGGCACGAACGTCGGCGCGACGCTGGCAGCCGTGGGTGGCATGCGGGGACCGCTCGTGATGATCGCCGGCGGCGACGGCAAGAACCAGGATTTCGGGCCGCTGGCGGCAGCCTTCCGGGGCAAGGTGCGGCACACGGTGCTCATCGGCCGTGATGCGCCTGCCATCGCTCTTGCGCTGCAAGGCGTGTGCTCGCTCGAGTTCTGTACCACGATGGAAGAGGCCGTGCCGGCCGCCGCGCGAGCCGCCAGGTCCGGGGATGTCGTATTGCTCTCACCTGCGTGTGCGAGCCTGGACATGTTCCGCGACTACACCCACCGCGGTGCTGTGTTCACTCAGGCCGTGAAGGAGCTGGCAGCATGAGCAGCGCCGTGTCCAGCTCGCACCTGGCGTATGCGCGCTCTTCGGCCAAGAGCAGCCTCGTGCACCTCGACACGACAACCATCGCAATCGTGATGGGCATCGTGCTGTTCGGGCTCGTCATGGTGACGTCCGCTTCCGTCTCGATCGCAAGCCAGGAAACCGGGCAGCCGTTCTACTACCTCGAGCGGCAGCTCCTGCTGACGCTCATCGGTACTGTGTTCGCCGGGCTCCTCTTCTGCATGCGCACCGACGTACTGGAGCGCATCTCCGTGCCTCTGCTGATCACCGCACTGGTGCTTCTGTTCGTCGTTCTGGTGCCGGGTCTGGGACACACCGTCAACGGCAGCCGGCGCTGGCTGCGGGTGTTGGGCCTGAATTTCCAGGTCTCCGAGCTCGCCCGTGTCCTCGTGTTGATCTATCTTGCCAGCTACGCCGTCAGGCGCGAAGAGGAGCTGCGCACGACGTTCTCAGGCCTGGCGAAGCCTCTGGGGCTGGTTTGCCTCGTGGGAGCGCTGCTGCTGGCCGAGCCGGATCTCGGCGCGGCTACCGTGCTGTTCGCCACCGGCTTCGGCATGCTGTTCCTGGCGGGCGCACGGCTGAGGTATGTGCTGGCGATGGCGGCGATTGCCACGGCCGGCTTCGCGCTGCTGGCCGTGACCTCCAGCTACCGGTTGCGCCGCATCCTGACTTTCCTGCATCCCTGGGACGATCCGTTCAACAGCGGCTTCCAGCTCACTCAGTCACTCATTGCGATCGGCCGCGGCCAGTGGTTCGGCGTGGGCCTCGGTGAGAGCGTGCAGAAGCTGTTCTACCTGCCTGAAGCCCACACTGACTTCCTGTTCGCCGTGCTGGCCGAGGAACTGGGGCTGGCAGGGGTTGCGCTCACTCTGTCGCTGTTCGTCGCCCTGATCTGGCGAAGTTTCTACATCGCGCGGCTCGCTGCGCGCAGCGGTCTTCGCTTTCAGTCATATCTGGCGGCGGGATTCGGCCTGTGGGTGGGCATCCAGTCGTTCATCAACATCGGCGTGAACATGGGCGTGCTCCCCACCAAGGGTCTCACGTTGCCACTGATGAGCTATGGCCGTTCCAGCATGATCGTGTCGCTGGCCTGGGTCGGCCTGTTGCTGCGCGTGTATCACGAGGCGATGCTCGAGCAGCGTGGCTCCGCATCCGTGCGCGAGCGGGGCGCGACTCTGGGGCGGGACATATGAGTACCGCCTCCGCAACCGCTCCAATGCCCACCGTGCTGATCATGGCCGGGGGCACCGGCGGCCACGTCTTCCCGGCGCTGGCGCTGGCGCGCCTGTTGCGAGCGAAGTCGTTCGAGGTCGTCTGGCTCGGAACGCAGCGAGGGCTCGAGGCCCGCATCGTCCCTGCCGAAAGCATCCCCATCGAATGGTTGTCAGTGGGAGGACTGCGCGGCAAGGGCATGCTCACCCTGTTGGCGGCGCCTTTCCGACTTGCGAAGGCGCTCGTACAGGCTCTCAGCGTTGTCCGCCGTCGCAAGCCTATCGTCGTGGTCGGTCTTGGCGGCTTCGTCACGGGCCCTGGCGGCATTGCCGCCTGGTTGACCGGGCGCCCGCTGCTCATCCACGAGCAGAATGCGATCGCCGGATTCACGAACCGATGCCTCGCGCGCCTGGCGCGGGTGGTGCTCGAAGCGTTTCCGAACAGCTTCGGCCGCGAGGTGAAAGCTCGTGTGATCGGAAATCCGGTTCGTCAGGACATCAGCGCGTTGCCACCGCCGTCGGCGCGGTTCGCCGGTCGCAGCGGCCCGGTTCGCATACTGGTGATCGGCGGCAGCCAGGGTGCGACGCGCTTGAATGCCGTCGTGCCGTTCGCGGTCGCGCGCCTACGGGCGCAATCGGGCGCCGCGGGGCCCATTGATGTGCGCCACCAGGCCGGTGAGCGCTGGATCGAGTCCGCGCGCGAGACGTATTCCAAAGCCGGTGTGCGCGCCGACGTCCGGCCATTCATCGACGACATGGCCGAGGCTTATGGGTGGGCTGACCTCGTCATCTGCCGTTCGGGGGCCTTGACCGTGTCGGAGCTGGCGGCCGTCGGGATTGGAGCCGTACTCGTACCCTTCCCCGCAGCCGTCGATGACCACCAGACCCACAATGCACAGTACCTCGTGAGCGAGGGGGCGGCCGTGCTCATTGCGGATCGGGATCTCACGGCCGAGCGACTCGCCGAGGAGTTGCAGCGACTGTGCGCGGGCCGGGGCAAGCTGCTCGCCATGGCCGAGCGTGCGCGCATGCTCGCGAAGCCGCATGCCGCCGAGGAGCTCGCCGAATCCTGCATCCAGCTGGCGAGGAGGGCCGCGTGACGAGCGATCGCCGCACCCGGCTCGAAGGGCACATCCCCGAGCGTCGTGTCACGCCGGACCGGCGCGACCGCATGCGCCGCATCAATACGATTCACTTCGTGGGGATCGGCGGAAGCGGCATGAGCGGCATCGCCGAGGTGCTCATCAACCTCGGCTACACGGTCCAGGGGTCGGATCTGAAGGCCAATCCGGTCACGCAGCGGCTGATGAGGCTGGGTGCGCGAATCACGATAGGCCACGCCGCCGCCAACATCGGCAACGCCGACGTGGTCGTCGTCTCCAGCGCCGTCTCCAAGGGCAATCCGGAAGTAGATGCCGCGCTCGAGAAGCGCATCCCGGTGGTGCCGCGGGCAGAGATGCTCGGGGAGCTCATGCGCTTCAGGTACTCCATTGCCGTCGCCGGGACGCATGGCAAGACGACGACCACGAGCCTCATCGCCAGCATCCTCGCGGAGGGCGGCGAGGACCCGACTTTCGTCATCGGCGGGCGCCTGAAGAGCGCCGACAGCCATGCGCGGCTCGGGGCCAGCCGCTACCTGGTGGCGGAAGCGGATGAAAGCGATGCCTCGTTCACGCATCTACAACCTCTGATCTCGGTCGTCACCAACATCGACAACGACCACCTCGTCACGCACGGCGGGGATTTCGAGCTGCTCAAGCAGAGCTTCGTAGACTTCCTGCACAACCTGCCCTTCTACGGGCTCGCGGTCCTGTGCCTGGACGACGTCAACGTTCGCAGCATCCTGCGCAGCATCGCGCGTCCGGTCCTGACGTACGGGCTGTCCGAAGAGGCTGATGTGCGGGCCGAGAACATCCGCCGCGACGGCCTGCAGACCACGTTCGATGTCCTGCGCCCCTCGGCGGTCCCGCTGCAGGTGACCGTAAACCTGCCCGGAACGCACAACGTGCTCAATGCGCTCGCGGCGATCTCGGTAGCGACGGAGCTGGGTGTGGCGGACGAGGCGATTCAGCAGGCGCTGGCGGGTTTCCAGGGGATCGATCGGCGCCTGCAGCACATCGCCGACGTCGACACCGCCGTGGGCCGAATCACCGTCGTCGATGACTATGGCCACCATCCGACGGAGGTCAGCGCGACGCTGGAAGCCCTGCGCCAGGGATATGCGGGTCGGCGCGTCGTGCTCGCGTTCCAACCCCACCGTTATACGCGCACGCACGACCTGATCGATGACTTCGGAAAGGTGCTCGCGGCGGCGGACGTGCTGTTGGTCACCGAGGTCTATGCGGCTGGGGAGGCTCCGATACCCGGCGCTGATGGACGCGCCATCTGCCGCGCCGTCCGCAGCCGCGGTCAGGTCGAGCCGCTGTTCGTCGAGAGGGTCGAGGATCTCGCCGACTCACTCAAAGACATCATTCGCGATGGCGATGTCATCGTGACCATGGGTGCCGGCCACATCAGCGCGGCGGCTCACGAGCTGCCCGCGCGGTTGCGCGAGTTGACTCCACGCAGGGAGCAGCCGTGACCGTGGCCATCGCACCCGAATTCGCAACCCGCGTGAAGCGCAACGAGGCGATGAGCCGGCACACTTCGTGGCACGTTGGCGGACCCGCCGAGGTGTTCTTCACCCCGCGGGACCGCGGGGATCTCGCGACGTTCCTGCGAACGCTCGACGATGATGTGCCGATCCATTGGCTGGGGCTGGGAAGCAATGTCCTGGTGCGCGACGGAGGCATCCAGGGTGTCGTCATCAGCACCCATGGTGCGCTCGACCGCCTCGACAGGATCAGCGAGACGAGCATCTATGGCGAGGCGGGCGTTGCCTGCGCGCGCATCGCGAAGCAGTGCGTGAAGTGGGGACTAGGTCCTGCGGAATTCTTCGCCGGTATTCCAGGCACTCTCGGGGGCGCACTGGCGATGAACGCCGGTGCATTCGGTGGCGAGACGTGGCGACACGTGACTGAAGTCGAGACGATCGATCGTCACGGACGGATGTATACGCGCGCGGCCAGCGAGTACTCCGTCAGCTATCGCCACGTCGAGGCGCCAGTCGCCAACGAATGGTTCCTCGCGGCCCGGCTGAGCTTCGAGCGCAAGCCCGGGGTGAAGGACGCCGAAGTGCGCTCGCTGCTCGAGCGACGCAGGGCGGCCCAGCCCATCGGCGAGTGGAGTTGCGGCTCCGTCTTCACCAATCCGCCCGGCGATCACGCAGCGCGCCTCGTCGATAGCAGCGGATTGAAGGGATTTCGCATCGGCGATGCGTCCGTGTCGCAGAAGCATGCCAACTTCATCATCAATCATGGCAAGGCGACGGCCGCGGAGCTGGAGCAGCTGATTCGGCACGTACAGGACACGGTCGAGCGACTGCACGGTGTGCGTCTGAACCCCGAGGTCCGAGTCATGGGAGTGGCATGAGGATGCTCGGTCGACCGAAAAACCGCCGCAGGCGCGAGTCGAGGGAGAGCGAGCGCCGGTGGCTTCCGCAGATCAACTGGCGTCGTCTGGCAATGTCCACCGCCAGCATTTTCGGGGTCTGCCTGGTTGCCGCCGGCACGTTGTGGGCACTCGATCAGCCCATTCAGACCGTTTCTGTCTCTGGGCGGTTCCAGAGAGTTGCACCCGGGGATGTCGAGAGGATCGTCAAGGAGCGCGTCCGCGGCATGGGTCTGCTGAGTGTGGATCTCGCCGCCGTGCGCAAGGCCCTGCACCAGATTCCTTGGGTCGATGCAGTGAGCGTACAGCGTGCGTGGCCCCGCGGTCTGAATGTTCTGGTCATCGAACAGGTGGCCGCTGCTCGCTGGGGCGATTCCGGGTTGCTCAACACGCGCGGCGAGCTGTTCGCGACGGCCGAGCGCCGGATTCCACCGGAGCTGGCGCACTTGTCGGGGCCGGAGGGCAAGGAGTCCGTCGTCGCGCAGAAGTACCTGGCCGTGCAAGGCCGGCTGATGCAGGCGGGATTGCGCCTGACGGCCATGCGGCTGGACGCGCGCGGGGCTTGGGAATTCGACCTCTCGGACGGTGTGACCGTGCGTCTCGGCCGCCGCCAGTTCGATGAGCGCTTCGAGAAGTTCATGTCGGCGGCGTTGAAGTTGGTGACGCAACGCGGGGACGACATTCAGTACGTGGACATGCGGTACACCAACGGGTTCGCAATCGGCTGGCGCGGCAGTCCCGCCGCAGCCCATAAACAGAATGAGGATGGCGGTCGCGATGCTTAAACGCTCGGAAAGAAATCTCATCGTCGGTCTGGACATCGGCACGTCCAAGGTCGTCGCCCTCGTTGGGGAGGTCGGTCCGGACGGCGGGATCGAGGTCCTCGGGGTCGGCTCGCAGCCCTCGCGAGGGCTGAAGAAGGGCGTGGTCGTCAACATCGAGTCGACCGTGCAGTCCATCCAGCGCGCCGTGGAAGAAGCCGAGCTCATGGCCGGGTGCGAGATCCACTCGGTGTTCGCCGGCATCGCCGGAAGCCACGTACGCAGTTTGAACTCGCACGGCGTGGTCGCGATCCGTGACAAGGAAGTCACGCATGGCGACGTCGAGCACGTCATCGATGCCGCCAAGGCCGTGGCGATACCGGCCGATCAGAAGATCCTGCACGTGTTACCGCAGGAGTTCATCGTGGACGGGCAGGAAGGCATCCGCGATCCGATCGGCATGTCCGGCGTGCGCCTGGAAGCCAAGGTGCACATCGTCACCGGCGCCGACAGCGCGGCGCAGAACATCGAGAAGTGCATCCAGCGCTGTGGACTGGAGGTCGACGACGTCGTCCTCGAGCAGCTCGCGTCGAGCTTTGCGGTGTTGACGGAGGATGAGAAAGAGCTGGGCGTGTGCCTGGTGGACATCGGCGGCGGGACTACCGATCTGGCCGTGTTCTCCAGCGGTGCGATCCGCCACACGGCGGTTATCCCGATAGCCGGGGATCAGGTGACGAATGACATCGCCGTCTCGATGCGCACGCCGACGCAGTACGCGGAGGACATCAAGATCCGCTACGCATGCGCGCTCTCCCAGCTCGCCAATCCCGACGAGAGCATCGAGGTGCCGAGCGTCGGCGACCGCCCGGCGCGGCGCCTGGCGCGGCAGACGCTCGCCGAGATCGTCGAGCCTCGCTACGAGGAGCTCTTTGGCCTGGTGCGCGAAGAGCTGCGCAGGAGCGGCTTCGAGGAAGTGATCGCCGCGGGCATCGTGCTGACCGGCGGGAGCGCCAAGATGGAAGGTGCCATCGAGCTGGCGGAGGAAGTGTTCCACATGCCCGTGCGGCTCGGCATGCCGCAACAGGTGCAGGGACTGTCCGATGTCGTTCGCAATCCGATTTTCTCGACGGGTGTGGGGCTGTTGCTCTACGCCCGCGACAACGTCATGCCCGCACGGCGCGGGCGCTCCCTGGGCGGGAACGCCAAGACGGTCTTCGACCGGATGCGTTCCTGGTTCCAGGGCAACTTTTGAGCTGACAGACAACCCGGGGTACAGGAGCAAAGTCACTATGTTTGAACTGATGGACGCGTACAGCCAGAGCGCCGTCATCAAAGTGATCGGTGTGGGCGGCGGCGGTGGGAACGCCGTCGCCCACATGGTCACGGCGGGAATCGACGGCGTGGAATTCATGTGCATCAACACCGACTCGCAGGCGCTGAAGCACGCCAAGGTCAAGACGGCCCTGCAGATCGGCTGCAACATCACCAAGGGGCTCGGCGCCGGCGCCGACCCGGAGGTGGGGCGGCAGGCGGCCATGGAGGACCGCGACCGCATCGTCGAGCTCGTCGAGGGCTGCGACATGCTGTTTATCACGGCCGGCATGGGCGGCGGCACGGGCACGGGAGCGGCTCCGGTGGTCGCGCAGGTCGCCAAGGAGCTGGGCATTCTCACCGTGGCGGTGGTGACCAAGCCCTTCGAGATGGAGGGCAACAAGCGCCTGTTCGTTGCCGACCACGGGATCGCCGAGCTGGGCAAATTCTGCGATTCCCTGATCACCATCCCGAACCAGAAGCTGTTGACGGTGCTCGGGCCGCAGACGACGCTGCTGGATGCCTTCAAGTCGGCCAATCAGGTGTTGCAAGGTGCCGTCCAAGGCATCGCTGACCTGATCACGCGGCCCGGCCTCATCAATGTCGATTTCGCCGACGTTCGCACCGTGATGGCGGAGACTGGCATGGCGATGATGGGCTCGGGTGTCGCCAGCGGCGAGGGTCGCGCCAAGGAGGCCGCCGAGGCTGCGGTGTCGTCGCCGCTGCTGGAGGACATCAACCTGGCCGGCGCGCACGGCATCCTGGTGAACGTAACCGCCGGCATGGATCTGTCGATCGGCGAATTCCAGGAGGTCGGGCAGATCGTCAAGCAATTCGCCTCCGAGGATGCGACCGTCGTCGTCGGCACGGTCATCGACCCCGAGCTCTCGAATCAGGTGCGGGTCACCGTCGTGGCTACCGGTCTGGGACGCCCTGCGTCGGCTCGTCCGCTGGTCGCGCCGCAGCGCGAGCCCGCGCTCACACGCGAAGCGCATGGCCATCGCGAAGCCCAGACTCGGGCCGAGCCACCGATGCGAGTGGTGCGCAGAGGCCCGCTGTCCACCAGTGACTATGCGGCTCTAGACAAGCCGACGGTCCAACGTCAGCGGGCCGTCGGAGACGGATTGAGACAGGAAGCGGAGCCGGAGGATCTGCTGGACATTCCGGCGTTCCTGAGGCGACAAGCGGATTGATCGCGCTCGAGGCGGGTAAACGACAGCCGTTGGCCCGCGTTGATACCCCGGAGGGCCGGCCTGCGAAGGCCGGCCCTTGGAGGCCTCGACCGTCGCTTGAGCGCACGTGGGAGCGCGATCCGCCGGTGGGCGGGCAAGGACTTTGCGGGTCTATCACCCTAAGGTCCAGCCCTTCCTGGCTCTGACAACGTTGGAGCCGCTTTTGTCGTGTGGTACGGTTACGTGCCTTCGTGCGCGCGGTGCCCGTAGGTCGGACCATGAGCGCGCGAGGGCATGCATCACCTCAGCGCCTCGTTGGACGCACCAACTGGGTGGTCGCGGGCGGCTCACGGGAACAATGCGCAACAATTCATGGTCGGACAACGCACGCTGAAAAATTCGATTCGCGCCACCGGCGTCGGTCTGCATTCGGGCAAGAAGGTCTTGATGACCCTGCGCCCCGCAGAGGCGGACTCCGGAATAGTCTTCCGAAGGACCGATCTGGCGGAGGCGGTGGACATCCGGGCGCGCGCCGAGAACGTCGGTGAGACCACCCTCGGCACGACCTTGTGCAAAGGCGATACTCGCGTTTCCACCGTGGAGCACCTGCTCTCGGCCTTTGCGGGTCTGGGTATAGACAACGCGATCGTCGAGCTGAGCGCGGTGGAAGTTCCGATCATGGACGGCAGCGCAGGACCGTTCGTATTCCTCCTGCAGTCTGCAGGCATCGAGGAGCAGCGCTCCCCGAAGCGCTTCATCCGCGTGAAGAAGCGCGTGCGCGTCGAGGATGGCGACAAGTGGGCCCAGTTCGACCCCTTCGACGGCTTCAAGGTGAATTTCGAGATCGAGTTCAACCACCCGGTCTTCAAGCGGCGCGCGCAGAAGGCCTCGATGGATTTCTCCACCACCTCCTTCCTGAAGGAGGTCAGCCGGGCGCGCACCTTCGGCTTCATGCGCGATCTGGAAACACTGCGCGCGCACAACCTGGCGCTCGGCGGGAATCTGGACAACGCCATCGTTCTGGATGAGTTCGGCGTGCTCAACGAGGACGGCCTGCGCTACGAAGACGAGTTCGTGAAGCACAAGATCCTCGATGCGATCGGCGATCTTTATCTGCTCGGCCACAGCCTGATCGGGGAGTTCAGCGGATACAAGTCCGGTCACGCGCTGAACAACCGGTTGTTGCGCTCGTTGCTCGCCGATGCCTCCAGCTGGGAGGAGGTCGTGTTCGAGTCATATGCGGATGCGCCGATCTCTTACGTGGAAGCCCCCGCGCTGCCGGGTACCGGCAACTAACGACAGGCGGCTTGCCGGGTCGGCAATCGGCGACAGGTTGCTGCAAGCCCCCTGAAACCCCCTGCTTGCACCGATTATTTGCCCCCAGGCTGCGCCGCGGGCAATTGGACCAAGGGTCGGTTCACCCTCTGGGTAACACGCGTATCTTGATCTCGCCGATCGACGGGTGAGCGGCGCGCAGTAATGCCTCGATTTCCTGTACTGCGTAGCGCAATCGCGCCGCCCACGCGGCAGACTCCGCAAACAGCACGAGGGTCCCTTCCCGCTCGACGATTCCCGACAGACGGACTGTGAGATCTTCTGGTAAATGGGCGTCCAGCCATTCACGCCAGGCAATCTGCCTCGCGGCCTGATCTGTGACACGTGTCAGCGTGGGGGACAACCGCGCGAGGACGGCTTTTACAGAATCCGGCTGACCGCGCGGTTTGGCAGGTGTGCCGCGCGAATTTCGAGAGCCGGCGCGCTTGTCTCGGGCCCCTCGTTTGGGCATAGTCGATTCGCTGCTAACGTTTTATGGTCGAAAAGTCTATTGGACCCCCGTCGTGGGCCCGGGCATTTCGATCAGGGCAAACCCGCCGAAAGGCGGGGACGCAAAGCCACCGGTCTAAAGCGAGGAGCCATGACAGCGGGGTTGCCAGCAAGGTGCAAGGTTTTTCAACGAGAACAGGGCGCTTCACGCCCGGGCAAGGCTCTGTGCGCGCATTTGCGGTGCCTGCCCGATGACAAGCGGTCGAGGGTCTCGTCTTTCGGCCGTGGAGCAACAAGAAGGTCAGGCCTCGGGGGGCCGAAACCGGCTTCTTGCATCGGAGAATAGGGACCGCACTCATACGGAGCGCACCGGATGAACATCATTTTTTTCTCCAAGCGTCTGGGCGCCGCCCGACAGCTGAACCTTGCGCATCCGGTGGCGCTGGGATTGGTCGCGGCGCTGGGTCTGGGGCTGCTCGGCGGGGCTTTCGTGCTGGGGATGCATCTGGGCCAGGGCGAGGGCGTGCGACTCTCCCGCAACGACACAGACCGTTGGACGCAGGTCCTCTCGGACCAGAAGCAGCAGATCGCGGATTTGAAGCAGCAGCTCCAGGAGCGCGTCGACGCCATGGCGGTGCGCCTGGGCGCGATGAACGCTCACGTCATTCGCCTGGATGCGCTCGGCAAGCGCCTCACCGAGATGGCCGACATCGACAACCGGGAGTTCGATTTCGACAGTGACCCGCCGACCGGCGGACCGGAGTCGGATGGTGAGGGCGGGGTCAGCGCGCAGATTCCTGACCTGACTGTCATGATCGAGCGCCTCGACAAGCGCGTCGAGCTGCGCGATTCCCAGCTATCTGCGCTCGAGAACGTGATTCTCGCGCGCGACCTGAAGAAGCAGATCCACCCTGAAGGCCGGCCGGTCACGCAGGGTTTCATCTCCTCGTATTTCGGCGAGCGCGAGGACCCCTTCACCGGTCGCGAGGCCTATCACAAGGGGGTCGACTTCGCCGGGAGTGCCGGCGAGGACGTGGTTGCGGTCGCCGCCGGCGTCGTGACTTGGTCCGGTGAGCGGTCGGGGTACGGTAACCTCGTGGAGATCAATCACGGGGACGGCTTCGTTACCCGCTATGCCCACAATGAAAAGACGCTCGTGACCGTCGGGGACACCGTCCAGCGCGGCCAGAGGATTGCGCTGATGGGCTCGACGGGCCACTCGACGGGCCCCCACGTCCATTTCGAGGTCCTGCGCAACGGCCGCCAGGTCAACCCGCTGAGCTTCATCGGAAAATAGCCGCGGATCCTTAGCTCGGATCTTTAGCTCGCTCGGGGAGCCCGTCCACCGCTTAAGCTTCATCGTGCGGGTAGCCCCTCTCCAGTACCGCCGTTGGCTCCAGGCTTGAAATTCCCCTCCCGCGAACCAATTGGGCGGCTCAGGCGTCTATTGCGTACAATACGCGCCCTTTTCGAGCGCTCCGCTTCAGCCGCCCAGGGGGCCACTAAGGCCTTACGGCGCTCAGCTTTTTTTGACCCAGGACTGTCAAGTCGCTGCAACTTCTCACGCGTGTCTTCGGATCCCGCAACGAGCGGGTGATACGGAGCTTTGGACGAATCGTTCGCCAGGCCAACGAGCTCGAGCCGCAGATCCAGGCGCTCAGCGATGAGGCGCTGAGGGGGAAGACCGACGAGTTCCGGCTCCGCCTGAAGGAGGGTGCGAAGCTCGACGATCTGGTGCCTGAGGCCTTTGCCGTGGTACGCGAAGCCGCGCAGCGGACGCTGAAGATGCGGCACTTCGACGTGCAGCTCATCGGCGGCCTGGTGCTGCACCAGGGAAAGATCTCCGAGATGCGCACCGGTGAGGGCAAGACGCTGGTCGCCACCTTGTCGGCCTACCTGAACGCACTGCCCGCCGAGGGCGTGCACATCGTGACGGTCAACGAGTACCTCGCGCAGCGCGATGCGGACTGGATGGGACCGGTCTATCGCTTTCTTGGCCTCACGGTCGGGGTGATCAAGAACTCGCAGAGCTCGCAGGAGAAGCGCGATGCCTATGCCTGCGACATCACCTATGGCACCAACAACGAGTTCGGTTTCGACTATCTGCGCGACAACCTGGCATTCCGGCTCGAGGACCGCGTACAGCGCGGGCTTGCCTATGCGGTGGTGGACGAGGTCGACTCGATTCTGATCGATGAGGCGCGCACGCCCCTGATCATCTCGGGCCCGGCCGAGGAGAGCACGGAGCTGTATCTGCGGATCAATCAGCTCGTGCCCCGCCTGAAGCGCCAGAAGGAAGAGAACGGACCTGGCGACTTTTCCGTCGAGGAGAAAACCAAGCAGGTCCACGTCACGGAGGAAGGCCACGACAGCGTCGAGAGGCTGATGCTCGAGGCGGGGCTGCTGCGCCAGGGCGAGAGCCTGTACGACGCTGCCAACATCCGCCTGATGCATCACCTGAATGCGGCGCTGCGCGCGCATGCTCTGTACAAGCGGGATGTGGAGTACATCGTGCGCGGCGGTGAGGTCATCATCGTCGACGAGTTCACCGGCCGCACGATGCAGGGCCGCCGCTGGTCCGACGGCCTGCACCAGGCAGTGGAAGCCAAGGAAGGCGTGAACGTGCGCGAAGAGAACCAGACGGTCGCCTCGATCACGTTCCAGAACTACTTCCGCCTGTACAAGAAGCTCGCGGGCATGACCGGCACCGCCGACACGGAAGCCCCGGAGTTCCTGCAGATCTACGGCCTGGAAGTGGTCGTGGTACCCACGCACCGGCCGATGATCCGCAAGGACAACGCGGACTTCGTGTACCTGACGCAGCAGGACAAGTTCAAGGCGATCACCGAGGACATCCGCGACTGCGTCGAGCGCGAGCAGCCCGTGCTGGTCGGCACGACCTCCATCGAGACTTCGGAGTTCATTTCGGGGCTGCTGCAAAAGGAGAAGATTTCGCACCAGGTGCTCAACGCCAAGCAGCACGAGCGCGAGGCGCAGATCGTTGCGCAGGCCGGCAGGCCCGGGGCGGTGACGATCGCCACCAACATGGCCGGCCGCGGCACCGACATCGTGCTCGGCGGCAACCTGCAGGCAGAGCTCGCGGGCCTCGGTGAGGTCGATGCCACGACGGCAGACGCCGTGCGCACCGCCTGGGAGGAGCGCCATGCCAAGGTGCTCGCGGCGGGCGGCCTGCACATCGTGGGCACCGAGCGGCACGAGTCGCGCCGCATCGATAATCAGCTGCGTGGCCGATCGGGGCGCCAGGGTGATCCGGGCTCCAGCCGCTTCTATCTGTCGATGGAAGACAACCTGATGCGCATTTTCGGCGATCCGGTGCGCACCAAGCGCTTGCTGCAGATGGCCGGCATGAAGGAAGGCGAGGTCATGGAGAGCGGCATGCTCACGCGCCAGATCGAGAAGGCGCAGCGCAAAGTCGAATCGCACAACTTCGACATTCGCAAGCAGCTGCTGCTGTTCGATGACGTCGCCAACGACCAGCGCAAGGTGATCTATCAGCAGCGCACGGAGATCATGGGTACCGAGGATCTGTCGGCAGCGATTCGCGGCATCATGGAGGAATCAGTCGGGACTCTAGCGGACCAGTATCTGCCGCGGCACGCTTCGGCTGCGGACTGGGACCTGGCAGGTCTGTCAGAGACGGTGCTGAAGGATTTCAACGCGCGTGTCGAACCCAAAACCTGGCTCGCGGAGCAGCCGGAGATGGAAGAGCCGGCCTTCCGCGAACGCCTCGGCCGCGAGGTCGTCGCTGCCTACGACGCCAAGGTGGCTCGCCTGGGCGAGCCGATCATGCGTCACATCGAGAAGGATGTGATGCTGCGGATGCTGGATCAGCACTGGCGCGAGCATCTGGCCGCCATGGACTACCTGCGGCAGGGCATACATCTGCGCGGCTATGCCCAGAAGGACTACCGCTTCGAATACAAGCGCGAGGCGTTCGAGCTGTTCTCGGCGATGCTCGATCGTGTCAAGTTCGAGACGGTCTCCGTTTTGACCAAGCTTGAAGTGCGCACGCAGGAAGAAATCAGCCGAGAGGAAGCCGAGCGGATGGAACAGCAGCGACGGGCGATGCGCGCGTTTCAGGCGCAGCATTCCGAGCTGCCCTCGGTGCTGTCCGGTGACCAACCGGCAGCTGAGACGGGACAGCCGCAGCCTTCACTGCCGGGCTCGCCAGCCCCCGGAGCGCGGCCGCTGCCCCCACCGCCGGAGACTCAAGGGACGTTCGTGCGTGCCGAGCGCAAGGTCGGTCGCAACGAGCCCTGTCCATGCGGGTCTGGTAAGAAGTACAAGAACTGCCATGGCTCCTTGTCCAGTGGGAATGACTTGGTCGCCTGATCGCGATGAGTTGGCAGCGCGTTCGTAACAATTTGTGACGACATCGGCGCAGACGCTGGTTCGAGTCGTCGCGGCGGCGCTCTATGACTCGGCCGGGCGCGTGCTCATCGCCGAGCGGCCCACCGGCAAACACATGGCCGGTCGCTGGGAGTTTCCCGGCGGCAAGATCGCCCCAGGAGAATCGGAGTCGGAGGCGCTCGCGCGGGAGCTGCGTGAGGAGCTCGGCATCGTCCTGGGCTCAGGACGAGCCCTCATGAAGCTTTCGCACGCCTATGAAGACCGTCTCGTCGAGCTGTCCTTGTGGGTCGTCGTGGCGTACACGGGAGAGCCCGTGCCTCTGGACGGCCAGCGCCTGAAGTGGGTCGACCCCCGGGATCTGGGGGGCGAGGACATCCTGGAGGCCGACCGCCCCTTTGTGGCGGCGCTGGCGAGCCTGCCACCGCCGGCCCAGGGCCGGCACCAATCTTGCGAAGCTTCAGGGACGGCTGTGTAGAATGAGCGCGGCATTCGCAAACTCGAATGGACGGACATGGCAGCGCAGAACGACCTTCCGGACGTCAAGCTGGACCCGGCGGGCTTGTACAAAGAGGAAACCTTCACCGACCGCAGGGCCGGGACTATCCGTCGGCTGACACCGGTCACGGTCGAAGGGGCGACGGACCCGTCGCGTGCGGTGCTGTTTTCCGGTCAGACCCAGCTGCTGACGCCGGCCGGGGTGCTCCCGCTGGTGTTCGAGATCGAAGCGAATACCCTGGACGAGGCGCTCAGGCAGTTTCCAGAAGGGGTGAAGGCTGCGCTCGAGCAGGCGATCGAGGAAGCGCGCGAGATGCGGCGGGAGTCCGCTTCGAGAATCGTAGTCCCGGAAGTCGGTGCCTCGGTCGGACCCGGTCCCGGGGGCAGCGGCGGCAAGATCAAGTTTCGTTAGCCCATTGGCGAAGATTTCCTCCGGAAATCTTCGCGGAAGTTGCGCTCTCAGCCCGCCAGTCGACTGACCCGCTGGCAGGTCCCGGCCGGCATGGAATAAATCCTCTATATTCACTGTCTTACCCTCGATCAGACGTGCCTGAGCGCGAGCTCGGCCTCCAGGGAACGCGGACCCGGAGGTCAGCGTTAATAGCTTGGCGACGTTCTGTCCCCTTGGAGGCCAGACAGCGAGCGAGGATGTCATGAGTGAGCTCCAGGACCCCTCCGGCGTCCCCCCGGCAGTGACGATCGGTCTGCCGGTCTTCAACGGGGAGCGGTATCTCGAGGAGGCCATTCGCTCCACGCTCTCGCAAACGCAGGGCGACCTCGAGCTGGTGATCAGCGACAACGCCTCATCGGACCGCACTGCCGATATCTGCCGGGACTATGCGCTCCAGGACGCCCGGGTACGCTACTTCCGCAACCCGATCAATCTCGGTGCCGCACCCAACTACAACATCGTCTTCCGTCATGCGCGCGGGCGCTTCTTCAAGTGGCTGGCGCACGATGACCGGATCACTCCGAGCTTTGTGGAGAAGACGACTCGCGTGCTCAGGGAGCGCCCGGATGCCGTGTTGTGCAACTCCGTCGTCGCCTACATTGACGGCAAAGGCGCTTCCCTGGGGCTCTACAATACCCAGCTCATAAAGGCGGACGTCTGGTCGCCGTCCCGACGCCTGGCTCTGATGACCTTGCGCTCGCATTCCTGCGTCGACTTCTTCGGCATGTTCCG
>Ga0126381_100003654_pt1 | contig 16692 bp, 24 predicted proteins | sample PanSoiMetPlot_28_FD_96465 | JGI IMG/M metagenome (GOLD analysis project Ga0126381, IMG submission 96465) | Tropical forest soil microbial communities from Panama - MetaG Plot_28 | ecosystem: Environmental > Terrestrial > Soil > Tropical forest > Bulk soil | place: Panama | collected 2016-02-17 | reverse complement strand
TGGTGAACGGGGTCCAGTTCGGCAATTCCGAAATGAGAGGCGGCGAACATATGCGACTCCAAAATGAACAAGCGGGATCGGCCGCATCCGCAAAGAACCCGCTCCTGGCTATGTTAACTCCGCTCGCCGGCGAGTATCAACAGGTTGTGGATAGGGTTGGGGCCCCAGTAGCGGAACGGATCCAGTTGCCGGTTCCGCTACTCAGTCCGGCGACGGATTTCACCACTTCCGTCGCTCCCATTCATCCCGGCATGAGCGTCGCCCACACGTACGCGTACCCCGCCAGCGCCGCAACCACCATATTCTGCCGGCCGCAGATGAGGCAGACCGAACCGACCTGCCATAACTCTCCCAATCATCTCTTCGTCATTTTGCCACCTCACAAAAGGGTTTTACTACTGGGGAGTGTAAGCGATTGCATCAGACGGCGCGCAGCTTCGGTTCCGGGGAGAGTAGCAGCTACCGGTTCCTATCCTCGTCGAGTCCGCGCCCGAACAGGCCGGCTTCAACGCTAGCGATGACGCGCTCGGGCTTGAAGCGCCACACGCGGCCCACCTTCACCTTGCCGTCCGCTTCGGTGATGCGGTCGTGGCATGTGATAGATGCTACCGGCGCTCAGTTTGAGGTAATCCCGCCAAATCGGCAATTGTCATGAGTGGAGTTAGGTTTACAGCTTTGATACCTTCAGAATCAGCTTGGAGTATAGTTTCGATGGGCTCCTTAATTCTTCAATCCTGAAAGACTCTCCACATCGACGGCGCTGTCACTTTAAGCAACCCGCCACCGTCTCTGAGCATCCACCCATTCAGACTTTCCCGCCGAAACCTCCAGCTTTGACCCAGTCTGAACGCCGGAACCTCACCAGTCTTGCACAATCTATAAAGCGTGCTGGTGTGGCAGCCGAGCATCTGTGCAGCCTCGCGGATGGTCAGGATGTCCGGCTGTTCATTATTCTTCTTGGCGCTCTTTTCCTGGGTTCGCATTAATCTCCTCCACCTTGTTAAGTTCTAGTGGCATAATGTTTAAGATTTGAATAACATAATGCACAATTGTGTCGCACATTGTCAACGCTTTGCCGTATGCTGGTTGACTCTTGCCGCACTGGAGGTAATGGCTGATGAGCAGGAGGGAGACGGAAAAGGTCCGGTTAACCGTGCGGGTGGAAAAGGCCCTGCTCAAGCGGCTGAAGGCCAAAGCAGCCGAAGAGGGCAGAAGCGTTCAATGGTATATCAACCGCTTCATCGCACAGTTTTTTGATGAAGAACCCGAACAGAGGAAAAAGGGTTAGGCATGGAAAAGAAGGGTGCTCAATGAGACCGCCGGCCAGTTGGTACCCTGAGGTGTGTAAGCATCATCGGTGTTGGGGGTCTATATCGCGAAGGTTCAGCGGATGCATGACAGGATGGTAAGCCGTCCGAAAGAGCATGAGTGAGATACAGGCTTTTGGGGTATTCATCCGGGCGCTAGGCGTATACGTTGCTCTGCGTGCGGCCCAACAGCTTTGGTTTCTCTTTGCGAGCGATCTGGTCAGGGCTCTATCGTTATCTTTCGCAAGATATCGCTGCGATTACGGTGTCAGTCCTGGCTGTAAGTATGATTCGGCGGCCCGATTGGATTGTTCGATTCGCGTGACCGGAAAAATTCTAGCTGACCCACTACCCGAAGAAGCCGCATAAGTCCGCGCGTTTTGCTGAAGGTGCTATCTCCCACCGGTTTTGAAATTTAAACGCTGCAGAAAATTCGCTGGCTATTTTTCCCGGCCATTCACGGCGAGGTTAAGGATTCCGGAGATTCAAGCTTCCCTACCCATGCTTCGCAATGCTCTCAGTCAAGAGCAAAATCGCGGCTACGAGAGGTGCACCCGCGTTCCCCGCCTCCTGGCGATATCGCGGCAGTTTGGAATCGGCGACGATTTTCCGGACCGCTTTCAAATATTGCTGCCAATTGTCCATAATTTTACTATCTGCTGCCATAGAATTACTCCTAAAGATTAATAATGATAGATAACACAAAGAAATGCAATCCAAACGCTAGGTTGCGGAGGCGCTCAACGCCCGCGCCAGCGAGCCCTCGCCCCTCTAGGCATGTACTGAAACGCCAAGGCCGGCCCTCGGCGGCTCGGAGTGAGCGCAGAGATAGGCGCTACTTTCTGATATGATGCGGCGCTAATGGAAGGCCCACAGCCGCCCCGCAAGCTCAAGCTCAACCCGAAGCTCGTCAACGCTGATCGCTTCCTTGGTGGTCTGGTGTTGCCGGACGTCGACTGGGAACAAGAGACTGAACCTTTCACCCTGCTCCCGAGTCAGCGCCCCGATCGCGAATCATGTGGGTGTAAGAAGCTTCTCGCCGCGGTCCTGGCCGATGCGTTCCAGAGCTTGACTCGGCCGCCGCCGGGTTTGTCTCACCGGTTTGAGAAAACGCGGCGCGAAACGCTGCAATGGTTCAGCAAGCCCGACGCGGCGGTAAAGGTTAGCCTTCGCGCCGTGTGCGATGGGCTCGGGCTCGACGTCGGGAAGGTCCAGGCTGCGGCGTCGCGCGTGGCTGCCGGCGCGATGAGCCTGTCAAACGGACCACAAGATGGTAAGTTGGTTTGGGAACGCCAATGAAGCCCCGCCACGCCGCCGCGCTGGCCCTCGTCGGGCGGTACCTAATGGTGCCGCCGAGGACAGGCACCACAGTGGACAAGAACGCCGCTAGGGACAGGTGGGAAATCAGAGCCTATTTCGATTCAGTGGCACGGTGTCATCAGCGTCAGGAAATCGAACACCAAGACGCATATGACTTGTACACGCATCCTGAAATCGAATTGCCAACCGGATTGAACGACGCTGTCGCACAGCAATCCCTTAAGGCAATCTGCGTAAATACCGGCGGTTGGGGCCTCAAAGGAAATTAGCAATACCCCCTCAATTTTCGGACGCTCAGCTCCGATTCATGACAGCGCCCTTTCTTCAGGTGCGCGGCTTCAAGAGGAGGAAAAGACAGGCCGCGACAATCGCAGCTGCCAAAATAACCATGGTCCAAAGCTCACCTTGCGTGAACTCCGGTAGGTTCGCCTCGAAACTAGTCAGCTCTTTTGAAAATTGCTCGGGCATCTGGGCGCACCTCCATTTAGGCCGTTTCGGTGGACCGTTTTTCCCGTGCACTTCCACGCTATCACAAGGAGGTACACGTCGGCTAATCCACCCGGTCCGTAGCGCCCGGATTCAACGCACGCCCCGCGGCCGAATTAAGCACCACACGACCGAAACGGCGCCTAAGGAATAATCCAAATGACAGACGAGGAACGCCGAGCACGTGTAAAGCAGGCTCTCACCGATTTTTCGCCGAGGGTCGCGCGCCCGACAAAACACACCAGGAACTCTATTCGCGCTGGATGCTCCACCTGATGTATCTAAACCCGGCCTATGAAGAGCCGAGGAACATCGCCTGGGTAATTCGGCTAGTCTTGTACCCCTCTCCGTTTTCACTGACCTGCTCGAAGAAGTGGCGCACCGAGAAGGCCGCATAGAGATCCCGTCTGAGCCGACACAGCATCCCTTGCGTCGCGTCATCGCTCGCGCCTCCTGCGGTACTCGCCGCTCGATACTTTCCATCACGTGATTTCGTGCGCCGGGACTCCGGAAGCACCGCCACCTCAAGGTATCCCCGTGAAGGGGGCCCCAAGGACCGGATGCATGCCACGAATTTGACAGCCAAGCCGACGTGAAAGGTAGACAAGGGGCAGTCCACTGCGGTCCATAGTATACGCTGGCGTTGGGTTTTTCGGCCTCCCTATTCCGCTGGCGTTCGCCTCGGTGGCTGTCAGTCGGTAGCACGGGTTCGAATCCCGTCGGGGACGCCAATAAAATCAACGGGTTTTTGAGCCACCAGCTTTCAGCTAGGATTCGAGGGTCGCTTCGACCCGACCCGACCTTACCGCTTTGACAAACGCGCGGTAATCGCGCTCAGTCTGGTCGGCATACTCGACCGCGAACTCGCAGATTGCATCATCGAAGATCTCGCTCGAACCCATGTAACCGGAAATCGCCGCAGCGTCGCCGGTCCGCGCGTGCGCCCGTGCGAGTGCGAAAGCACACATTTTCGAGTACGCCCTTAGCAGGTTGAAATCCCAATCCTCAATGATCGCGGACAGCTTCATGTCACGGAGCTGGCGCAAATAGTAATGAGTTCTGTTCAGCCCTTCTGACCAGCCAAGGAATATGTCGCTGGCCGACTGCATTAGGTGGTAGCCGGCCACCACCCGCTGCCCGTGGTTTTCGTGCAGGCTCTTGCCCGCATACGGTTCAAGTACCGATGCGCGCGCCTCCTTGATCTGGATGAACAGCGGGTCATCGTCTGCGGCCATAAATAGCGCGATGCCGCATATGGTGCCGACACTACCCACCCCGACTACCTTGATCGCAAGGTCGAAAAAGTGAAAGCGGTCAAACAGCAACCGGGTGGCTTCGGGCAAAGACTCACGGTACTTCGCAAACGGTTCGGCGAAGCCCCTCTTTAGCCCGGGGGCAAGTTCTTCGCTTGGATGGTATATCAGGGGCGGGTTATCCTTGATTACGGGGGCAGCGCCGTGGTGTTCCACTAGCTTGGGGAAATCGTCCGCGACGAGGCTTCTCTTGCGCGCTTTTTCCAGTCGCTCTCGCCCGCGCAATTGGACGTTTGTCTTGGCGGCTTCCTTGGTGAGGCGGTCGACCATGCTTTCCAAGTCGATCTTGTCATACCAGACATCGAGCGTCCTCATGAACGCATATTCGGACATCTGCTCACGATAGGCGCGCACAGTGGCGATACCCGCCCGCGCAGAATCGTACTCGCGGAGGCCAAGATGGCGTCCGGCGAGGACCACGCTCGCCGTCAGACGCTTGAGGTCCCATTCCCATGGCGCTGGAAGGGTCTCGTCAAGGTCATTGATATCGAAAATGACGTTGCGCTCGGGCGTCGCGAAGCCTCCAAAGTTCATCAGGTGGGCATCGCCACAAGCCTGCACCCTGAGCCCTGAGACAGGAGTATGTGCAAGGTCAGCGGCCATCAATGCCGCCGAGCCGCGATAAAAAGCAAATGGCGAGTCCAGCATACGGCCGTGGCGAATCGGAATGAGTTCCGATATCCGGCCATGGTTTGATTCCAGCACCAGTTCGACGGGATCGCGCCGGCCCTTGGGCGGTCTCCATTGCCCGTGCGCCTCGCGCGGAACCGTGTCGCGCAGAGCCTTGCCCTCGGCCCGGCGCTCGGCCGCGGTGCGATATAGCTCTTGGGCGGTTGTATGTTGGGAACCCTGGGCGAGAACTACGGGCTGACGGGTGTTTTCCCCGGCCTGCTCTTCGACGCGCAAATTGGGTTTCTCCAATGGGTCCAGGGCTTTAGTCCTCTGTGATGCACGTGAAAAAGAAACAAGCACAGTGGCGATAGAAATACAACAATCAAACCATGAGGAAATGAAGATGCAGCTTCTGAAACAATGGTCTTTTCTTATAGCCGATAAACGAAAGGTCAGCGCCGCGGTCGGACGCGGTGGCGTTAGCCGCAGAATGATCGCCATCAATCTGGCATGGATGACCTTGTAACGCGTTTTCGCCAGCTGCAGGATCTCGTCGACCGCTGGCTCCTGGACAAGCGACAAGGTGTTTAACGAGGTGCTGACGGAAATTGATCGGCGCCGGGCCTTGCAGATATTGCCGAATTCGCCCCGCCGGCGGGCCGCGGTTTGCAATTATGCAAGATGACGACTGAGGCGGATTAAACGAGAATAACAAGCATGCCCCGAACCAGAGCCAGGCGCCCGGACAACCCTAGTTGGCCTGCGGCTGGAGCGAATGCCGGATTGACAGGTGCCGCTACGGGCTGAGGTTGTTGGGAATTCACGAAACCACCTACCGCCTGTGCAGGCGGCGCGGCTTGCCCTAGTAATTGGCTGAGAGCTTGGAGAAACGCACTCATTTTTTCACGTTTAATCATTGCAGCAGTGTTGTTGCTGTCGTTGCACACTCATCACGTCTGTCTGGCAGGGGCGCTGCCGCTCCCAGCAGCAGCCATGCGATCATGGCTATTTCGTATCGCCACGGCGACCTATCCGCGGTACACATGCTTCTGAATGCACGGTGAAAACCTCGGTCTGCCAGCGTCCGGAGCCGATGGGTATCGTTACGATCTAGTAAATTCCCGGGTTGCTGCTGCAGATACTTGGAGATGGAGGCGAGCGCCTGTTTCATCGGCGAGCGCCTCAGCAGTTCACCGACGAGGCGATCTACTTCGGCGGGATCTTCAGGTGGATGTTTTACTTGTCTAGTCACTTTTTTCTCCTATTCTATCAGGATGGCAAACTAGCTATTCATCACCGAACTAACTATCCGCGCAGTAAGTTCCATGTGCTGTTCATCCGCGAGTCCCGCTGCGCTAGTTGGCGTTCCATCTCCAGCTGCCAGCGGGCCGCCGTTTTCCCGATCTGTCCGACCAGGTCGTCGTCCACGGGGGCGATACGCGGCCTGCCTGGTCGCCAACACCAGTAGCGCCGATCAGAGGTCAGGCTACCCGCCCAGTGAATGGCGCAGCATGCCATTCGATAGGACGGCTCGGCCAAGGCGTCGCACAGCCATTCCATAGGCGCCTGCTCGGGGACCTCGTGAGTATCGTGGTCGAAGCGCTCGGCCAAGGCGCGGGCTAGGGCCTTAAACTTCCCAGTCATCGGTCCACCTCGGTCGCCAGGCATGACACGGCGGCTGCCAGCAATTGCCGCGCCTTGCCGCTGTCGTACCTTCCGTTCGATATTGCTGATCGCGCCTGGGCCTCCATCGCCATCAGCAGCCTGCACGCCGCGTGCTCCAGATGTGACTCAGCCGCATCGCCGGCGGCCAACAGTTCGAGATGCTGGCGAGCCCGACCGATGTGAAATTCAGCGGACTGCCGGAAACCATCATCTTCGGGGTGCTTCTTGTGACCGCGGTCGAGTACGTCGGCGATATCACAAAGCGCCGCACGGAGCGGCTTCAATGCCTGTGCAAGGTCCTTTTCGAAGATGGTCAGGCGCTGGGGTGCGAGATTATCGTCACGCGCGTAACGCGCCGCGTGGAGCAGCAGGGTTCGAACAGTGGCGGCAGCATAGGAACGGCCGGAGCAGAACATCACTGGGAGTTGGTATTTGAAGACCCAGGCTAGTGTGGAACTCAGCGCCTGCTTGACGCTAAGTTGGGTATTGCGCGAAGCAGTCACAAATTCAGCCATCGTGTCTTCGACGACGAGTGCGCGAAACTGATACTGAGCCAGCCGGCACATCTCCCGCTCGAACTGCTCCCGCTCGCCGCCGATGCAGCCCAGCAAATCGCTTACGGACTTTCGTTCAATCGCCACAACTTCGCGGAGGTCCTGACCATCGTAGACGCAGGAGTAATCGCCGGTGGCAAGGGTCGTGCGCTCTGTTAGGAAGCCTGGAAACGCAAGCGGACGCTGCTCTCGCGTGTCGACCAGGATGGTGATGTCGGTGTCCATCACCAAGGCAGATCCCTGTCGTCCTGAGGCTGTTGGGGGGCAGCAGCACGCGACCGGGCGTCGGCGCTGCGAGCGGCCTCATCCTTCACTTTGAAGCTGAGGCTTAGGAACTTCCCTCTGCGGCCATCCTTGATCCAGGCTGAGAGCCACGCGGCAAAGCGGCTGCCGCAATCGGGACAAGTGATATCCGCTGTGCCCTTGTAATCCCGATCCTTGTCACCCCGCTTCCTGTCATCGCGAAACAGGATACCGCTGTTTGGATAGTCACGATCGCTCATCTGTTTAACCTCGCCACTTGGACTCAACTTGGACTGTTTTTTTGAGAAAAGAGGACTCGCCGGTCCCTTCCATGAAACCGGCGAACGGAGAAAAGCTCAGTATTTGGGGACTTTTATGGACTGCTAGGGACAGCAGTCCGGGGTCTGCAAAGGACTGAAAATCCTTGTGTCGACAGTTCGATTCTGTCCCTGCCCACCAAACAAGCTTTCAAACATTCAGGAGTTTTCAATGTGCTCGCTGCGATTAAGCTGGCTGAGGATGCGCGTGACCACCAAGCTGACCACCATCGAGGGCGGACCCTCCTCAACCCAAGACTGCGTCCATGTTGTCGGCGACATCGCGCATCATCGCTGGCATTACGTGGGAATAGGTTTCCATCCGTCAACGCGATTCGGCTGTGCCCGAGCAGCTCCATGATTGCCCTTAGGTGCATGCCTCTGGCCAGCAGTAGACTTGCAGCCGAGTGTCGGAGGTCATGGAGAAGCGGATGGAGCGTAGGCAAGCCCTTTTCAAGGCCCTCTTAAAATGACGGCAAAGATTACCAGCATCGATGGGGGAACCGATGCTGGTCGTGAACACCAGTCCGTAATCCCGCCAACCAGAGCCCGCCGTGCGAGCCGCTGCTCAATCTGACGCACGCAATGAGCTTTTAGAGAGTTCACGACCCAGCTCGTGCAAACTGATCGTTCGCAGCGACTGCCTGGTTTTCAGGGACTTCAAAGTCAGCTTGCCGTCGATCCGCCCGCCCGAGTTTTGCCGTAAAAACTTTTGCGATGACGCTTCCCATCCTTCCATCCGAGACTGAGATTAAATTCCGGCATTCGTTGTCCGAGCACCCGATGGTTCTCTGAGCGCGGAGATAGTGTCTTTCTTCATCGTTCTCAATCGCCCGGCGATGCATTCGCAAGGCTGGCTGCGTTCTTCGCCTCCATCTTCTGCTCCAGCGCCGAGAGGCGTAGCTCGTCTTCGGCGGCTTTCGCCCTCAGCTTCTGGATTTCGTTGAGCAGCATCGGGACCAGTTCGTGATAGTGGACGCTGACCACCTTGCCGTCCGCGTCGTGGCTGACCAAATCGGGATATACCCGAGCTACCTCTTCCGCGACCAGCCCATATTGACGCTGTTGGCTTGGATCGTTCCGGTAGCGGAAAGTCACCGGACGCAGTTTCATGAGCGCTTCACTGGAATTGCCCATGGTGCGGATGTCGCGTTTGTATCGCGCCGAGGACACCACGATGCCGAGCTGTCCGGTGCTGCTCACTACCACAGCGTCACCGGCTACCGGAGTCCCCGAGATGCCAGCGATGAAAGTCGCGTTCTGTGTGCCCTGCGTGCCGATGCGGGTGGTGCTGGACTCAGCCGCGACGCCCGGGTTGCCGATCTCGATATTGTCGTCCCCCGTAGTTGAATTGAAGCCCGCGTTGACGCCCAGCGCGATATTGTTGCTGCCGGTGGTGGAGTTGCGCAGCGCGCCGTGTCCTATCGCGGTGTTGCTATTGCCATCGGTGTTGTTGGACAGTGCGTTTAATCCGGCGGCGGTATTGAATTGGCCACTTGTGTTGTTGTAGAGCGCGGCCTGTCCAACCCCGGTGTTTTGATCTCCGGTCGTATTGAGCGCCAGAGCCGAAGCCCCCGTGGCGGTATTGAAAGCTCCGGTAGTGTTAGCATTTAGCGCCCCATTCCCCGCAGCGGTATTGAAGTTGCCGATGGCGTTGCTGAAAAGGGCGTTAAATCCGCTGGCTGTATTGCCGTTGCCGGTGGTGTTCAAGGCAAGGGCGCCCGATCCGCTGGCGGTATTTTCGTCGCCAGTGGTGTTGCTGATAAGGGCGTCAAATCCGCTGGCGGTATTGTCGTCGCCGGTGGTGTTGCTCTCCAGCGCCTCCCCTCCCGTGGCGGTATTGTCGTCGCCAGTGGTGTTGCTGGTAAGGGCGTTAAGTCCGCTAGCGGTATTGGCAGCGCCGGTTGTGTTATTTTGCAGCGCCCCAGCTCCGATGGCTGTATTGGCCGGACCCGAGGTGGGGCTATTGAGGGCATTAAATCCGAACGCGCTGTCATCAAGATTGAGGCTTGAGGGGCTCGCAAGAGCCCCTGTGCCAAAGGCCGTATTGCTTTGGGCGGCGGCCGTGCCGGGGTTTGAGAGCATAATTGCCAACACTGTTGCCAGAGAAACATAAAATTCTACCGCTGATCTTTTCATTGTTCCCTCCACCTACTTTCTGTTTCATTTATCTACCAATCAACAGGCCGACAGGATGCACTAGGCCCATGAGAGATGCCTCACCTTCAATAGCTTATTAACCAAAACGGGCTTTTGATTGGTCAAACGTATTCGCAGATGTTCAAAAGAGTCTTTGAGATGTGAAACCGGGGTCTCAAGACACGACTTGTCGGGTCTCCCCGTAAACCGTCGGACCGACGGTCTCCCCTCCGGCTTTACGCGAGGAAGAGAAGGCGCGCAGCGCGCCTTCTCTTCCCAAGATGAGAAACCCGGCGGGGGCTCGGACACAAATGCCGATCAGCATTGGCCCGGATCATTGCATGACCACTTGCCCGGCGTGCGATTAGCGCTAGTTCGCATTGAGTAAGGCGCTGGGAGTACTACCGCCGCGGTTCGCATGCTGCTATCGACCGCTGAAGGGAAGGCGTGGCACGCGGCGAAAAAAACTGACTTTTTCGGGGTATTCAGCCCTCCGCTGCCCAAGACTCGATGCTCCGATCGGGCTGCGGTTTGCGGAAGCTGGGCTGGTTGTCCGGCGGGCCCAGTACGGTCCCGGCCTTGACCACCATCTTGACCACCAGGGAGCGGACAGCCGCGGACAAGCGGGGGCGCGATGGACGGAAAAGCCTTAAGCTCCAACGCTGGCGCATTATCTGGATGACTGCGGATGCCTAGCTGCTTCCGGTGCTATCTTTGAACAGCGCGTTGACCCCGGCGGCGGTGTTCAATGTCCCGGCGGTGTTGGCGGTCAGAGCCTTGAACCCGGTAGCCGTGTTGAAGTTCCCGGTGGTGTTGTGTTGCAGCGCCTGCGCTCCCACCGCTGTCTCGTCAGCTCCCGAGGTATTGCTCAACAGCGCGCTGAATCCTGCAGCCGTGTTGTTGTCACCATTGTTCCTGGACAGCGCCTGGAAGCCGTCGGCGGTGTTGCTGTTGCCCGTGGTGTTGATTAGAAGCGACTGAGATCAGGTGGCGGTGTTGCCGCTGCCCGCGGTGTTGTTACCCAGGGCTGAATACCCGGCGGCAGTATTGTCGCTACCCGTATTGTTCTCAAAGAGAGCCCCGGACCCGGTGGCTGTATTGTTGTTGCCCGTGGTGTTGAAAATGAGGGCGAAGGTCCCAGAGGCTGTATTGTTGCTACCCGAAGTGTCGCTGGCTAGGCTGTCGTCCCCGATTGCAGTATTGGAGCCGCCGGTGAGGATGCCAGACAAGGCGCCAACTCCGAATCCGGTGTTGATGGTGCCGGTGGCACCGATGCCGCTGCTGACACCAAAGAAAGTGTTGGAGGTTCCATCGGAACACACTTCGTTGGAAACAGCGACGGCCGTTACCGGATTCGAAAGCATTATCAGCAGTTGCAACGGCTATAGAGAACAGTGGCGTTGGCATGGGACTTTTCAATGGGTGAGCTGTACCATCCATTTTCCTTCCCCCGAACCAAATTCACGCCAGAATTAGAAACGAAGTCGCCGGTCTAAACACAGCCACAAATAGCCGTAGGTAACGCTAATTTTGTGTTTTTTCATTGTCGTTTCTGGTCAAGCCGATGATCTACAGCTGTGAAAACACCTGCCCTGGGCGTTGCACGATCCATCTTTTTCGCCATCCTGCTAAGGTGTGGCCGACATGTTTTAACAGAACGCAAAAGCGGCGCATGAGCAGGGCGCGACCAAGGGGCCAACGATGAGTCCGGCCGGACGCTGGGGACTGATTGAGAATAGGATTTCAGCCGTCGCGGCATTCGTCATCTACTCGGGCTTGTCTTTTTTGCTGTTCTTCGTCGGCACGGGCATAGTCAGACATCCTGGCCGGCAATTCATAGGAGATAGGATTGATACTCTGATCGAGATCTGGGCGCTGGCCTGGTGGCCGCACGCGGCCGACACTCGTTTAAACCCGTTCATAACGCGCGCACTCTGGCCGCCGCCAGGTTACAACCTGGCGTGGACTCCGAGTATTCCGGGACCCGCTCTGGCAATGTATCCGGTCACGCGTCTGTTCGGCCCGATAGTTTCCTACAATCTTCTCTGCGGCCTGTGTCCGGCAGTCGCTGCCTTAGCGGCATTCCTGTTGTGTCTCTATGTCTCGCGGCGGTTCTGGCCCTCGGTCCTTGGCGGCTACATCTTCGGCTTCTCGCCATACATGCTATCGCATATATTTGGCCACCTCTTCCTCTTGTTTATTTTTCCTGTGCCGCTGCTCGTTCTTTTCGTTCTGTTGCGCCTTGACCTCAAGGTAGGCAGAGGCGTTTTCGTGGCGTTGTTCGGAGCGCTTTTGCTGGTCGAATTTTTGAGTTCGATGGAGCTCTTCGCGACGACAACTCTGTTCGGGTCATTTGCGCTGATGATTGCTTACCTGATTTCTGACAGGCAATTGCGATCCGGCATCTGGAAGGTCGCGGGCGAGATCGGGATTGCCTACGCGATCGCAACTGTATTGCTGACACCCTATCTGTATTATGTGTTTAGATATCCCGTACAGAGAGTTATTACGTCAGCAAGTTTGTATTCGAATGATTTGTTGAATTTTGTGATTCCGCCACCCGTTGTGTTTGTTGGTCAGCTGTTTTCTCATATGGCGTTTCGATTAACGTTCTCGCCGTTCGAGACGGCAGGTTACCTTGGCCCCGGCGTATGGATCGTGCTCGCCCTCTACATGAAAGAATTCTGGTCCAGCCGACGTGGCAAGGTCTTGCTTATAAGCTTGCTCTTCACAGGTTTGATGTCGCTGGGACCGTCATTGCATGTAGCAGGAAGTGAGATAAGCGCCGGACTTTGGTGGCCCTTTACTAAAACGCCCCTGCTGAATCAGGCTCTGCCCGGCCGTTTTGGGATGTATTTTTATTTGACATCCGCCGTGATCGTCTCACTATACCTGAGCGAGGGGCCAACTCCGGTATGGTTCAAGGCAGTCCTGGCCGCTCTTTGTCTCTTCTTTCTCGCCCCCAACGTTTCGACGTTTGGGTCCGCGGCCGTGTCGGAGGCGAGTGTTCCCTTGTTCTTCCGATCCGGGGAATACAAACGTTACCTTAGAAACGGAGACAACGTTCTGGTGTTGCCCTACTCACGAAGGGACGACGGCTTGCTTTGGCAGATAGAGACAAACTTCTACTTTCGGCTCGCGGCAGCGCGACTGACTCTGCCTCCGCCAGAATTCTCCGATTGGCCAGTATTAGGAACGTTAGATGGCGGTGAGGAGATCATGGATTTTGCCGAGCAGCTACGGGCATTTCTCGGCGCACACAATGTCAAAGCTGTTATTGTTAATCCGGAATCGGCCACCCCCTGGGAGCAATTGCTTTCGAAGGCTGGTCTGAGGCCCGTCACATTAAGTGGAGTGTTGTTTTACAAGGTTCCTACCGCGACGCTTGTCTCTTACCGCTTCGCAACGGCGGACAAGATGGCCAGGAGAAAAGCGGAGGTTTCGGTTGCGGCTATGATCGGTGCGGCTAATCGCTATTTAGCAGCCGGATTCCCGCTGTCAAAACTTGACCCCTGGGAGGCGGAGCGCCGCCACCTGATCGAACTGCCGGGCGATATTGCGCCGGCTGCGGAGGCCTCGAATTGGTGGCAGAATCTTTGGCTTGGTCCCTGGGGCAACTCGCTTATAGCTGTAGGCGTTACAGGCGATTGTCAATACGTCGGGTTTCTGGTTGAAAAGTATAAGGCTGATTTCACGGACGTTTACTTTCCGTTCCCGTCGAAGCTTGCCGGCAAATGCGACAGCGGCACCGGTCAGCTACTTTTGGTCTTCACGCCGCAGGGGCTACAACGAGCGGCCGCAGTCAGGTGAGCGAGTCGAAATCTTCGCGGATCATCAGCAGGCCGATGACTGTCCGAGTTGTGTCCGAGTGCGGACGGATAAGGATGGTGAAAGGCACAGAAGGCTCGAAGTGAAACCCCGCAACCTTACTGCATAGTTTCACACCTATTGTTAGCCGTCACTGTCGAGGCTGAAAATCCTTGTCTCGACACTTCGATTCTGTCCTCTCCCACCACCGATTCTCTAATCATTTCGGGAAATTGTTTTTAATTTGGTCTCGTCCTTTCAACGAGACGTTCAAGCTGACAGCCAGTTTTGACAGCCACGGCTCTGAATTAGGCGCGATTATGGGCGAGCTCGCGGCGTTGAAGATCAAATAGACCCTTGCATGGTCGGGCGCGATTGCCTGGACCCGATGCTCGGCGGGCTGACCGGGCACCAGGTCGGCACTCGCGACGACGCGCCAGAACTGGCACCGGACATTGTGCTCCCGAGTCAGTGCGCGGACGCCGAGCTATGTGGTTGCGACGCCTACCGAGCGCGGTTCTGCCCGATCGGACACGCCGTGAAACGACGCGATGGTTTGAGTACCCGAATCTGCAAGTGACGTTGAACCTCGCCGACGTCTGCGCCCGGCTGAATCTTAATGTCGGACTGGTCAGCGGGCGGCGATGAAGAGGAAGAAGGGCGCGCGACTTTAGTATCCACCCGCATCTGACGGTACGTAGTGATTGGAACCAAATGTTGCGAGGACATGAATTCTCTCGATTCTTAGCCACCGCTACGAGAAGGACCGTTGCAGTCCCTCGCGCGCGGGTTAAGGGTGAAGCGAGCTTGTCAACTTCTTGAGATGAGTCCCTTCAGGCAGTAGGGCGGTCTGAGAAACCGAACGCACGCAGCGGCTTGAACAGAAAAGCGAACGTGCATCAGCTTTTTATTGCCGCGCAGCCCTACGGCATCTCCTTTAGTCCGCACTGATTCAGGAGAGAAGCAATGAGAAAAATAAACCGTCGTCCTCGGCAACTTCTGTGTGCTTGTTTCTTAATGGTCGCAGCATCCGGTTGTTCAAGCGGATCGATTCATTGGCCGATCACCGCTCCCGAAGTACCTGCGGTGAGTATGCCTGGCGACCCAGTTCCGAAAGTTCAGGACTGCATAACGATCGGTACCGGCACACCCAGCAAATACGTGTGTGGTGGAAAGGTCTACACCGCGCATGAATTGCGCAAAAAGAGGGAAGATGCAGCCGCGGCCGCCTCGGCCGGTAAGTGATTCAGCGAACAATTACCGAGAACCGATGGCGGTAATCGAATCCTCGTGAGGACCGTTGCCCTATCGCTTTTTGAACGAGCTCGCGAAGAACGTGGGTCATCTTTGACGGAGCAAATCGGCCACGACGCTTTCTTTTGGCGCACGCTTTTGGACTCACGTGGTAGTTTCTAGTTGCGGCGCGCGGCCTCGGCTTGCTCCAAAGTCTGCCCAAACGGACCGTGGATTTCATTCGACGAAAACGGCCCAAGGCGCGCGCCGCACAATCTCAATATCATGGCGACGAATTGTGGAAATTGTGAGGCGCAGATAATTCCCGATGGTCTGGGACTGCGCGTAGGACACGACTTACAGCTGCATTTCACAGGAACATGTCGCGACTGCGGCGCCAAGGTCCAATGGCATCGAATGGTCATTGGCTTCGCCGGCGAGACACCGCTTATGGGAGTTGTGAGGGTGTGCCCGAAAGGTTGCCGCTACCGAGATGCCGCCGGCATAGGCCCATCCCGTTTGTAATCCGCTTCTTTCTCGACCTGCGGCGCCAGAATGAACACACGTCGCGCGCGCGTGGGAATCCTTTAAACGCGGCTTGGCTGATTAGTTGCTGCGCGATCCGGGAAGAAAAGATTGGAGTCGCCCAGCTTGTAAAAGCATCAGATTAGCCAGGGGAATGTGGCCACCACTTGCGAATTTTCAGCAGCACAATTTCCACACCCAGGCGCGGCAGAATTTATCGCACACTCGCTGTCCGCAACCGCCATCTGGCCTGCGTACCGCCCACGGGGCAAAGGGGTGCGCGTCGGTCTTCTTCATGGCGCCAGTGGAAAGGTCCTGCATGTTCATCGCGTTGGTGCGGCGGAATAAACCCACTGCTTCCGTTATACTTAAAAATATAAGCTATATTTCTCGGCGGACTGACTGTAGCAGTCCGGGATAATGTCAGTGCGTAGAGCGAGGCCAAGGTCATGCAAGCCTTCGCTTGTCCAAAACATTGCGTTGACGATCTGGAGCAATCGGTGCGGAATTTGCCTGTTTGGAGCCGACGCGGAGTCGCACGGGCGCCTGGCGGTTTGCAAATAGAAGGTGGCGGGCACGGCGGCCCGCTCGACGGCTTGAGTTCGGCCTGCAGATTCTTTTTGCGAGGTTTGAGCAGCTGAATGGATGAGCGCTTCTCAGAACCTCATCTCACCTCGCCCGCCCGCTATCCTGTTTGGCATTACTGCTGTTTGCGGATTGGTTTTGAAGCAGCACGCGCAATCCGGCCACGGTGTCGGGTGTCAACTCAACGGTTCGGGTTGGAAATGGTATTTCGATTCCGTCCCGGCGATACCTGGCGTGCAGCCGCTTCATGAATTCATGTTTCACGTCCAGTCCGGAGACAAAGTCCCGAACCTGAATAAACACGGTGAGGTTGATGCTGGAGTCGCCGAAGGTATGAAAACGCAGGCGGGGCTCCGGCGCCGCGGCCGCACCCGGAACAGCTCCAGCCACCTCGCGCGCGACCTCCAGCGTCACGTTTTGCACCTGTTCGAGGTCGGATTGATAACTCACTCCGACGTCAACTGTGACCACCACTTCATCCCTGGGGAGACTGAAATTCGTGATCACATTTCCCGCCAGCTTTGTATTGGGAACGACCACCACGCTATCGCCCAGCATGCGCAACTGGGTGCTGCGCCATCCGACT
>Ga0126381_100003653_pt1 | contig 16694 bp, 15 predicted proteins | sample PanSoiMetPlot_28_FD_96465 | JGI IMG/M metagenome (GOLD analysis project Ga0126381, IMG submission 96465) | Tropical forest soil microbial communities from Panama - MetaG Plot_28 | ecosystem: Environmental > Terrestrial > Soil > Tropical forest > Bulk soil | place: Panama | collected 2016-02-17 | reverse complement strand
GGCAATTTCCCCGCGCCCGGCCGAAAGGTCGAGCACGCGCAGCCGCGGATAGCCCGGGAGGCGGCGCGCCGCGCGCAGGACCGCGTCGGTGACGTGGGGCTGGGGCACCCCGGCTAGCCGGCCGCCCGCCGGATCTCGGTCTGCCCGCGCATGTACGGTCGAAGGACCTCCGGGATCTCGACGGATCCATCGGCGCGCTGGTAGTTCTCGAGGATCGCGACGATCGTGCGCCCGACCGGAAGCCCGGAGCCGTTCAACGTGTGGACGGGCTCCGGTTTCTCCCCCTCGGCCCGGCGGAAGCGGATCGCGGCGCGCCGCGCCTGGAACGCCTCGTAGTTGGAGCAGGAGGAGATCTCCTTGTAGGCGTTCATGCCCGGCAGCCAGACCTCGAGGTCGTAGGTCTTGGAGGAACCGAAGCCGAGGTCGCCGGTGCAGAGCGACACGACGCGGTAGGGGAGGCCGAGTCGGCGCAGCAGCTCCTCGTTGTGCGCCGTCAGCGTCTCGAGCGCGGCCGGCGAGTCTTCGGGTCGAACGAACATCACGACCTCGACCTTGTCGAACTGGTGCTGGCGGATCATGCCCCGCGTGTCCCGTCCCGCGGCGCCCGCCTCGGAACGGAAGCACGGCGTGTACGCCGTATACGCGATCGGGAGATCCGCCGCGGAGAGCACCTCGTCGCGGTGGAGGTTCGTCACCGGGACCTCGGCGGTCGGGATCAGATAGTAGCCGTCGGTCGTGCGGAAGAGGTCGGCGCCGAACTTCGGCAGCTGCCCGGTTCCAAAAAGGGAGTCGGCGTTGACGAGGAACGGCGGGAGCACTTCGCGGTAGCCCTGCTCGTCGACGTGCACGTCGAGGAAGAACTGGATCAACGCCCGCGACAGACGCGCGGCGGCGTCGTTCAGGACCGTGAACCGCGCTCCCGCCACCTTCGCCGCGCGCTCGAAGTCGAGGATGCCGAGGGCCGGCCCGAGGTCCCAGTGCGCCTGCGGCGGGAAATCGAAGGCGCGCGGCGTTCCCCACGTTCGTTCGACGCGGTTGGACGTTTCGTCGCGACCGCGCGGAACCGACGATTGCGGAACGTTCGGGATGCCGCGCTCGACGGCCGCGAGCATCTCGTCCGCCTCCTCGGTCCGCTTCTCGAGCGCGTGAATCTCCTCTTTCAGAGCCTTCATCTCGGCGAGCGCCTCGGGCGCCGGCTTTCCCTTGGTCGCGGTGAGCGCGTTGCGCCGCCGGCGTTTCTCCTCGAGCTGAGTGACGGCGTCGCGGCGCTCGCGATCGACGCGCACGTAGTCTTCGAGCCCGCTGCCGGAGAATCGTTCCGGCATCTCCGCGAGCAGTCTCGCGGCGTTCTCGCGCAGGAACTCGCGTGGTAGCATCGAGGCGCGATTTCACATCGCGCACGCCGATCGAGTCAACCGTTTGAGCGGTTCTCCTCGCCTCCCGGACGTGGACGCCATCGTGGTCAACCGCGACGGCGGAGGCGCGCTGTTCCGGGCCCTCGCGTCCCTCGAACGGCAGACCGGCGCCTCGGTTTCGCTGGTCGTCGTGGACAACGCCTCCCGCGCCGACGAGCGCGCCCGGATCGCGAGCGAGTGGCCGGCCGCGCGCGTCGTGGGCTTTTCCCGCAACCTGGGGTTCGCGGGCGGCGCCAACGAGGGTATCGCGCGCACCCGGGCGCCCTACGTACTCCTGCTCAACAACGACGCCGTCCTGGAGCCGGACTACGTGGCGCGTCTGGCGGCGCGCCTCGATCTCGACGGACGGCTCGCCGCCGCGCAGGGGCTGGTCCTCTCCGAGGACGGCCGCCAGGTGGATTCGGCGGGCCTTTCCTGGAACGCGCGGGGCGAGGCGTTGCCGCTCCTGTCCGGCGAGGATGTCTCGCTCGCGGCCCGCGAGCCGTTCGAGGTGCCGGGCGTTTCGGCGACCGCGACGCTGTACCGCCGCGAGGCGCTCGAGGCCGTCGCCCGCGGAGGATCCGTGTTCGACGGAGCGTTCTTCGCGTACTACGAAGACGTGGACCTCTCGCTGCGTCTCGCCCGGGCGGGATGGCGGTTCGTCTGCGACCCGTGCGCGGTCGCCCGCCACGAGGGGTCCCGCACCGGTCGCCGTACTCCCTGGCGGCGCGCGTTCTGGACCGCGCGGAATCGCTGGCGCACGCTCTTCCGGAACTTCGATCCCGGACTGATCCGCCGCAATCTCCCCGCCCTGCTTCGGGCGGATCTCGCCCACGCGCGCGCCGTCGGCGCGGCCGGCGCCGTTCTGCCTCTGCTCGTCTGGCCGCGGCTGCCGTTCATGGCCTGGCGGTCTGCAGGCGAGCCCGGGAGGCTCACGGCGTGGCCCGGCCGTCGGCCCGTATGATCCGCGAGATCACCGCGATCCTCGTCTCCTGGAACGACGCCGAGGAGGCCCTCGAAGCGGCTGCGTCACTCGCCGCGGCCCGCGCGCGAATTCCGGAAGGCGGCGTCCGCGCGTCGCTCGTCGCCGTCGACAACGGAGGAGGGAGGCTCTCGCCGTCCGAGCTCGAGCGCGCGTTTCCCGGAGCGCGTCTCGTCGTCAACGACGTCAACCGCGGCTTCGGACCGGCCGCCAATCAGGCGGCAGCGGCCGCGAGCGGCGACGTGTTGTTCTTCGTCAACCCCGACGCGCGCGCCGAGGGCGAGCCCTTTTCGCCGCTCGCCCGCGCCTTCGCCGAGGACCCGAGAGTCGCCGCGATCGCGCCGAGGCTCGTCGACATGGACGGCGGCCGCGCGACGCGCGGCCCCTTGCGCCTCGCCCCGCCGGGGCAGGAGGATCAGCCGACGTTCCAGCTGCGCCGCCTGCCCCGCCTCGGCTCCGACGCGACCGAGCTCCTCCTCGTCGATCACGCCTTTCCGAACCACCGCGGCCGGCGCCGGTCGCGCTATGCGGACGAGGACCGCGAGGCGCGCTTCGCCGTCGAGCAGGCGGCCGCGGCGGCGCTCGCCGTGCGGCGCGACGCGTTCGTGCGGGTCGGCGGCTTCGACGAGCGCTACGTGCCGGCGTGGTTCGAGGACGTCGATCTCTGCGCGCGGCTCGCCGCCGAGGGCACGATCCTGTATCTGCCCGCAGCGCGCGTGCGGCACCGCGGCGGCAGCTCCGCATCGCACCTGGGCTACCGGCGATTTCTGCCGCTCTTCTATCGCAACGCCCTGCGCTACCGGCGCGAGCACTACGGCCTCGCGGCCCGGGCCGCGTACCGCGGCCTGCTCGCGGCCGGGATGACGCTGCGCCTGGCGGCGCTCCCGTTTCGGCGCGACGTGCCGCGCGCCCGCGGCGAGGCCGCGAAGGCGTACCTCGCGGTGCTCGGCGTGAGCCTGTTCGGCCATGCCCGTTGACGTCTCGATCGTCGTCGTGTCGAAGGACAGCGGCCCGGATCTCGCGGTCGCGCTGCGATCGGCCGTCGTGCAGCAGGGCGTCGCCTGCGAGACGGTTCTCGTGGACAACGCGTCGACCGACGGATCCCGCGATGTCGCACGGGGCTTCGGCGGCCGGGTGAGGCTCCTCGCGCTGGAGGAGAACGTCGGATACGCGGCCGCCATGAACGCGGGCATCGACGCGACGGCGGGCCGGTACGTGCTCGCCCTGAACCCGGACTGTCGCCTCGAGCCCGACTTCGCGGAGATCCTCGCGCGCCGCCTCGACGCCCCGGACGCCGCGGACGTCGGCTCGGCGTCGGGCCGCCTCTACCGGGCGGAGGGGCCGGAGCTCACGCAGGGTCCGCTCCTCGACTCGGCGGGCATCCGGTTCACGGCGTCGGGCCGCCACTTCGACCGCGGCGCCGGGGAAGTCGCCGCCGGCCGGTTCGAGACGGAGGAGGACGTCGCGGGAACGTCTGGAGCGGCCGGCTTCTACCGCCGCGCGGCGTTGCAGAGCGCGAAGATCGCGACCGGCTACTTCGACGCCGATTTCTTCGTTTACCGCGAGGACGCGGATCTCGCGTGGCGCCTGCGGCGTCTCGGCTGGCGCTGCCGGTACGTCCCGGCCGCGATCGCGTCGCATCGGCGGCGCAACGCGCCCGACCGGAGGCGCCGCATGTCGCCGCTGGCCAACATGCACTCCGTCAAAAACCGCTTCCTGCTGCGGATCAACAACCAGACCACGGGCGAGCTCTTCCGCACGGCGGTTCCGACCTTCGCGCGCGACCTCGTCGTCCTCGGCGCCTGCCTGACGGTCGAGCGCTCGTCGTTGCCCGCGTTCGGGTGGCTCTGGATGAACCGGAAGCGGCTCTGGGGAAAGCGCAGGGAAATCCAGGCGAAAGCGGCAGCGCATGTGGGCCGGGGCACACCCCCCTCACCCCCGCCCTCTCCCCCCTCCGGGGGGCGAGGGGGTTTTTGAGAATGCGGATCGGCATTCTCGGCACGCGCGGGATCCCGGCGCGCTACGGCGGGTTCGAGACGCTCGCCGAGGAGCTGTCGGCGCGGCTCGCCGCCCGCGGCCACGAGGTCACGGTCTACACGCGCTCGCGTTACGCGGAACCCGGCGTGGCCGTCCACCGTGGAGCGAAAGTGCGGGTGCTGCCCACCGTGCCCACCAAGTACCTCGACACCGTCGTGCACGGGGCATTCTCGGCCGTCGACGCCGCCTTCGAGCGTTTCGACGCGGTCCTCGTGTGCAATGCGATCAACGCCGCGTCCTCCTTCGTTCCGCGGCTGACGGGACGCACGCGCGTCGTCTTGAACGTCGACGGCCTCGAGCGCCACCGCCGCAAGTGGAGCGCCGCCGGCAAGCTCGCTTACCGCGTCTCGGAGCGCCTTTCGACGATCGTTCCCGACGTCGTCGTCTCCGACGCGCGCGTCATCCAGGAGTACTATCGGACCCGCTACGGCTTCGACTCCGTCTTCATCCCGTACGGCGGAGACCTTCCCGAGCCCGCGGGACGCGCGACGCTCGACCGGCTCGGCCTCGAGCCGGAACGCTACGTCCTCTACGTCTCCCGCCTCGAGCCGGAGAACAACGCCCTCGCCGTCGTCGAGGAGTACCGCAGAGTCCCCGGAAACACGCCGCTCGTCGTCGTCGGCGACGCGCCCTACGCCGCCGACTACATCGGCCGGGTGCGCGCCGCGGCGGACCCGCGCGTCCGGTTCCCCGGAGCGATTTACGGCGAGGGATACCGCGAACTGCTCGCCCACGCGGCCGCTTACGTCCAGGCCACGGAAGTCGGCGGGACGCATCCGGCCCTCGTCGAGGCGCTCGGGTATGGACGGGTCGTCTGTTACCACCGGACACCGGAGAACGAAGAGGTCGCCGGGGGGGCCGCCCTCCCGTTCGACGTGGGCTCACGGGGCGGTCTGGCCCGGCTTCTGCAAGGGATCCTGGATGATCCGGCGGCCCACTCCGTATGGAAAGAACGAGCCAAGGAGCGAACGCGCGAACGCTATCGCTGGGACGACGTGGTCAGCCGCTACGAGGCCGTTCTTGAAGGGACAGGCGCGATCCCATAACATCGGCGGCGTCGGCCAGGCTCCCGCCGCCGGAAACGCTTCATGCTGAAACAGAAAGCTCGGGCGATCGCCCTCGGACTGCTCATCACGGACCTCGTTTTAACCGCCGTTTCCCTTCCCGTCGCATGGGAGCTTCGACAGGGCCTCTTCCGGAAGGCGCTTCCCGGGATCTTCCCGCTCCCCCTCGTACCGCTCGACCAGTACCTGCTGTTGCTTTTCTTCATCCTGCCGCTCTGGGGGGTGCTCCTCTCGTTCGCCGGCTTCTACCGGAGCCACCGCACGATGCCCCTCGGCGAGGAGATCTGGGGAACCGCGCGCGTCGCTCTCGGCGGCACGGCGATCCTCGTCCTGCTCATCTTCGGCCTCAGGCTCGAATTCGTGAGCCGCTGGTTCCTCGTGATCTTCGGCTTCATCAACTTCATGCTGCTCTCGGCCGAAAAGATCGCCGTCCGGCTTCTCTCCCGCGGCGTTCGGGCGAGGGGGTTCAACTTCCGCACCGCGCTGATCGTCGGCACGGGGCCGAAGGCGGCGCAATTCGGCGAGTTCCTGGAGGCCCATCCCCACTGGGGGTTCCGCGTCGTCGGCTTTCTCGACGACGATCACGGCGGCGAGATCGGGCTGAAGGGCCGCTGGCCGCGTCTCGGCCGGATCACGGATCTCGAGACCGTTCTCCTGAACGAGGTCATCGAAGAGGTCATCTTCCTCATCGACAAGGGAAAGCTCGGCGAGTACGAGGAGGCTCTTCTCGTGACCGAGCGGCACGGCGTGCGCGCGCACGTCTCGCTCGACATCTTTCCGCACGTGCTCGCCCGCCCGGTTCTCGAGGAGCTCGACGGCATTCCGCTCCTGACCTTCACGACGACTCCGTCGAACCCGGTCGAGCTCGCGGCCAAGAGAGCCATCGACCTCACCCTCTCGCTCGCCCTCTTCGTCGTGACGATCCCCGTCCAGATTCTCGCGGCCGCGGCGATCCGCCTTTTTTCGGGAGCGCCGGTGCTGTTCCGCCAGGTCCGCTGCGGCTTGAACGGCCGCCAGTTCACGCTCCTGAAGTTCCGCACGATGGAGCCCGGCGCCGAGGAGCGGCTGGCGGAGATCTCGCACTTGAACGAGATGACCGGCCCGGTCTTCAAGGCGCGCCGGGACCCGAGGCTGACCGCATCCGGACGGGTCCTGCGGCGGCTCTCGATCGACGAGCTGCCGCAGCTCTGGAACGTCATCGTCGGGGACATGAGCCTGGTCGGGCCCCGTCCGCCGTTGCCGGAGGAGGTTTCGCGCTACGAGCCGTGGCAGCGCCGGCGGCTCAGCATGAAGCCGGGCCTGACCTGCCTCTGGCAGGTCTCGGGGCGGAGCGAGCTCGACTTCGACCGGTGGATGGCGCTCGACCTGAAGTACATCGACACGTGGTCTCCGATGCTCGACCTGAAGATCCTGCTGAAGACGGTGCCGGCGGTGCTTTCAGGCAGAGGGGCCCGCTAGCGTCCCGGGCGCAGCGAGGGCTCCTTTTAGGAGATCGTTACCGGTTCCCGCTCGCCTCGTCCGCGCCGGCTTCCGCGGCCTTATACATGTACTTGATCGAGGCCTTGGGCACGAGCAGGTTCGGGCCGGTGTCGCGGTTCACCTTCAAGCAGGCCTTGTCGTACCACTCGATCCACCCATGGATCCGCTCGCCGTCGTTCAGGACGACGACCATGGGGGTCTTGGCCGCCATCTGCTTGAGGTAGTAGTAACTCTCGGCGTTCGTCTGCTCGGGGGGAACCTGCTTGCGCTGCGTGAACGTCCGAGTCGGATAACGGTCGGCGAGCTCCGACAGGTTCGGCCGGATCAGCTTGCGGTTGGACGGAGCGTCGTCGTCGCTTCGGAAGGCACCACCGGAAGAATTGCGATTGACCACGGCTGTCTCTCTTTGTCCCGAAAAGCGGTGGGACGTTTGACAGCTCAAACAGGGGCGGGCGCGGGATTATTCTGGGCTTTCTTCGAATTGGGCGGGGCACCCTCGTCCTCGTAGGCCAGGCAGCACATGAGCCGCCCGCACATCCCCGAGATCTTCGAGGGATTCAGAGAGAGATTCTGGTTTTTTGCCATTTTGATGGTTACGGGATGGAAGGACCGTAGGAACGTCGAGCAGCAGAGGGTCAGCCCGCAGGGTCCGATGCCTCCCCGCATGCGCGTTTCATCGCGGGGGCCGACCTGGCGCATCTCGATGCGGACCGGGTGGGCCATCGCAAGGTCCGAAACGAGCTTCCGGTAGTCGATCCGGGTCTCGGAAGTGTAATAAACCGTGACCTTTCGACCGTCGAAGGTCTCCTCGGCGCGGACGAGCTTCATCGCCAGGCGCTTGTCCGCGGCCATGATGCGGGCGTCCTCCAGGAACCGGCCTTCGCGAGCCACCTTGGCTCGGTAGGACGAGAGGTCGGAATCCGCGGCGACCCGGACCAGACGTCGGGCATCGCGAAGCTGGCACTGCTTGAGGATCATCGGCCGGAGGTTCGTGACCTCGGCGTACTCGAGCCCCTGTTCGCCCTCGACGATCACCCTCTGCTTGCGGGAGACCTCGATGCCCATCGTGTCGCAGAGGACGTTGCGCCCGTCCTCGTGCTCGTTGATGCGGATGCCGACGTACTGACCGGGGTTGTACGCGTTCCCGATCCCGCACCCGCCTCCGCTACCGCAACCCCCCATCGTTCGGAACCCCCAAAAGGGGCAAGTTAACACGATTCAAAGGGCCGGATCGGATCGGAGCCGGTTCCGGGCGCGGAAGGTACCCCTGTCCTTCTTGACAGGTACCGGCCGTCGCCGATACCTTTCGCCCAACTTCAACGGTCGGTGAATCGAGTCTGTCCGCCGAGTCGGAACGAACTCAAGGAAAGGTGAACTCATGAAGCGCCTGTTCGTGGTTCTCGCGTGCCTCGCTATCGCGTCACCGGCCTGGGCCGAGAAACCGCGGAGGATTCCGCAGAGTCCTGCGACTCCTGCCGCTCCCGCCACGGTCACCATCACGGGAAGCCCGCTGACGATCGTCGTCGGTGGCGACACGTCGTTGCAGGTCTACAACAGCAACGTGCCGGGCACGGGTCAGTTCTACCCGCCCAACTGCACGCCTGGCGAGACTGCGGACGCTGGCGCGTTTGCAGGCATCGGCGGAATCATTTACGGGCCGGACTTCAACAACCATCCGTGCGGTTCGGCGGCCAACACCTATACTCCCTGGACCCCGGTTTCTCTGAGCGCCGTGACCGGCACGGGCACCACTGCCGATCCCTTCACCGTCGTCATCGTCGTCAACGCCGGAACGGCCGGCGTCACGCTGACGGAAACGTTGACCTACGTGAACGGCGCCTCCACCGCGGTCATCTCGCTTTCCTTCGTGGCTCCGCCGCCTCCGGCGCGGCCGGACGCCCCCGGGGCGACGGTGGACGCCTTCGTCGGCTCGGATCTTTTCCTCGCCGACAGCGACGCGGGCTTCTCGTTCGCCAGCGCGAGCGCGGCGGGCGGACATGGTGCCAGCAGCACCTGTCAGCAGCTGCAGTACACCATCTCGTGGCTCGGCACGACGGCAGCCACGGCATGGACGGCCCAGGGATACAGCCAGGTGTGGCAAGCGATCTCCGCGGGCTCGCTGACGGATTTCGTCGACCCTCTCTGCATCGACAACGGGGCGGCCCTCGAGTGGAGCGGCTTGACTGTCGGAGCGACTCCGGTCGTGATCAGCACGGGTGTATCCTTCACGGGGCAGGCGGTGCCGGTCGGAGCGGTGGTTCCGGCGCTGTCCGTCACCGGGCTCGTCGTTCTCGGGGGTCTTTTTGCCGTGGTGGGGTTCGTCCTCGCGAAAAAGAGCTCGCTGGGGGCGTGAGGAGGAGGCGCGGGCCTTCGGGCCCGTGCGCGTGGGGGGCGGTCCGATGGGGCCGCCCTTCTTTTGTCTGGACGCGTCAGCGCGTCTCGTCGTCTTCCAGGCGCGCGGCAAGCGCCGCGACGAGATCGCCGGAGGTCGCGCCCGCGAGCAGCCGCACCCCGGGAATCGATCCCGCCGCCGCGGGCGCATAGAGCGGCGGCGCCGCGGGATCCTCTTCGAGGATGATCCGGGCGCTCGAGGCCGCCGCGGCGCCGTCGAGGAGGAGCACGGCATCGACGCGGCGATTGCGCGCGAGCTTGTCGAGCGCATCCTCGACCTCGCGGGCGGTGACGATCTCGACCGACGGGTGGCGCGCGAAGGCGTTGGCGAGGTCGCTCTCGGATCCGCCGACGGCGAGGATCGTGATCACGAGCCCTTCTCCACCCAAAGGACCGCGAGGCCGCCGGGCCGAGGCCGCTCGTGTCCGTTCGAGACGTGGAAAATGATCGTCCACAGTCCGGGCTGTGCCGGCGTGAAGCGGAACGAGAACTCGCCCGAGCCTCCGACGTGGAGCACGTCCTCGGTCGTCGTGCCGACGACCTGATAGGACTTCAGTCCTTCGGCCACGAAGGCCAGGTGAGGCTCCGGGTACGTGTATCGCCTTCGCGCGTTCGCCTGGGCCTTGGACAGCGGCTTCGGCGAAGGCTCGAGGGCGAGCGTGACGAAGCGCAGCTGCTCGCCGAGGACGGTCCGACCGCGGAAGAGCAGCGTCACGGGAACGGCGGCCGCCTGAGTGATCGTCAGGACTTCGAGGCGCCGCGTCAGGAACTCCTCCGCCATCCGGAAGTCGCCGCCTCCCTGGGCCCAGCCGACGCCGACGTGGGTCGCGAGCGGGTCGAGGATCGTGCGGCGGTGCCCGTCGTCCGGCGGCTTCTCGGCCAGCATCGACGCTTGGCCTTCGAGGGCGAGATCGAGGGAGGACTCCTGAAAGGCCGATCCCGTCGTGCGCCACGCGACGGAGTTCTCGGCGCCCATTCCGAAGATTCCGGCGAGCCCGGTCCGGGCGTACGGTGGGAGGCCGTCGAGGAGGAAGTGGCCGCGCGTGCCCTCGCGGACCTGGGCGGCCGTGAAAACGTCGGCGACCCTCGACGCAGCCTCGTCCCAGGCGACCACCGGAAGGCCGTGGGCGGTACGGTCGACGTTGATCTGCTCGAAGACGGCCTTCTTCACCGGGTCTTCGGGAACCGATGGGGCCGGATAGGACTCGGAGAGCGGGTGCGTCAGATCCGGCGCCCGAATGACGTAGCGGGTAACTTCCGGGGGAGCGTCGACCACGGAGCAGCGCGCCGCCGCCACGAGGACGAGACCGGCCACGAGTGCGGCGAATTTCACGCGGGAAATCTAGCAGTTCGCCGTCCGGAGAGTCCCCGAACACGTTTCTGGAGCAAGCGAAGGCGACGTTATTCGAGTTGCTTTTCGAGGACGCTTCGGGGATTCTGGAATCGAGGAGCACATGAGCTTTTCCATCGAGGCCACGCACGCGCGCGAGATCCTCGATTCGAGGGGAACCCCCACCCTCGAAGTCGAGGTTCTGCTCTCCGGCGGCGCATCGGGCCGCGCCGGGGTCCCGTCGGGCGCGTCGACCGGGACGCGGGAGGCGCTGGAGCTGCGCGACGGGGATCGGAAGCGCTACGGCGGCAAGGGCGTCCTCAAGGCGGCCGCGCACGTCAACGGCGAGATCGCCGACGAGCTCCTGGGCGCCGACGCCCGCGACCAGGCCCTGATCGACCGCGTGCTGATCGAGCTCGACGGGACGCCGAACAAGGGGCGTCTGGGGGCCAACGCGACGCTCGGCGTCTCCCTCGCCGTCGCGAAGGCCGCGGCCGAGGCGTCGGGTCTGCCGCTCTATCGCTACATCGGGGGCACCGGCGGGGCGACTCTGCCGGTGCCGATGATGAACGTCATCAACGGCGGCGCTCACGCCGACAATCGTCTCGACCCCCAGGAGTTCATGGTCTGTCCCGTGGGATTCGCGTCCTTCGCCGAAGCTCTGCGCGCCGGCACCGAGGTCTTCCACGCGCTCAAGGCCATCCTCAAGAAGAAGGGTCTGTCGACCGGCGTCGGCGACGAGGGCGGATTCGCTCCGGACATCGCGTCCTCGAAGGAGGCGATCGAGCTGCTGCTGTCGGCCATCGAGGCGGCGGGACACACTCCGGGCCGGGACGTCCTGATCGCGCTCGATCCCGCCGCCTCCGAGTTCTACGAGGGCGGCAAGTATCGCCTCGAAGGCGAGAAGAAGAGCCTGACGACTGACGGCATGATCCGCTTCTGGGCGGACCTCGCCGCCGCGTACCCGATCCGGTCGATCGAAGACGGCCTCGCCGAGGGCGACTGGAAAGGGTGGCAGGCGCTGACGAAGGAGCTCGGGAAGAAGATGCTTCTCGTCGGCGACGACATCTTCGTCACGAATCCCGAGATCCTGGCGCGCGGCATCGGGGAGGGCGTCGCCAACTCGCTCCTCGTCAAGCCGAACCAGATCGGGACGCTGACCGAGACGCTCGACGCCGTGCGCATGGCGCAGACCGCGGGATATCGCACGGCCGTGTCCCACCGGTCGGGCGAGACGTCCGACGACACGATTGCCGACCTGGCCGTCGCGGTCAACGCGGGTCTCATCAAGACGGGCTCCGCGTGCCGCGGCGAGCGCCTGGCCAAGTACAACCGCCTCCTCGCGATCGAGGAAGACCTGGAGTCGTCCGGTTCCTTCGCCGGCCGCTCCGTCTTTCCGGGATGAAGGACGACGGGGGAGAGGTCCCGCGCGGACCGCGTCCCCTCGCGGCGTTCTTCGTGTCCCTGGCGGTGTCCTCGGTCCTCATGGGAGTCCTGCTCCTCTCGGATCGCCGCGTGCTCGAGCTGCGCCGGGCGCGCGCCGAAGTCGCGGCGCTCGACCGGCAGATCGCGGAGCGCCGCCAGGAGAACGCGGAGCTCAAGGCCGCGATCGAAGCCGCCAATCGCCACGAGTTCCCCGCCGAGAAGGTGGCGCGCGAAGAGCTCCACCTCGTGCAGCCCGACGAGGTCGTGCTCCTTTTTCCTCCCGGAAGCCTCACGAAGCCGAACGCGACGCCGATCCCGGGTGTCGCCGCGACTCCGGTCCCGGCGAGCCCCGCCGCCTCGCGCTAGCGCCCGTCTCACGGCATAGAATCTCCCAAACTTTTTTGCGAGGAGCCGCGCCTCGAGCCTTCGAGGACCGAGGGAAATCATGAGCAGTCAGAAACCCGGAGCGAAAGAGGTCGTCCTCGTCGCGAGCGGCGACTCGCGGATCACCGCAAACCAGCGCTGCTGGCCGGCGCAGCAGACCCTCGAGCGCGCGGTCGACAAGGCGTTCGGCGAGCTCGGAGCGCGCATCGTCCGCGGCCACCCCTACGACCCGGTCAAGAAGCACGGGTTCATCGACGGCCAGGCGCGGGGAATCCAGATCTTCCGCGCGATCGACCCGGACGCGCCGCTCGTCGTGGCCGAGGCGGTTTGGGAGTACACGAGCCACATCCTCGCGGGGCTGACCAAGCACCGCGCCCCGATCCTGACCCTCGCCAACTGGAGCGGCGAGTGGCCCGGACTCGTCGGCATGTTGAACGTCAACGCGTCGCTGACGAAGGCGGGGATCCCGTACAGCTCGATCTGGAGCGAGGACTTCGAGGACGGTTTCGCGCGGTCCGGGCTGCGGCAGTGGCTCGCCGAGGGCCGCATCGTTCACGACACGAGTCATGCGCAGAGGTTCGAGGACCAGACGATCGGCGTGTCCTTCGAGGAGGACTTCATTCGGGGCGCGGCCCTAGGACAAGCGCTCCGCCGCGATCAGGCGATCCTCGGCGTCTTCGACGAAGGCTGCATGGGCATGTACAACGCGATCGTCCCCGACGAGCTCATGCACGGGATGGGCCTCTTCAAGGAGCGCCTCTCCCAGTCCGCGCTCTTCGCGGCGATGCGGGAGGTTCCCGAGGACGTTGCGCGCCGCCACTACGAGTGGTTGAAGCAGCGCGGGATGACCTTTGCGCTCGGACGCGACGAGGCGACCGAGCTGACGGAGTGGCAGGTTCTCGAGGGCCTCAAGATGTACGACGCCGCCGTGAGGATGGCGTCGGACTTCGGATGCGCCGCCGTCGGCATCCAGTACCAGCAGGGGCTGAAGGACACGTGCGTCGCGTCGGACCTCGCCGAAGGCCTCCTCAACAACCCGGACCGTCCTCCAGTCTCGGGAGCGGACGGACGAACCCTGTTCGACGGCCTCGCCGTCCCGCACTTCAACGAGGTCGACGAGTGCGCCGGCGTCGACGCTCTGCTGACGAACCGCGTGTGGACGGATCTCGGCATCGATCCCTCGACGACGCTTCACGACGTGCGATGGGGCGCGCAGGTCGCCGAGAGCGGCGTCGACGGCTTCGTCTGGGTCTTCGAGATCTCGGGTGCGGCGCCCGCGTCGCACTTCATCGGCGGCTACGGGGGAGCGCGCGGCGAGCGCCAGCCGCCGATGTACTTCCCGAAGGGCGGATCGACGCTCAAAGGCGTCTCGAGGCCCGGCGAGATCGTGTTCTCGCGGATCTACGTCAAGGACCGTAGCCTCCACATGGACGTCGGCCGGGGCGGCGTCGTGAAGCTCTCGGACGCCGAGACCGAGCGGCGCTGGCAGGCGACGACGCCGCAGTGGCCGATCATGCACGCCGTCCTCTACGGGATCACGCGCGACCAGATGATGGCCAAGCACATGGCCAATCACATCCAAGTCGCGTACGCGCCGGACGCGAAGACGGCGAACCGTGCCATGGCGCGCAAGGCCGCGATGGCCCGCGAGCTCGGCATCCACGTCAACCTCTGCGGCGATCCCGGGCACACGCTCGATCGCCACCAGGCGGCGAAGCACCGGGCGTGACGGAGCCCTGCGCGCTCGGTCTCGACTTCGGGACCGCGTCGGTCCGCGCCCTGATCGTCGAGACGCGGACCGGCTGCGAGCGCGGCTCGGCCGTTGCGGAGTATCGCCACGGCGTGATCGAGACGACGCTGCCGGAATCTTCGGAGCGGCTTCCGCCGGATTGGGCGCTGCAGCATCCCGGCGACTGGATCGAGGCGATCGAGCGCGCCGTGCCCGAGGCGCTGCGGGCGGCCGGCGTTCCGAAGAGCGCCGTCGTCGGCATCGGCGTCGACTTCACGTCGTGCACCGTGCTGCCGGTGGATGCCGCCGGCGCGCCGCTCTGCCTCGACGCGCGCTGGGCGCGCCGACCGAATGCCTGGGTCAAGCTCTGGAAGCACCACGCCGCGCAGCCTCAGGCGGACCGGATCAACGCGGCGGCGGAGCGGCGCGGCGAGGCGTTCCTCGCCGACTACGGCGGACGCACCTCCTCCGAGTGGCTCGCGGCCAAGGCGCTCCAGATCCTCGAGGAGGATCCCGAGGTCTGGGCCGCGGCGTCGGCGATCGTCGAGGGCGGAGACTGGGTCGTCGGCGAGCTGACCGGAGCTCGCGTCCGCAACGCGTGCGGCGCCGGCTACAAGGGGTTCTGGAGCCGGGAGCGCGGCTTTCCGTCCGCGGAGTTCTTCGCGGCGCTCGATCCGCGCTTCGGGAGCCTGGCGGACCGGCTCGGCGGCGAGATCGTTCCACCGGGCCGGGCGGTCGGCGGCCTCACGCCAGCGATGGCGAACCGGCTCGGTCTCGAGCCGGGAACGGCCGTCGCCGCCGCCATCATCGACGCGCACAGCGCGGTTCCCGCGGCCACCGTCGTCGAAGCGGGCCGCATGGTCATGGTGATCGGCACCTCGACGTGCCACATGCTGCTGGCGGAACGGCACGCCCCGGTCGAGGGCATCGGCGGCGTCGTGAAGGACGGCATCGTCGAAGGCTTCTATGGCTACGAGGCGGGGCAGCCGGCGGTCGGCGACCTCTTCGGCTGGTTCGCGAAGGTCGCGGGAGGCGGTGATTTCGCCGCGCTCGAGCGCGAGGCCGCGTCGGTTCCGCCCGGAGCGCGCGGACTTCTGGCGCTCGACTGGTGGAACGGGAACCGCTCGGTCCTGGTCGACGCGAACCTCTCCGGCCTGCTCGTCGGCCTGACGCTCGCGACGACGCCGGCGGAGATCTACCGCGCGCTCATCGAGGCGACCGCGTTCTCGACGCGGCGAATTCTCGACGCGTTCGAGGCGCAGCGGATTCCGGTGCGCGAGATCGTCGCGGTCGGAGGGCTCGCCGAGCGCAGCCCGCTGCTTCTCCGGATCTACGCCGACGTGACGCGTCGGCCGATCGCGCTCGCCGCGAGCGCCAACGCCTCGGCCCTCGGCGCCGCGATGCTCGGGGCGGTCGCCGCCGGCGTCGAGCGCGGGGGACACTCGTCGTTCGTCGACGCGGCCGGCGCGATGGCGCACTTGAAGCCCGGCCGCATCGAGCCCGACCCGAAGGCGGCGGACGCGTACGACGCGCTGTACCCCGATTGGCTCGCGCTGCACGACCACTTCGGCCGCGGCCCGGGCGCCGCGCTCATGACGCGCCTCCGGAGGGGAAGAGCGTGAGCGCGAGTCCTCCCTCGCTCCCGCCCACCCAAGAACCCCCTCTCCCCCCGTCGGGGGGAGAGGGCTGGGGTGAGGGGGGAGTCGCTCCTCTCGTCGAGGCCCGAGGCGTCTCGATGGAGTTTCCCGGCGTCCGCGCGCTCGACGGAGTGGATTTCGACGTCCTTCCCGGCGAGGTCCACGCGCTCATCGGCGAAAACGGCGCTGGCAAGTCCACCCTCGTCCGCATCCTCGCGGGAGAGATCGCGAACTACGGCGGCGAGGTGCGCGTCGGCGGCGCTCCCCGCCGCTTCGCGGATCCGCGCGAGGCGATCGCGGGAGGCATCGCCGTGATTCCTCAGGAGCTGCAGCTCGTCGAGCCGCTGTCGGCGGCCGAGAACATCTTCCTCGGTCGCGAGCCGACGACGGCGCTCGGCCTGATCGACGCGAAAGCGCTGGCCGAGCGCTCGGCCGAAGAGCTCGCCGCGATCGGCGAGACCCACGTTCCGCCAGGCGAGGCAATCGAGCGTCTGGAGCCGGGGCAGCGCCAGCTCGTCGCGATCGCGCGCGCTCTCTCGCTCGAGGCACGCCTCATCGTCATGGACGAGCCCACCGCGGCACTGGGCAGCGAAGAGGCGGCGCGGCTCGAGCGCCTCGTGCGTCGCCTCTCCGAGCGGGGCGTCGCCGTCGTCTACGTCTCTCACCGCCTCGACGAGGTCCGCCGGCTGGCCCATCGCGTGACCGTGCTGCGCGACGGACGGCGGATCACGACGCGCGAGGCCGCCGGGCTCGACGAGCCCGAGATGGTGCGGCTCATGGTCGGCCGGGACATCGCCCGCGGCGAGCTCGAGGCGGCGCCCGCCGGCGCGCCGGAGGTCCTC
>Ga0126381_100003651_pt1 | contig 16700 bp, 14 predicted proteins | sample PanSoiMetPlot_28_FD_96465 | JGI IMG/M metagenome (GOLD analysis project Ga0126381, IMG submission 96465) | Tropical forest soil microbial communities from Panama - MetaG Plot_28 | ecosystem: Environmental > Terrestrial > Soil > Tropical forest > Bulk soil | place: Panama | collected 2016-02-17 | reverse complement strand
GGCTTCGTCCATGGTCACTACTTCATAGCCCTCCATCGCCGCCTGCAGCGCACAGATGGGATCGACTTCGCTCACCATTACGCGGCAGCCGGCCTGGCGCAGGGATGCGGCCGACCCTTTGCCCACATCGCCGAAGCCCGCAACCATGGCGACCTTGCCGGCCATCATCACATCGGTGCCCCGGCGGATGCCGTCCACCAGGCTTTCGCGGCAGCCATATAGATTGTCGAATTTCGACTTGGTGACGCTGTCGTTCACATTGATTGCCGGGAAGAGCAGCTTGCCCTCCTTCTCCATCTGATAGAGTCGGTGCACGCCGGTCGTGGTCTCCTCCGACACGCCCTTGATAGAGGCCGCCAGCTTGGCGAACCAGCCCGGCTTCTCCTTCAAGGTGCGCTTGATCAGCGCGTAGAAGGCTTCTTCTTCCTCGTTGGTGGGCTTGTCCAGGAAAGCCGCGTCACCCTTCTCGGCGCGCAAGCCCGCATGGACCAGCATGGTGGCGTCGCCACCATCGTCCAGGATCATGTTGGGCAACCCGCCATCGTCCCATTCCAGAATCTTGCGGGTGTAGTTCCAGTAATCGGTGAGGCTCTCGCCCTTGACCGCGAATACGGGGATACCACGCGCGGCGATCGCGGCGGCTGCATGGTCCTGGGTCGAATAGATGTTGCAGGAGGCCCAGCGGATGTCGGCGCCTAGTTCCGACAGCGTCTCGATCAAGACCGCGGTCTGGATGGTCATGTGCAGTGAACCGGAAATGCGCGCGCCCTTGAGCGGCTTTTTGGTTCCGAATTCGGCGCGGGTCGCCATCAGGCCGGGCATCTCGATCTCGGCGATGGCCATTTCCTTGCGGCCCCAGTCGGCCAGGCTGATGTCCTTGACGACGTAGTCCTGAGAAGCGGCCATGGCGGAATCCTTCGAATTGCGGGGCGATTGCGGGCCCGCTCATACCAACCGGAACGGGCTTCCGCAAGGAGGATATAAAGAAAATTGCATATCTTCGCGGCGGGCAGCTCCGAGGAATTTCCCTCGGTAAACCAGCCGGTTACGCCGTCATGGACCTTCCACTTTATATCCCGCGGCGCGGAGCATAGCGGGGATACCGTCGGCACCGGCCAGGTGGCCCGCGCCCACGGTGATGTAGAAGACTTTCCTTTCCTTGAGCATGGCCTCGATCTGGTTGACCCAATTCTTGTTGCGGTCGGTCAGGAGTGCCTTCTTCATTTCCGGGTCGTCGGCGAGATCGGAGTTCATAAGTCCAGCCAACTTCTCCTCCTGGCCTTTGCTCCACGCGACCACCAGGGGCGTGAGATCGTCGTCGCTCTGCTCGAAATCCTTGAGGTCGGATTCGAATTCGCTGAGTTGCAACTTCTCGCTGCTCCCGGCCAGAAGGCTGAATTGCTGTCCTATGGTCTCGAAATAACGCGACGGCTTGTGCCGTCTTGCGGCGATCGCCATCACCGCCTGGTCCACGCCGGCCTCGGCAGAATATTGCTTGGCGCTGGCTTCGGCCACGAGCAATTGCAGCGACACCAGCCAGGGCCGCTCGTGATCGACGGTCTCGATGGAAAGATGCGCCTTGGCGAGCGCGGCATCGAACTCCGGTCGTGACGAGGCGGACAGCATCGAGCGTAGCGATTGCCCCGGCGGCAGCATGCCTTCGGTGGCGATCATCTGGCGGATCGCGGCCTGGGCCTGGTCGTCGGTAGAGACCTCGAACACGAACACGTCAGATCGCTTAATGGCGGCGTCCAGCTTCTTGGTGTGCCAGGCGATGTTCCTTGGCATGAGATGGATAGAGCCGAACAGATAAGCTTCACCCTTGGGTCCCTGGACGTGCCAGAGCGCGGGATGAGCATGGACTATGGGCGCGGCGCCGGCAGGGCCCAGCGCGAGGAGCACGACGAGAAACGCCAAAAGATGTTTCACCGTGTCCTTCCTCAAGTCGAATCTCTCCACGGCCGGTGAAGTCGGTAATGCGCTACTCCTCACCGAATTTCGCCTCTATCAGGGCCAGCATGGCGGTCATGGCCGCATCCTGGTCCGGGCCTTCGGCCTCAACGCCTATCTCGCTGCCCAGGCTGGCCGCCAGCATCATCAATCCCATGATGGAGCGGGCATTCACTCTCATGCTGTCCTTGACGATGGTGATCTCTGAGTGGAACCGCGCCGCCGCCTCTACGATCTTGGCGGAGGCGCGGGCGTGCAAGCCCCGCTTGTTGGTGATCCTCGCTATGGCCTTGAGCGGTTCATTCACGCGTGCGCGCCCAGGTCTGCCGAGCCCGCGCGCATATATTTGCGGCCCGCCTCGATCGCTTCTTTCACCGCTTGCTCCAGCGGCAATTTCGTGCGGATGTCGATCAGCTTGATGAGGCTCGGCAGATTGACTCCCGCCATCACCTCGATCTTGGTGCGGTCAAGCAGCGTGAGCGCCAGATTGCAGGGCGTGCCGCCGAACATGTCGGTGGCGATCACCACGCCGCTGCCGGTGTCCACCGCCTTGGCGGCGGCGGCGATTTCGCGCTGGCGGCGTTCGATGTCGTCCTCCGGTCCGATGCAGACCGCTCGCAAATGGGTCTGGGGCCCCACCATATGTTCCATCGCCGAGATGAACTCCTGAGCGAGACGGCCGTGAGTGACGAGAACAAGTCCAAGCATGAAAAAGTCCCGTTTTGGGGAGGGGAAAATAGGCCGGAACGCCTCGAAGGCAAGGTTTATTTGGCGTTATTTCTGTTAACGTCCTCGCGAAACAGGCCCCTGGAAAACGCCTTCAGGGCCAGGCGGATGCGGGCAGACGCCGAAGCCATGCGCCCATCCAGCACGATCAACGGGACCGGTTTGATCGGGCCAAGCCCTTCGGGCGGCACATAAAAGGTTGGCTCGGGCAGCCGTGTGGCTTCGCCCAGCCGGACAGCCAGCCCCAGTGCCACGCTTTCCGCGAAAGGCTGAGAGATTATTCCCAGTCCGCGGACCTCCATCAGCCCGGCGATGCTTTTGGGCGCCCGCGCCACGACCCGTCCCTTGGCCACGGCAAGTTCGGTGCGGTCGTCCGCCACCAGCCTGGCGCCTTCGTCCATCAGCCGGAGCAGGAGATCGGATTTACCGGCGCCGCTTTCGCCCAGTATCAACACGCCCCGCGCGCCGATAGCCACACAACTTGCATGGATGTTGATCGTCTTCATGCTTCGGGATTCACGATAGGCAGTTCGACGACAAAGCGGGCGCCGCCGCTGGCTTTGCCTGGCGCGATGGGGGGACGATTTTCGGCCCAGACGCGCCCGCCGGCATTCTGCGTGATCTGGCGGGCGATGGAGAGGCCGAGGCCCGAATTCTTGCCGAATGTGTCGCCCGGCCGCTCGGTATAGAAACGCTCGAAGATGGATTCCAAATTGTCGGGCGGAATGCCGGGGCCATTGTCCTCGACCGTCACGCGAGCGAAGGCGTGATGCCGGCGTGCGCTGATAACGATGCTGCCGCCTTCCGGCGTGAAGGAAATGGCGTTGTCGATCAGGTTGCGGAATACCTGGCCCAACCTTTCGTCATGGCCCATGACTTTGGTGCCGGCGGGGAGTGTATCGGCCAAGCTGACGGCGACGTTTTTGCCATGCTCGGTGACGTCATAGATCTCGACGATGATCTTCAAAAGATGCGAAAGATCGATCTCGGTTCGGGTTTCGCGCGACAATTCCGCATCGAGCCGCGACGCGTCGGAAATATCGGTGATCAACCGGTTGATGCGCTTAACGTCCGCCCGCACTAGCACCATCAGCTTTTGCCGCGCAGCTTCGTCTGGCGCCCGCACCAGCATCTCCATCGCCGAGGCCAGGGAGGTGAGCGGATTTTTGAGCTCGTGCGCCACATCGGCGGCGAAACGCTCGATGGCGCCGATCCGGTCGTACAGCGCCGACGTCATCTCCTTCAGGCTATCGGCCAAGTCGCCGATCTCGTCATTGCGCTCGGGAAAGCCGGGAATGGCATCGCGCCCGGCGCGACCCTGGCGCACCAGATCCGCCGCCGCCGCCAGATGCCTCACCGGTTCGGCGATAGTGCCCGACAGATAAAAAGACGAGAGCAGCATTACCGCGAAGGCCACGAAGATCACCTCAAGCAAAGTAAAGCGTTCCTGGCGCAATATATCGTCAATATCGCCGCCTTCGGTGGTGATGAAGAGTTCACCATAGATCGCGCGAAAGCGCTGGATCGGCACAGCTACCGACAGCACCAGCTTGTTCTGGTCATCCACCCGCTCGGCGCTGGATGTCTGGCCGGTAATTGCATCGTCCACTTCCTGGTAGATGCGACCGTCTTCGCCGCCTTCGGAATAAGAGGGAAGTTGGGTGAAGGGGCGTACTCCCATCACTCCATCATAGATGCGCCCCGCCCAAGCCTTGACGCGGTCCCAGCGGCCGAGAGGCGGAAGGTCCGACACTTGCACGATGTTGCGCGCCAGAAGCAGCCGCGTATCCACGACCTGATGGCCGTTGGGAAGATAAAGCCGCGCGCGCAACCGTGTTGGCGCGATCAACTGGCGCAGCAAGGGCTCGGCAGCGTCAACATCCAGCGTGTGCGTGTTGGGATCAGTGGCGAATTCCGCCAGCGTGTTGGCGACGATTGCTGCCTGTTCCTGGATGCCTGTGAGCCGTTCTTCCACCAGTCCGCGGCCCGAGGATTGAATCCCGATCACGCCGCCGGTGAGGATCAAAAGCGCCAGCGTGTTGAACGCCAGAATACGCCAGGTGAGGGCGGAGAAGTGGGGCACGCCCCATTACTCCTTGTAGCGGTAACCCACGCCGTACAGCGTCTCGATGGCGTCGAAATCGTCGGCCACCGCCTTGAATTTCTTGCGCAACCGCTTGATGTGGCTGTCGATGGTGCGATCGTCCACATAGACCTGGTCGTCATAGGCCGCGTCCATCAGGCTGTCGCGGCTTTTGACGAAACCGGGCCGCTGAGCCAGCGCCTGCAGGATCAGGAATTCCGTAACGGTGAGGCGCACCGGTTTGCCATCCCAAGTGCACTCATGGCGCTGGGGATCGAGCGCCAGCTTGCCGCGCACCAGCGCTTCTTTCTTCTGTTCACCGGGAGTGGGCGGCGCGGTCTTGGCCTCCGCGCGGCGCAAGACCGCGCGCACGCGTTCGAGCAGCAGGCGCTGGGAGAATGGCTTGCGGATATAATCGTCGGCGCCCGCATTCAGCCCCATCAATTCGTCGATCTCCTCGTCCTTGGAGGTGAGGAAGATCACGGGCAGGTCGGCCGATTGGCGCAACCGCCTCAACAACTCAAGCCCGTCCATGCGCGGCATCTTGATGTCCAGGATGGCGAGGTCGGGTGGCGTGGTGGTAAGCGCGGTCAGTGCCGCGGCGGGTTCGGAGAAGCTTCGCACGTGATAGCCCTCCTGCTCCAGCAGCATGGAAACGGACTCGAGTATGTTCTTGTCGTCATCCACCAGCGCAATATTGGCCATTTAAAACCCGTCCGTGGCGAGGTGCTTTGTGTGCCTCAAGTTCGTCGCTCGCAGCTCATGGCCGCTTTACGGCCCTTGTCGCTCTCGTACTTGCTCAGGTCACAAACTCCTCGTGCCTGTTCATTTTATACCAACCTAGTATAAGCCCTTGACTGTCAAAGCAAAGCCTAATGGACCATCCTTGAACAATCCCGTTCCTTACGAGCCGCGCCGTTTCCAGAGTGCGGTCCCCTATTATGAGCGTTACCGTCTTGGCTATCCCGAACGCCTGATCGCCCGCGTAGTTGCGCTTCTGGGACTGAAAGCGGATGACGCGGTGCTGGATTTGGGTTGTGGGCCCGGCTCATTGTCGGTGCCCTTCGCCCGGGCCGGAATGGCGGTGACCGCCGCGGACCCAGAGCCCGAAATGCTGGAAGCGGCCCACGCGGCGGCCAATGCAGCCGGTGTCACGTACAAGCTTTGGCGCGGCGGCTCGTATGACCTTGATCCCGATATGGGACCTTACCGGCTGGTCAGCATCGGGCGGTCCTTTCATTGGATGGACCGGCTGGCCACGTTGGCCATGCTGGACAGGATCGTGGCGCCGGGCGGAGCAGTTGCGCTCTTTCACGACGCTCATCCGGTGCTTCCCGAAAATGGCTGGTTCAAATGCCTGTGCAAGGTTGGCGACCGCTACGGACGGGCCGCCCAGCCGCACATCGCCGAGCGCAAGGCGCTGGGCCATCGCCGCTACGAGCCGTTTCTTTATCAATCCGCTTTTACCGAACTGGACGGCTTGACCGTCACTATCAAGAAACCGATCAGCGAGGACGAAATCGTGGGACGGGCATTCTCCCAATCCACCACCTCGCCTGAGAAGCTAGGTGCTCGTACCGACGCGTTCGAGGCGGAGCTGCGCGAGCGGCTGCGTGAAATTTCGCCCAAGGGGCAATTCATCGAGATCGCCGAGATGGTGGCGCTGGTGGCAAGGCGACCTTCAAACAGCAAAGGCGGAGACGGCACCCGATCTCCTCATCCTGAGCTTGTCGAAGGATGAGGACTGGACGATTTTTCAACACGCTCCTCATGCTTCGACAAGCTCAGCATGAGAGTTCAGAGTGCGAGCTTGCCACGAGGCACTTTGGGGGCCGTAAACGGGCATGATGAGATGGGACGATTTCCGGCAGAGCAAGACTTATGACCTGATCGCGGGCTTTCCGCTGATTCTCTGGTTCGGCTACGGCGTCATGAAGCTCAGGCCCAATCTGGCGGCGGACGCGCGCGACATTCTCTTGCAGCCGGATCATTTGATTTTCTATCTGCGCTTTTTCGCGCTCTTCGCCAGCGCGCTGTTCAATCTGCTGCTGATCTATTTGGTCGTGGTGCGGAACCGCCCCATCAAACGCTCTCCCGGATTTGGTCCACGCCTGTGCGGCGTGGCCGGCACCTTTCTTGGCGTGGCGATTCTTTCTCTCAGGCCCCTCAATCTCTCTTTGCCCTGGCAGGCGCTCGCTGCCTTCCTGGTGTTTGCGGGGAGCCTGGGCTCGGCCATCGTGCTGGCACAGTTGGGCAAGGCGTTTTCGATCTTGCCGGAAGCGCGCTTGCTAGTGACGAGTGGACCCTATGCCTATGCCCGCCATCCACTCTATGCGATGGAGTTCATCACGGTCGTAGGCACCACGATCCAGTTCGCACAGCCATGGGCGGCGTTGTTGGCGGTGGGCGTGATCATATTGCAGGTTGCCCGCACGATCTTCGAGGAACGGGTGCTGAGCGACGCCTATCCCGAATATGCGCAGTATCAGATGCGGGTGAAACGATTCGGTTTTATCTAATTCGACCAGCGGATTTCTGTAGCGAGTTCCGTTCCTTCCGGATGCGCGGTCCAGTCACGGGAATCGATATTATTTGCGGCAAACTGCTAGGACAGGTCGTCGAGCAGCATAAGTGGCTGCCCGAAGCGATCCCATTCTTCCTTGGTCCCGTACCACCCGCCAATTGCCATTGGCGGAAGCGCCTAGACGAATTCGACTTTGAGAATCTCGTAAGATCGCGCGCCGCCAGGGGCCGCAACCTCCACAGTGTCGCCCTTGCTCTTGCCGATCAGGGCCCGCGCGATGGGAGAGGAAAGCGAGATGCGGCCCTTCTTGGCGTCAGACTCCACATCGCCCACGATCTGATAGCGGCGCTTCTCGTCGGTATCCTCATCCACCAGGGTGACTGTGGCGCCGAACTTGACGCTGGAGCCGGATAGTTTGGAAATGTCGATCACTTCGGCGCGGCCGATTTGGTCTTCCAGCTCCAACAGCCGGCCTTCAATGAAGCTCTGACGCTCCTTGGCGGCGTGATACTCCGCGTTCTCCGAAAGGTCGCCATGGGCGCGCGCTTCCGAGATCGCCTTGATTACATCCTGGCGGTCATGGTTTTTGATCCGGTTCAGTTCGTCTTCCAGGGCCTTGAAGCCATGGGCCGTCATCGGAATTTTTTCCATTTCTGTCGAATCCCGTTGGGCCAAAAGTACCCGCCGTCCAGCTCTCTTGGTTCCGGAGCGGGGGTCTGTCAGCCTTGTAAAGCCTTGATATAACTGGGTTTTTATCTAAATGCGCTTACCCAGTCTTTAAAGAGTAAGACTGCAGGGGGGCAACTTCAAGGGAGTGACCCTTCAGAGAAGCAATCGCCTCCGTGGCAGCCTTGGCCCCGGCTACCGTGGTGTAATACGGAACCTTGAGGGTAAGGGCGGCGCGGCGGATAGAGGAGCTATCGGCCAGGGCGCGGGCGCCCTCCGTTGTGTTGAACACGAGATGGATTTCGCCGTTTTTGAGTGCGTCCACCACATGGGGCCGTCCTTCCAGCACCTTGTTAATTGTGGCGACCGGAAGTCCCGCCTTGGTCAGCGCGCGCGCCGTGCCGCTGGTGGCGACTAGCGAGAAGCCCATCCCGACCAGGTCGCGCGCCGGCAGCACGATCAGATCCTTGTCGGAGTCTTTCACGGAGATGAACACCGTGCCGCCCACCGGCAGCCGCGTGCCTGCGCCGATTTGGCTCTTGGCAAAAGCGCGAGCGAAGCTGGTGTCCAGCCCCATCACTTCGCCCGTCGAGCGCATCTCCGGGCCCAGGACCGTATCCACGCCGGGGAATCGGGCGAAGGGCATCACTGCTTCCTTGACCGAGATGTGATCCGAAGTCGAGGTCGCGAGATCGAAGGCCGAAAGCTTCTCGCCCGCCATCACGCGCGCAGCAATCGCTGCGACCGGCAGGCTGACCGCCTTGGCGACAAAGGGCACTGTGCGGCTGGCGCGAGGATTGACTTCCAACACATAGATATCGTCGCCCTGGATGGCGTATTGGACATTCATCAGTCCACGGACGTTCAGGGCCCTGGCCATGGCTTTTGTCTGGCGTTCGATCTCGGCGATGATGGCGGGCTTCAAAGTGTGGGGCGGCAACGAGCAGGCGGAGTCGCCCGAATGGACGCCCGCCTCCTCGATATGCTCCATGATGCCAGCAATAAAGACCTGACTGTCGCTGTCGCAGATCGCGTCGACATCCACTTCGACGGCGCTGTTGAGGAAGCCGTCGATCAGGACGGGATTGTGGCCGGAAATACGGAACAATTCTCCAGACGCCACTTGTTCCTTCAATTGCGCTTCGTCGGACACGACCACCATGCCGCGCCCGCCTAGGACATAAGAGGGCCTTAGGATCACCGGGTACCCGATTTCGCGCGCCGCGCGCACGGTTTCCTCCGCCGTCATGGCGGTGGCGTTGCGCGGCTGTTTGAGATTGAGATCGTGCAGCAGCTTCTGGAAACGCTTGCGGTCCTCGGCGAGGTCGATGGCATCGGCGCTAGTGCCCAGGATCGGCACGCCACAATCGCGCAGCATGTTGGCAAGCTTAAGAGGGGTCTGACCGCCGAACTGCACGATCACGCCGGCGAGAACGCCCTTTTCCTGCTCCTTGGCCACGATTTCCAGCACGTCCTCGCCAGTGAGCGGCTCGAAATAAAGCCGGTCGGATGTGTCGTAATCGGTCGAGACCGTCTCCGGATTGCAGTTGACCATGATGGTCTCATAGCCCTGAGCCGACAGCGCAAATGCGGCATGGCAGCAGCAATAATCGAACTCGATGCCCTGGCCGATGCGGTTAGGCCCGCCGCCCAGGATAATGATCTTCTTCTTGCCGCTAGGATTGGCCTCGCACACCGTCTTGCCGCTGACCGGCATCTCGTAGGTCGAATACATGTAAGGCGTCAGCGCCTGGAATTCGGCCGCGCAGGTATCGATGCGTTTGTAGCTGGGTCTTATATTCAGGGCCTGGCGCGCCGCGCGCACGTCCTTTTCCAACTGGCCGGAGAGTTTTGCCAGCCGTGCGTCGGAAAAGCCCATGGATTTGAGGCGGCGGAAACTTTTCTCATCCCTGGGCAGGCCGTTCTTTTTGATCGCCGCTTCGGTGTCGATGATGATTTCGATCTCGCCCAGGAACCAGGGATCGTAGCCGGTGATCTTTTGGATCTCGGACACAGGAAAGCCATAGCGCATCGCCTGGGCGGCGTTGAGTAACCGATCCGGCGTCGGCCGGGCGAGCGCGGCGCGTATCGCGGTCTTGTCCTCGGACAGATGCGTCTCGTCGAAGCCGGTCAGGCCCGTCTCCAGCGAGCGCAGCGCTTTCTGGATCGACTCGGCGAAGGTGCGGCCGATGGCCATGGCTTCGCCCACCGACTTCATGGCGGTGGTGAGCAGCGGCTCGGCGCCGGGGAATTTTTCGAAGGCGAAGCGGGGAATCTTGGTGACGACATAATCAATGGTGGGCTCGAACGAAGCGGGCGTCACCTTGGTGATGTCGTTCTTGAGTTCGTCCAGCGTATAGCCGACCGCGAGTTTCGCGGCGATCTTGGCGATGGGAAAACCGGTGGCCTTGGATGCCAGCGCTGACGAACGCGAGACGCGGGGATTCATCTCGATCACCACCATCCGCCCGTCCCTGGGATTGACCGCAAACTGGACGTTGGAACCGCCGGTCTCGACCCCGATCTCGCGCAACACCGCAATCGAGGCCGAGCGCATGCGCTGATATTCCTTGTCGGTGAGGGTGAGCGCGGGGGCCAGCGTGATGGAGTCGCCGGTATGGACGCCCATCGCATCCACATTCTCGATCGAACAGATGATGATTGCGTTGTCAGCCTTATCGCGCACCACCTCCATCTCGAATTCCTTCCAGCCCAGTACCGATTCCTCGATCAGTACTTCGCGGGTAGGCGAGGCGTCCAAGCCGCCCTCGACAATGGAGAAGAATTCCTCGCGGTTATAGGCAATACCACCGCCGGTGCCGCCCATGGTGAAGGAAGGCCGGATCACCGCGGGAAGCCCGACCTGATCCAGCGCTGCCAGCGCCTTGGTGAAGCTTTCCGGCGATAACTCCATCATGGGATTGTTGTTGCCATCATAGATGGGATTGCCGGCAGTGTCCTTCTTCTGGCGAAGCTGACCCTTGAGGGTCAGGCCCTTCGGCACGTCCAGCCCGATCGCCATCATAGCCTTGCGGAAACGCTCGCGGTCTTCGGCCTTGTCGATGGCGTCAGCGGTGGCGCCGATCAGTTCCACATTGTGGCGGTCAAGGGCGCCAATCTTGCGCAATGAAAGCGCCGTGTTGAGCGCGGTCTGCCCACCCATGGTGGGAAGAAGCGCGAAGACCTTGCCGGGGGGCACATTGGGCCGCTCGCGTGCAATGATCTTCTCCACGAACTCGGGCGTGATGGGCTCTATATAAGTTGCGTCCGCCAAGCCCGGGTCAGTCATGATGGTGGCGGGATTGGAATTGACCAGCACCACCCGATATCCCTCCTCGCGCAACGCCTTGCAGGCCTGGGCTCCGGAATAGTCGAATTCGCACGCTTGACCGATCACGATCGGTCCCGCGCCGATAATCAGGATGGTGTGGATATCGGTGCGTTTGGGCATACTTTATCTCTTAGTGATCCAGGCCTTTCGGCCCGGGTGGCTCGCGCGCGCGGGCCCACGCTTTATGAGGCGTCGGGGACCGGCCAAGTTGTAGGTTAAGGGGACCGTCTAGACGGGGTTTTGGCGGCCCGCAACCGTTTTTTTAGTGGCCTTGCGGACTTTGCGCGGATGCGCCCAGAATTTTTTGAGGACGCCTCTGGCCCGGCAGACGAGGCGTCGATGCTTTTCCCGGCTGGCGCTCAATTTGCGGTCGAAGGGCATGCGGAAAAGCCGCAAAATTGTGTATTTTAACCGATCAAAAACAACGACTTAACGCGTAAAGCGGGGCCGAGCCCTACAAATTCAAGCCCCACAGCACCGGTAGCGACAGCGCCCCCAGTCCGGCCAGGGTTGCCGCGCACATCCAAAACAAAATCGGCTTTTGGGCACGCACGATCCTTGCCGCACTCACCGCCGGTCAAGCCGCTATGGAGCCACTTTGGGCTTCAAGTGCTTTCCTTGCGGGCATAGTCAGCGCAGAGGTTGTCCTCGCTCGTGAAGATGTAGCCTTTGGAACTACTGCGACACCCGCAAATCATCATCCCCGTCGAACTCGCCGGATCAGGTTTGAAATGCTTGCAGCTGTCACACGTCGCGCCTTGGGCACGGAAAGTTTGGAGCGTTATGGTCAACTTCACGCGCTCGCGCAGTTTTCGACGCGCTTCTCCGCTCCCATTCGGACGACTGTTTGCCCGTTCCCACTCGGCGGGGAACATCTGTGCAGCCTGGTCATCCAGCTCCGCGATTTCGGCCCGAACTTCGGCTTCAGTACGTGTGGCGGGTTTGAGAGTGGTGAAATTCATGCGGCGGCTCCGAATCGACCAGCATCAATTCGGTGCTGTTGCAGTCGTTCCGGACAGGCTTGGCTGCAGCACGACGGACAATGCTTGAATGTCAATGTGAACCCGGTCCGTCCAATGCTTCCACAGAGCTCCGATGGTCCCTTGCCTGTTGACGCATTGACGGAATGAAGGGCTGTACAGACAGGTTCCTATCGCTCCGGCCGACGAAGGAATCGGCACCGCGGCCGCGGCAGAAAATAGAAAGCTCGCCATTATTTATTCCAACACCCAATGAGGTTGCGCTCGGCCCCTCGGGAGGGGTCGCCCAACTCATGCTTAACGAGAATGTTTACATGCGATGCATACATAAAACATTCACGGAAGGAAAGGCCCTATTGTCGATGCAATGCTGGGTTGTTCTGATGTCGGGACTGCCTAGAATTTCCAGGAAAGTTCAGCCCGCACTGCGTGGTCCTGGGTGCGGTTCGAGACATTGCCGTCATAGCCGACATCAAGAGTCGCCGCGGGCGAGAGGATAGCGGCGTGCTGTTCTGGTCATAGAACGTTTGCTGGGTGTCGACAGACGGTAGTAGGGCGACTGTCGCGGTGACTGTCCCATGGTTGTTATTGTAGCCCGTCAGGAGAGTGTCTATGTTGGTGTCGACGTAATAATTGTAGCTGGCGCCGTTGCTCGCGACGAAAGACAGGCCCTGGCCGTCGACATGCGGGCTTGACGCGCTGATGTTGTTGTCCGCCCCTCCGAGATTGGCGGGGTCGAGACCGGTAATCGTCGCCGCCCCGGAGGGGGTGGCGTTGGTGTCGATGAGCGAGCCGGTGATGAAGTCCGCCACATAGCTGTTCGGCACACCCTGCCCAGTGCCGTTGGTCGTGACGATCGCGGTTGCTGTGACACCCTGGCCGCTCAGATTGAGGGTGTAGGCTTGTTGGGCCTGCGCCGGGATGGCGATGGATGTAACCGGGATGGCGACGGATGTCAGAAGCGCAGCCGCCAACGAGATTTTTCTATTAAGCATAATTCCCCCAACCCAGTGCCCGGCGGCTGATGTGCCGCTGTTAAGATGGCCTGACGCATCCATGAAAATGTTGACAGCGAATGCGTACAGAGAATGCGTACACCAGATGCGTACATTAAGAAAGCATTAATCTGTCGCGAAAAAGTCAAAAATTCTGCTGGCGGAGCGGGCGGAGCTGCAAAGGATCGCCGGGTCAAATCAGCAGCGCGATTCGGGCGCGTCTACAAATCGGCGCGGATGGCATGATCCCGAACGCGGCCCGAGCCTCTCAGCCCATAACCAACCATAGGTCCTATCAATCCTCTTCTTGAGCTTCCTCATCCCGAGCTCGTCGAGGGATGAGGAGCGGTTCGCCAAAAAGGCGAACGAAAAGGTCTAGTGGACCTTTTCGAGCGACGAATGCCGCGAGCCTGAGCGAGCGGCCGGATGAGGAGCGCGCTGACGGACCTCCCAGTTCTCATGCTTCGACAAGCTCATGCTTCGACAGGCTCAGCATGAGGAGATTCGACAAGCTCGTGCTTCACTTGGCGCGAGGACAAGTTCAGGCCTGCCTGCGTCGCCGCAGGCGGCCAAATCACGAACGCCAGCGCAGCGTGCGTTCTCGGATCGGATTGACGAATTCGCGGCCGCTTTCCAGTGACTCCGCCCACGCCTTCTTCACCCTGTGATACCAGATCGCGGGCTGATCGGAATCCTGAATCAGCATCAGGGTGGGATTGAATTTCAGCCCTTCGCGCTGCAACTCGACGATCTTGCGGTCGTCTGCAATGAAGGTAGGACCCAAAAGCATGAAGAATGGCCGGATGAAGAACAGCCAGCCCGGCCAATAAAACACTTGGATCACGGATGTCGTGGTGTCGTCGCGCGGGGTGCAGACAGTAAGTCCCACCACTGTGAATTCGCGGCCCAGCAATTTTCCCTTGATCGTCTCGAAGCGGGTGGAGGGAAGTTCAAAGGTGATTTCGGTGGTGACGTCGCCGAAGAAATTGTAGGCCGCCTTGGACGGCTTGTGCGCCGTCATCACAAAGCCCATGGGCAGTGGCGCGTAGTGCTTTTCCTTCACGCGCGGCGTGCGGTACCACCACCAATGATCATGCACATATCCGGCGTGCGCCGGATCCATCAGCCCGATCACCGCATGATCGATGTCGCAGGAAAAAATCTGCGCCTCATGCCAGCGAATTTTTTGGTTGGCCGCGCGGCCCGGGCGCGGATGCGCCCCATTATTGTTGGCGCCTATGCCCCCGGGCCCGACGGCCGGGACCCGCGGCGGCTCGATGTTCGGCGCTTCATTCTTCGCCGCGACATAGACCCAGATCAGCCCGTCCTGCTCGCGCACGGGATAATGGCGCACGCGGATTTTCTGCGGATCGAGGTCCTGGCCTTCGACCAGGGACGGAATTGCGCTGCACACTCCGTCATGACGGAAGCGCCAGCCATGATAAGGGCACTCGACCGTGTTCTCGGAAAGGATCTTTCCCGCCGACAGCGGCACGCCACGATGGGGACAGATGTCGCGCATTGCGAACACCTCGCCGTCGCGCATACGGCCCAGAAGCACCGGCTCGCCCAGCAGCATCTCGCGGCGCATTTGTCCGCGCTTGAGCGACGACGCCAAGGCAGGCATGTACCAGAGACCGCGCAGCGGCTCTGCGTCGCCGGCCATCAGTGCGGCGCGCCGTTCAAGGCGCCCAGGGGAATGTGGCCGAGGGGGCTTTCGCCGCCCGGCTGCGCCTGGGGCTCGGCCTTGGTGAAGAGATTGTCGCGCTTCATCGAGAAGAACTGGCCTTTTTCGGTTGCCAATTCATACGCCCAATTTCCGGCGCGCGCATTGATCATGCCCGCTTCCTGCTTCTGCATGGTGGGCGTGCCGGGATCGGGTTGGGCGGAAATCCTCACCCAGACCGCGCCATTGGCCTGGACCGCGTCCATGTGGATGTTCTGATTGTCGAAGGTATGGGCGGCCAAATGGGCAGCCTTGGAAAAATCCAGCTCCGAGGCCGGCCTCACGTCGGTGAAGGCAAAGTTGGAGACGATCTGGGGAATGAGATCGATCTGCGATGTCGAGGCAGAGAGGCCCTTGGGCGGGGGCGGACCGTCAAGCTTGAAGTCCACGTCCGAACTGTGCCCGCGCGACACCGTATAGGGCGCGCCCGAGAAAGGCGTGATGGTGACATTGTTCACCCGGGCTGCATCCACGCTCATCACATTGGTGTCCACCCAGTCGGACAGTTCTCCATGAGGCGTAAATACGGTGCGGGCTAGATAGCTCTGATTGTCGCCGGGAAGGCGCACGAACAGTCCACTGCCGCCTTCGCCTGTCTCCAGCACGCTGCTATTGCCGGTGATCACCGAGGCGAGTTCATGCCCGCTGGCGTCAGTAACGTTGATCTGGATGCCATTGCCTTTGGGCGGCGTATCCAGTCCCAGATAGGTAAGCCAATCGGCGCGCGCGGTCTTGGGCTCGACCGTTTCTAGCGCTGCGAGACCCAGCAAAGTGTGCCGCACCTGGTTGAAGTCGGCCGGATAATTGCCCTTGGCCGGCAGCACCCAGCCCTTCGCCTGACTATAGGCAACGTCAAAGGCGCCGCTATGCGAGACCACATGGATGCGGGCCGAATCCTTCACCTGAGCCGAGAAACCGGGCAGGAATTCTCCGGGCTTGAACTGCGTCTTGGTCGCTTCAGCTTGCCCATACAACGCCAGCCCGGCCAGAATTACACTGACGAGCGCGCTTGCGCCCAGGATCATCAGATTGCGGCGGCGGAAATCGCTCATGCCATGTTCCTTGCTTGGCGCCGCCGCCGGATTAGCCCCAAGACCAGCGCGAAACCCGCCACCAGGATCGGCACGCCGAATATGTTGAGGAAGGCGAGGCGGGCGCCTAACGCATCCACTTCGGCGCGCAGATCATGCTGCACGTCGCGCAATTCGCGCCTTGTCAGCGCCATGCCGCGGCGCAGGGATTCAATCTGTTCCTTTTCCTTCGCGTTGAGAGCGACGCTGTTGCCGCTTCCGCCCTGCTGCAATTGCGCCAGCGTGGACTCGGCCCGGCTGAGACTGGTTTGCAGCGTATCCTGAGTCTCGCGGTATCTGAGTTGCGCCTTTTGCTGCAATGCCTGGACCACGGTGAAAGGCCGGTCGTTGGAGGCGCGCGTGCGAAGCGAAATCAAGTCGTCGGAGCCGGTGAGATTTTCCACCGCGTTGAGGATGAAGGCGCCATTGTCGGCAAAAGGTTCGGCCACCGCACGGCCCAGTTGATTGGAGACGTGCACCCAGAAACGGTCGTCCCAAATGTCGCTGTCGGCCATGATCACCAGCTGCACATGGCCGCTTTGGACTGCGCCGGGCGCCTTGGGAAACGCGGACTTGGCGATGCCGGTGATGCGCGCGGCCAGCGCATAGCGCACGCCGGTGGGGCGCACCGCTTCGATCAGGTGGGTGG
>Ga0126381_100003650_pt1 | contig 16705 bp, 12 predicted proteins | sample PanSoiMetPlot_28_FD_96465 | JGI IMG/M metagenome (GOLD analysis project Ga0126381, IMG submission 96465) | Tropical forest soil microbial communities from Panama - MetaG Plot_28 | ecosystem: Environmental > Terrestrial > Soil > Tropical forest > Bulk soil | place: Panama | collected 2016-02-17 | reverse complement strand
TCACCTTCTGGGTCGATGAGGATGAGCGGGAGACTTTGACCTTCGGCGAGTTCCGCAAACGGGCTGCCGAGCAAGGCGGAATGCTTTGCCAGAGTGGTGTCGGCGCCGGGGATCGCGTCGTCATTCTCATGCCCCAGGGGACCGCGGCGATGGCAACGTTCGCCGGGGCGATGATGCTCGGGGCGGTGCCGGCCTTTCTGGCTTATCCGAACTTCAAGGTGGAAGCGGAGAAATATCGGTCGGGACTGGCGGGAGTAACCGCGAATCTTTCCGCCAAGGCCGTCGTAATCGATCAGGAATTTCCGGATGACATGCTTGGTCACATCGCTCTCGGCAGCGAGACGAACCTGCTGCGCGCTGCAACCGAAACTACTGCTCATGCTGTGAACGTACCCGTTCGGAACATCGCGCCGGACAGCCTGGCATTTATTCAGCATTCGGCGGGAACTACCGGGCTGCAGAAAGGGGTAGCGCTCACGCACGCGGCTGTCTTACGTCAACTTAGGCATTTGGGGGAAGCGCTTCGCATCGACCCCGCCTCGGACCGCATCTACAACTGGCTGCCGCTGTATCACGATATGGGGCTCATCGCGTGCTTCATCCTGCCGATGGTCATGCATATGCCGGTTGTGATGCAGTCGCCGCTCGATTGGGTGATGCATCCCGAGACGATGCTCGAAATCATTACCGAGCATCGGTGCACGCTGGCTTGGCTGCCGAATTTTGCGTTTCAGTTTGTGCCGAGGCGCTCGCCGGAGGATCGCCGGAAGCGCTACGATCTGTCGTCGGTGCGGGCATTGATCAATTGTTCCGAGCCGGTTCGTTCGGCGAGCATGACGGAGTTTCAGAGGGGCTTCGAACTGAAGAGTTCGGTTTTGCAATCTTCATACGCCATGGCCGAGAACGTATTTGCCGTGACGCAGTCGGCTCTTTGCCGGCCGCCGGCAACTGTTTGGGTCGATGGACAGGAATTTCGCGGCGCTCACCGCATCGTCCCGGTTGTGGAAGGAACTTCCGGAGCGATAGCGTTCACGTCTTCGGGGTGCGCGTTGCCGGGGCATGAGATTCGAATTGTGTCCGATCTGGGCGAGACGTTAGCGCAAGACCGTGTCGGCGAGATTCTGGTCAGGAGCGATTGCCTGTTTGATGGTTATTTCAATCGTCCGGATCTTACCGCGCAAACGATTGTGGATGGCTGGTATCGCACAGGGGATCTCGGGTTCATGCTCAACGGCGAGCTGTATGTTGTGGGCCGGAAAAAAGACCTGGTGATCGTTGGCGGCGAGAATATTTATCCGCAGGACATTGAGGAGCTCGCGGGCGGACACGACGCCGTGCACGACGGGCGCGTCATTGCGATCGGCGTGTACAGTGCGAATCTCGGGACGGAAGAGATTGTGGTCGTGGCGGAAGTGGAGCGGGATGAGCTTCTCGGCAATGCTCCGGCGATCGAGCAAGAGATTCGCAATCGGATCGCTGCGGGCATGGGGGTCGCCGTGCGGACCATCTTACTCAAGCCCCCAAAGTGGATCATAAAAAGCACCGCCGGGAAGCCCGCGCGTGCGGCAACGCGCGAGAAGTTGCTGAGGGAGCATCCGGAATTCGGTGTCGAAGTTTAGGAGGAAGAATTCGTCATGACGGCGGAAGCGCAGGAGATGATTGAACACGTCAAGCAGCTCATCCGGAAGCCGGCGATCACGATTGAAGAGAGCACTCCGCTGGTTTCGTCGGGGCTGATCGATTCGATGGCCCTGGTGGATTTGTTAATCAAGCTGGAAGACCTGACGCATATGCGCATTCCTGCGGGTAAGGTTCAGCCGAAGGACATGGATACCGTGGCGAAGATGTTTGCCACGGCACAGCGAGTGGGGAGGCCGCGCAAGTAGAGGCCTCCCGCATTGGTACTGGCGGCAGACAGCAGATTCCTGCGGTCTGGCTGCGCTCGCGTCGGAATGACAAACGGGTGTTTATGAGCAAATGACTTATTGTGCGGCTTTCGGTTGTTGGGCTTCTGCGATCAGTTTTTCGACGGCGTCTTTCTTTTCCTTCGGCAGCTTCGGGTTTAGTTTCAGCAGTTGCCGCCAACTGGTGATCGCGCCGGCGGAGTCGTTCTTGGCCTGCAGGCGGATCATCCCTAGATTAAAGAGAGCGTTCGCATCGTTTGGGTCGTAGGAGAGTGCCTGCTGCAGTTGGCTGATGGCGCCATCGGTGTCGCCTTGATAGAACATGCACGAAGCGAGGTCGGTGCGGGCGGGGACGTTTTTTGGATCGGCGTCGAGCGCCTTCTGGTAGTATCCGGCGGCTTCCTGGAATTGATGGGTGGCTTTGTAGAGCGTGCCGAGCCGGTTGAGCACTTCGGGATTCTTCGGATCGTTCTTGAGCTTTGCTAGAAGCGGCTCGGCCTTTTTGTCAGCCATGTGCTTCATCTCGTCGAGGGTCGGCATCTGCGGATGCGGCGCCTGGGTGGCGGTATCAGAGACAGGGTTTGGGGCGACGGCCGGCTGCGGTTGCCAGGGGCGCGACTCTGATCCGCGAAACAGGTAGCCTAAAGTCAGACCGATCAGCAGGCATACGACCGCCATCGCATAGACTTGGGTTGACTTCCAGTTTTGGGGCGTTGCGGCCTCCACTTTATCCATTGCTGTGCGTCACTTTCCGATCACCCGTCACTTGGGTTTGTATAGGACTTCTAGAATCTGTTGGGCACGCCAGATGCCACGGTGTTTCAATCTGCATTTCGGCGTGTTTTCAATTAGTTAGCCCGGCTGCGAGTTGCTGAGACAGGGAAAATGCTAGGCTTTGGGGCTTACTTCGCAACGGAGGTGCGCCTTTTGCCCCGGCATCGCAGGCGCTGCTTGGTGTTGAAATACAGGCTACCGCGAGCTGCGACGCGGCATTATACGTCTTGTATGTCGCGATTCTGGCATGGTGTTTGCGATTGTGCAGCGGCGAGGAATGAGAGAGTAACGAAGGCAACAACGATCGAGGTGCGCAGGTACCCTCCGCGTTCATGATACGACGGCGGTGTATGAGAATAAGCGACTACGTGATGCTGACTTCGGTGTAGGTGCCGTATACCTGGCGCAGGGCTTCGCAGATTTCGCCGACCGTCGCGTAAGCGCGGACGGCGTCAACGATATAAGGCATGGTGTTCGCCGCCGAGACGTTGCCGTTCGATCCGGCTCTCGGTTCTTGTGCCGCTGCCTTCTTCAGGGCATCGAGAGAGCGATGAACCGCTTCGTTGGAGCGGCGGGCGCGCAGGTGTTTCAGCTTCGCTGACTGCTGGCGGGCTACGGTCTCGTCGATGTAGAGAATCTGCGGGGGCTCTTCTTCGATGGCGAATTCGTTGACGCCGACGATGATCTTTTCTTTCGCTTCGACGGCGCGCTGGTACTGGTAGGCAGATTCGGCAATTTCTTTTTGCGGGTATCCGCGCTCGATGGCTTTGACCATGCCGCCCATCGCGTCCATCTTGGCGAAGTAGTCGAAGGCGCCGTTTTCCATTTGGAGAGTGAGGTTCTCCAGGAAAAACGACCCGCCTAACGGATCGACCGTGTGCGTGACTCCGGATTCGTAGGCGATGATCTGCTGCGTGCGCAGGGCGATGCGGGCAGCTTCTTCGGTGGGCAGGGCGAGCGCTTCGTCGTAGGAATCTGTGTGCAGCGACTGCGTGCCGCCGAGAACGGCCGCGAGCGCCTGCAACGCTACGCGAGCTATGTTGTTCATCGGTTGCTGCGCCGGGAGCGAGACTCCTGCGGTTTGGGTATGGAAGCGCATCAGCCAGGTGCGCTGGTTCTTCGCGCCGAACCGGTCTGTCATTACGCGATACCAGATCTTGCGCGCGGCGCGGTACTTGGCGATCTCTTCGAAGAAATCGTTGTGCGCGTTGAAGAAGAAGCTGAGGCGTGGGCCGAATTCGTCGACGTCGAGGCCGCGATGGCGTGCCCATTCGACGTATTCGACGCCGTCATAGAGCGTGGAGGCTAACTCCTGTAGCGCAGTCGATCCTGCTTCACGGATGTGATATCCGCTGATCGAGATCGTGTTGAAGCGCGGCGTGAACTTCGAGCCGAACTCGAACGTGTCGACGACCAGGCGCATCGACGGGGCCGGAGGATAGATGTATTCCTTCTGCGCGATGTATTCCTTGAGGATGTCGTTCTGGATGGTGCCGGAAATCTTGTTCCAGTCGGCGCCCTGCTTTTCCGCCACCACCAGATACATCGCCCACAGCACCGATGCTGGTGAATTGATGGTCATCGATACGGTGGTTTTTTCGAGATCGATGCCGTTGAAGAGGATCTCCATATCTTCGAGGGAATCGATGGCGACCCCGCACTTACCGACTTCGCCTTCGCTGGCGGCGTGGTCGGAGTCGTATCCCATGAGCGTGGGCAGATCGAAAGCGACGGAGAGTCCGCTGCCACCGTGCTCGAGCAGGTATTTGTAGCGCTGGTTAGTTTCCTCCGGCGAAGCGAAGCCGGAGAACTGGCGCATGGTGTAGAGCTTGCCGCGGTAGCCGGTGGCGTGAATGCCGCGCGTGTAGGGAGGCTGGCCGGGGTAGCCGAGGTAACTTCCTTCGCTCCAGTCGGCTGGGAGATCGGCTTGTGTATAGAGGCGGCGAATCGGGACGCCGGAGATGGTGGTGAAGCGCGCGTTGCCGTGCTCGTCGACGTTGACGCCGGTGGGCGAGCCGATGGCGCGTTCTGGAGCCTTGTCGATTGTCGACGCGAGAGTCTTCTCCGCCCAAGCCTTTTCGCCTTCCGACGGATGGCGGTTTTCAAAAACCTCGGTGATCGGGTTCTCGGCGACTTGCGGCGGATTGGACTTATAAGACTGCTTCTTTTCCATTTGAACCCCGGTGCTCTGGTTCGATGATAGGGAAGAGCACGCGGTTGGAGCAAGGTGACTGTCGACGACAAAAACGACCGGTCGGTTGGCGTAGCGGGATTATAGCTGCGCAAGGCGCGCGAGTTGGTGATCGCTCTCGGCGACCCCAGCTTCGACGTTGCACTGGGCATAAAGATCTCTGGCTTCACGCCAGAGTTGGAGCGCTTCCTGCTTCTTGTGGTCGGCTGTTTGCAGCAGGCCGTAGCCACGAAGAGTATTTGCCAGGTCGAGCGGTTGAGTCTTCTCGTGCCGCCGGTAAATCTGCAACGCTTCCGCGTAGCAGGATTCCGCAAGAGTGTATTCTCCCTGTCCTCGCAGAATGTCTGCCAGATGTCGTATGGTGTGCGCCAACGCCAAAGGATTGTCGAGCGTACGGTAGAGGGCAACGGATTCTTCATAATTTCTACGCGCGGCCGATTGATTGTGCAAGTCTCGCTCGATTTGCCCGAGGCCGGCTAACGCTCGAGCCAGTCCACTTCGATCGCTCGTGCTTTTACTTAATGCGATCGCTTCGCTGAAATGCTGCTTCGCATCTCCCGGGCGATATTCTTTTCGATCGGCATAGCCTTGGGCGATCAGTGCCTCGGTGTCCATGCGGATGATTGTCCCAGTGGCGGATGGTTTATGCAACGGTGGCTGCTATGCATGTTTTGCCGGGCCGCAGGCGAGGGCGGTAGAGTTCCTTCGACTAGGTTGCCGGTCGCTTCGCTCGCGTCAACTTCGCTCAGGATGACAATTTGTTTTTCTGGCGAGAGAGTTCCCACGCCTTCGCGTATTTCCACGAGACATAGACCGCGTGGTAGAGGTGCAGCAACAGGCCTTCGCGGCCATCGAGGAATCCGAGGCGGAGGAAAAAGTTGTAGAGGAAGGTGAGGAGGGGGCGCAGGACGATGTTTGTGAAGCTGAATCGGACTTTGCTTTTGGCTACGACCATCTCGGCGCCGAGCGAGGAGTAGCGGTTCATGTGTTCGATGTAGTCGGAGAGGGTGGGATAAGAGTGATGGATGAGAGCGCCTTTCAACAGTTTCGAGGAAACGGAGACGCCGCCGTGATTGTATTCCTGAACTTGAATTGTTTCATGGACTGTCGTCTCTTTGACGCGCCCTGTTCCCTGCCGAAACAGTCTTAGTTTGCAATCGGGCCAGAAGCCGCCGTGCTTGATCCATCTACCCAAAAAAAAGTTCTTCCGGGGAAGCCAGCAACCGTTCACATACTGTGGGTGCAGCGATCCGTCAGCGTTTTTGTGTGCAAACTTATGGATTGCTGGCGAGTATTTCAATGTTTTGTCGATTTCCGTAGCAAGCTCGGAACTCACCTCTTCATCCGCATCCAAACTTAGAATCCATTCGCCACTTGCTTTTTCGATCGCCGAGTTCTTTTGGGCGGCATACCCTTTCCATTCTTCGACGTAGATTCTTGCGCCGTAGGATTTTGCGATCTGTACTGTGCGGTCAGTTGAGCCGGAGTCGACGACGATGATCTCTCCTTTGCCGTCGCAGAGCAGCGCTTGCACACTTTCGAGCGTGCGGCCGATGTTGGCTTCTTCGTTGTGCGTGATGATGACGACCGAGAGTTGCATTGTGTTGGCGACTGGCTCAGCGTTCTCCGCGAAGGTAGTAGCGATCTCGACCCTTAGATGCCGGGTGTAGGCCGAGAAAAAGCCGCGGAGAACGCTGAGAAATCGGAATTGTCTCACAGGCGCGGAATCCGCTCGAGTATCGGTGTTAATGCGGGCGGCGCGGCGATTGCGTGTGGCGTTTCTTACGCCCTCCCGGGCTTGGTCTCCTTTGCAGCTTACCCACCGCTTGCGCTGCTCCTCGAGATTTCCTACACACACCTTTATCGCGGCGGAAGCTGTGATGCCGTTTCCGCGGTGCTTTTTTGCGGCGACTTACGCCGTTCGATTTCTGTCAGCAGGAACACGATCAGGATCGTCAGCGCCGGCTCGATGGGATGGCGGTAACGGGCGTGCGGATATATGAAGTAATAGGTCGAGGGATAGAGCAGTATCAATCCGGCGAAGAGCCAGGCTGCGGGTCGCTTTTGGCGCAGGGCGCGGATTAATCCCCAGATGGCCAGGACCGACGTGGCTAAGAACGCTGACGTGCGGAAGTCGACTGGGGCAGTGCTGCTGGTCGGGCGGGGGATGCCGTTCCAATAGTAGAAGAAGCGCTTCAAGCTGATGGTGGCGAAGCGGCCGGGGTGGGCGCGGATCCAGTCGAAGGCTTGCTGCTTGCAGGATGCGGCGTAGGCGAGTTCTCCCCTGTGCTGGAATTTCTCGAGTTCCAGCTTGTTGAGGTTGGGCTGAAGATATGCCATCAGCATGCCGTCGGCGTAGGGTCCATTGCCGAGGCGGACTTGGAGGCCGAAATCGTCGCGCAGGAAGACGAAGCGTCCGAAGGCGATGTAGTTGCGGATCATCCAGGGAGAGAGGACCGCGAAGAAGACGACCGACGAAAGAACAACCCCCGCGAGCGATGGCAGGCCGCGGCGGTTGCGCTGGTGCCAAATCCAGAGGCCGCAGAAGGGAAGGAACGTCAGCATCGTGGGATTCGCCAGTGCGCCGATGCCGAAGAGCGCGCCGAACACGGCCCAGTGTTGCATGTTCGATTCATGCGGCATTGATGCCACCTCTTGCAACTGCGGCCAGCCCCTTCCACTTTGCTCAGGGCAAGGGTGGGATACACCTATTCTTGCCAGTTCGAGCGCGACAAGGAAAATGCAGCTGAGGACCAGCGGAGTGAGGGTTGTGTCCCAGAGCCAGTGGATGGACCAGTACCAGACGTACGGATTCAATGCCCACGCATATGCCGACCAGGTTGCCACACGCTCGCCAAACGATTTCTGCGCGATGAAGAAAATTGGGATTGTCGTTAGCGTCGCCAGCAGGCTGTTGCTCGCCAGGAGCACCCACGCCGAAGCATGAGTGTAGATGCCGAAAATCTTGAATACTCCTGCCATCAAGTACGGATAGAGAGGAGGTTCCCATGCGCTGGGGCCAGTCTGGCCTTCGTAGGGGCTGCTGAAGCCGTGGCCTTGCGCGATGGAGCGGGCGATGCGCCCCATTTCCCACCCGAACTCGAAGTTATCGTTGCCAGGGCGGACGCGGTATTGCTGCAGGGCGCCGATGGCCGCGACCTGCAGTGCAAACGAAAGAGGCAAGAGCCAGAGGAAGAACTTGGGAAGTGCTGAACTGGAAATGGGACCACGGATTGCTTGATCCACATTTGGCTCTGAGGTTCCGCTGCCCGACCCGGGAGATGTCGCCATCGGGCGTAGTGTAACAGGCGATCTTGGGACGGAGTCGCCTGCGCGCTTTCGTCGTTCCTCCGGTTTTCTGCGGCAAAAGCTTGAAACGCGGAGTTCGCCGAGAAACTCCGCGGAGTACGCAGAGAAAACCGTTCTATTGTCCTCCCGCTTGCGGCGAGGCCGGCGCTGGCGGCTGGCCGGGTTGGACGTCCTGACGTGGGACGACGTAGGGCACACTTGGGAGGTGGGTGACCTGGCCACGGGTCGCGTCGGCGACGTTGATACCAGCATGATCCAGTAACAGGCCCGTCGCACGGTCAAGTTCGATACGCGACTTCTCGTAGGCAGCCTTGGCTGAAACGAGGTTCGACTCGCCCGTGGTGAGTGTGGCCGCGTCCTGAAGGATGGCCGTCTGTGTGGTGAGCCCGACTTTCAGTTTCTGCTGATCGGCGTCGAGTGTTTGCCGCGCCAGGTCAACTGCTGATTGCGCAGCTTGCACGGCGGCGCGGTTCTGCTTCACATCAAACTGGGCATTACGGACTTCGATGCGGACCTGGTTCTCGAGTTGTTTCTCGCGCACTTCCGCCTGCCGGTATTCCAGTTCGGCGCGCACCTGGTTCGACTGCGCAAGGCGATTGCGGATGGGAATGGTTAAAGTGAGGCCTATGCCTTTGTCGGGTGCGGTCCCGTTCACAAGTTGATTGAGCGTTCCTCCGTAACCCACGGAATTTGCACCATTAAAGACGGGCGGCGGCGAGCACGCGACCCCCTGGAACGTACACAGGGAATTCAGGTCCCCACCGATGCCCGACCCGCCGTAGTAGGCATACGCATCCAGAGTAGGAAGCAGCGTGTTGCGCACCGCTTTGTTGTTGATGTCGCGCGAGTTGAGATCGATGCGCGATTGCACCAGTTCCGCGCGATGCTGTAGGGCCTGATTGATCATGTCTTGAATCGGAGTGACGGGCTCTTGCTCCGGAATCTGCATCACCGACGTAGGAATTACATCAGCCTCCGCGAGCACGGGATCTTCGATGCTGCGGCTGAGCGCATTCTTCATCAACAGTTCCTGAAGTTGAAGGTTGTTCTGGGCGACGATCAGATTCTGCTGGCCGGTGGACAAAGTGCTCTGTGCGCTGACGACCTGGATGGGAGGCACGGTGCCGACCTGCGCTTGCTTCTTGGCATCGTCGAGCGCCTTTTGCGCGTAGGTCAGGCTTTCCTGCTGCACGCGGACATTTTCAAACGCGTAGACGAGATCCCAATACATGTTTTCGATCTGGTCGACCGTGGTGATGACCTGAAGGCGGAAAGCGACATCGGAAATCTCGCGGTTATTCTTTGCGATGCGGATGAATCGCGTATTGGGAAGTGAGCCGAAACCTTGTAAAAGATTTTGAGTGACCCTGAACTGAAAGTTTGAGCCCAACTGGGGAGTCAGAAGACTGACCGTGCTGTTGGTGGTGAGGTGGGAATTGTTGAAGCCGGCGGTGAGGGTTGTTCCCCAGTGAAATCCCTGTGTGTAGGCGAAGTCCGCGGTGTAGGTGTTTTGCGCAACAATGCCACCGGGAGCGGGGCTGAAGACATTGGTCGACGCAGTTTCATTCTTGTCGAGTTGAAGGGTGCCGGCGAACAGAGGATCGAAGCTGGTGATCGGCGATCCGATGCCGAGCGTCGAACTGACGAGGCCGTTGGTACCGGTACCTGCGCCGCCCGGTGCGACGGTGGTGCCGCCTGTGCCGGAACCGACCGTGCCGCCGAGTCCACCGACTCCACCTCCGGGAGTGTTTTGCACGACCCCGGTGTTGACGCCGAGAATATTGGCGCCCGATTTGGCGCGGAGCAGGTCCGCTTGGGCGATGTTGAGATTAAAGCGCGCAATTTCGAGGTCCAGGTTATTTTCGAGCGTGAGCGCCACGGCATCGTCGATCGAGAGATAAATCTTGCCATCACGCATGAGCGAATCGATGCGCGGCGAGTTTCCGAAGTTCGGCTGCGGCACCTCCCGCGATTTGTATGGCCTCAACAAATTGGGAAATGCCCTGGACGGAATGGAATAATCCTTGAGGTGGACGACCTCAGGCTGCGCCGGTTGCGGCGCCGGAGGAGGCGCCGATTGGGAAGGTGCGGCGGGCGTGGCCTGCTGCGCAGAGAGCGCCAAGGGAAGCCCTCCGACGATCGCGATGCAGGTCAAACCTTCCAGCAACAACCGGACGACAGCTTTGAGACGCTGTACAAGCATGAGTTTCTCCTCGAAAAACGGGTACTGAACTCTGGATGACTTAGAAATCAGAATGCAAAGGTTCGATGCATGGCGCCAAGAAACGTCACTTTCATCTTAGCGGGAGAAGTTTCGCGGAAAGGGACCGGGATTGTAAAGAATTGTGAGGACAAGAAAAACGCCGCGGCTCGAGAACCGCGGCGCTGATAGATCTCACCACCTCTACTGCTGTGGTTGGGTGGGGGGCGTAATGGGCTGCAGGTCTTTGCGCGGAGCCACGTTCGGAGCGTTGGGCATGTGTGTGACTTGGCCTCGAGCGGCGTCATCGATACTGACGCCGGTGCGGTCGAGCAGAGTGCCAACGGCGCGCTCGAGCTCGACGCGGGATTTTTCGTAAGCCGCGTTGGCCGACAGTAGTGTGGATTCGGCCGCGGCGAGGGCGCTCCGGTTCTGCAGAACCGCCGTCGTCGTCGAAGTCCCGAACTGATATTTCTTCTGCTCGGCATCGAGGGATTGGCGCGCAAAGTCGACGGCGGCTTGCGCGGAGGCCACGCTGGCCTGGTTCTGTTCGACGGCAAACTGTGCCTGGCGAACTTCGATGCTGACACGGTTTTCCGCTTGCTGCAGCTGCATCTGCGCCTGACGATATTCGATCTCGCCGCGGATTTGGACAGCCTGCGCGGCACGATTGCGCAATGGGATGTTGAGTTGCAAACCCACTCCCTTGTCAGGAGCTGTGGAGTTGACGAGTTGGTTTAAGGTCGCGCCATAGCCAACGCTGGGAGCCAGAGGAAACTGGCTAAGGTTCGGATTTGGGTTGGTCGTCGCGCAGAACTGTTGGGCAGCCGGGTCCACGCAAATGCTCGCCGGATTCTGCGACCCGCCGAGTCCCGCGCCGCCGTAGTAGGCAAACGCATCCAAGGTGGGCAACAAACCACTGCGCAACGCCTTGTTGCTCTGTTCCTGACTGTTCAACTGGATGCGCGATTCGATCAGTTCAGCTCGATGACGAATCGCATCATTGACGAGATCCTCGATGGGCTGGACTTGTTCATTTGCTGGAACGGCCGTGGTGGAGGTCGGAACTACTTCCGCATTGGCTAAGACCGGATCGTGCAGGGTCCGGCTCAACGCGTTTTTCACCAGCAACTGCTGCAGCTGCAGATTGGTCTTGGCAACGGTCAAGGCCTGTTGGTCTTTGGCCACCTGGCTTTGCGCGCGGACGGCTTCAATGGGAGCGAGGCTGCCAATTTCGACCTGCTTCTTGGTATCGGAAAGAGTCTTCTCCGAGAAGCTGAGCGACTCCTCCATCACACGGAGGTTCTCGTAGGCGTACACGAGATCCCAGTACATGTTCTGGATTTGATCCACCGTCGTCGTGACCTGCAGGCGAAATGCGACGTCAGAGAGTTCGCGGTTGTTCTTGGCAATACGGATGAACCGAGTGTTGGCGGGAAAGCCGAAACCCTGTAGGAGATGTTGCGTGAGCCGGAAGTTAAAGCTGGAGTTCAGTGCCGGACTTACGGACTGAAAAGCGCTGTTGGTCGTGATACGGCTGTTGTTGAACCCGACCGAAATATTTGTGCCCCACTGGAATCCTTGAATGTACTGGAAGTTTGCGGTCGTGGTTCCCTGATAGCTTCCCTGGAAGGGGCTGGTAGGAATGAAGCCTGCGTGATCGTTCTGGACCGTACCGCTGACAATGGGATCGAAGCTGGTGATGAGCGGGCCAAACAAACCACCGGCGGTAGAACCGACGATGCCGCCCACGCCCACGCCCACACCGCCGGCACCGAGAGTCGTGCCCCCGGTACCCGACCCCACTTGGGTGCCGAATCCGCCCACGCCGCCGCCGGGAGTATTCTGCACCACGCCGAGCGGAACGCCAAGAATCTGAGCGCCCGCCTTGGCCCGGAGGACGTCCGTGTCCGCGATGTTCAGGTTATAGCGGGCAATGGCGATGTCGAGATTATTCTCGAGAGCGAGCGCGATCGCGTCATTGAGAGAAATGTAGAGCTTCCCATCATGCAGCAGCTGGTCAATGCGGGGGGTGTTCGCAAGATTCGGGGGAGCTACCTGCCGCGGTATGTAAGGACCAACGGGATTGGGAAAATGCGATACGGGCCTCGTGTAATCCAGAACCGGCACAGACCGGGTTTCCGGACTAATTTGCGGCGTGGGGGCAGAGGGCGGCTCTTGGGCCAGGCACGCGAGGGACAGCGTTGCACAAAGAATCGCAGAAGCAGCAAGCCGGTTAGTTGAAGTTACACGTGCGAATGGCATCTACTCATCTCCGATCGTCAAAACCATATGGATTAAGGCTTGCAACGAAAAAAACGACTGGGTTTCGCGTGATGCACCCGTCCGAAATACAACGATCCTCAGGCATTAGTACGCAAACGAGCGGCGGAAGGTTCCTGAAAGAATGCGCCTAAATGGCCATCCCGCTCGCACGCTTGCGTTTCCATGTTGCGGACGGTGGTGTTCCCGAGCGAGGCTCCGGCAGAAACCTTGACGGTCGAGGCCAGAATTCCGCGGAAACCATCTAGTATATCTGACGGAAATACACTATGACGGCTGCGATGTGGCTTACGAGCACACCCGACTCCACGCACAGTCTGCATTACCTTAAATGCCTTCGATGACTCGAAGGCTGTGCAGGACTCGAAAGATCGCATGCGGAATCTCAAACTGATCCTCGCCTATGACGGGGCGGAATTCTCCGGATGGCAGGTGCAGCCCGACGCTGTGACGGTGCAGGGCACTCTGGCCTCTGCGATTGGACGAATTACCGGGGAAAAGGTATTGCCGCAGGGGTCAGGGCGGACCGACGCCGGAGTACATGCGCTGGCCCAGGTTGTGACATTTGTCACAGAGTCATCGGTCCCTACGGAAAATTTTGTGAAAGCGCTGAACGACGTCTTGCCGACGTCGGTGCGCGTGCTGGAAGTGAAGGAAGCGCCGCCGGAGTTTCATGCCCGGCATTCGGCGCGGGGAAAGACGTACCGGTATCGGATTTTCCGAGGCGCGATCTGCCCGCCATTTCTGGCGCGGTATGTGTGGCACTATCCCTATCCGCTGGATGACGGAACGATGATGCGGGCGGCAGGGCTGGTGGCAGGAGAGAAGGACTTCACGTCGTTTGCGGCCGTGGATCCGGAGCGGGGCAAGGACGAGGGTCCGGTGTCGAACGTGCGGACAATATTTTCATCGGCGTGGGAACACTCGGGAGATGAGTTGATCTATACCGCGCGGGGATCGGGCTTTCTTCACCACATGGTGCGCAATCTGGTGGGGACGTTCATTCTGGTCGGAAAGGGAACGTTGCGGGTGGAAGATGTGACGCACATTCTGGAGGCGCGGAACCGATCGGCAGCGGGAGCGACCGCTCCGGCGAGCGGGTTGTATTTGGTGAATGTCGAGTACTAACTTGCTTGAATTCGGTGAGTAAGTCTGTATGTAGCAACCTGATTTACAAGAGACTACGATCAAGCCATGGCCACTCATCTACAAATCTCGAGCAAAGTCGTGTCGGTGAATCCGGCAACTGGAGAGATTCTTCGCGAATTCGAATGCGCGGGCGAGGATGAAGTTTTGGCTGCGGTCGCGCGCGCCCGCGCCGCACAGTCGGCATGGGCCGAGGCGGGCTTGCGGCGCCGTGTTGGAGTCTTGCGCGAGTTTCAGGCGGGGCTCTACGCAAAGAAATCGGAAATTGCAGCTGCGATTACCCGCGAAGTCGGCAAACCTGTGGCGGAGGCTTTGGTCACGGAAGTTCTCGTCGTGCTGGATGCGGCGCGGTTTCTCGTCGACAACGCATGGAAATTGCTGCGCGATGAGCCTGTGCCGCACCGCAATCTGGCGACCAAGCTGAAGAGTGGATGGCTGGTGCGGGAGCCGCATGGCGTGATTGGAATCATTTCGCCCTGGAATTATCCATTTTCGATTCCGGCAACAGAGACGCTGGCAGCGCTGGTTTCGGGAAATGCAGTGGTGCTGAAGCCATCGGAACTGACTCCGCAGGTGGCGCTCGAACTGGTATCACTGCTGCATGCGGCGGGTGTGCCGCAGGATGTGCTTCAAGTAGTCGTGGGAGAAGGTCCTGCCGGAGCGGCGCTGTCGGGCTCGCCGATCGACAAGCTGGTTTTCACTGGAAGCGTTACGACCGGGAAGCGGATCGCGACAGCGGTTGCGGATCGATTGCTACCGGTAGTCCTGGAGTTGGGTGGAAAGGATCCGATGCTGGTGCTCGATGATGCTGACGTTGACGTGGCTTCGAGCGCAGCCGTGTGGGGCGCATTTGTCAATGCGGGGCAGGCGTGCTTGTCGGTGGAGCGCTGCTATGTGCATCGCAGTTTGTACGAGCCGTTCGCGAGTGCTTGCGTGGAGAAGACGAAAAAGCTGCGCATTGGGAATGGAATGGATCCGCTCACGGATGTGGGGCCGATGATTCGCGAGCGGCAGGTGAGGATTGTGGAATCACACGTCGAAGACGCGAAGGCTCGTGGAGCGCGCGTTTTGACGGGTGGCATGAGGCTGCCGGATCTGGGGGAGAATTTCTACGCTCCGACGGTCTTGGCAGGCGTGACGCACGACATGCGCATCATGCGCGAGGAAACGTTCGGGCCGGTGCTGCCGGTGATGGCGTGCAACGATGACGATGACGCTGTGCGGCTGGCAAATTATTCCGAGTATGGATTGGCGGCGAGTATCTGGACGCGCGATCCGAAGCGCGGAGAGCGGCTGGCGCGGCGCATTCATGCCGGCACCGTCATGGTCAACGATGTGATCTCGTGCTTCGGCATCAGCGAGGCTCCGCATGGCGGAGTGAAAGCTAGCGGCGTGGGACGCACACACGGGCGGTTTGGGCTAGAGGAGATGGTCCGGGTGAAGTATCTGGATATTGATCGGATGCCGGGGATGAAGAAAGTTTGGTGGCATGGGTATGGAGAGGAATTCCGCCGGCAGATGGAGGGCTTTCTGGATATGCAGTTTGCGCGGTCGGTCAGCAAGCGGTTGCGCGGGGCGATGACGGCTGCGGGGATGGTGCGGCGGAAGCAGTTGTAAGGGGGACCTGAACAGCAAGAGCATTAAAGGACACGAAGTCGCACGAAGGAACTCTCAATACTCTGTGATTTTCCTTCGTGAAGCTCCGTGTCCTTTGTGGTTGAAGCCTTTCAGTCGTTGTGCCGGTCGCCATGGCTGGGCGGATGGGAAACGACCAGAAGGCGCACGGGACTCGATGACGGGTTCCGAATCTGGTGGTGCTCGCCGGGGAGGACTCGGATGCCACTCCCGGCGCGAACCAGCGTGGTGTGCCCTTCGATTTCCATGAATACTTCGCCGCTGAGAATGAAGAAGAATTGCTGGGCGCTTTTATGGTGGTGCCGGATTTCGGCAGCGCCGGGCGGCATGACTTCTTCGATGACGTGCAGCTGCGGATCTTTGACCAGATACCAGGCGTCGCAGTCATCGCCCCAGCGGTAGTGCTCGGCGTTCGCTCGGCTGACGGCGTCGCGCGCGAGTTTTTCAGAATTGCTTCCGGCCGAGGTCGGTCGGGCCTTTCTTGCCATTCTGTTCGTCTCCTCGGGATCAGTGTATGGTGCCCCGAAAATGGTGCCGAGGCAAGCCGGGACTGCAATCCGTCAACTTCGATTGCGGTAGAGCGATCCATCGATCTGTCGCGTCATCGCTTCAACGTTCAGCGGGATCTCCAGAAACTCCGCGATTCTCTGGCTGATTTCTTTGGGCTGGCTCAGGACATCGTGATACGGCAGCCGCATCGCCTTGACGTAGGGCCGGGCATCGATCCATGCGTAGACTTCGCGGAGATGCTTTTCGAAGGCTGCGGTGATCACGGTCAGATTCGCGCCTTCCTTGTATGTTCCGCGGCGGCGCAGCATCTGGTCCTGCGATGCCAGCACTTCCGTCAGCGGACGCTGCATGAAGAGGAGGCGGGATTCGTGACCTACGGGAAGCGAGAGCAGGAGCTTCGAGATCACCTTGACGACTTTGCCTTCTGCCTCCGCAATGCAAGCGGGATCGTTGGGCAGAGTTTTGATGCGCTCCCATTCGAGGTAGCCGCGAGGGTTGTCGGTATCGGCTTGGCGCTCGCCGTCGGAGAGCGCCGTCATGCCACCGGCGACCAGCATTTGCATCATCAAGGAAGTGCCGGAGCGGGGAAGACCGGAGATGATCGTGATCATGGAGTGTCAGACTAGCAGATCGAAGCGGGGACCGCGAAAGGACGGCAAGAATATTGGGCACCCGACGGATCCTAATCGCCGTGACCTGACTCGCGAGCGGTGGCCGATTACGGGACTGCGTGGTTTGGAGTAGGCGCGATCC
>Ga0126381_100003649_pt1 | contig 16706 bp, 16 predicted proteins | sample PanSoiMetPlot_28_FD_96465 | JGI IMG/M metagenome (GOLD analysis project Ga0126381, IMG submission 96465) | Tropical forest soil microbial communities from Panama - MetaG Plot_28 | ecosystem: Environmental > Terrestrial > Soil > Tropical forest > Bulk soil | place: Panama | collected 2016-02-17 | reverse complement strand
TTCTCGTCCTTCCAGAGCTCGACCACCTCGAAGTGATTGTTGCGGGCGGTCTGCTGCAGCGCGCCCCAGCCGAGATTGCCGGCTTCCTTGCGGCCCGCCTCCGCGGCGGCCTTGAGGAAGCCCAGTCCCTTCTCGCGCTGCGGCGGCGCATAATCCACGTGGGTGATCACGTAGCGCGCCTGCCCGGAGGCCGGCATGAAGGAGGCGGGGTCGGCCGCGATGCAGGGACGATCGTCGATCGGAGCGAGGAGGGAGGCCGAGACGGCATCCGCGAAGCTCTTGTTGGCGCCCGCCATGTGGGCGTCCTGCGCGTCCTTGTCCTTCCAGATCTCGAACGTGGCGAACTGATTGGCCGGCGAAACGCGCTGCAGGATCTCGAAGCGCTGGTTGCCGGCTTCCTTGCGGCTGGCCTGGGCGAGCTGCTTGAGCAGGCCCTCGGTCTTGCCTTCCGCGCCAGGCGCGACCTCGATGTAGCGCACCACGTAGATGGTGCCTTCCTGCGCGCGGGCGGGCACGGCCGCGATCAGGCAGAGCGGGACCAAGGCAAGCATGAAACGAAGTGTCGGGCGCATGTTCCTCCCCTTCGGGTTTTGTGCACGTTTTCGTACCGACCAATCGTAGCGCCCCGCGATCCATGCCGTCAAAGGCCTATTGGCGGCGCCGATTCAGGGCGCCGGGGTCGACAGCAACGTGGTGAATGACCGGCCGCGGATGTCGTAGACACGGGCATAGACCACGCCTTCGCGGACGACCTCGGTCACGAGCGGGGCATCGAAGGTCAGGCAGTAAAACTCGCCCAGCATCATGGCAAAGTCGGCGCCTTGCGGATCCCAGGTGGTCTCGAAATCGGGACCAAGCTCGACCTGGGGCGAGCGGTGCGGGCCGCAGACCGCAAGCTTCCAGCGCCGGTCTTGCGGCTTGCGTTCGTGCCGCTCGGAAAGGAACGCGGCAAGTCCCTGGGATGCCTGCTTGAAAGAGAGCGCCCAGTAATCGAGCATGTAGCGCGAGCGCGCGCCGGCAACCCCGCCCGCCAGTGTGTTGTAATACGTGTATTCGTAGGGATGCAGCCGTGCCATCGCAATGACCGGCAGTGCCGTCGCGGCGATGAGCGTCAGTCCGGCGACGCTCGCCGCTGAATGAGACTTCTCCCACAGCCACTCAAGCAGCCGGGCACCCGCGAGCCCCCCCAGCACCGCGATCGGCGGCAGCACGAAGACGAAATGGCGGATGCCGTTGTACATGGCGGGCCGCGCTGCCACCGCGGCGGCGATCGGGGCAATAGCCGCGATGAGAATGACGAGCAGCACCACGCGGCGGCTTGCTGCGAGCTCGCGCCGGCACACTGCGATCGCGGCGCCCGCGGCTCCAGCCAGAGCGAGACCGAGCAGGATTTCGGGCAGCTGCAGGGCCAGCAGCGTGGGCACATAGCTGCGCGGCATCTGCGTCACCAGGGTGAGCTCGCCACCGAAGAGCTCGTGCCACGGCTTCTCGAAAAAGCTCGAGAAGTAGACGACGGCGCGCAGCGGATTGAGGAGCGAAGTCACCGACCAGGGCCACACCAGCGCCATGACGGCATAGGCCAGCAGGGCGACCGGAATGAGCCAGGCAAGATAGCGCCCAAGCCTTTTCGCGGCGGGACGCACCCCCTGCTTGATGGCGTCGAGGCTCCCCGCGAATGCAAGACCCGCGGCAAGCTCGATGACGCCGAACCCGCCCATGATCCGCGACCCGATCGAGAGACCGAAGCCCGCCGCGGCGAGCGAGCCGTTCGCCGGCGTCAGCGCCGGATAGGTCTCGAACATCCGCACCAGGGCATAGAGCAGGAGCGCCATCGCGGCCGCAAACGGCGCGTCCTTGGCGTTCATGAACATGTGGCCGATATAGAGCGGGCAGGTGGCGAGGAGCACGAGGGCCAGGAAGCCGGCCAGCGGCCCGCCCACGCGGCGTCCGGTCCGCCATGTCGCGACGAGCCCGAGTAGCCCGATCAAGCCGCCGACGAGGCGCCGCGTCTCGAACAGCGTGAAGGGCAGCGCCTTGGCGGTTAGCGCCGCCAGCATGTCGAAGCCGCCGCCGTACATGTAGAGATTGACGAAGGAGAGCGCGCGGCGGTCGGAGAAACCGGAGGCGTACAGCTTCACCAGGAGGTCGCCATACTCCGAATGGGTGTAGTCGTCCCAGCCGAGCCCGTAATCGCGGAACGTCGCCAGCACCACGCCCGCGACCGCGAGGAGCACCGCGATCGAGAGCCGGTCGAACAGCGCGCGTGCTTTCGGCTCGTTTTTGACGAGCGCGGAGAGGGAGATGGTTGCCACGGCGCTCTGATTAATGCCGTGCCAGAGTAGGGTGGGCAAGGCGGGCAGAGCATTCGTTGCCGGGCGAGGTCATCGTTCCGCCTTGCCGGCGCGCGGAGGGGGCCGCGTGGGCAAAGCGTCGCACGCGCCATGGATACATCGAAGTGCTCGCGCCGCTTTGCCCATCCTACGCGCCCTGCGCGTCAGGCAGGTTAGAGGTCACGCCGCGTGCGACACCTTGCTCATCGCGGCATCGAACATCTCGGCGACGTGCTCCCAGTTGATCAGGTGGTCCACGAACGCCTTGAGATAGTCCGCGCGCCGGTTGCGGTAGTCGATGTAATAGGAATGCTCCCAGACGTCGCAGCCCAGGATCGGTGCGGCGCCATGCACCAGCGGGTTCTCGCCGTTTGGGGTCTTCATCACCACGATCTTGCCGCCCTTGACCGCGAGCCAGCACCAGCCGGAGCCGAACTGGCCGACGCCCGCGTCGATGAAATCCTTCTTCATCTTTTCGACCGATTCAAGGTCGGTCTTGATCTTCTTTTCCAGATTGCCCGGCAGCTTGTCGCCGCCGCCCTTGGGCTTCATCCAGAGCCAGAAGTGAGTGTGGTTGTAATGCTGCGCGGCATTGTTGAAGAGAGGCGCATTCTTGCCGAATGAGCCGGTCACCACCTGCTCGAGCGACTTGCCTTCCCATTCGCTGCCTTTGATGAGCTTGTTGGCGGTATCGACATAGGCTTGGTGGTGCTTGTCGTGATGGTATTCGAGGGTCTCGCGCGACATGTAAGGGGCGAGCGCGTCATAGGCATAAGGAAGCTCGGGCAGCGTGAATGACATGGCAACCTCCGTTCATGGCCCAGCCTGACCGTCTAACTTCGGCCGCCATGAGGGGTTCCCCGGGCGGGAGCCGGCAAGGTCCCGAAGGCGTGTGAGGGGCGCGAATCATGTGCTATCGTGCGGCCTTCCAAACTGTCGGGGGGTTCGGACATGGCAGCCTTTTTCCAGTCGCTCCAGAAGACGCTCGCGGCGGGCGTCGGCGTGCTGATCGTGATCCTGGCCGCGGCCGGCTTGATCACCGGGAAGTTCGTCAGTCTTGATAACCAGTGGTGGATCTTCTTCATGCTGTGGCTGCACGTGCTCAGCGGCGTGATGTGGATCGGCATCCTCTGGTATTTCAACTTTGTGCAGACTCCGACCATGCCCAAGATCGATCCGGCGGAGCATCGCGCGGCGATCACCAAGTTCATCGCCCCGGAGGCGCTGTTCTGGTTCCGCTACGGGGCGCTGTCGACGGTCGTGACCGGTCTCCTGGTGGCCTGGATGTTCGGCTACCTGGTCGACGCATTGCTGTTCCGGTCGGGAGTCTATGGCATCGGCGTCGGCATGTGGCTGGCGCTCATCATGGCTTTCAACGTCTGGTTCATCATCTGGCCGAACCAGAAGAAGGCGCTCGGCATCGTGCCGTGCTCGCCCGAGGAGAAGGCGGCGGCGGCGAAGCTTGCCGGCATGACCTCGCGCATCAACACGATGCTGTCGATCCCGATGCTGTTCTGCATGGTGGGGCAGCGCTTCACCGCCTTTTGATCCGCGGACCGCTTCCGCGAACGGGGGCGGCAGCGCAAGCGCCCCCCTCCTGCAACCGAGCTGACGGTCTGTTGCCCGTCTGGGCCGGGGCTTGCGGCGTCTGTCCGCAAGCCGACACAACCCTTTGCCGATGTTAATCAAAACCGGATTCGGGCCTCGGGTGCTGCGATTAGTTATTGCGATTATGACGGAAGGGGCGCAAAATTCTTGGGTAACTAAAGGTTAACGGACCCGGGCGGGACCGGGGCGAGCTGTAATGTCTGTTATCTTGCTGGTGGTAGGTATCCTGATCACCGGGGTGGGCGTCGTTACGATCGGATACGGCATTTCGATCTACGAACCGAGCCTCGGAAATGCCCTGATTATCGCTGGAACCACGACGTTCAGCGCCGGCCTGATTTTGATCGGGCTTGCGGCGGCAGTCGGGCAGCTGAGCGAGATCTCGCGCGCCCTGCGGGCACCGCGCCCGGCGCCCCGGCCGGGTCGCCCGGCGGAGTTGACCGAGCCCGGTGCGCTTCCCGCCACGGTGCGTGTGGCGCCGCCCGCACCTGCCCGCGTCCCACAGCCGCCCAAGCCCAAGATCGAGGAGCGTGTCGGAGAGCCGGCCGGTGCCGAGGGGGGAGCGCAGGTTTCCGCGTCGGCGATCGAGCGTCTGCGCTCGAGCCTGGGGCGGGCCGATCGAAAGCCCGCCAATCCGGCGGAGACCGACACGGCCCCGCTGGCGCCTCAGCCGCCCGAGCCGGCCGTTCCGCCGGCCCCGGTCGTTGCCGCCAGAGCCACCAATGGCGCAACCCCGCCCCCGGGCGCGGAGGCCGGCGAGGAGCCCAAGAAAGCGCCGCTCGATTTCCTGTTCCGCGGCAAGCCGCGCGAGGCGGCCTCGGAATCCTTCGAGTCCGTGTGGCCCAAGCGTTCGCAGCGCAAGGACGACCAGGCCCCCGCCAGGGAGCTCCCGAAGCGGCCTTGGCCCGCTGAGGCGGCCGCGGCCGAGGAGGAGGAGCCGCGCCAACCCGCCATCCTCAAATCCGGCGTGGTCGACGGCATGGCCTATACGCTCTACGCCGACGGATCGATCGAGGCGCAGCTGCCGCAGGGGACGGTGCGCTTCGGCTCGATCGCCGAGCTGCGGGCGCATATCGAGAACAATTCCTGATCTCCTCGGTTGCGTTGCAAGTAACCGGGGCCGTAATACCCTATAGGGCAAATATTTCTTGCCTCCGGGGAAGAAAAAGAATAGCAACCCGCAAACGACAATTCCTTCGATTCTGCTTGGCATGCGCGACAAACGGGGCCGGCATCGCATGGCTGACAATGCATCCGCGGGGACGTTCATCGAACTGACGGCGGAGATCGTGTCCGCCTATGTCAGCAACAATTCGGTGCCGGCCAGCGACCTGTCGGCCCTGATCAACCAGGTGCACTCGGCCCTCACCCGGGTGTCGAGCGGCCAGCACGAGCTTGCCTCCGAGCCGCTCAAGCCCGCGATTGCGGTCAAGAAATCGATCGCGCCCGACTACATCGTCTGCCTGGAGGACGGCAAGAAGTTCAAGTCGCTCAAGCGCCATCTGCGCACGCAGTACAAGATGACGCCCGAGCAATATCGCGAGAAGTGGGGGCTCGCCCCCGATTACCCGATGGTGGCGCCCAACTACGCCGCCGCCCGCTCCCAGCTCGCCAAGCAGATGGGTCTTGGCCAGCAGCGCAAACGGCGCAAGTAAGTTTCTCTTAACCTCCCCCTTGGAGAGGGAGGTCAAGAAGCCAGCGCGGCGCGCGCATCGGAGCGGATGCGCTCCACCATGGAGCGGAAGCCGTTCGAGCGCTGCGGGGTGAGATGCTCGCGCAGCCCAAGCCGTTCGAACAGCGCGATCGCATCGGTCGACAGGATTTCGCGCGCGTGCTTGCCGGAGAAGACCGCGAACAGGATGGCGATCAGCCCCCGCACGATATGGGCGTCGCTGTCGCCCAGGAAGCTGAGCACCGGGCCCTCGGCTCCGTTCGGGGCAACGCGGGACACGAGCCACACCTGGCTCGCGCAGCCCTGGACCTTGTTGGCATCGCTGTGCTCGCCCTCGCCGAGCGGGGGAAGGCCGCGGCCAAGCTCGATGACGTAGCGGTAGCGGTCGTCCCACTCCTCCAGCAGCGAAAAGCTCTCGATGATGTCGTCGATCGTCATGGCGCTGATTGCGGTTTGCGGCCGAACGTCCTGATGCTCGATATATAGGGATAAACGGAGGCTTGGTGAATGCCGGCAGCATAGCGGCGGGCCTATGGGGTGCCCCCGACTTGTCCCGGCCTTGAGCCGGGACCGTTCCAGACGCCGAGTTTGTAACGGTCCCGGGTCAAGCCCGGGACAGGCCTCCGCAGCTCGCCTCCGCACACGAAATCAGGTCGCCGGCGCGTGTGGGTCCTTGCGCGGCTGCGGGCCGCGCCAGGCCGGCGCGAGATCGGTCGGCGTCAGGGTATGCTGGGAGGGCCTTGGCGGAGGCAGCGGGATCGTGGCGGGGCTGCGTCCCGACGTTGCGGTCGTGACCGGATCGGGCTCCGCGATCTTTTCGTTGAGGAATTCATAGATCTGCTTGGCGCCGGCCTTGGCGCGGTCGCCGAGCGCGATCGCGGCCTCCGACCCGACAGTGCAGGCTTCGGGCTGCCGCTCGCAGAACCCCCGCATGTCGCCGACGGTGGCCTTGGCGGCCGACATCGCCTCGATCACGCTGACCGGCGAATGAGAGTCGGGTTGCGACCCACTCCCCGGCAGCAGGATCGCGATGACGGTCAGCCAGAACGCCAATCGCAACAGGAAACGCATGACGCTTGCCCTTGCTTGCCAGCGGCCGCCAAGGCCCGCATGACCCGCACAATCTAACGCAAGGCATTGAAAGCGGCGTTCGCCTTTTTGCGCTTATTCAAGACGAATGAACCCCATTTTTTCCTAAAATGCGAACGAATTCGGGCACGCTTCAGTTCCCGTTCGGAGGCAGCGCTGGCCAGCGTGAAGGAAACCGGGCGTTCACCATGAAATCGTGCGTTTACCATAAGGTGCGAATACCTTCGCTTGGCCGCACGATGGAGCGGACCTGGGCGCCGCTTCCCCGGAAAAGCCTTAGCGTTCGCTTAAGCGGCCTCTGACACGATCGCGGCAACCAATCGCCGCAACCCAGGGGAGGCGTGCGCTCGCCGCGCCACGCAGGGAACGTTGAGTCTGCTCGCTTCGCTTCGCACCTGGCTTGCTGCTGTTTTGCACCCGCGGGCCTCTCCTCGCCGCGAATCCGAGGAGGATCGCTGCCGCGCGCACGCCGGGGAGATGAGCGATCTCATTACGCGGCACGGCCGCAGCGGCGCGGTTCTGTTCGCCTCGCCGGCGGCCGAGCCGATCTTGGGGGTGCGGCCGCTCGCCCTGTGCGGCTCCGGCCTGCTCGATCGGGTCCATGTCGCCGACCGCCCGGCCTACCTGACGGCACTCGCCGATGCGGCAAGCCTGCGCGAAAGCCGCTCGGCCGAGTTCCGGGTGCGGCAGGGCCCGCTCGAGGGCACGCCGAGCTTCATCTGGCTCGAGATGCGCTGCCATCCGCTCGAGCGCGCGTCCAGCGAAGAGGCCGAGGTCATCGCCGTCATGCGCGAGGTGACCGCCCGCAAGGAAGAGGAGCAGGCGATCACACACGCGCGGGCAGAGGCGGAGCGCGCCAACCTCGCCAAGAGCCGGTTTCTGGCGACCATGAGCCACGAGCTGCGCACCCCGCTCAACGCCATCATCGGCTTCTCCGACCTCCTGCGGGAGGAGAGCCTGATGATCGATGCCAGAAAGCGGCGCGACTATGCCCACCTGATCAACGAATCGGGTCGCCACCTCCTGGCGGTGGTCAACGACATTCTCGACATGTCCAAGATCGAGACCGGCAATTTCGAGATCTTTCCGGAGCCGGTCGCCCCAGCCCGCGTCATCGACGAATGCTGCGAGCTTCTGGCGCTGCGCGCGCGCGAGGCCGGCGTCGATCTTGGTGTCGCGCTGCCGACCCATCTGCCGCAGGTCATGGCCGACAAGCGCGCGCTCCATCAGATCATGCTCAATCTCGTCTCCAATGCGGTCAAGTTCACCGACCGCGGCGGCAAGGTCGCGGTGGCTGCGAGAGCCGAATCAGGCCATATCGTCATCACGGTCGAAGACACCGGGGTGGGCATCGAGCCGGAAGACCTGCCGCGCATCGGCGATCCCTTCTTCCAGGCCCGCTCGTCCTATGACCGCCGCCATGACGGGACTGGACTCGGCGTCTCGATCGTGAAGGGGCTTGTGGCGCTGCATGGCGGATCGATCGACGTCCAAAGCCGCGTCGGGGAGGGGACCCGTGTTACTGTCGCCCTGCCGCTCGGCGGCAAGAGCGGGGCGCGCAGAAGCGAAACCTTGACGCCCCGCGGGGAGCCCGCAACAAGGATACCCGTGAGGAAACGTGCCTAGCCGCAGGACGCCAGCCAATCGCGCTCACCGCCGAAGCGCCGACGATGATGCCGCAACTTGGCGCAGCCGGCTGCGCTCGCTGCTCCAGCGGCTCGGCTGGGGCGCGCGGGAAGCGGTTGCGGTCGTTCTTGGCGGCTGCGGGGCGGTCGCCATCGTGGTGAACGCCCTTTTCCTGCAATCGGGCCCGCATCCCTCGCCGTTCTTCAACCCGCCGCCGCTCGATGTGCCGGCCGAGACCTCGGTGGCGGTTGCCCTGCCGCGCGCGCGTCCGCCCGATCCGCCGCCGCCGCCCAAGAGCGAGGCCGCGCCCAGGAACGAGGCGGCGCCCGCCAGGCGCGTCCTCGCGATGCAGCGCGCGCTCGCCCAATTCGGCTACGGCCAGATCAAGCCGACCGGCGTCGTCGACAGCGAGACGCGCGTCGCGATCGAGAAATTCGAGCGCGACCACAAGCTGCCGGTCACCGGAGCGTTGTCGGATCGCCTGACCCGCGAGATTGCCGCCATGACCGGCCGCTCGATCGATTGACGGGGCGCGCGCCATGCGCCTCAAGTCCGCGATCTGGGTTGCCGCCTATCTGCGCCGCTGCAATGTCGAGGGCGTGTTCGCGGCGGTGCGCAAGCGCGGCGCCGAGGAGGCGGGCGCGATCTTCGTCAAGGTCAACCGGCTCGACGGCACCGCCGATCTCTACGGCCCGGCCCCGCAATCCGAATTGGCCGAGGCCAATCCCGCCGACCGCGCGTTCAGCCGCAGCCTCGGGGCGCAGCCTGCGCCGGAGGCCAAGGTCGAGGATCGCATCGGCCGCGAGCTGCGCTTCGATCCCGACGCTTGGGTGATCGAGACCGAGGATCGCGCCGGTCGGCACTTTCTCGATACGGTGGTTGCTTGATGCTTGCGAGCGTCAGCGCCCGGCGCCGCCGCTGCGCCAGCCGCGTTGGACGGAATGCCGCGCGACACTCGGGGCCGCCGCTGCGCTGCGGCTCGCGAGCGGGCGCCGCACTGTCCCCGCGCTGGCCCGCACGTGCTCGCGCGGCTCGGCACTCTGCCAGATCGCGACCAGCCGCTGCGCGCCCTGCGGGCTGATCTCGTCATAGCGGGTGGCAAGCGCGTGCACGCGCGGCACGGACTGCCCGATCGCCGGATTGATGAGCAGCAGGATCCGCTCGAGCACCGCGCGCGGCGCCGCCAGCGCCTTGAGGGCGGCCAGAACAGGCTCGCCGCGCTCGTCCGCCACGATGCGGCGCGCGAGCCGACCCGAGATGCCGAAGGCCTGCTCGAGCTCGCGGGCGAACGCCTCGACGTGATGGTCAAGTGCGGCGCTTTCCAGGCGCTCCACGGTCTCGCTCGCCGCTGACGCGGTCAGATCGGCCGCGACCGGGGTGGCGTAATCGAGACTGAGCAGGATGAGCGCCCGCTCGGCCTCGTCGGCGGCAAAGAACAGCTCGTTGAGCTCGGCGGCCTCCGGATCGACGCCTCCGCCCCGACGTCGGATGTGATGCGTGCCACTCGCCGCGCGGGTTGCGATGATGGCGGCATGGGCGGGGCCGCAATCCGCAGAGATCAGCTCGAGATCGTCGGGCGTAAGGCAGGGCGAGTGCTTCAGGATCGGCTCGGCCACGTCGACCACGTCGCGGGCAAGCCGCATGATGACCTGGTGCGGGGCGGCGGGATAAACCGCGAGCCGCTCGGCGACCGCCGTGCGCGCCGGCAGATCGGTCGAGTTGATCAGCCGCAGCGCAAGCTCGGTGTAGTAGCGCTCGTCCGCGAGTGGATGGGTGGGCTTCTGCAGGTAGAAGTCGGTCAGCACCCGCAGCAGCGTCGGTCGGAAATCGAACCCATCGCGCCGGCCGTTGTCAAGAAGACCTTCCAGACTCGCGAAAATAGGCGGCGGCTTGGCCATGGCTTCTCGCACGCGGGACGCTACTGCACGGTCGGCGCACATTAAACCGCCCGCGTTAGAGAAGCGTTAACTCAAATTCGAACGATTTGACGCGAAGCCCGTATGCCGAGGCTGCAACGCATGAGGCGCGCCCCCTCTCCCCACTTGCCTTTAGGGCGTTTACGCCCGTCTTCGACGGGCTATGGAGAGGGTCGGGGTGAGGGGGCCTCTCCACGAGTTTGAGCATCGCGGTCAAGTCTGAATTCGCGGCAACGCCCCCTCATCCCCACCTTCTCAGCCGAAGTCGGATAGATCCGACTTCGGCCACCCTTTTAAGAAAGCGACCGAACTCGGGTAAACCCGAGTTCGGTTGCACGCGAGGAGAAGGGGCCCGCCCTGCCGTGCGGAATCGCTCTGCCTGACACCGTACGGAGGCGGCTGGACATCGGACGCATCGCCGCGATATCCGGAAAGCGCAAGGTCGTGGAGGAAGAGCCATGGATATTTCCGTACGTCATATGCCGTGGATCGGCGGAGCGGCGGGCGCCGCGCCCGGGGCAAGCTTCTCGCCGCTGGTCTCGCCGATCGACGAGACGGTCAGAGCGGAAATCCTGGAATCGGATGCGGGCGTGATCGATGCCGCGGTCAAGCATGCGCACGCGGCCTATCTCAAGCATCAGGACGAGACGCCCGCCAAGCGGATCGAATGGCTCAACAAGGCCGCCGATGCGATCGATCAGATCGAGGCCGAGCTCGTGCGCTCGCTCATCCGCATCATCGGCAAGCCCAGGCGCGCCGCCACCTTCGAAGCCAAGCGTGCGGGCGCCTTCATCCGCGCCTGTGCGGCGCAGCTGCCGCACATGGACGGCGAGGTGCTGCCGCTCGATTCCGTTGCGGCCGGCGCCGGCCGCTTCGGCTTCACGGTGCGGGTGCCCTATGGGGTCGTCGCCGCGATCACTCCGTTCAACGGGCCGGTCAATCTCCTGGTGCAGAAGCTCGCGCCGGCGCTCGCCATGGGCAATGCCGTGGTGGTAAAGCCCTCGCCGCCCGGCACTGAAGTCGCGCTCCTTCTGGCGGAGGCGGCCAAAAAATCCGGCCTGCCAGACGGGCTCTTCAACGTGGTGCCGGGCGGCCGGCAGGCGGCGCATCTCTTGGCCGCCCATCCGCTGGTGGCTGCGCTCACCGTGACCGGGAGCACGGCGGCCGGCCATGAGCTTGCGCGCGCGGCCGGCGCCAAGCGGTTCGTGGCGGAGCTTGGCTCCAACGCTGCCAACATCGTCTGCGCGGATGCCGATCTCGCTGATGCCGCAACCCGCATCGCGGGCGCCGCCTTCGAGGCGAGCGGCCAGCAATGCATTTCGGCCCAGCGGGTCATCGTGGAGCGCGCGGCTTACGAAAAATTTCTCGATCTGTTCGTAGCCGCGGCCAGGAAGCTCAAGGTCGGCGATCCGGAGGATACGGCAACCGATGTCGGCCCGATGATCGGACGCGCCGCCGCCGATCGGGTCGAAGGCATGATCGCGGATGCGGTGGAGAAGGGCGCCCGCCTGGTGCTCGAGCCGCAGCGGCGGGGCTGCATCCTGGGGCCCGCGATCGTGGCCGATGCGCCGAGCGAGGCGCGGCTCATGCGCGAGGAGGCGTTCGGCCCGGTGGTGGTGGTCCAGCCCGTCGATAGCGTGGACGCCGCGCTCGCACTTGCCAACTCGTCGGAGTTCGGCCTGCAGGGCGCCTGCTTCACCAAGAGCCTCGACACCGCCTTCAAGGTCTCCCGCAAGCTGCGCGTCGGCTCGCTCTGGATCAACGAAGCGAGCCGCTTCCGCCTCGATACCTATCCGTTCGGCGGAGTCGGCTCGAGCGGCTTCGGCCGCGAGGGCGTGCGCTACGCCATGGAGGAAATGTCGCAGTGGAAGTTCACCGGGATGCGGCTCTGATGGCGTTGTTGCTCCGTCATGGATGAGAAGCGCAGGAATGCCTTCGTCGGCAGCCCGGTCGAACGCATCGAGGACCTGCGCTTCCTGCGTGGCCGCGGCCAGTACATCGACGACCTCAACCGCGAAGGGATGCTGCATGCCGCAGTCCTGCGCAGCCAGGTCGCCCATGGGGTGATCCGCGCGATCGATGTTTCGGCGGCGCGCGAACGTCCGGGCGTGGTGGCGGTCATCACGGCAGCCGATATCGGCAAGAATATTCCAACAATTCCATTGCGGCAGGAGCCGCTGCCGGCGCTGCGCGCCTATCAGCAGCCGGTCATCGCCCATGACAAGGTGCGCTACGTCGGCGAGCCGATCGCGGTCGTGATCGCGGAAAGCGCGGCGCTTGCCGAGGATGCCCTGGAGGCAATCCGCGTCGAGATCGAGCCGCTCAAGCCGGTCGCCGATCGCGACACGGCGCGCACGGGCGACGTGCTTCTGTTCGAGCCGACCGGGACCAATGTGGCCAGCACCGTGACGGCGGTGCGCGGCGACGTCGGCAAGGCCTTTGCGCAGGCGCCCTATGTGCGGCGCGAGCGTTTTAAGGTGCAGCGCCATGCGGCCGTGCCGATGGAGCCGCGCGGCCTGCTGGCGGAATGGGATGCGGCACGCCAGCAAATGACCGTATCCGGCGTCGCCAAGGTGCCGTTCCCCAACCGGCGCATGCTGGCGCAGATGCTCGCCCTGCCGGAGCCGTCGATCCGCATGGTGGAATTCGATGTGGGCGGGGGCTTCGGGGCTCGCGGCGAATTCTACCCGGAGGATTTCCTGATCCCTTTCGCGGCCCGCCTGACCGGCCGCCCGGTCAAATGGATCGAGGACCGCCGCGAGAATCTGCTCGCCACCAATCATGCCCGTGACGCCGAGTGTGAGCTCGAGATCGCGTGCACGCGCGACGGCAGGATCCTCGGCCTTCGCGGACAAGCCTTCACGGATCTCGGCGCCTATCTGCGCACCGTCGGCGCCACAGCGTCGCGCAACATCGCCCAGGTGATGTCGGGGCCCTATCGCATCCCGGATATCCGCATCGACGTCGGCCTCGTCATGACCAACAAGACGCCGGTCGGCACCTATCGCGGGCCCGGCCGGTTCGAGGCCGATTTCTTCCGCGAGCGCCTGATCGATATCGCGGCCCGCGAGCTTGAGATCGACCCGGTGGAATTCCGCCGCCGCAATCTCATTGCCGAGGCGGAGATGCCCTATGCTCTCGCGAAAATTCTGGTGCTGGATATCGAGACCGAATGCGACAGCGGCGACTACGCGATGACGCTCGACCGCTGCCTTGCGGAATTCGGCTGGACCAAGAAATCCGCGCTGCAGGGGCGGCTGATCGATGGCCGCTATCACGGGCTCGGCATCGGCTGCTACATCGAGGGCGGCGCGTCCGGTCCCAGGGAAACCGCGCGCCTTGCGCTCGAACAGGATGGTACGGTTGCGGTCTATGTCGGCTCCTCATCGGTCGGCCAGGGGCTCGAGACGGTCTTCGCCCAGATCGCCGCCGATGCGCTCGAAATGCCGATCGAGCGCATCAAGGGCGTGTTCCACGGCTCGACTGATCTCGTCAGCGAAGGTTTCGGCTCCTACAGCTCGCGCTCGGTGGTGATGGGAGGCTCCGCCATCGTGCTGGCGGCTGCGAAATTTCGTGAGGCGATCGCGACTGCGGCCGGGAAGCGTCTCGGCTGCGCCGCCGCTGCGGTCCGCATCGAGCAAGACGCTGCCATCGGCTCCGGCGGTGCGTCGATCGCCTTGGGCGAGCTTGCCGCCGACGGCATCGCGGCGGAGGCCGCTTATGCCAGCAACAAGCGCACCTACAGCTATGGCGCGCACGCCGCCCATGTGGCGGTCGACCCGCGCACCGGCCATGTCGCGCTCGTCGATTACGTGGCGGTCGAGGATGTCGGCCGCATCATCAATCCGCTGACTCTGCACGGGCAGGCGGTCGGCGCCGTGGTGCAGGGCCTTGGCGGCGCGCTGCTCGAGCATTTCGTCTACGACGCGGAGGGCCAATTGCTGACCGGCTCGCTCGCCGACTACCTGATGCCGACCGCGGACGCCTTTCCCTGCATCCGGGCGGTGGCGCTCGAGGAAAAGCCCGCACCGCACAATCCGCTCGGCGCCAAGGGGGCAGGCGAGGGCGGCATCATCCCGGTCGGCGGGGCGGTGGCCAATGCGGTCGCGGCCGCGCTTTCCTCCCTCGGCATCGAGCCGCGCGAGCTTCCGCTGTCGCCGCCGCGCGTGTGGGAACTGATCGCCGAGGCGCTGGCCATGCAGAAGCATCCGTAGGATGCACGCTCGCAACTACTTTTGTCCGAACGCCAGTTGTGCTTTCCTTGTTATGCACGCCGTATTCATGTGGGAGGCTCGAGCCCTATGAGTTCTCTGACGGATCGAATCCGACTCCTGTTTGCGATCCTGGCGATTGCGTTCACGGCAGGTTGCTCGGCCAGCGCCGATATCGACACCGCCAAAACGGCGATCGCGCATTTTCACGAATTGATGGAGCAGCAGCGGTACGGCCAGATTTACGAGGAGTCCGCGGATCAGAACAAGAAAGCCACGACCGAGCAACAATTCACCAAGCTCCTGGCCGCTATCCACGACAAGCTTGGCGACGCAAAGAATGCGCAATCGACCGGATGGAATGTCAATTATCGACCGACCGGGACCGTGATCACGCTCACGTACAAGACCGAATTTGAGAAGGGAAGCGGAACCGAGACCTTTACCTACGCAATGTCGAGCGGAACGGCGCTCCTTCTCGGTTATCGCATCAATTCAACCGACCTGCTGACAAATTAGCGCGATGGGGCAGGCGCGTTGACCGTGCGGTTGCCCCGATGATAGGAGGGACCGACCTTTCCTTCAGCGCCTCCTGGATTTCATGGACATTAGACCCAATGAAAATGCCGCCCTTCGACTATGCGTGCCCGGCCACCGTTGCGGAGGCTGTTGCGCTGCTTGCTGGCCATGACGACGCCAAGGTGATTGCGGGCGGGCAGAGCCTTGTCCCGATGCTGGCGTTCCGCCTCGCGGCGCCGGGCCTGCTGGTTGATCTGCGCAAGCTGTCGGACCTGCGCCGCATCGACATTTCCGACAAAGGCGTGGTGCTCGGCGCGCTGGTGCGCTGGTGCGACATTCTCGCCGATGCGCGGCTTTCCCACGCGCATCCGCTGCTGGTCGCCGCGGTCGAGCATGTGGCGCATTACCAAATCCGCAACCGCGGCACGGTCGGCGGCAGCGTGGCGCATGCCGATCCGGCCGCCGAGATGCCGGGCATCGTGCTCGCCTGCGATGCGCAGATTGCCACGGTCGGCAAGTCCGGGCCGCGGGTGATCCCGGCGGAAAAATTCTTTCTCGGGCCGCTCATGACGGTGCTCGCGGCCGACGAGATCATCGTGGAGATCGCCCTGCCGGCCTGGCCGGCAAGCCGCCGCTGGGGCTTTCAGGAATTCGCCCGCCGCCGCGGCGATTTTGCCATGGCGGCTGCCGCCGTCTGGTACGACGAGGACCAGGGCCGCGCCCGCAATGCCCATGTGGGCGCGATCGGGATCTCGGACCGTCCGCTGCGGCTTCCCGCGGTCGAAGCCGTCCTGAACGGGCACGCAATCGACGAGGCCGCGATCGCACAGGCCGAGGCCGCGGCCTCAGCCGCCGTCGATCCGCCCGAGGACATCCATGCCAGCGCCGCCTATCGGCGCGCGCTCATCGGCACCATGGTGGAGCGGGCGCTGCGCGACGCGGCCCAACGGGCGAGGGGCACCTGATATGCGGGCGAAGTTCAAGGTCAACGGCAAGGACGTCGAGGTCGAGGTCGAGCCGCGCCTGACGCTCGCCGATTGCCTGCGCCATCACCTGCGCCTGACCGGCACGCATGTGGGCTGCGAGCACGGCATCTGCGGCGCCTGCACGGTGCTGGTCGATGGTGCCGCGGTGCGCGCCTGCCTGATGCTCGCGGTCCAGGCCGAGGGCAGCGAAGTCGTGACCGTCGAGGGACTTTCGCTGGAGGAAGGCCTCACCCCGCTGCAGGCTTCGTTCCGCCGGCACCATGCATTGCAATGCGGCTTCTGCACGCCCGGCATGATCACCACCGCCCACGCGCTGCTCAGCGAGGAACCCGACTGCGACGCCGACCGCGTGCGCGAGGTTCTCTCCGGCAATCTCTGCCGCTGCACCGGGTACATTCCGATCGTCGAGGCGGTGCTCGATGCGCGCCCGGCCTATGGCGGCCGCGAGGGCCTCAAGGACGGCGGCAAGGGCCACTCATGAGGACGGTGAACTCGTTCATCGGCAGCCCGATCGAGCGGCTCGAAGATCTGCGCTTCGTGCGCGGGCGCGGCCAATATGTCGACGATCTCCATCGCCCCGACATGCTGCATGCAGCGGTGCTGCGCAGCTCGATCGCACACGGCCGCATCCGCTCGATCGATCCGTCTCCGGCGCTGAAAATTCCCGGCGTGCATGCCGTCATCACGGCGGCCGATATCGGCAAGCCGATTCCGCATGTCGGGATGCGCCTGACGCCGCTGCCCGATTT
>Ga0126381_100003647_pt1 | contig 16709 bp, 11 predicted proteins | sample PanSoiMetPlot_28_FD_96465 | JGI IMG/M metagenome (GOLD analysis project Ga0126381, IMG submission 96465) | Tropical forest soil microbial communities from Panama - MetaG Plot_28 | ecosystem: Environmental > Terrestrial > Soil > Tropical forest > Bulk soil | place: Panama | collected 2016-02-17 | reverse complement strand
TCGGCTCACCGGCGCGAAGGAGGACTTCAGCACTGCACGCGGTCGGATCTTCAAAGCGAGGACACGCCACATCTTATTGAAGAATATGGCACCCTGCGAACAGAGCAACCGCACGTTTCACCCTCGCATCCAATAGATAGCTCAGAGGTGTTACATGCGAATCGGTCAATGCTTGCTCGCCGCCATCCTCGCCGCGAGCCTTCTTTCCGCTGCCGGCCCCAACCCGCGCACGACGCCCACCGATATGGTCGTCACGGTTCAACCTGCTAAGAGGAGCACGCCCGCGCTCGAACCGGGTGAACTGGCCGTCCTGGCGAACAACTCCGCGGCACCGGTTCTCCAGCTTCGCCGTCTCTCGGGCGACAGTGCCGGGATGCAGCTCTTTGTTCTGCTCGACGACTCCACCCGCTCCGCCAGCCTTGCGCTTCACTTCTATGAGCTGCGTTCGTTCCTGAACTCTTTGCCCTCCACCACCGAGGTCGCGGTCGGCTATATGCGGAACGGGGGCTTCGCGCTCTCCCAAGCCTTCACCGCCGATCACGCCAAGGCCTCCGCCGCGCTGCGCCTTCCCGAAGCGGTTCCCGGCGCCAACGGCAGCCCTTACTTTGCCCTTTCCGAGCTCGTAAAGCACTGGCCGTCCAAAGAGACTACCGGCCGCCGGGCCGTGCTGATGTTGACCGACGGTGTCGACCGCTACTACGGCCCCGCTATTGAAGACGACCCCTACGTCGACACAGCGTGCCAGGACGCACTCAAGCATGGCGTCATGGTGTACTCGATTTACGTTCGCGGCGCCGGGCTTTATGGACGCGGCTCGTGGTCTACCAACATTGCGCAGTCGCGCCTGATTCAAGTGGGCGAGGAAACCGGCGGCTATGCCTACTTCGAGGATCTCGCCGATCCTGTGACGATCGCGCCTTTTCTAGCGAATCTCGAGCAACGGTTCGACAACCAGTACGATGTGACCATCGATGCGCGGGATCTCCGCGGCCTCCAACCCGTCAAGCTGCGCACCGAGACTCCCAATCTCAAGGTCTCCGGGCCCACGCGCATTTACGTCCAGTAGGTTCCGCCGTTTCCGTTAGGCTAATCTCGCGGGCGGCCGCTCTCCGTCGATTTCATTCCTAACTTCCTTTGGCACTGCCAGCCGCTCGCAGGCGGCCCGGATCCTTTTAGCCCTTCACCCGTACCCGTTCGAGTCGCCGCTGGACCATCACGTGGTCACCTTTGCCGGATCTCTGAGTGGCGTGCATGCCCAGCAGTTTTTTCAATTATGCGGGCACCATCGATCCCGGCTGTGGAGCCGAACCAATGACGGGTTCACTCAGGTCAACCTCAGCGACAACCCGCTCAACAACTACCTGCCCGAGGATTCGATGCTGTTCCTGATCGGAACTTTTCCGAAGCAGGAGTTCATCCAAGGGATGTATGCCGCGGCGACGACCACACCCGACGCAACCTACTCGCCGATCGCCAACCATGGCAACCCGGCGACCGCCCAAGCCGGCACGGCCTTCCCGGGCAACGATTGAATCGCTTTCCCGGACGGCGCGGCTAGCTGACGAATCTCGGGAATCTATCGCCAGAGCTTCGGAACGCTCTGGCGGGGTTACGGCATTCAGCCCCTCGAGGCGGTGACGAACCGTGCTGAACGCGATCGGCGGGCAACGTCGAGCTTTATCTCAATCACCAGTTCCAATGCCCTCAGTACGACTCATTGCCTAGGCTTCTTGCAAGTGGAACCAGAACTGGCCCACAGACCAACGGCCGGCCGGCGAGCCCTTCGGCCGGAGACGCGCGCGTGCGGCAACTCGGGTTAAAGGTGAACTTCTAGCTTCGAGCTACGATCCAAGGGCGGCGAGCTAAACCGCATGCTGCCGCGGGGAGACACGTCTCGAAGCTCGCGTCTCGCGGCTGCCGTATCAATTGCCACAAGGCGCGTCGGGGACGGATTTGGGCGCGGACAGCGTTGGCGCGCTCTGTTTGGTAAGCACCGCGTTCAGCGCCGGCAACTCTTTCGCCAGCAGGTCGCTCCAGCGCGCGAGCGCGACTTTCGTCTCCTGGCACATGCCGGTGAACGCTTCCGCCACTTCGCTCGCCGGCGGCGAATCCGACTGATCCACGGCAATCATCAGCCGCGCCAGATCGCGGTTCAGGGGTCCGAATGCCTGCGGCGCACCGCCCGCCGGACCGGCGGCGTCCGTCAGACCTTCGGCTTTTTTGTCAAGGGCATTCACCGCGTCCAACGCCTCACCCGCCTGGAGCGACTCCTTCCGCTTCGCCAACTCGGCACGCAACAGGCTGACCTGGTCATACGCGTTGAATGTGGCGTTCATACCGGCGGCCAAATCCTGCGCCAGCTTCAACTGCCGCTCCAACTCTTCGGTCGAGTAGCTCAGCCGCGGATCGAGATGCACCGTAATCTTCCGCCGCAGCGTCTCGCCGCCTGCTGTCAGAACGATCTCGTACTGTCCCGGCAGCACCATCGGTCCCTGCGGCTCGTGCCAGGGCGTGTTGTGCGGAATTGCGTGGTCCGCCAGCGTGTATTCGAAGTAGTGCACGTGAATTCCGTAATACGTGTAGAGAATCGCCAGCGGGTCGGGATATCGAAGGTCCCACACGAACCGGTTGAGCCCTGCATTCTTGGGCAGTAGCGGCGGCGGCGCCAGCCAGAAATCCGGCACGTTCACCTTATAGCCCAGCGACGGCTCTCCGCTGGAAGAATACGCGCGCACCAGCTTGCCGGCGGAGTCGTACACCTCCAGTTTGATGTCGCCTGCGGGCGGCGACTTCAAATAGTAGTCGATCATGGCGCCATCCGGCGGATTCTCCGCCGAGGCCGTATCGGGATTGAACGGCGTGTCTGTATAGGTATCCCACTGCCTGCGCACGGCCGGCGCCGGCGCGAACAAATAGGCGTTCGATGCCGCCACCTGCGCGCCCTTCGAAGCGAGCTCCCGCAGCGGGCTGATATCGTCCAAGGACCACAACGCGCGGCCGAAGGTCGCCAGCACGAGGGTATTCTGTTCGATGGCCAAATCGCGGCACGACGCGGCCGGCAGATTCAGATCGAGCGGCTGCCACTCATCGCCGCCGTTGAACGAAACGAATATGCCCGCATCCAGCGCCGCAAACACCAGGTTCTTGTTTTCCGGGTCTTCTCGCACTGCGTGCGCCGCGCTCGCGGGCAATCCTTTGTTCACCAGCTTCCAATTCTGGCCGAAATCGTCGGTGCGATAGACGCGCGCCGTCGTCGCTCCGCCGCCAGCTCCGCCGGCCCCGCGTCCTCCGCCCACCAGGGCGAACGCCCGCCCCGGCTCGCTGCTCGAAGCTTCGATATTCGAGACGCTCATGGCGGCTGTAAACTCCGCCGGTCCGGCCTTAGTCCAGATCGCGCCGCCATCGCGGGTCAACTGCACGAGACCGTTGCTGGTGCCCGCCCAGATCTGCCTGCGGTCTTTGGGCGAAAATGCCAGGGCGCTGATGGCCGGTCCTCCGCCGCGCCCGCCGCGACCCGGCATGGGCTCGGCACCCGCCGCATCCTGCCGCACCGTCAGGTCCGGACTCACCGGCTCCCAGTGCATTCCCTGGTCGTGGGTTGCCAGCAGCGACTGCGTTGCCAGATAAAAGGTCTTCGCGTCGAGCGGCGAAAAACCCATCGGCGGGGATCCGCTCTCGCGATACTTCGGCGTGCGCTCGAACACATGCTGCGTCTGCCCGGTCGTCTTGCTCACCCGCAGAATCGAGCCGTACCACCCGGTCGCATACAGATAATTCGGGTCCGCCGCATCCGGCACAATCCGCGCTGTCTCGAAACCGTTCGTCGTATACCAGTCGCGATAGGTGATCTGCCCACCGCGCCCCGCGATCGGCGTCGCTACCGTGCCGCTGTCCTGCTGCGCCGCGTAGAGGAAGAACGGGAACTGGTGATCGGTGCTCACGTTGTAGAACTGGCCGGTCGGCTGGTTGAACCATGTGGTCCACGAGCGACCGCCATCCATGCTGATCTCCGTGCCCTGATCCACCGCCAGAATCATATTTTTATCGTTCGTTGGATCGATCCACACGTAGTTGAAGTCCGCGCCGCTGGGCGCGCCAGTGTACGATTCCCACGTCTTGCCCGCGTCGGTCGAGCGGTAGAACGACGTTTGCGTCGCAAAAAGAAGGTTCGCGTCCCGCGGGTCCACCAGGATGTCATGGAACTGTCCGCCGCCGATCATGCGCGGATCGTCCGTCGCGCGGTGCCAGTGCGCACCGCCATCGTCGGAGCGGAAGATGCCCTGCGCCACGTAATCGTAGACTCGCTGCCCGCCCGTACCCGGCGCCACTGCCAGCGAGATGGTTCCGAAGTTCCCGCCCGGCAAACCGTCGGGGCTCGTCTTGGTCCACGTCAGACCCTCGTCGGTCGAGCGCCAGATCTGCGAATCGGTCGCCGGCGTCGTCACCGGCGCAGCACCGCGGCCCCCACCGCCGCCGCCTCCGGCGAAGCCAGCGCGCCCGCCACCGGCAGGAATCGCGCGCGTACCAGCATACACGTTCTTGGCGTTATCCGGATCGAGCACCAGCCAGACGCCGCCAATCTTCCCATCCGGCAGAGTGGACTTCCACGTCTTCCCGCCATCGCTCGTCCGCATCACGCCGGCATCGCCGGCAGCCGCCATCACCACATCCGGGTCGTGCGGATCGATAACGATTGACGAGACCGCGTGTCCTAGGAGCGCCACCAGGTCCCAACGGCCGCCGCCATCGTTGGAGCGGTAGAGGCCCGCCGTTGGACCGAATCCCGACGCGCCCGTATACACCGTTTCCGGCCGCGACGGCGCCACTGCCACCGCGCCGATGCCCGTGAGCCGCACCGAATCGCTCACGCATTTCCACACCTGCCCGCCGTCCGTCGTCTTCCAGAGCCCGCTGCCGGCGGTGCCGAAATAGTAGACCGCCGGATTGCCGGGCACACCGGATGCCGACGTTGCCTTCCCTCCGCGGAACGGACCGAGCAGCCGCCATCGCAAACTCGAATACAGTTTCGGATCGACTGGCTGCGCAAAGGCTGCGCATGCCAGGAGCGCACAAAGAACACCGCGGCGTGTGGTCATGGTTTCGTTCAGGATTGTAGCAGGAAGGGAGCCAAGAAGCAGAGGAAGCAGAGGAGCCAAGGAGGGCCGGGAACCGCATGACGCCGCACCTGCTTTGCCCCCAAGCTTGCACTGCTGCTTGCTCCCCGGGGCTCCGGTATCATAGCGTATGCCCATGCCCATCACCCGGAGGGATTTTCTCGCGTCTACTGCTGCCGTCGGTTTGGCCGCGGCGGCCGGTGAGCAACGCACTCTCCTTTACGTTACAGAAGCTGAAGCCGGCAAAATGCGCGACGCCATCGACTCCAACCGCGCCGCACTGCTGAAGCACAACGCCAATCGCGCCCTTACCGCCGGACCCTGGAGCGTCACCTTCGCGCGCCCCTCCGGAAACCTGGTGGACGCCGGTCTGCACGACTACGTCAGCGAGGGTCCTTATTGGTGGCCCGATCCCAAAAGCCCGAAGGCGCCCTACATCCGCAGAGACGGCCAACGCAATCCCGAGCGCTTCATGGGCAATCGCACGGCCCTGGGCGACATGTGCTCCGCCGTCCTGGCACTCGGCATGGGCGGCTTCTTCCTGAGGCAGCCGGCTTCGATCGAGCGCACCAATAAGGTGCTCTCCGTCTGGTTCGCCGACCCCGCCACGCGCATGAATCCCAATCTCGATCACGGCCAAATGGTGCGCGGGCACAACACCGGCCGCGGCACCGGCATCATCGACACGGTCTCGATGATCCACTGCGCGCAAGGCGTCGTGCTAGCGGAATTGGCTGGCGGTCTCGATACCTCTGTCGCAGCCGCCGTACGCCAGTGGTTCGCCGATTATCTCCAATGGATGACCACCAGCCAACCCGGCCTCGATGAAAAGAAGTCCGGCAATAACCACGCCACATGGTGGACCGCGCAGGCCGCCACCTACGCCGCCTTCACCGGCAACCGCGCGGTGCTCGACATGGCATGGGAGCACTACCGCACCTACCTGGTGCCGACCGAAATTCAGCCTGACGGAAGCTGTCCGCGGGAGGAAGCGCGCACCAACTCACTCGGCTACTCCTCCATGAATCTCGACGCTTTCGCCACCCTCTGCCGCCTGGCGCAACTCCAAGGCGCCGACCTCTGGCACTTCCACACGGCCGAGGGAATCGGCGTGGACCGCAGTTTCCGTTACCTGATCCCCTATATGCAGCACCCCGATACCTGGAAGAAGCAGCAGATCGGCAAGTACAGTCCCGATGGCTATGTGTTCCCGGGCGTTGCTGGAATCGGGCTCCCCGACGCCGACCTGTTGGCGGCTTACCGGTCGCTGCCGCGCTCGGAATCACCGTGGGTGCAGTTCCTCGATCTCGCGGTGAGGACTGCATGAGTACCCCAGGGCAGCCTGGCCAGCGGCGCCGCGACTGCCCATCGCCGCGCCGGCCGAGTGCCACACGACCCGCAGGCTGCCAGCCTGCCCCTCAAGTTCTCGCCATCCTCACACTTTTTATCGCCCTTGCCGCGGCCGCTCGCGCCGACCAATACACCGCGCTCGACCGCTATGTGGCCGCGCCCGACTCCAGCTATCACTACACTCTCGTCACCACTTTTCCCGCGTCGGGCATCACGGTCTACGAAATCGATCTGGTTTCGCAAACCTGGCTGACTTCCGCCGAAGTGGATCAAACCGGGTGGCACCACTGGCTCACCATCTATAAGCCCACCCAGGTGAACACTTCGACCGCGCTGTTGGTGATTGACGGGGGCAGCAACAGCCCCACGCCACCGACTCCCGATCCCACCTATGTCTTCGCCGCGGCTTCCGCCGGCGCGGTCATTGTCGATGTGGGCCAGGTGCCCAACGAGCCGCTCACCTTCGCCGGTCAAACGCAGAGCGTCACCGAGGATGCGCTGATCGCCTACACGTGGGCGCAGTACCTCGCCACCGGCGACGCGCGCTGGCCCGCCCGCCTCCCCATGACGAAGGCCGCCGTGCGCGCCATGGATGCCGCCACCGATTTCCTTTCCAAGCTTTCCACCGGCCCGTTCCATATCAGGAACTTCGCCGTCACCGGCGCCTCCAAGCGCGGATGGACCACGTGGACCGTCGCCGCCGTCGACTCGCGCGTCGTCGCCATCGCGCCTGTCGTGATCGACACGCTGAATGTGCAGGAGTGTTTCGTGCACACCTGGGAAGCCTACGGTTTCTGGCCCGACGCCGTGGTGGATTACCAGAACGCCGGCATCTTCAACTGGATCGGCACGACACAGATGGCCAACCTCATGGACATCGAGGACCCGTACAACTACCGCACGCGGCTCGGACTCCCCAAGTACATGATCTACTCCACCGGCGACCAGTTTTTCCTGCCCGACAATTCGCAATTCTATTTTTCCGATCTGAAGGGCGAAAAGTATCTGCGCTATGTGCCGAACACCGATCACACGATGCAGTCCACCGACGCCATCCTCGGCTTGCTGGCGTGGATGCAAGCGGTGATCGCCGATGCGCCGCTCCCGCGCTTCTTCTGGACGGAAGACGGAAATGCTGGCACTCTGGTTGTGCGCGCCCTCGATCCGCCGTCAAAAGCGCTGCTGTGGCAGGCGAGCAACCCGAACGCGCGCGATTTCCGGCTCGAAACCATCGGTCCGGCCTGGACGAGCACTCCTGTCACCGGGGCCAACGGTATTTATGCCGTCAAGATGCCCAAGCCGGCCACCGGCTTCACTGCCTATTTCCTGGAGCTGACCTTCCTCGGCCCCAACGGCTCTTCGCTGGTTTTCACCACTCAGGTCGCTGTGACTCCCAATACGTATCCGTTCGCCGCACCCGCGGGCTCCGAAAATATCTCGCCACCCCCCGGAGCGGATGGGCGCAAGACGGCACAGAGTATCCACTGATTCACAATTGACCGCCCTCGCGATCGGCCTTAGAATTACCGCAGCCGACTCCCTGTCCGGAAATGCGGTGGCGGATGTACGCGCAACGTCTTTCGATCGCCGGTCTCTCCGGCCTCCTTGTGTCTCTGCTCGGCCCCGCGCAGCAGAGCACGCCTCAGCGCGAGACCGTCTCGCGGCCGCTCACCGAGCGCCAGAAAAAGAAACGCGACGCCGCACTCCGCAAGGAGTTGATGAGCGCCTACAGCCGGTGGCTCGATGAGGACGTCGTCTGGATCATCAGCGACGACGAGCGCGCCGCCTTTAAAAAGCTCGCCAACGACGAGGAGCGCGAGCAGTTTATCGAGCAGTTCTGGCTGCGCCGCGATCCCACGCCCGACACGCTCGAAAACGAATATAAGGAAGAGCACTACCGCCGCATGGCTTATGCCAACGAGCACTTCGCCTCCGGCCTGCCCGGGTGGAAGACCGACCGCGGCCGCATTTACATCATTCACGGCATGCCGGACGATATCGGAGACCACTCCTCCGGCGGCTTCTACGAACGTCCGCCCGAAGAAGGCGGCGGATCGACGTCTACATTTCCGTTTATCACGTGGCGCTATCGCCATCTGGATGGGGTCGGGGACAACATCGAACTGGAGTTCGTCGACACTACGCAGTCCGGCGAATTCCGCCTCACCATGGACCCGTCCGAAAAAGACGCGCTGCTCTACGTCCCCGGTGCGGGCTTGAGTCTCATGGAGCAGTGGGGCCTTGCGGACAAGAGCCAGCGTTTCACCCAGGCCAACGGCACCCACTCGCCGCTCGCGTTGGGCGGCACTCCCGAGAGCATGAACGAATTCAGCCGCCTCGAGTTGTACGCCAAGGCCTTCACTCCGCCCAAGATCCAATTCGCCGATCTGGAGAAGGTAAACTCCACCATCACCTATAGCACCCTGCCTGCGAAGGTGCGTGTGGACTATTTCCCCCTTACCGACGCCAGCGCCCTCACGTACGTCACCGTCCAATTCGAAAACAACGATCTGCAATTCACCACGAAGGACGGCGCACAGTGCGCCACCGTCAATCTGTTCGGCCGCATCTCCACCATGACCGGCCGCCACGTGAATACCTTCGAACAGGTGGTAGCCGTGGACAGCCCGCCGGTCATGCTGGACCAGTATCGCTCCCGGAAATCGATCTATCAGACCAACCTGCCGCTGGCGCCGGGAAGCTACCGCCTAAGCGTCACGGCGCGTGACGCCACCGCCGGCACCACCTTCCACACCGAGTTGCGCCTCGATGTTCCGCGCCTCGACCCCGACCGCGCCAGCGCCAGCACCGTTATGCTGGCCGACGTCATCGAGCCCGCGCCGCTGCGCACGATCGGCGCCGGCCCCTTCATCATCGGCGGCATGAAGGTCAGACCGCGGGTGGGCGAGACGTTCCGCCGCGACGAAAAAATGGGCATCTACTGCAAGGTTTACAACCTCGGCGCGGAATCGCCGGGGCGCCACCCATCCGGCCAGGTGAGCTACGAGGTGCTCCGCGCCGGCTCCAACCAGCCCATCGTGGAACTGGAGGAAAACTTCTCCCAAATTGCCGAGGCCAGCTCTGCCGCGCAAATCACCCTGGCGAAATTCCTGGCGCTCAAAGACCTCGAACCAGGGAGGTATCTCCTACGTTTGAAGGTCACTGACAGAATCCGAAACCAGGTGCTCACTCCAGCCGTCGAATTCACGGTTATATAAGCTACGAACTTCGAGAAAAGCGACGACGGAGTCTGTCTCGTAGCTCGTGGCGCGAAGCTCGGAGCGATTTTTGGTTTACAATGAATAATCAGCCGATAAAAATAGCGCTCCCTGTCCAACGAGCGGTACCGCAATGAACGTCTTACGTCTTTCGATTGCCTGCATCTCGATCCCGGTCGCCGTGGGTTTATTCGCCCTTGCGCAGCAGACCGATCCGCAGAACGACAAGAATCAGCAGAACCAGAAGAAGGCGCCGCCCCAGCGCGAGACCGTTTCCAAGCCCCTGACGGAAAAACAGAAGAAGCGGCGAGAGGCCGCTCTCCGTAAAGAGCTGGAAACGCCTTACCGCAAGTGGCTCAACGAAGACGTGTCGTACATCATCACCGATGAGGAGCGCGCGGCGTTCAAGCGGCTGCAAACCGACGAAGAGCGCGAGCAGTTCATCGAGAACTTCTGGCTGCGGCGCGACCCCACCCCGGACACGGTGGAAAACGAGTTCAAGGAAGAGCACTACCGCCGCATCGCCTACGCCAACGAGCACTACGCTTCGGGTATCCCGGGCTGGAAGACGGACCGTGGCAAGATCTACATTATGTATGGCCCGCCGGACGAAATCGAAGATCACTCCTCGGGCGGGTTCTATGAACGGCCCCCGGAAGAAGGCGGCGGTGAAACCTCCACCTTCCCGTTCCAGCAGTGGCGCTACCGCTACATTGAAGGCATCGGGAACAACGTCATCATCGAATTCGTCGATCCGACGATGTCGGGCGAATTCCGCATGACCATGGACCCCTCCGAGAAGGACGCTCTTCTCTACGTCCCCGGCGCCGGCCTGACCATGATGGAGCAGTTGGGCCTTTCCGACAAGACGCAGCGCTTCAACAACACGGACGGCACGCACCTCGGGCAGGCATTCGGCGGACAGCCGGAGAGCATGAACGAGTTCAGCCGCCTGGAACAGTTCGCCAAGCTGCAAAAACCGCCGGAGATCAAATTCAAGGACCTGGAAGCGGAAGTCAACTCCAAGATCACCTTCAATATTCTGCCGGCCCAGGTACGGGTGGATTATTTCCCCATCACCGACGCCTCCGTTCTGACGTACTTCACCTTGCAGTTCCAGAACAAGGATCTGCAATTCGTTTCCAAAGAAGGCATCCAGAAGGCGGTGGTCAACATATTCGGTCGCGTCACAACCATGACGCGCCGCATCGTCACCACCTTCGAGCAGACCGTGGAAGTGCCGGCGCCCAAAGAGATGCTGAAGGAATACCAGGCGCAGCGGTCGATTTATCAAAACAGCACACCCATCCAGCCGGGCACCTACCGGCTGAATATCGTCGCCAAAGATGTGACAGCCGGTACGATCTTCAACCACGAATTGCGGCTCGACGTGCCCAGGCTGAACCCGGACAAAGCGAGTTCCAGTACGGTCATCCTGGCCGATATCATTCAGCCAGTGGACATGCACAGCATCGGGACCGGGCAGTTCGTGATCGGCGATACCAAGGTGAGGCCCCGCATCGACGACGTCTTCAAACGCGATGAGAAGATGGGGATCTACTTTAAGCTCTATAATTTAGGATCGGATGAAGCCACTCGCAAGCCGGACGGCCAGGTGGAGTGGGAACTGACCCGTAATGGGTCAAACGAGAAGGTTTTCAACTATACCCAGAACTTTTCCGAGGTGCCGGACGCAACTCCGTCGCAAATGACGATCCAGCAGTTCCTTCCGCTGAAAACCCTGGCGCCCGGAAAGTACACCCTTCGGATGAAGGTAACCGATAAAATCCGTCATCAGGTCCTAACCCCGACGGCTGATTTTACGGTAACCTAGAAGGCAAGTGGGTACGCAGCGGAGACTGTGGCCCGGATTGCAGAGCGTCGCAGATGGGAATTTTGAAGACGCCTAAATCGGTTACGTGCTTGTTCGCAGGCGCTCTGTGTCTGGGAGTGCCGGCGGCCAGCCCGGCGGCCGAAGCGCTCAAACTGGCGGGTGGAATTGTCGGCACCGTGCGCGACAACCACGGCGTGCCGCAGTTGGGCGCTACCGTTGCCCTATACACGCGCCAGGATCGTCCTGTGGGCAAAGTGCTCACCGATCAGCGCGGCCAGTTCCAGCTCCTCGGCCTGAATCCCACGCTCTATTCTCTGCGAATCACACTGGCGAGTTTCATCCCGGCCATCCGCAGAGATATCCTGGTGCAGCCCGGCATGCGAAGCGTATTGAATGTCAGCCTGAGCACGCTGTTCAGCTCCATTCAAATCGACCGCCCCATGCTCGACAATGGCAGCATTATGAGCGATGAGTGGAAGTGGGTGCTGCGCAGCAGCCTGCCCACGCGGCCCGTAATGCGCTTCGGCCCCGATGCGGTGGCGGACGCCGGCAGCCGGCCCGACGAGCAAGGAAAAGTGTTCTCCGATACGCGGGGCATCCTGAGGCTTTCCGCCGGCGAAGGCCCGGTGGCAGGCGTGGCAAACCAGGCCGACCTGGGAACGGCATTTGCGTTGGCCACATCGCTTTACGGCAATAGCCTGCTCGAGGTAAGCGGCAACCTGGGCTACCGCGCCCAGACCGGTGTACCGGCGGCGGCCTTCCGCACCAGTTACAGCCGCGATCTCGACGGCAACAAGCCGGTCTTTTCGGTGACCATGCGTCAGTTATACCTGTCGGAGCGGAATGGCGGCTACGATGCCGGCCTGCCGATGCTACGGTCCATTTCGGCTGGCGCCGACAACCGCACGCAGCTGTCGGACAACGTGAGCGTTCAGTACGGCTTCACGATGGACAGCATGTCGTTCCTGGAGCGTTTGAACTATACCAACCCCTATGCGCGGTTGACTTGGGCCATCGACGACTCCACCGATCTGCAAGCAGCCTACACCTCCGGTGACGCCCGGCCGGACTTGGCTGAAAACGGTCCGGAAGAGGCCGGGCTTCAGCACAGCCTCGACACACTGGCGCTGTTCCCGCGTCTCTCCATAGTGAACGGCCGGCCCAGGATGCAGCGCGCCGACGATTACGAATTGGCGTTGACACGCCACGTCGGGTCGCGGTCGCTGCGCATCTCCGCCTACCGGGAACAGCTAGACAATGCGGCGTTGACGATGGTCGCGCCGGCAGGGCTGTTCGCCGGAACTGGAAATGTGCTGCCCGATCTGTTCTCGGGCAGTTCCGTCTTCAATGCGGGGAATTTCGATAACGTCGGATACTCGGCAGCCTTCACGCAGGACGTAGGCGAACACTTCTCCGCCACCCTCGTGTACGACAATGAAGGCGCGCTGACGGCGCACGGAGAGGTTCTGGAAAGCGAAACGCCCGACGAACTGCGCGCCATGATTCGCGCAGGCCGGCGCCATGCCGCCACGGCGCGCGTGAAGGGCACGATGCCGCACATCGGCACGAAATTCATCGCCAGCTACCAGTGGACCAACGATCCCAGGTCGCTGATGGGCGGCAACCTGTACAGCGCACAGGGCCTGACCGCGCTTCCGGGCCTGAACATCTATGTCCGGCAGCCGATTCCCGGTTTCGCCGGCCGCCTGGAGGCTACCGCCGACCTCCGCAACATGCTGGCTCAGGGCTACCTGCCGATCGCCGTGGGCGGCACGCAGTTGCTGCTGGTGGATAATCCCCGCAGCTTCCGCGGCGGGTTGGCGTTCCGGTTTTGAGAATCGACGCCCACCAGTTTTTCACCCCCGAACACACTCCCGAACATCTGGCTCCCATTCTCAAACGGAACAAGTTTGAGGGTTCCATCGCCATTGCGCGCGACGAGGTGGAGACCCGCCAATTCCTCGCATTCGCCGAACTCTACGATTTCATCCGCGGGGTTGTAGGCATTGGCGGCACGGGCCACAGGAAGTTGGTGGGCGAGTCCCGGTTCGAGGTATCGGACCCCGTCGCCGCCCTGAATCTTGCGCAACGGCATCCGGGACGAAAAATAGCCATCGTGCAGCTCGGTTCTCCCCAGGTGGGCCGCGGCGGCGAAGACCAATGGGCCGGCGCCATGGAGCGCGCGGCACAGCATCCGGCAATTTACTGCAAAGCCAGCGGCCTGCTCGGGCTGGTCCCGCAGCCGTGGAAGGCCGATCCGCTCCGCCCGTACGTGCAGCACGTGCTGCATGTCTTTGGGCCGAGTCGCGTCATGTTCGGCAGCGACTGGCCCTCCCGCCTTCCAGAGTCCATCTGGAAGGAATCGTTGGCGATCTTCACTCAAGCCATCGGCGCGCAGACGATGGAGACGCGGGAAGAACTGCTCGGCGGCACGGCGGCGCGGTTTTACGGAATCAGCTAACCGCTGACAGCGCACAGCTCACCGCCAGACTCTCCGGGCCTTCGGCCTGCAAGCGGTCCGCTGTGGGCTGTAGACTGTGAGCTCATTTATAATCCTTTCTTGGCCCCCCAACGGTATCGCGGCGCCGCTCGAGCGCTGACTCTCGCCGCTATCAACGCATCCATCACCCTCCGCCTGTTCCACGTGGCATACACGCGGCAGATGGGATCCATCGAAGCAGCGTTCATCAGCCTCGCGCGCTACATCGGCGATCACTTTCCGCACCTCACCTGGTTTCCGCTCTGGTACGGCGGCATTCCGTTCGCCGATGCCTATCCGCCGCTGCTGCATTTCATCGTGGCAGCCGTCATCCAAGCTACGGGCGCTTCGCCGGGTCTCGCGTACCACGCCACCACCGCTACAATCTATGTGCTCGGTCCGGTAGCGCTCTACTGGACGGCCATGCGTCTGGGCGCGACCGGGAGCGGCGCGTTCGTCGGAGCGCTCGGATACTCGTTGCTTTCGCCCACGTGTTGGCTGGTGCGGCAGGTGCGCACGGATTCCGGCGGACGCCTCGGACCGCGGCGCCTCGTGGCAATGGTCGAATACGGCGAAGGACCGCACCTGCTATCGCTGCTGCTCGTCGTGCTGTCGATCGGCTTGCTCGACCGCGCGCTCGAACGGCGCAAAGCGTACGACTTCGTTCTCACGGGTCTTGCGATGGCGGCCGCGGTACTCTCCAATTGGATCGGCGCCGTTGCGCTGGCGCTGGCGCTTGCCGCTTATCTGCTGGCCGGGATGCACAAGGGCTGGCGCTCGGCATGGACGCGCAGCGCGGCGATTGGCGCCTATGCGTATGCGGTTGCGATGCCCTGGGTGGCGCCCTCCACCATTGCCACGATCCGCGCCAGCGCGCCGCGGCTCGTCGGCTTCAAATCGTCCGGCGTCGGCTTCTGGATTTTCGGGGCGTCATTCGCGGCGCTGGCCTGGGCGCTCAAACGCTTCAGAGTGCGCCCCGGGGTGCGGTTCGCGGTGCTGCTGCTCTACGGACCGGCGGTGCTGGCACTCACCAGCTTCTGGTTTGGCCTGGACCTCGCCCCGCAGGCGAATCGCTATCACCTGGAAATGGATCTGGCGGTGTGGATGCTAGTCGCTTTAGCGACTCCTTTCAAAGCCGCCTCTTGGTGCTCGGCCGTTAGGGAGCGGCCGCTGTGGATCGCCGTGGCAGCGACGCTGATCGTCGTTCCCCTCGCGTGGCACCAACACCGTCTCGCCCGCGCACTCGAAGCCCCCATCGCCATCCAGTCGACCTCAGAGTACAAGATTTCGCACTGGCTGGGTGAGCACATGCCGGGGCGGCGGGTCTTCGCGCCCGGCAGCGTCAGTTTCTGGATGGACGCATTCAGCGATACCCCCATGCTGCCCGGCGGATTCGATAACGGAATCACCAACCAGACCTTGTGGGACGTCAATTTTCAGATTCTCTTCGGTGACCAGCTGCCCGTCGCGCTCGCATGGTTGAAGGCCTATGGCTGCGCTGCCATCGTCGGCGACGACTTCAACAGCCACGAAGTCTTTCATCCCTATTCGCACCCGGACCGGCTGCACAGCCTGCCGGAGTTGTGGCGCGACGGACCCGACGTCATCTACGCCGTTCCGGGGCATGGCGGCCTGGCCCACGCTATTCGCATTCAGGACGTGGTGCGCGACGTGCCGCGAGGCTACGAGACGAAGGCCATCGACCGGTACGTCGCAGCGCTCGACAACCCCACGCGGCCCGATCCCGTCTTCGAATGGCGCGATCCCTCGAACGCGACCATTCACGCGGATATGGACCCGCACTACCTGCTTTCCGTACAGGTGACATGGGACAAGGGATGGAAAGCATCCGTGGGCGGCATTCGACGCCGCATCTGGAGCGATAAACTGGGACAGATCGTCGTCGAGCCAGAGTGCGAAGGCCCCTGCACTGTCGAGCTGAGCTACGACGGCGGATTCGAGTTGCGGTTCGCGCGCTGCGCAAGCATGCTCGCGCTCGCGGGCGGAGCGCTGTGGATTCTATGGCAAAAGTTTTCGGGTTCAGCGACGACGAGGTGAAGCTGCTGCTGGTGGCGGTGCGGCACATGCGCCGCACGTTCGCCGAAGGCCGCAAGAAAGATCCGGCACTCGAAGCCTACGCGCAGCTCTACGATGGCCTGTTCGAAAAATTGCGTGATATGGCCGGCCCGCTTCCGGAAAACGTCGAAGATTTGATTGAATAGGTGGGCGATTCGCCTGTCCTCGCCGCCGGACCCCGAAGCGGACCGCTGGCCAGAATAGCTACGAGCCACGAACCGCAAGCTTCGAGCCGGAGCTGGCTTACGCCGCGCACCGGATTTGTCTCGCAGCTCGTAGCTCATCGCTTATTTCTCGCCTCCGCCACCATCTGCTTCACCTTCGCCATCAGCTCTGGCACGTGGTACGGAATTCCGTCCTTGATCGTCCATTCCACACCGCCCGCGTGGACCAGCTTGCCGTCGCGGATCTCGTCCACGCCGGTCGGGTAGAGCACCTTCAGATTCTCCAGCGGATTGCCGTTGACTACGATCAGGTCGGCCGCCCATCCGGCGCGCACGTTACCGAGCCGAGTCTCCTGTCCGAGAATCTGCGCGTTGTTGCCCGTGGCCTGCTGGATGACCTTGATGGGATGGAAGCCCGCCTCCTGGTGCAGTTCCATTCCGCGGATCAACCCAAAACCGTACATCTGGTAAATG
>Ga0126381_100003644_pt1 | contig 16714 bp, 13 predicted proteins | sample PanSoiMetPlot_28_FD_96465 | JGI IMG/M metagenome (GOLD analysis project Ga0126381, IMG submission 96465) | Tropical forest soil microbial communities from Panama - MetaG Plot_28 | ecosystem: Environmental > Terrestrial > Soil > Tropical forest > Bulk soil | place: Panama | collected 2016-02-17 | reverse complement strand
GATTGCTGAACTATTACTACAGAACCGCTGCCTGAGAGAAGGTCGATCCAAGCCAGATAAACGACGCCGTCGCCAGTGCGCCCAACCGCGTCGGGCATTCTGTGCTTTCTGCATGCGGACCCGGGCACTGGACCGCGGGCGCGGAACCGTTGCATGCGACCTGAACCCCGCGCTCTCCGGTTACAGCCTTGCGAGTCGCACGGACAGATTTCCGGACGTTACGCCGTGTTCTGCGGAAGGAATTCCACTCAGTAGCCGACGTCGAGCCCTGAATGATCCCGTCAGACTCCCGAATCCGTGTATTGACGTGAAGAATCTATATAGGCGATTCGAGCAAGTGGTTTTCGATTAGACCTGATTTCAGGGTGCGTAGCAATTGTTCGGGGCCGCAAAAGTTCGACAAATCAGATAAAAGCTGGTGTTTTCAGACTGACGCCGCCACCGTCTAGGGCCAGACATTCTTGGGGCGGCCCGAAGCAACGGTTAACCCCGACGCTCGCCTGCCCACCAGCCAGATCGCGCCTAACGCGGACTCACTTCTTTAGCCCAGTAGCCCATTTCTCGATAAGGGTGATCGGCTCAGGACCCTTCTGTGTGCCAGGCGGAACCGCCGCCAAAATGCGCTGGCCGTCGGAGGAAAGATCCCAGAGGTAGCCATTGCCGAAGCGGCTTCCGCTAAACAGGGCGTGAACTGCGCCTACCTCTACGGTACTTAGACCGACTCGCACGTCCGCCGCCATCAACCTCCCATCTAAAGCTTCATAGATGATCTGTTTCGCGTCCGGACTCCAGCGCGGCTTCATACCCCCGCTGGGCGAGATCTGGCGTCGGTCGCGAGGCTGTGAAAATGGCGCCACATATATCTCCCACCGCTGCGACTCGTCCGACATGTACGCCACCCAGCGTCCGTCCGGAGAAAACTGCCCGTACTGTTCGTTGAATTTGGTCTGCAGGAACGGCACTGGCTTGAGGGGACGCTCCGGAGTCAGGGGTAGCAGCATCAGGTCCGTTCCCTGCGCGCCACTGGCGGCGAAATACAGCAGGAACTTGCCATCGTGCGACCAACTAGTGGGATACTTCTCCCGGTCATCCGCGTACAGCAGCTCTTCCTCGTGCGAACCATTGGCCGGTTCGTGGTACAGGTCAAGGTGGCCTCTGCGGGAGGAATTGAACGCGACGGTCTGTCCATCCGGAGACCAAACCGCGAAGCGCTCCGCGGCGGGATCGAAGGTAAGGCGCGACGGCACGGCACGCGCAACATCGTACGTCCATAGATCGGCGTTCCCACCGGCGTCGATGGCGGATGCAACCAGGCTCTTCCGGTCGGGCGAAAATTCAAGGTGGTAGAACTGCTTCAGCTCTCCGAGAGCGGCAACCACATTCCCGGCGCGGTCGAACCAAGTCAGCCGTAGCGGACCTCCACTCGCTCCGGTCTCATAAACCAGTAGACCCGAGGCTGCGGAGAAAGCCGCCATCGACCCTTGGCCTACGTAATGCTCCACGCGCTCCGCCGTCGGCACGGCTTCTCCTGCGGTGTTGAGGGTCCTCAGGTCGAACGGCTGGGCCATCAAATTGCTCCCGCGCAAGTAGAGGAGCCGTCCGTCCGCGTACTCGGCGTTGGAATCTGCTTCGCCCACGATTCGGCTGGCGTTCGATGCGAGTGATCCCACCTCTACGTTCATCTTTTCACTGCCTCCCGCGCGCGTTCCGGTGAAAAGAAAATGGTCGCCGTCCGGAAGAAACCAGGGAAAGCGGTGAGTGGTTTCCAGAGCCGCATTCAAAGTTGTCGCCGGGATTGGTTTGCCGCCTGCCGCGGGGATCTTTTCTAAAACAGTGCCGCGGTCACCACTCGGCGCGAACACGATGACGCCTTTGGAACTCCACGATCCTCCGCGCGCACTGGGCGCCTCCGCCAAGGCGATCGGCGCGCCTCCTTCGGCGTCAATCTTTTTCAGCATCCCTTCAGAGAAGAATGCCAACGAGCGGCTGTCGGGAGACCAGAACGGGTATATCCCTCCATCGGTGCCGGGTAAGGGTTGCTTGGCGCCCGTATCCAAGGCCTGAATCCACAACTGGCTTTTGCCATCCTCCCTTGTTGCGCCGAAAACCATCCGCCGCCCGTCGGGCGAGAGGGCTGGGAACCCGAGATTGCTCGTAAATGCGAAAGCGGCGTTTTCGGGGGGCAAAAGGGACGAGCGCACCACGGCCGCCTCCGGCGTCTCTCGGAAGTGGATAAATGACAAGGCGGACAATGCGAGAGCCAGTACCGCTGCCACGATTGCGAGACTGGGTACCAAGGGTTTGGGACCAGCTGTTTTAAGAGGCGCAGGCGACGAAGCCTTCTCTCCCTCATCCTTCAGCAGAAACCAGGCGTCACCGATATCACGAAGCCGATCCTTGGGGTTGCGTTCAAGGCACCGCGCCAAAAGGACACGAAAACGGTCTGGCGCCGCGGCAAAATCGATCGGATGATGAAGGACCTTGCTCAATACATCCACGGGGCTTTCACCTTCAAATAGCCGCTGACCTATGAGCATTTCCCACAGCACCACGCCGAACGACCAGATGTCAGCGCGCTTGTCCACAATCCTGCCACGAGCTTGTTCGGGAGCCATGTAAGCAGGAGTACCGAGAATCGTTCCCACCGCAGTCGCTGCAGTCGGCGCATCCGAATCGTCGCTTACCAGAGTAGGATTGACTAGGGCTTTGGCGATTCCGAAATCGAGAACCTTCACGTTGCCCTCAGGGTCGATCTTGATGTTGGCGGGTTTTAGATCGCGGTGAACCACTCCACGTTCGTGCGCGCATTCCAGTGCGGCGGTAATCTGGCGGGCGATGTCGAGAGTTTCTTCGACCGGGATCGGGCCGTTAGCGATCCGGTCCGCCAACGTCGGACCCGGGACCAACTCCATCACCAGGGCGCGGTCCTCCACGCCGTAAAGGGCAGCGATGCCCGGATGATTGAGCGAAGCCAGCACCTTGGCTTCGCGGCTGAAACGCGCGAGTGAATCGGGGTTACTTTCAAGAGCCCCGGGAAGAACCTTAAGCGCCACATCGCGATCAAGCCGCGTGTCTCGCGCCTGATACACTGCCCCCATCCCGCCTTCGCCAAGTTTGGCAGTGATCCGATAGTGCCCGATGGTCTCGCCGGTCATATCACGCTAAATAACAACGATGTCCGGTGTAGAGCATCGGTCCTTTTTAATCAAATGGCTTCATCGAAGGGGTATTGGATCTGGCGACGTGCTTCATATTTTGGACCATGTCAAATTATTCTGAGCCAACTTCCGCGCTCGTCCGACTAATTTGTGCCATCTCAGTTGGATGGAATTGGAGCCAAACGTCGAGAGCACCCTATGCTGGTCAAGAAAAATCAGGCGCTATACGTCATCGAGATCCTTATCGTTAGCCGGGTCTCGTCGCGAATGCCCCCGTCGATCGGTGCTTTCGCGGGCGCCTTCGAGCTTCGGTGTGGCGCCAACCTATGCAGATTCTGTTTCGCTCGGATTAGCGACCTCTTGGGACGCCGGCCCTAACTGACCGAAACCATCCTCAACACGTGCGGCTTCCGGGTGTTCCCTTCAGCGAGGCTGTCCTTCCCGGCGCAGCTATCCCGCTGTGTACCGGCCCATCGGGCGGGGCGGTACGACGTCACCAGCGTCAGAACGCAAGTGTTCAACGTCTCATCGCGATCTGTTGTCAAGGTTTAAGTTGAGCGATAGTTTTCAGGATCACCAACCGAAATTCCTACCCTATTGACGGCAATCGGGCCGAAAATGCAGATCTACACCGACTCTGGACAATTGAAAAGCAGAATGTTCGCCTATACTCGTAGACTCGCGGTCTTCGAGTTCCAGGATGTGATTGGTTAGTCGGTATACGAATCTTTATTCACATCGACGCTCGGCGCTTGTGAATCGCTAGAACCGATACAAGTATGGATCACTAATAATTCGCATGGACAAGAGGACTCAGCGATGGCTCGACATTGGGGGATGCAGGTATTAGGAAACCGTTCGGACCATTTGAGATGAGCTATTGAAGCGAAGTTGAAGGATCGTGACGAGCGGCGGGTTCCGTTCGCGGTTCGATATCAGCCTGAGTGGTCTCGGCAATGGCCGGAGTAGTCTCTACAGCAACGGCAGCCGTCTCCACGGCGGCTGGAGCGGTTTCCAAATCCGGCGGTACCGTGGCAGGGATCTCCACTGGGGCCTGAACTGTCTCTTTGGCCGCTGCGTCTTGCTTCGCAGCCTTCCTGATGGGCGCACGCTTCCTCGTCGTTTTAGTTGTGCGCGCTCTTACGGCCATCGTCTTGGCTGCGTTTTTCTTTCGGGCGGCAGCGGTTACTTGTTCTTCGTCTGCTCTCCCGGTCACTTCCATCTCGTCTTTAACCGCCACTTTGCTTGCCGAACTAAGTTTCGGTTTGGAGGGTTCCGGCTCCGTTGAACGTGCCTTTGCAGCCTGCTTCTCTGATGACGCCTGCAAACTCACAGCCGCCATTGCTCGACCTAAAGCGTCCTTCGCATCTTTAAGCGCTACTTGTATTTGGAGCGAAGTCTTTGGAAGTCGTTCCGTCACGTCCGACATCAACGCCTCAATCTTCGCCAGTCGTTTGAGAGCCTTTTTCGCCTTCATAAGCCCCCCCTTTTCCGTGACGTTAGAACGAGGGAAGCATAACACAGCGGAACAACAGAGCAAGGACTTCGCATCGTGGATGGCATTCGCATCGTGGATGGCAAATGATACGTTCGGAGCGATGACTTGGCTAGCGTGGTCTTTACTGTCTGCCCTCTTCGCCGCGGCTACAGCGATCTTGGCGAAGCTCGGCGTCCAAGGACGTTGACGCAAATGTAGCCACTGTGCGGACTACAGTGGTGGTCGTGTTCACTTGGTTGTTGGCCTACCTCGCACGCCAGCCAACGAGCTTCCAGGCGCTCTCGAAGAAGACTTGGATCTTCTTGGTTCTTTCTGGACTCGGAACGGGCCTGTCATGGCTCTGCTACTCTCACGCCTTACAAATTGGACCTGCCTCACGCGTTGCCCCACTCGACAAACTAAGTGTAGCTATCGTAATCGGCACAAACGCGTCGTGTCCGGACGCTACTCTCTCGGCCGTCCTGTCCCCGACCCCGGCGCAGAAGGAGTCTTCACAATAGCTGGCGGAACTGGTGGACCATTCAACGGATTAATCCTGCCGCCGACCTTAAAACTCCAGACAAGATCCCCCTTCGCTTCCTTGAGACCATCGCGGCTGCCTCCAGCGGCTATCGCCACAAATTGCTCACCGTCGATTTCATATGTTGCCGCCGGCGCGTCCGCTCCGAAGCCGGTTTGAAAGCGCCAGAGTTCTTCGCCCGTCTTCGAATCGTAGGCGCGAAAATAACCATCGCTGCCTCCATGGAAAACGAGTCCGCCGCCGGTTGCGAGAACGCCGCTCCCGAAACCCGCCAGATACGGGACCTCTTTCTGCCACACCTGTTTGTTCGTCCGCGCATCGAGCGCGGTGATCAGCCCGTACTCGCGCGTGCCGGCGATGGAGACGCGACCGGTGGGGCTGAATTGGCGAGTCGAGACTCCCGTTGTGAAGAACAGATATCCGGACCGTGGATCGTACGCGCCCGGCGCCCAATCGCCGGACGCCGACGGCTGAGCAATCCTCGTGTCGGTCCAGACCGGCGTGAACATACATCCGCGTTCATAACTTTCAACCTTCTCGGCGCATTGCGGCGCGGTCGGATCGCCCACAGGGACAGGCTGCGTAGCCGCTGTTTTCTGCCGCGGCTCCTGCGGAACAGGTTTCTCGTCGATTTCAATAAGAGGTTTGCCCGTTACCCGGTCGAGAATATAGACCCACCCTTGTTTGGAGTGCGCCGCTAGTGCTTTCCGGATCTGGCCGTTGTACATCTGATCGAACAGGATCAGCGGCGTTGGCATATCGAAGTCCCAGAGGTCGTGATGGACCGCCTGGAAATGCCAGCGATACTTGCCTGTCAGCGCATCCAACGCCACGATCGCGCAGGTAAACAAGTTGGCTCCGCCGCGCTTCGAGCCGTCGTAATCCGGCCACGGGTTTCCAGTATTCACGTAGAGAAGACCGAGGTCTGGATCGAGCGCGGGCTGCACCCACATAGCGCCGCCGCCGGTCTTCCACGATTCGCCCTCCCATGTTTCGCTGCCTGGTTCACCCGGCGCGGGTATGGCCCACCACCGCCACCGCTCGGCGCCAGTCTTCGCGTCATACGCGGCTAGACGCCCGCGCATGCCGCCATCGCCGCCGGACACGCTGATATAGACGAGGCCTTTATAGTAGAGCGGCGGAGCCGCGACATACTGCCGCAGATTCTTGGGGATGTCTTCGCCCAGCTCATGCCGCCAGAGCAGTTTCCCGGTCTTCTGGTTGAGCGCAAAGAGGCGCGTGACGGGCTCCAGTTTGCCCGACGCAGGCGGCGGGTTCCTTATGTCCGACTCGACCCCGAAGACCATACCTTCGCCCAGCGCCACCCCGCGTTTGGCCTTATTGTCGAGCGGACGCGGATCGGTGGGCGTACGGTACTCCCAGATGAGATTGCCTGTCTTCGCGTTAAGGGCGAAGATGTCCTGTTCGCCGGTCGTTATATACATCACGCCGTCTTTCACTACGGGCGTACCCTGCTGCGAATACGGCGGACCGAATCCGGAATTCAGGCGCGCCATCCACGCCCCTTTCATCGTCTTCACGTTGGATGTGTTGATGGCGGCTAGCGTGGAATACCGCGTGTTCCCCCAATCCCCGCCGACGAGAGGCCACTCAGCGGAGGCTGGCTTGCGATAGTCCGTTGTGAAAACGCCCTGCGCCATGCCCAATGGAGCGTGGAACAGAGGAATCGAAATCAGAGTGAGCGCCGCGATCTTCGCCGTGACCTTCATGGCGACAACCGGATGTGTTTCTCCAGCATCTGCCTGCGCACGACCGCTCCATACACGTTGCCCGCCGCGTCCACACCGACGCCTTCCGCGCCGCTATGCTCCTCCGTGTCGGACTCCATGTCTTCGATAAAGTACTTCACCGATCCGTCTCTGGCGCTCCCGATGCGAATGCCTTTCTTCCAGCCGGGCTGATCCTTGCCCCATGACTCGGAATCGGCGACATACATCGTGTCGTCTTTGCCGATGAAGATTCCGCTCGGTCGGCCCCACTGCATCCAGGTATCGAGGTACTTTCCCTCCTGATCGAAAATCTGAATTCGATTATTGGAGCGGTCGCCCACAAAGAGCCGCCCGCGCGAATCGATGGCGATTGTGTGCGGGGCATAGAACTCGCCCGGGCCGGAGCCCTTCTTTCCCCACATCTTGATGAACTTTCCATCTTTCGAGAATTTCGAAATGCGATTGTTCCCTTGCAAGTGACCTTCGGTAATGAATATGTCGCCGTTGGCCGCCACCGCCACATCGGTGGGCTGATCGAATAGACCGGGGGCATCGCTGGCGACGCCGGCTTTCCCGAGGGTCATCAGGACCTTGCCCTCCGGACTGAACTTGAAGACCTGCTGGCCCTTCCCGTCTTTGCCCTGCTCGTCCGTCACCCAGAGGTTGCCCCGCGCATCCACGGTGGCGCCGTGCGGAAACACGAACATTCCCTCGCCCCAGCTCTTCAGCAGCCTGCCCGAGGTGTCGAACTTCAGAATCGGCGGTTCGGTTCGCCCGGCGCAGGAGTTTTCGTGGCAACGGTGAATGACGTAAATGGCGCCATCCGGAGCGACTTCGACCGCGGTCACGGCCGCCCATGGCACACCATTCGGCGGTTTTGCCCAGTCACGGACAGTGCGATATCCGTTTGGCAGATTGTTGATGGGGCTGTCGTCGGTCGCGGCCGCAGCGAAGCCGGCGGACAACAGAATGAACGCAAATCGCCTCTTCACACGTCGTCCCGTCCTATGTTGACGATGAAATACTGCGCGCGCGTCGCGCCCACGTTCTTCGCGTTATGCATCTCGTTGGAGCCGATGAACCCGACGTCCCCCGGGCCGAGCCGCATGGGCTTTCCCGAAATGGTCAACTCCATCGTGCCCTCACGGATCAGCATCATCTCTTCGCGCAAATGCTGATGGGGCGGATGATTCACTTCGCCGGGCGCGATATCGCTTTGATGACTTTCCATCTTGAAGCCGGTATGCGTTTTCCCGGTGAAAAGGCGGCGCTGTTTGTTCTTCCCGTTGGTGGTGACCGGCAGGTCGTTGAAGATGTATGCCTTCGTGCCCAGCACCGGAAGTTTCTCGACCGAATCCGTTGCGGCTGGTGCTGTCGTTTGTGCCGATGCGGTGGCCGCCAGTGCAGGAAGTAGGATGCCGAGTTCTCTGCGCGAGTACTTCTTCATGGAAGAACCTCCTTAGAACGCCACATACTATACACCTGATAATTCGCGGTGACCAGGGGCTGTCCGCTCTCTCGAACTACTGTTTCCGAGCTGCGCCCGTAAGCAAGCAGTTGCTTCCGCGTCATGGCGCCATCAAGCGCTTCACGTTCTCGATGTAAAGGTCGCAGAAAGGCCGTCTCAATCCTTCACCCGCGACTGGGCCGCGATCGGTAAATTCCATATACCCTCGCGCCGTGGCGTCGAATTTCGGCCAAGGTGGGCGAGTTGACGCGCCATTTGGGTTACCCGTTTTTGCGAAGTTCGTCCAGTATTCCTGCATTGCCGCGGAAATCTCCCGGTCGGCCGGGCCATACGTCACTCCCCTGCCACCTACGCCGATGGCTCCAAATACGTAGGGAACCTCCGCGCCATGCACCGCCCCCAAAGCTTCTCTGCCCGGAGCGGCGCGATCGAACTGGTATTCCCATGCCGGATTTTTCGCGGCAATATGCCAGATCAGTTGAGCAACGACCGGACATCGGTACATCGAGTCCACGACCCATTGCGCTGCCTGACTGCCATACAGGGCATCGCCGGCCGCCTCACCGTAAAGCGCTAGCGCACGTGACGCAAGACCTCCGTACATTCCCTCGATGGCTCGCTTCAGATCCGCCTGCGTCGCCTGCGGCGGCGTTCTCTCCCGGGCGTTGTTTCCGAGCAGCAATGACACTCGGTGCTCGTTGCCTGAGGCGAACACCTCCGCCGGAGATTTCGGCAACACCCAACCGTCGACCTCAATTCCGTTCGCGGGTCCGATACTCATTCGTGGGCCACTCACGGCCTTCAGAACATCCGCCGCCGGCATTCGCCGCAAACTCTGAAGGTCGCGTGCCTGCAGCTTTTCGGCGAGTTCTACGCCCGCGCGTTCCGCCTCAGCGAGCAAGGGAGCGTCGGAAAAACTCACCGGCCCGCTTTTGACCTTCATCACAGCGCCAAGCGCTGTCATCTGGAGCGTGGCGTCGTCCGGATTCCGCGTAACCGTGCCACTTTCGGCGATGACTCGATGAAACAGGCCTTTCGCCAGCGGAGAAGTCATGAGAACGTTGGCATCGACCGCGCCCGCCGATTGCCCGAACACCGTAACGTTACCGGGATTGCCGCCCAATCCTGCAATGTTGTCATGGACCCACTGCAGCGCCGCGATCTGATCCATCAGCCCGTAGTTGCCCGAGGCGCGGTGTGGCGACTCACGGGTCAGCTCGGGATGGGCGAAGAACCCGAAGATCGTCAGCCTGTAATTTGCGGTCACCACGATCACTCCGCGGCGCGCCAGGCTCTCTCCATCGAAATTGCTGCTTGATGCCGTGCCCGCATAGTTGCCGCCGCCGTGGATCCAGAACATCACCGGCATGTTGCTTCGCGCCGGCCACTGCGGCGTCCAGACATTGAGAAACAGGCAATCTTCGCTGCTTTGTTCGAGAACTCGTCCGTTTACATTCTGAGCACAGGCCGCTCCGAAGCTGGTGGCGTCGCGCTCGCCGGTCCATGGCTTCATGCGCGCCGGGGGGCGCCATCTCAACTGCCCCACGGGAGGCTGTGCGAATGGTATCCCTTTGAACACGGCGCCACCCTGTTCCAGCAAGCTCCCGCGAATCGTTCCCGCCGGTAACGAAACAAGTGCGCTGCTGTCCGCCATTGCCCGGACAGCGAGCGAGAGCATTGAGGCCAATATCAATAGGTAAGGCATTGGATCGCCCTGGTCTCCCGGCGCCGATTGTATCGCTTGTGAAGTCGCCGGTGAGACAGTAGAGTCTTCGAAGCATATCGCCGAAACTCGTTGCCGTCATGTTCCTGGTGTCAGTCTCTGCATGGGGGCGGAGCGATCCGAAAAGCGCACAGGTGGAAAGCCCTGCTTCCTGCGGCAACCCTTGCGATTACTTCATCACAGATAAATACTGGGCCCACGGGCCGACCTCTACTTTGAGTCGCTTCGCCATCACGCGGCTGATTTGGAGGATGTGCGCCAGATCGTGGGCTGTCCAGGTCGCTAGCAGTTGTCGAACAGTGACGGAGCCGAACTCGGGGTGGTTTCCCGTTAGTCCAAGTTGCGAAGGTTGAAGGTCCAGAGCACAGAGCCGCGTCAAGCTCTCCTGGCGAAGGATAGTGAAGTCATCTAATAACTCGGGGAGAGATCTTCCGTGACTCGCGAGAAATTGAGCTTCGCGATCAAATGTGTCGAAGGGGAGCGACTCCCCGGATTCGAGGATCCGGTTGAGTCGCGGAATCCAATCGGTCTTTTCGCCGTGAATCAAGTGGCCGATGATGTCGTAGGGGCTCCAGGTTCGGGAACCTTCGGTGACAGTCGTCCACACTTCCGGCAGGTTACGCAGCAATGCGTCGAGCGCCGCGGGAGTTCGTATGAGGACGCTCGTGCATTCTTGAAGGAAATCCGCTTCGCTCATGTTCCAGCCCGGTCATTCCCAGCCCGGTCATTCCATGATAAGGAATCGCTTTAGCCATAGATAGCGAAGGGCAACGCGCGTCCGCCAGCGGTGATTGCTTTTGGGGCTAACGAGTGCCTTGGAAAGCAACTTGGCGCGTTTCTATAGCGATAATCGCAACCCTCTAGGGTCAAAATACTAGCGCGTCGTGGGCGATCCGATGGTCGTTAACATGTTGTTTGAATGCAGAACAATAGCTGCGCACGGTTGCTGGCATATGTGACAGGCCTGGTCAATTAGCGCCTCCTCTCCAATGCGAATACCTCGCCGCTGAAAACCGGATTCTCCGAGCGCACCTGCCCTGCAAGGTCCGACTCTCCGATTCCAAGCGCGCACACTTGCCGATATCGGTAAGCACCTCGGCCGCAAGTTCCTCTCCGAAGTCGCCAGCATCGCCAAACCCGAAACCATTCTCGGCTGGTATTGTCGTCTTATTGCACGCAAGTTCGATGGATCTCAAAAGATTTGGATCATTCGGGAATCGGATCCGATCGGACCGATGGCCCGTTTGGAACTGGCAAGGGCCATGGCCGGGTTGGGTGAACAAGGCGAAATCCATTGGGGCATATAAACACCTGCTTGCCTCGTTGGTAGGGGGCGGATTTGGATATATCAATCGTCGAGCAAGCGATCGCGGAGGGCGTCAATGCAAGTGGGGCATAAGGACCTCTCGGTGTCGACAGCCTTATTAATATAACAAATGTCTTGGAACTAGCGTCGTCCTATTAAATAACGCAATGCCTCCCATCGCCTAGATCATCGGGATGCTAGCATGACGTGCACTCATACCTACCGCGACCGAGTGGATAGTCGGCAAAACGTACAGAGTTCGGGACTCGATTGCATTTTCCGAGTCGCGCGTCACTCGCCAAAGGCGGTTACAAGTTCCAGAGCTCCGTTTATCACGGCAGTAGCGAATGCGCTACTGCTCCCTTAGCGTCTCCACCGGGTCGATGGCTGCGGCGCGGCGAGCGGGAATGTAGCTCGCGGCAAGCGCCGCGAGGACCAAGACGCCCACCGCAGCCGCGAACGTAGCAGCATCGACGGGCGTTACTCCAAATAGTAGCGACGACATGAATCGCGTAGATCCGGCCGCAACCGTTCCACCGAGCGCGATCCCGATCGAGGAAAGAATCACCCCGCGATAGACGAACATTCCTTTTACCGCACCGGGCTGGGCGCCTAGCGCCAGCCGGATTCCGACTTCGCGCCGACGCTGCACGGCCGCGTATGCGAGTACTCCGTAGATGCCGACGATACCGAGCAAGAGCGCCATCGCGCCCGCAATTGCTAACATCACCAGCGAAAATGAGGTTCGTGCCATCGACGCGCCGTACACTTCGCGCAGCGAACGAACCTGAAAGACCGCCAGATCCGAATTCACAGTCGATACGGCCTGTCGAATGTCGCTGAGCAGTCCTTCGGTTCCTGTCCTGTCGCTGCGAAGCACGAAGGCAACCGAACGCGGCACAAAGGGAACGGTGAACCACGGGTGCTCGCGCGCCGGCCAATAGACGGAATCGGGCGCTTTCTTATCGACGCCGTCATCATAGACGTCCGCGACCACGCCAATCACTTCTTGCCACGGCCCTATGGGCCCCACACGAATTCGTTTTCCTATGGCGCCCCCGAGCGAGCCCCATTCTTGGCGCGCGAAAGTCTCCGACACCAGGGCCACGTTCCGTTGATCGTAGAGTTCCGCCCAAGCCACGTCACGACCTGCAAGCAACGGAGTTCCCAGGGTATGAAGCAATCCGGGTGATATGAACTTGACTCTTCGAGCGGGAGTTCCTGTCGGCCCGTAGTCTTTGCCCTCAACCGCGGTAGGCGCGGCGGTGGTTCCGCCACCACCCAAAACGTCCATAGGGAGCAAATTCACGAAGGCCGCGGATGTGACTCCGGGAATCCCCGCGAGCCGTTGGAGAATTTCCCCTTGCACCCGTGTTAGGCGCTCAGGCTCCGCCACCTGCACTGGGGATATTGAAATCCGCACCGTTTGGATCGTCGCCGGGTCGGTGAACCCGGGTTTCACCATGGTCAAGTTTTGAAAGGTGCGAATCATCAAACCAGAACTGACAAGTAACACTAAAGCTAAAGCCACCTGAACAACCACCAAGGCGTTTTGGGAACGGTGCTGGCTCTTGCCCGCGCTCGCCCCTCGCCCGCCTCCGCGAACAAACTCCGGGAGACGCAGCGCAAATTTTGGCCCTGCGAGTCTTGCTATCGGGACTAGACCGAAGAGCAATCCCGACAACACCGACATCGCCACGGCGAAAGCTAGTACCGGGATATCGATCGCAATCTCATTCAATCGGGGCAAGTTTGGCGGTCCCAAAGCCAGCAATATCCGTCGTCCGCCGTAGGCTAGCGCGATGCCGATCGTCCCGCCCATCAGGCTGAGCGTCAGGCTCTCCAGCATCAGTGCACGCGCGATGTGTCCCCGCCCGGCGCCCAACGCGGTACGGACGGCAAGTTCCTGACCGCGGCCTTCGGCCCGCACCAAAAGCAGGTTGGCGACATTCGCACAGGCGATCACTAGAAGGATGCCGATACCTCCAAGGAGCACCCACAAAACGCCCCCTACGTCGCCCACCACATCCTCTTTGAGGGGGCGCGCGGCAGGACCAAGGCGCATGGCTTCCAGCGAGGCGCGATTCTCATTTCTCTTCCAGATTTGCAACATCCGGCCAACATCGTTGTTGGCCTGCGTCAGAGTGACCCCTGGCTTCAGCCTTGCAATTCCCCGGTAATTGAAGTCCCCAGCAGACTGCGCAAGATTCAGCCGCAAAGGGAGGATCAAATCGACGCGAGACCCCGGGGAGGTGAAACGATCAGGCATCACCCCGATCACTTCACGCGCTTTGAAGTCGATCGTCAGCATACGCCCGATCACTTTCGGATCGCCCCCAAAGCGGCGCTCCCAATAGGCCTCGCTCAAAATCACTGTCTCGGTGGTCCCTGGTTGATCGTCTTCGCGCGAAAACCACCGGCCTAGCGCGGGCTGAATGCCAAGGGTTGAGAGGAGACTCTGTGTGACCAGCAGCGTATCCACTTGCTCCGGACTACCCGACCCGATAATGGCAGCTTGCCCATTACGCCATAGTCCAAATTCCTTGAACGCTTGGCTGTTCGTCGCATCCACACCGAAAATCCCGGGCGCGAGCGGGAAATTGCGAGTAGGCACGGTTCCAAATACAGCCGAGAGCCCAACAGTCAAAAGTGCGTCGGATTCCGGATAGGACAGGGGCTTGATCAGCACTCCATTAACCACGCTGAATATAGCCGTCGTCGCTCCAATCCCGAGCGCGAGAGTCACAATCGCCGTCATGCTGAAAGCTGGATTCCGGCGCAGCATTCTGGCCGTGTGACGTAGCTCCCGCAGCGTACCTTCTAAAAACGTAGCGGTGTTCATTTCGAAAACCTCCTCACGGATTTGCGTGAGATTGCCAAGTCTGAGCCGTGCCGCCCGCCGCGCCTCGTCCGTTCCCATTCCCTGAGCGATGTACTCCTCGGTGGTGATCTCGATATAGGATTCAAGTTCCAGTTGCTGCTCAGCGTCGGCTTGAACGCGCCGGAAGAATCGGCGCCAGTTCATTTGCTCTCCTCAGCAGCCGGACTCATAATGCGGCCGATGGCTCGGACGAGCTGATCCCAACGAGACTTCTGCGCCGCCAATTGCTTCCGGCCATCCGCGGTGAGCCGGTAGTATTTTGCTTTACGGTTGCTCTCAGAAGTACCCCAGAAAGAAGCGACCCAACCACGATTCTGGAGCCGATGAAGGGCTGGATAGAGGGATCCGTGTTCGACCTGAAGAACATCCTCCGAGCCGCGCTCGATTACATGGGCGATGGTTTGTCCATGGGCGGGCCCCAGGACCAGGGTTCGAAGAATGAGCATGTCCAGGGTCCCTTGGACCATCTCAGACTGTAGGGGCGATTCGCGTCTTGGCATATCTTCTGTCGATGATCGACTAGACTGGCATATCCCTTATAACGTGCGAGACAGCGCGCGGTTAGGTTCTTTCGTAAAGAATATCTACTTTTCATCTGTCTGGAGGTAGGCACGGGTTCAGTTCGCCGTGCGGCCCGATACCTGATCACATTAAGCGCTCGCCCGGTTGAATTTCGAATCCATGGCGCGTGGGCCTAGAAACGAGCTTGCAGAGGCTTCCGAAGAATCAAAATGAGAGGACATTGAAGCGCCGCGATCTGGACTGGCAGTAAGAACCAGCCGTGCGGCTCCCCTAAATCTGCAATGAGATGTGCGATGTTACTAGCAGTGATAGTTCTCGTCCTTCTTTTTGCGATGTTCGCCACCGCGGCGTCAGCGCAGTCTCCCGGAGAATTATTTGAGGCCCGATGCGCGGGATGCCATCGTGCCGATAATTCCGTCGGCGCGCTGTTGCCGGGAACACTGCGCGCGATGCAATGGCAGACCATTCTGGCGGCTTTGGAAAGCGGCAAAATGAAGGCCATCGGAGAAGCCATCACCCCCGCGCAACGGGAGGCGGTCGCAAAGTTCGTCGGGACTTCTTCGTTGGAGGCCATTCCCTCGATCGCTCGATGTTCAGGCGCACCGCCCCGCGATGGCGCATCGGCATGGAACGGCTGGGCGGATGCGGCTAATACGCGCTTCCTCTCTTCCAAAGCCGCCGGACTGGACGCAGCCACAGCATCCAAATTGAAACTCAAATGGGCCTTCGGATTTCCGGGAGTGACTTCCGCGGTTGGAACTCCCACTGTTGCCAACGGCCGAATTTACGTTGGCGCTGCCGATGGCGCGGTGTATTCACTCGATGCAGACACAGGCTGCATCTATTGGACCTACGCTGCTGTCGCGGGAGTCCGAGGCGCGCCGCTACTTGGAAACGGCTCGGTGTACTTTGGCGATCTGCGAGGAAATGTCTACGCTCTCAATGCATCCAGTGGTTCACCGCTGTGGAAGGTGCATGCCGAAGAACATCCTTTGGGCGTGATTACCGGATCCTTGAAGCTGGACTCGGGCCGGTTATACGTGCCTGTGTCGGGGCGGGACGAGTCCATCGCCGCTGTCAATCCTTCCTATGAATGCTGCACGTTTCGCGGAAGCATCGTAGCGCTGGATGCTGCAACAGGAAAGCGCGCCTGGATCGCTTACGCCATCCGCGAAGTCCCGCACATAACCGGCGCAAATGCGAAAGACGTCAGAACTTGGGGACCTTCAGGGGCTGTGCCGTGGTCGTCTCCCACTTTGGATTTACGAAAGAGAGTCTTATATGTCGGCACAGGCGTGAATTATTCCAACCCTCCGACGGATACCAGCGACGCTCTGCTGGCGATCGATATGAACTCGGGTCGGATCCTCTGGTCGAAGCAATTCACTGCCAGCGACAGTTACAACTTCGCCTGCGGCGCGCAGGATAAAACCAATTGTCCGAAGGATCCGTTTATCGATGTGGACTTCGGCAACTCCGGAATCCTGCGATCGCTCCCTGGTGGAAAACGCATTCTGGTGATCAGCGACAAGGGCGGCGCCGTATATGGCGTGGACCCCGATCACCAAGGCAAGCTTCTTTGGAAACAGAAAATCTCCTCCGGCGGAGTGAACGGCGGAACTATGTGGGGCGGCGCAAGCGACGAAAATGGCGTGGCCTATATCGGCATTTCCGACTTCGCCGCTGGTAAACCGGAGACCGGAGGAGGGCTGGTCGCGCTGCAATTGGCGACGGGCGAAAAGCTCTGGGCCACGGCCCCTCCGAAACCGACGTGCCTTGCAGTCCCGGGATGCAGTTCCGCTCAACCCGCACCGGTGACGGTGATTCCCGGAGTAGCGTTCCTAGGCTCGTGGGACGGCCACATCCGAGCGTATGAAACCGCGAAAGGCGCGATCGTTTGGGATTTCG
>Ga0126381_100003643_pt1 | contig 16714 bp, 15 predicted proteins | sample PanSoiMetPlot_28_FD_96465 | JGI IMG/M metagenome (GOLD analysis project Ga0126381, IMG submission 96465) | Tropical forest soil microbial communities from Panama - MetaG Plot_28 | ecosystem: Environmental > Terrestrial > Soil > Tropical forest > Bulk soil | place: Panama | collected 2016-02-17 | reverse complement strand
GGGCTCTGCGTGACGCGCGTCCCGTTGCTGTAGAGCGTGGCGTGCTGATTGGCGATCGAGACGACGATCTGCAGCGGGCCCTTCGGCATGGCGTCCTTGGCCGGCTCCGGCTTGGCGCCGGGCTTGGCGTTGGACTTGGCGGACTTGGTCTTGGCCTCGGATTTGGGGCTCGGCTTGGCGTCGTCGTCAGCCTCGGGCTTCGCGGCCGGCTTGCGCTTGGGTTTGGACCTGACGACAGGCCGCAGGCCACCATCGGGATCGGGGTCGCGACCGACGCCCGGGTATCCGGGGTAAGGAGTGGAGGTGTAATAATACCCCTGCGCTGCGGCGGGCACCGCAAGGCCCGCGGCCGTGACGGCGATACAGGCGAAAGCCGCGCTCGCCAGCAAGGTGCGACGCACGGCCTGCGCAGCGGGTGTCACGGAAATCGAGCCAACCAAGGTTGCCAAGGCGTTCTCCCGTTCTGCAATACCGATGATAGTGATGTGAGAGCCAAGGGCCCGATTCCCAATACACAAGCTACAGATTAAGAGTTGCGCGGTGGTAAAGTTGATTGGGATTGTCGACCGGGCCGGCCGCAACCGGCCGCGCGCGACCTTGGCAAGCGAACAATTCGCAAGCGAAGACGAAGGCTTTATGAATCCGTTCAGAGCAAGATCGCGAAAAGTGGACGCCGGCTTTCGGAAAAGACCTGTCCCCGCGACGGCGCGCGACGGCGGGGATATGCTCCACGAATAATGCAGAGCGGGTCACGATTTCGAAGAAACTGATTCCTGCCCTAGGTGCCGAGCGAACGGGTCGTGTCGTCGAACAGTTCCTCGATCGCCAAGCGACGCGGAATGAGCTTCTGCTGCATACAATAGTTGATGATCATCTCGAGCGCCGGCCGGCAGGCCTCGACACCGAACGGATGCACGTCGAAGCCACCGGGCTTGGGCAAGCCCGCGGCCTTCTTGGCGGCGAGCAGCATCCGATAGACCTCCCGTACCGCGTCCGGCTGCGCGCGCGCGAGCGCCTCGGTCACCACCACCATGTGATTGATCGGCACCACGCCGTGGCGCGCATGCCATTGCCGCACGGCCTCATCGGGATCCGGGATGACGCTCTGCAGCCGCGTGTCGTCGGGCAATTCCTGTCCGTAGATACCGGCGGCAAGCTCGCCCGCGAGCACCATCTTGGTGATGTTGCCGTCGGCGGGCGCGCGTTCGACGCCGGGTGGGTCCCGGAACTCGCTCACATGCGCATCCTCGAAGGTAACCCACTGCACCTTGGCGATATCGACGCCGTAGTCGTTGTGCAGATGGCCGCGCAGCCAGGCGCCGGTCGTCTGCGCATAGGAGCGCACGCCGACCCGGCGGCCCGGAAGATCGGCGGGCGTGATTCTGCCCCGCTCCATGTTGTAGAGCATGCAATTGTGCTGGAATCGTCCCACCATCACGGCCGGCAGCAGCACCAAAGGCTTGCCGTGGGATTTCGCCTGCAAAAAAGTGACGATCGCCATCTCGCTCACATCGAATGATCGCTCACGGACCATGCTGGCGAAGGCTTTGTAAACCGGCTTGATCTCGGCGAACTCGAGGGCGACCGAGGGCGAGGTGACCTCTTTCCTCTTTAATGGCGTTGTGTGCGCATAATCGCCTAGCGCCACGCGCAACCTGGTAATCTGTTGAACACTCATGGTCGCTTGCTTCCTCCCCGGCGGTCTGCCAAAGCTTGCAGGGCAACACCGCCCGCAACCCGCGGTTTGCGATTCTTGCTGAGCACCATCGATCCGCGCTATTTGCTTGGACGGCAACAAACATGACTCTGATCCTATCCAACCAAGATGTCGAGAAGCTGCTGACGATGCGCGAATGCATCGACGTGCTGGAGGAGGCCTATGTGGAATTGGCCGAGGGCCGCGGCGTGTCGCGCACCCGCTCCGACTGCATCACCCCGACCTCGCGTCCGGACGCGGTGTACGGCCTCAAGTCGATGGACGGCGTCATCCCCAAGCTGGGCATCGGCGCGATCCGGATCAATTCGGACATCGTGACGTTCCCGAAGCGGGGCAACAACGTGCGGCGCGAGAAGGTCCCGGCCGCCCCGAACAATCGTTATTGCGGTCTCGTCCTCTTGTTCTCGGCGGAGAACGGCGAGCCACTGGCGATCCTGCCGGACGGCGTGATGCAGCGCATGCGGGTGGGCGCCGCCAACGGGCTCGGTGTCAAATACATGTCGCGCAAGGATGCCGAGAGGGTCGGCATCCTGGGCTCGGGCTGGCAAGCCGGCGCGCAACTCATGGCGGTGTGCGCGGTGCGCAACGTCAAATCGATCCGCTGCTTCAGCCCCAATCCCGTCAACCGGGAGAGTTTCTGCCGACAAATGAGCGAGATGCTCGGCGTCGAAGTCGTCCCGGTCGAGCAGACCGAGGACGCGATTGCTGGCGCCGACATCGTGATGTGCGCCACCAACACGCTCGACAACATCTTCTTCGAGCGCTGGATCACGCCGGGCCTGCATCTGAGCTCGATCAAGCGGCCGGAGATCGAGCTCAAGGCGCTTACGCGCGCCGACCGGATCGTGCTCCACTCCCAGGACGCGACTCCGCTGCACGTCACCACCCGCGATCTCGCGTTCGCGGAGAACGACAAGCAGCGCGGCTGGTCGGCGGCGACCGGGCTCGACTTCAAGAAACTCCCGACCTTGCCGGATTTGATCACTGGACGCGCCACCGGACGCGCCTCCGCGGAGGAGGTGACGTGCTTCATGAACAATATCGGGCTCGGCTACCAGTTCGCCGCCGCGGGCGCGGTGGTCTACCGCAACGCCAAGGCCCAGGGCGTCGGTCATGAGCTGCCGACCGATTGGTTCACCGAGGATGTTCACCCGTGATCGTCAGTGAGCTGAGGGAGATCAGGCGTCGCAATCCTGATTGCCCACGCGTTCCTCGCCCACGTCTATCCCCAGCAGCACCCTAAAGCGCTCCGGCACCCCCTGCTGACGCACCTCGTCGAAGTAGACGATGAGGCCCTTGGCGAGTGCGGCAAGCACAGCGCGGTCGAGGCTGCGGCGCACTTTGGTCGCGGAGACGGGTGTCTGGCCGAGCAGTTCGGGACGCGGCCTCTGTTTTGTCATCTTTTCGCTCCGGCGCCGGCCAGCCGGCAGAGTCCGGTACAGGGCTGCGCCCTTCGGGGCATAACTCAAGCCAGATCAAACTGTTCCATTGTAAGACCGGCCGGCCGCGCGAGGAACTTTTGCCGCGACCGCGCGTTCATTGCGTTGGGCGGAAGCAGCCAATCCGGAGGGGAAATGTCGAAATTGCAGACCGTCGCCCAGGATGTGCCTTATCTGCGCCGTTATGCGCGCGCTCTGACCGGCAGTCAGGCATCGGGCGACGCCTATGTGGCGGCAACGCTCGAGGCCATGGTCGCCGACCCCACCGTGCTCGACCACACCGCCGGGCAGCGGGTGGCGCTGTTTCGCCTGTTCACAAAGATTTGGAGTTCGCTCTCGATTAACGGCCAGAGTGGCGCAGAGCCGACCCTGCAGCCGGGCGAGCGTAAGCTCGGCGCCATCACGCCGCTGCCGCGGCAGGCATTCCTGCTGGTGTCGCTCGAAGGCTTCGAGGAGGCCGACGCGGCGCGTATTCTCGATGTCGACATCGAGACCGTACGGGAGCTGATCGAGGAATCCGGCCGCGAGCTCGCGGAGCAGATCGCAACCGACGTCCTGATCATCGAGGACGAGCCGTTCATCGCCATGGAGCTCGAAGGTCTGATCGAAAATCTCGGCCACCGCGTCATCGGCGTAGCAAGCACGCATGCGGAGGCGATCGCGCTGATGAAGAACCAGGCGCCGGGTCTGATCCTCTCCGACATTCAGCTCGCCGACGGCAGCTCCGGCCTCGACGCGGTCAACGAGCTGCTGCGCACCTTCGAGGTGCCGGTGATCTTCATCACCGCCTTCCCGGAGCGCTTCCTGACCGGCCAGCGGCCGGAGCCTGCATTCCTGATCGCCAAGCCATTCCAACCCGCGACCGTGTCCGCCATCGCGAGCCAGGCACTGTTCTTCGAGCGCAATGCCAGGCGCCGCGAGCGCCTTATGCCGGTCTGACCGCCCCCCGAAGAATACCGGATCCATGGAACATATCCATCGCCGCCCGCGTTGAGGTAGCGGGTTCGGGGGCGGAGCTGTTTTATGCGATTTGGTTCCACATTTCGGCTCGCCCTGGTGGGGGCGGTATTTGCGGGGTTGAGCTTTGCGGGTGCGCTTGCCCTGCCGGCGGTATTGGGGGCGCAGCCGAGTCATGGCCCCGCGATGGGCGACAGCGTCAATCGTGCCGGCAAAGGGGATCGATTGCGGGTCATCGTGCGGCCGCCCGAAGCCGCGCCGCCCGACGTCAAGCTTCCGGACGGAGGTACTCCGCAACTCCTCGAGGGATGCGAATCGATCCTCGGGCGGATGGTGCATACCCCGGCCGCCAAGCTCGCACAGAGCTGCGTGACCTGACCAATGGCGGCGGGCATCAGGGCGCTTACGGACGTCTTCGCCGGGCCCATCAGGGCGTTCACGCCCGTCTTTGCCTGGCCCGCGTTAAGGGTCGCGCTTGGCCCTGGCCGCCCGACTGCCGACTACCCGGCTGCCATCCGCGATGGCGGGGACGATGCCTCAAGCCGCATTCGGCCGGAACTTTTTGCATCGGGCAATACTTTAGTTTCGGGTGCAGGGGAGACATGGGATGGGGTTGGCAATCAGGAAATCGGTCTGGGCTTTGTGGCTAGCTGCCGCGGTCGGCTGCTATCCGGCATCTGCATTGAGCGCCTCGCAAACCGCCGATCCTGCGCATCCCGATTCGACCGTCGCGGCCCTCGACCGATCATTGCACGATGCGCCCGAAGCTGACGCATTGCCGGCGGAGCTGCGGCGCCAGCAGGTTCCCTTTCCGACGCCGGAGGTGCCAGGCACTATCGTGATCGATCCGCCGCATACCTACCTCTATTACGTTTTGGGCGACGGCCAGGCGATCCGCTACGGCATCGGGGTCGGGCGCGAGGGCTTCACCTGGTCGGGCGTGCAGAGGGTGTCGCGCAAGGCGGTATGGCCGAGCTGGGCGCCGCCGCACGAGATGATCAAGCGGCAGCAATATCTCCCCCGCTGGATTGCCGGCGGTCCAGATAATCCACTTGGCGCGCGCGCTCTCTATCTGGGCGATACCGAATATCGCATTCACGGCACCAATGATCCGACGACCATCGGGCAGAGCATGTCGAGCGGCTGCTTCCGCCTGACCAACCAGGACATCATCGACCTCTACGGCCGCACCAATGTGGGCACCAAGGTAGTGGTGCTTCCGGCAACGCCCGGCGAGGACGTTTCGACCGACGACCGGCACGCCAGCACGCACCGGGCTTCGCACCATCACGTTGCTGGGCGGCGGACGGCCCCGCACCGCGTGCTGGCGCACCAAGCTGCGCCACCGCGACGATCCGCGCCAGCCCGGGAGACGAGCCCGGCAGTAGGATGGGGTACGATCGCATCCTCGGCCGCGATCTATGGCTGGCATTGAGGGGGCGAACGGACTCTTGCATGAGCGCAGTCATTCCACGGTGGTGCAAGACTCACGAAGAGCCGGTCCGTGCTCCAGGTCTGGAGCTCCGCTCGGAGCTGCCGTTCTTTCCTGAGAGCGCGCTGATAAGCATCGCGCTCGAGGCCGGCCAGATCGGTATCTGGTCGTGGGACATGCGCTCCCATCGTGCCACATGGTCGACCAATATGGCGGAGGCCTGCGGCGTCGCCGCGGGCACCTTCGATGCGTCCTTCGTGCCGCTCGAGAGCGATGTCCATCCCGACGATCGGCCCGCGGTGGTCGCCGCGATGCGCGAAGTGTTGCAGACCCGCAGTCCCCGCCGCGTGCAATACCGCCTGGCGCCCAAGCCCGCCGCCGAGGAGCGCTGGATCGAGACACTCGCCACCGTCGTGGTCGAAGCGGGCGAGCCGGTCAAGCTCATCGGCCTCTGCCGCGACGTGACTGAGCGTTTCCGCGCGCATCGGGAGCTGCGCGTTCGCGCGAGCCAGCAGGAGGCGGTGGCCCGTCTTGGCGCGCAGGCGCTGACCGAGCTCGGCCTGCAGCGTTTGTTCGAGGATTCGGTCAAGACCATCGCGGCGACGCTCAACGTGGAGCTGGTGAAAATCCTCGAGCTGGTTCCGGGCGACGCCGAGCTCCTGCTGCGCGCCGGCATCGGCTGGCAGCCGGGGCTCGTCGGCACCGCGCTCGTGCGCACCGAGCGCGACTCGCAGGCCGGCTTCACGCTCGCTTCCGGCGGCCCGGTGATCGTCGAGAACCTCGCCACCGAGACGCGATTTACCGGCCACCCGCTCCTGCACCAGCACGGCGTCGTCAGCGGGCTCACCATCCCGATCGCCGGGCGCGACGGCCGCACCTACGGGGTGCTGGGCGTGCACACCACACTGCGGCGCAGCTTCAGCACGAACGACGTATCGTTCCTGGCCGCAGTCGCCAACATGATCGCCGGCGCTATCCAGCGCCGCCAGCTGGATCAGCGCCACGAGCTGATGATCCGCGAGTTGCGCCACCGCTCCGGCAATCTGTTCGCGCAATTGCTTGCGCTGTTCTCGCAGACCGCAAAAACCTCCAGGAACATCGCCGAGCTCGTGCCCAAGTTCGAGGCGCGCGTCCTCGCACTCGCCAGTGCGCACCGGCTCATCACCGAGGGCGGCTGGAAGTCGGCCTCGCTGACCGAGATTCTCGACCCCCTGCTCGCACCTTATCTCGAGCGCATTTCGCTCGATGGTCCCGATGTTTTCCTCGAGCCCAACCCAACCTTCGGCCTCAGCGCCGCCGTGCACGAGCTCGCCACCAACGCGATCAAGCACGGCAGCCTTTCGGTGCGGGGCGGCCGCGTCGAGGTGACCTGGTCGGTCGCGCACACCCAGCAAGGATGGGCGCTGCTGTTCGACTGGAAGGAGCGCAACGGCCCTCCCCCCAAGCGTCGGCGGCGCGCCGGCTTCGGCTCCAAGCTCATCAACACGGTGGTCGAGCGGCAGCTCAACGGCCAGGTGCGCCAGACCTTCGGGGCGAAGGGCATGGAGGCCAAGCTGACGATCCCGCTCACCCACGAACGGTGGCCGACGGTGAGCGAGCAGCCGTAGGATGGGTTGAACGGCCACAGCATCGCCGCGGCCTTCAGCTTGGTGCTGCGAAGCCCATCAAGCGCGTGCCACGCGCCAGCGATAGGTATCGCGCCAAAATCGCACAAGCGTTCGATTTCGCCGCTCAACCCATCCTACGACCAAGCCTCATAATTGTAGGCGAAATCCTCCGGCGGGGTCGGGCCCCAGACGTAGAACGAATCCTCCGGCGGATGATCGCCGGCCTGCCAGTCGTGATCGACTGGGATGTAGTCGATGTCGGATGAATATTCCGCGTAGCTTCCCCACGGGTCGCGCACATAGTGGAAGTAGTTCGACCCGAGCACATGGCGGCCGAGGCCCCAGCCGGCGCTGAATCCCTGGTCCGCCATGTGCATGGCGCCGATGCCGATCGCGTTAACCGAGGGAACGTCCCAGCTCAGGTGATGCAGGCCCGGCCCTTCCGACTTCACGAACGCGATCAGATGATGGTCGCTGCCGTGGATGCCGTGCATGAAGGCGATCATGTCGCCGGAGCGGTCGGAGAGGCGCAGTCCCAGGACCTCGGCATAGAACTTGATCGCCTGCGGGATGTCGCGGGTGAAGACCAGCATGTGGGCGAGCCGGCGCGGCTGCACCTGTGTGACGCGGCTGCGGCTCGGGGCGCTCGCAACGCCGGCAGGCGCCGAGGCACCGTCGAAGGAGGATTTTTCGTTGGGCGAGGATTTTTCGGCGACCGTGATCTCGATCGCGGTGCCATCGGGGTCGGTGAGCCAGAGGCCGTTCGATTCGATCCCGCGCGGCGGGTCGCGCCGCTCGATGCGCAATTGCGCGAGCCGCTCGCGAAAGCGCGACAGATCCTCCTCAAAAGCACCGAAGGAGATGAAGCGCAACGCCTTGCGCGGCCCCTCCACGATCGAGCCCCAGCGGTGCGGGTGGCCATGCGTGTGGATGTGCAGCGCGTTTCTCTCCTCGCGCAAGTCGAGGCCGAAGGCAGAATAAAATTTCCGCGCCTCATCCGCATCCGGCACCGCAAAATTGAAGCGATCGAGCGAATGCACGCCGAGCTCGCCGGGGCGGCGTCGCACGGGCTCGGCAAGCTGGCGAATCTGCGTCATGGGCAAACCTCGCTGCGCGCGATCATGCTGCTGCGCCCATACTATGAGATCAGGCGAACTGCGGAAAGAGCGCGAGCGCGTTCCCGCGATCTATTGCCGCGCGATCGAGGCCGCCTGCGAGGGCCGAATTCTGGTATTTCGCCGTCTCGGCGATGACGTTGGCATTGGCGAACGGCCAGTCGGTGCCGAACACGACCTGCTCGGGTCGCGCGACGCCGGCGAGACAAGCGAGGGTCTGCGGCGTCGGCGAGAGGGCGGTGTCGTACCAGAAGCCGGCGAGGCGTGCGAGAATCTGCGCCGGCGTCAGTTGGGCGAGGCGCGCATCAATCATCGGGGCGATCGAGAGGCGCCAGGCGAAATAAGGCATCAGCCCGCCCGCATGGGCGAGCACGAAACGAATGCGCGGGAAGCGCTCGGTCGCGCCGCCGAACGCGAGATTGACCGCGGCACGCGTGGTATCGACCAGATATTCCATCATGAAGCCTGGCCAGGGCAGATCGAGCTTGCGGCTCGAGGGATGCATCCGCGGATGGACGAAGACAACGGCGCCGCGCCGGTCGAGCTCCGCGAGCACCGGATCGAAATGGGGGTCGCCGAGGAATTTTTCGCCATAGCTCGCGAACAGGCACACACCTTGCAGCTTCAACGCATCGAGCGCATGGCCGATCTCGTCAATTGCGTCGCGCGTCTCCCACATCGGCACCACCGCGAATGCACCGAAGCGCCTGGGCCAGCGCGCCGTCAATTCGGCCGCATAATCGTTGCAGCGGCGCGCCAGCGCGAGCGCGCCCGCCCGCTCGCCAAACTGCACGCCGGGCTGCGCAAGCGAGGTGAGCGCGATCTCGATGCCGTTCTGGTCCATCAATTCGAGCGCGCTCTGCGGCGACCAGTCTGGATAGCGTCCGATCTGCGGCCCGGTGCCGGCCGCATAGACCGCGTCCTGATAGAATTGCGGGATGAGGTGGAAATGGAAATCGATACGGCGCGCCGACGTCATCTGCCCCTACTTCGCCGGGGCTAGGCAGAACAATCGCTCCGCATTGCGGTAACAGACGCGCTCCTTGTCGGCTTGCGACAAGCCGAGCGTCTCAATGACCGCCATAGTCGAGCGAATATAGCCGGGGCCCTTCTCCTTGTCGAAGGGGCAGTCAGAGGCAAACAGCACATGATCGACGCCGAAGAAATTGAGGCCACAGACGGTCGGGGAGCGTGCGCCCTCGACCGCCGTGTCGGCGTAGAAATCCTTGAAATAGTCGAAGGGCCGCTTCTTGATCTTCTTCAGCAACGCGCCGTAATCCTCCTCCGAGGTGCGCGCGCCAAGCTGATCCCAGCTGTGCCCGACACGGCCTTCGAGGTACGGAATGATGCCGCCCAGGTGATGCGCGATGACCTTGAGATCGGGATAGCGGTCCATGATGCCGGAAAACACCAGCCGCGCGAGCGTCACGCCGGTCTCGTAGGGCCAGCCGAGCACGCTGCAGATCTCGTATTTCGAATACTTCTCCGTCGGATAGTCCGGCATCTCGCGGGTGCGCGCGGGATGCAGCAGGATCGGCTTGCCCGACTTGGCGACGACCTCGAAGATGGGCCAGAACTCGGGCTCATCGAGCGGCTTGCCGTTGACATTGCTGGCGAGCTGGATCGCATTGGCGCCGTTCGCCAGCACGCGCTCGGCTTCCTTGACGGCCGCGTCCGGTGCATTCATGGGCAGCAGCGCCGAATAGCCGACGAATTGATCCGGATGCATCGCGACGAGCTCGGCGAGGCCGTCATTGCCAATGCGCGCCATCTCGGGCGCCTTGTCGGGGCTCCATAGGCGCTCCACCGCCGGGAGGCCGAGCGAGAGCACTTGCGCGTAGTCCTCGAACATCGCGACCACGCGCCGCCGCAGTTCGAGATCAGAGAGCGCCGGAATGCCTTGTACCCGCTTGCCCAAATCCTTGGCGCCGGCCGGCGTCTCCAAAAACGCGTCGTAGTATCGCTTCGGAAAAAAATGATTATAGGCGTCGATATAGCGCACCGAGCACACTCCTGGCGACTTTCGGGAAGCTTGATAGATCGGGTGGGATCATTCCGGCGGCATTTCGTAGGTCGTCACGTGCGTAGGCGATTTGACCTCGCCGCCCCAGTGCGCGCAAGACCAGCGTCGCACCAAATAGTTGAAAACGTTGGTGTGCAAATCGCTGCGATTGGCTCGCCCGCTCTTCTTCTTCAGATCTTCGCCCTGCGCCAGAAGCTTGGGGCCGCCAGCGGCCTCGGCCAGGAGCTGCACCCGGCAGGCGCGCTCGAGCTTCAAGGCGAGCCAGACCGCCTGCTCGATGCAATGCCCCGCCGTCACGATGCCGTGGTTGCGCAGGATCAGCGCCGCATGCCCACCGAGGCAACGGGCGACTGCGCGACCGCGCTCCTGGTTGATGATGAGGTCGGTGGTCTCGTCGAAGATCGGCACACCATCGGCGAACACCGAGCCGTCATTGCCGACCGGCAGCAACGGCCGCCCAAGCGAGGAGAAGGCGACCGCATGTGTCGCATGGGTGTGCACCACCGAGCTCACATCCGGCCGTGCACGCAAAACCTCCGAATGGATGAAGACCTCGTTGTGACGCGGCATGGTGCCGCCGATCTTGCGGCCTTCGAGGTCGACCGTGATGATGTTCTCCGGCGACATCTCATCGAGCCCGATGCCGGCGGGCTTCATCAGGAAGCGCTCGCTGTCGTCCGGCAGCCGTGCGGTGATATGGCCCGCGACGTAGTCGCCCTGGTCCTCCAGGACCAGCACGCGGCCGGCATTGGTGAGTGTTTCGCGAAGCTGAGCAGTCATAGTTTGCCTTATACGCTATTGTGTTGGGAGCGAGGGCCTCCCTCTCCCCGCATGCGGCCCGCGTGCGGGAAGAGGGTTGGGATGAGGGGGCCCTCTCCGCGAATTCTGAGTCCGAGATTGTGGAAGCGTCCCCTCACCGGGTTTCAGTTTGCTATGTCCGCATCGCAACCGACCCTCTCCCCACAAGCGGGGCAAGCAACGCCATGGTCGCGACCGCTCAATGCGCCGACCGTGCTAACCCGAGTCGGGCCAGCAGCGGCTCGTCCGATACGCGCAGCAGCGTCATGTCGCCCACCGCCTCGATCGCATGGGTGTGCCAGCACGGCATGGCCACCACATCGCCCGGCCCGAGCGTCTCGGCGAGCCCGCTCTCGGCCGTGAAGCGGGCGCTGCCGCTGATGACCGCATAGATGTTGTTGATCGTTGTCCGGGCCACTTCGATCCGGCAACCGCCGGGCTCGCGGATCAGATGCAGCGCGATGGTCGGCATGATGCCCTTGGCGATCTCGACGACCTTGGCGTCGCCTCCGTTGCCGAGCGCCTCGGCGGCGGGAATGCGAAACGGCGTCGCTCCACGCGAGCTGACCGGCTCGAGGCCGCCCGCCGGATATTGCTCGAAGAACATCGCCTCGGTGAGCTGCACAAACGGGATGTCGAGGAAATCAATCCAGAAGCTCGTCTGGTCGCTCTCATTGGCATGGCCGTGCCAGCTCCACGACGGCGTGAGCACAACATCGCCCGGCAGCATATCGACCCGCGCCCCGTTCACGACCGTGTAGGTGCCGGGCTTCGCCTCCAGCACCAGCCGCAGCGCCGCCGGCGTGTGGCGATGCGTGCGCGCGGTCTCCCCGCCTTTCACGCATTGATAGGCGGCGACCAGATTGCGGGTCGTGGCGTACATGTTGCCCTCGATCGGATTGACCATGATCAGGTTGCGCCGCTCCGCCTGCTCGACCGGCACGAACTCGCCCGCCTGATCGAGCGCCGCGCGGGCCGCGGCGAAGCGCCACACCGCCGGTGTGAATTTCGGCTTCGGCGCGGGCCACATCGAGGGCTCTGGCCGCGCCCAACCGGGTGAGAATCTGAGGTGGCCGAGTTCGGAATAGTAGGGAGCAAGCGTGTCGTGCTTCATGGCAAATCTCCCGGGACGGAAAGCGTTTTAGCCCGCTTCAGGAGGCCGCCTCAAGCTGCGCGCGGCCGGTATCCGGCTCGGCACCCCGCACCGTATCGATGATGGCGTCCGGCTGCGCCGGCTCCACATCGGCTCTCCAGGCCACATGGCCATCGGGCCGCACCAGCACCAGCGCCCGCTGATAGGCCTTGCGCACCTGCGGGCGATCGAGCGACAAGCAGCGCAGCGGCACGCCGGCGCTGGCGGCGGCCTGCATCAAATTGTCGCCGCCAGGTGCATCTGCACCGAGGCGCAGCAGCGTGAAGCCGCGCCCGAACAGATCGAGCGTCGAGCGCCCCTCACCCAGGGTCACGTGCGGGGCGCGGGCGCCGGGGCGGGCGGTCTGGGTGTAGGTGCTGGTCTCGAGCGGCGGCGCGGGCGTGCCGTCGGGCCACACGATCGGGGAATCATCATAGCGGTAGCCGAGATGGAAGCCGTTCATGAACCATTCGTGCCGCATGGTCTCGGTGAACCATTTTCCGTACTCGGCGCGGAGCGCGTGGGCGTCGCCCCCCTCGGCGAACACCTGCGGCGGCGGCTTGCGGTCGCGAGTGGAGAGCATGCGCCCCAAATTCTCGGTCGAGGCTGCCACATTGCGCAGTGCCACCGGCCGCCGCTCCTGCTCGTAGCTCGTCAGAAGATGGGCGCCGCCGAACCCACGCAGCACCGCCTCGAGCTTCCAGCCGAGATCGACCGAATCCTGGATGCCGGTGTTCATGCCGAGCGCGCCGGTCGGCGACATCAGATGCGCGGCATCGCCGGCAATGAAGACGCGGCCGGTGCCATAGCGCTCGGCGACGAGTTCCCGGCGCACCCAAGGCATGACCGAGAGAATTTCGTAGTCGAAATCCCGCCCCATGGCGCGTCTGAGCGCCGCGCGGATGTCGCTCTCGCTGTGATTGACCTTGTCGGGCGTGCCGACGATCGACATACGGAAGCGATCGGCGCCATTGATCGCCACGATCGTGAGCCACGTGCCTTCCGGTCCGATGAAGATGAAGCGGTAGGCCTTGCCCATGCGATGCAGCGCCGGAAAATCGGCGCACCGGAACAGTACGTTGGTCGTATAGGTGAGCGCCGGGGTGCCGCTCATGGCAATGCCGGCCGTCTCGCGCACCATGCTGCCGCCGCCGTCAGTGCCGATCAGATAGTCGGCCGTCACGCCGCGGGTGGCACCCGAGCGTACGTCGCGCAAGGTGGCTTCGACGCGATCGCCCTTATCCTCGAACGCGACCAGTGCGGTCTCGTATTGCAGATCGACACAGCCGAAGCTTGCCGCGAACCGCCTGAGGATCGGATCGAACATATCCTGCGGCACGCGCTCCCGCTTCTGCGGGCTCTGCGGTGGGCAGGCCTCGAAGGCGCGGCCCGGGAACACCTCGCGCCCGAGCTCGTAGCCGTTGAGCGAGGTAAGGAACACGCAATCCTGCGGGTAGTCGTCCGGATAGGGCGCGTCTCGTACCCAATCCGCAATGCCCCAGCGGCGGCAGAACTCCATAGTGCGCACGCCGATGAGGTCCATCTTGGGCTGCTCGATGCGCCCATCGCCCTGCTCGACCAACGTGCAGGCGACGCCGCGCCAGCCCAAATCGCCCGCGAGCGCAAGGCCCACCGGACCGGCGCCGACGATCAGGACGGGGGTGTGCTGGTTCATGGCTTGCTTATAGTTTCTCCCCCGCGCCGCGTCGAGAATGCCTGGCGGCTGCTTGCGGCGACTCCCTCGCCGCGCCAAGATCGCCGGAGGGCGAGCGGGGAGAATCCGGTGATCGAGCCGTTGCGGGAGATCAGCGCGGCGACGCGGGCGCTCAGCGCCTACATGACGGGTGCGCTCCGGCGGCCGCTGCCGCAGCCGGTGGTCGAGAAGGCGCGGCAGCACATTCTCGACACGCTCGCGGCCATGATCTCGGGCACGACGCTTCGTCCCGGGCGCATCGCGATCGAGTACGTCGCAACGCTTGGCGGAGCGCGACAGGCTTCCGTCGTCGGCACGCCTCTGCTCACATGCGTGACCCAGGCGGCGCTGGCGAACGGCATGCTGGCACATGCCGACGAGACTGACGACTCGCATGCTCCCTCGCGCACGCATCCGGGCTGCGCCGTCGTTCCGGCGGCGCTGGCGGTCGCCGAAAGCGTGCGCGGGAGCGGCGAAGCGCTGCTCAAGGCGGTCGTGCTGGGCTATGATGTCGCGGTGCGTGTGAACCTTGCGCTCGGTCCCGATGAGCTTGCAGCGGCCGCGCGCGGCACGCACAGCATCGGCGGAACCTTTGGGGCGGGCGCAGCGGCCGGCGCGCTGCTTGGACTGGACGAGCCGCAAATGCGGTCTCTGCTGTCGCTGTGCGCACAGCAAGCCTCCGGCGTCGGTTGCAGCGTCCGAGATACCGAGCACGCGGAAAAAGCCTTCGACTTTGGCGGCATGCCGGCACGCAACGGCGTCACCGCGGCGACGCTGGTGGCGGCCGGCGTCATTGGGGTCGACGACGTGTTCAGCGGCGAGCGCAATTTCCTGCAAGCCTACGGGCCCAGGCCCGCTCCGGAGCGCCTGGCCGAGGCGCTCGGGATGCGCTTCGATATTCTCGGCACCAATGTCAAGAAGTGGCCCGTGGGCTCGCCCGCGCAGTCGGCGCTCGATGCGCTCACTGGCTTGATAGAGGTCGAGCGGATCGGGCCCGACGAGGTGGAACGCATCGAGTTGCATTTGCCGACCCGCTCGGCCGCGACCGTCGACAACGCGCCGATGCCCGACATCAACGTGCAGCACCTTACGGCCCTGCTGCTCGTCGACCGTACGCTGTCCTTCAAATCCATCCATGATCTCGCCCGTATGCAGGACACGCGCCTCCTGACGTTGCGCCGGCGGATCGTGCTGGTGCCAAGCGAGGAACTGATGCACGCGCGGCCGCGCCGGCAAGCCATCGTCGCCGTCAAGATGCGCGATGGACGCTCGCTCGAGCGCCGCAGCGTCGCAGTACGGGGAACCGCGGACAATCCGATGAACCAAGCCGAGGTCGAGGCCAAGGCCACCGACCTGATCGGCGAGGTCCTGAGCGTGCGCCGCGCCGACGCGATTACGGAGGCCATCCGGAGCATCGAGGCCATCCCGGATGTCACGGTGCTGCGCCGCCTCTGGCGCCCCCTCGGCAATTCGCTGCCCCGCTTGCGCGGGAGGGTCGGGGCGGGATTACGATGAGGGCCGATGATCATGCGCTCGCTTGCAGCAACGATACCCCTTTGCCTTGCCGCCGCGCTCGCCGTCTTTCCGCTGGGCGGGGCGGCGGCAGACGATGAGTTCTACAAGGGCAAGACCCTCACGTTCATCGTCGGCACGGCGGTCGGCGGCGGCTATGACACCTACAGCCGCCTCGTCGCCGCACATATCGGGGCGCATCTCGGCGGCCGGCCTACCGTCGTGGTGCAGAATATGCCAGGCGCCGCCGGCATCCGCGCCGCGAGCTATCTTTACACTCTCGCCCCCAAGGATGGCACCACCATCGGCATGGTGGACGAGGCGATCACGCTCAATCAAATCCTCAAGCCCCAGGAGCTGCGCTTCGATGCCACGAGGTTCAACTGGATCGGCCGCGTGCTCGCCAACAGCGCCGTGCTGTTCGCGCGCCGCGAGGCGGCGGTGCAGAAGATCGAGGACGCGTTCAAGACCGAGCTGATCGTCTCCTCGACCGGCACCGCCTCGCATCTGAACTGGACGGTGCTCAAGCGCCTGCTCGCCCTCAAGCTCACGCTGATTTCCGGCTACCAAGGCAGCAACGACAGCCTGTTGGCGCTGACGCGCGGCGAGGTCGATGCCTTGAGCATGCCCTGGTCGATCCTGCGCGTCACCGGCGAGCATCTGATCCGCGACCGCGCGATCAATCTGCTGCTGCAGACCGGCGCCGAGAAGGCTCCCGGGATTGCCGACGTCCCGCGCATGATCGATCTCGCGCGCACCGACGAGGAGCGGCGCCTGCTCGAATTGTTCGCGCAGCCCTCCTCGGTCGGCCGCTCCGTGCTGGCGCCGCCGGGGCTGCCGGCCGAGCGCATCGCGGCGCTGCGCCGGGCCTTCGCGGCGACCATGGAGGACGCGGGCTTTCTCGCCGATCTCGAGCGCGCGCGGCTTGATCGCAGCCCACTGCCGGGCGAGGAGCTGCAGAAGGCCGTCGCCGCTACGGCGGAGCTTCCGCCGGCCCTGGTCGAGCGCGCACGACGCATCGCCGACCTGACCGCGGACTAGCTCGGCGCCCCGCCAGGAACGCGATGATCGCGAGCCCCTGCACCAGCGCGACCACTCCGTAGAAAACCGCGCCACCTGCTGCTGACGAAGAAAATTCCCTGATCAGGCCGAAGCTCGCCGGCGCCAACGCATAAGCGCCTTGCGCGACGGCGATAATGAGCGCCACGACACGCGGTACGTCGGGAGTGGCGAACTCGACCTGCGCGATGAGGGGCGGCAGCGACGTGGCATTGCCGATCCCGGCACCG
>Ga0126381_100003642_pt1 | contig 16714 bp, 12 predicted proteins | sample PanSoiMetPlot_28_FD_96465 | JGI IMG/M metagenome (GOLD analysis project Ga0126381, IMG submission 96465) | Tropical forest soil microbial communities from Panama - MetaG Plot_28 | ecosystem: Environmental > Terrestrial > Soil > Tropical forest > Bulk soil | place: Panama | collected 2016-02-17 | reverse complement strand
GCCCGCGGCCGCATCGAGCGTCGGTGAGCTCCATATGCCACCGCCGGTGCAGCCATTGGGAACGACGTTGAATGTGTTCTGCAGTGCGCCGGTGACCCGGTTGAGTTGAAGGAACTGACCCTGGGTCAGTGGGCAGTCACCGAAGGAGGAGACGCCGATGTAGACGCTGTTGCCGTACACGAGCGGCGAATCCCAAATGAAGGTATTCGGGTTCCCTCCGACATCGTAAGACCACAGCACGGCGCCGGTGGCCGCGTTCAGCGCGTAGAGCTTCGAGTCGCCACCGCCGACATACAGCACCGACGTCGCCCCCCCAACCGGGACGTCAGTCGTGATCGTCGGAGTGCTCGAGATTCCCCAATCAGAGGGGTCGGTGCAAGACGGAGGGCTCGTCCTTCCCAGGTTCGTCTGCCACACCAGATTCCCGGAGGTATTGGTCGCGCGTTCGAAGCCGTCGTTCGACCCCCAGTAGACCAGCCCATTCGACACGACCGGCTGCGGGAACACGCCATGGTTCGGCGCAGTATCAGACGCCTGCCACGCCAGGTGCAGATTCGGAACGGACGTCGGATTGAACCCGCTATCACTGGTGAAACCGGTGCGATCGTTGCCCTGCAAGTACGTCGTCCAGCCCGGCGCGCCAGCGGTGATGTTGAAGGCCGCCGAGGTGGCCGGACTGTACGAGGGCGCGCTCGAGGCCGTCAGCGTGTAACCGGTCCCGGCCGTGTCGATGGACAGGCCCGAGAAGGTGGCGATGCCCGAGGCCACCGCGACAGCCGAGCCGCCGCTGAGGGTCCCACCGGCGGGATTGGTCCCGATGGCCAGGCTCACCTGGGTGGCATTGTCAGAGGTCTCGACGTTGCCGCTGGCATCCTCGACCGCCACCGTCACCGCCGGGGTGATGGCAGCACCGACAGCGGCATACGACGGACCCTGGACGAAGACCAGCTTGCTCGGTGGACCGAGCGCAACAGAGGCGACCCGGAACGCGACGAGCTGCATGACCCAGGCGGTGCCGTTCTGGTGGGCGGTCCCCGCGTAGGACCCCTTGGTCGTGACGGCGCGATCCTCCGTGAGATTGCCGAAGCCACTAAGACGCGTCGTAAAGCCGGTCCCGTGGGTGACGGTGATGTCGGATGCACCGGCGGCGAAGAGGAGGTCTTTGGCATGGTTGGTCGTCACGGCTCCACTGCTCATGGACGCCGACGTGCCAGCCGCGGACGCACTGACATCAACCGGAGACTTCTTGGCCAGACCGGAGTACTCGTGCAGGTACACGATGCCGAAAGAGGTGATCGCCGTACCAAAGGCCGCCTTGACCGTGTTCGACCCTCCGCGGATGTTCGAGGCGTAGAAGACCTGGGCACTAAAGTTATTTCCAAAGCTCTTGGGCACGGTAGCAGCCTTGTAGGTGTTGCCCTTCGTGTCGGACACTTTCACGGTGCCGCGGTTGTCCCAGACTACATAGGCCACGATCAGGTTCCCGGCGGTGTTCGCGCGGCGGAACGCCAGGCTGGCTGTCGTACCGCTCGTCACCAGGGTGCCTCGACCTTGTACAAAGGCTGTTGATGCTGCATACGCGCGAGGGGGCGACACAATGCTGAGGGTGGCCGCGGCAAGGATGAGGGCGATGCCGAGCACAATGTAATAAGTGGTCCGAGGAACCTGCGCCTTCACCCGATTCCCCCTCATCGACTTTGCGCCATTCCAATGACGAGAACCTGCAGGATCATCGTTCACTCCGATTGTTCGCGGGAGGGGGATGCAGGCAGCCGGTGCCCTGCGCCGCTGCCGGTGAAGTAGATGGCCTCGGGCTCGATAGCGCCGATCTTCTGCCAGCCGTGCCCTAACGGACATGGGGTGTTGAACGGCTCCAGCAGAAAGCTGACGTCGGCGATTAACTCCATTACGTCCCCCATAGGTCAGCAGCATCGCTGAACTGCTCAGACCCTAACATGGCATCTGCCGCGAGGGTAAGGTCCAGCTTGCTCAGCGCCGGCCCCGCGGGTGGGCGGTTGTTCGGCCCAGGGTGCTCGTCGCGGTGAGGATGCCGCGCAGGTCGCAAGAGCTGAACCGGACGGCCGGCCAGGACGCTCAAGCCCAGCCCAGGCGCTGGATCCAGCTGCAGTACGGCAGCCGCTCACAGGCGGACAGCGAAGAGCGAGTCGCGTTCCAAGATTCGATGTGAATGGAAGGTTCACCTTGGACGCGTCAACCCCTTGGCGCACCTGTGCGTCTCCTCTATGCGTGCAGCGCTCGTACGCGCACTGCTCCAGCTGCCGCCACGGGTGAGACTGGCTGCGGCACTGGAAGAATCTATGATGGAGGGGGTTGGCGTGAGTAGCCGAGCCGCTACTGTCCGCCGTCGTACTGGGGGCTTCGCGCCTCCGCCACACACTCTGTTCCCCAAGCCGTGCCGTCATGTCCGGGCCAAGGCACCGCTTCGGATCTCCTTTGCCGGTGGGGGGACCGACGTGTCGCCATTTCCCGAGACGGAAGGTGGCGCCGTACTCTCCGCCACCATCGATCGCTTCGCCCACGCCTCGCTGAGCCCACGGTCAGACAACCAGGTCAGCATCGAGTCTGTGGACTTCAGTCTTTCGCTTGACTTCCCGGTGACCGAGGATCCCGTCTTGGACGGCAAGCTTGACCTGGTCAAGGCCGCGATCAGGAGGCTCCGCCGAGAGGACCTCGGCGGATACGATCTTGTGCTGCGTTCTAACACGCCGCCAGGATCGGGTCTCGGATCGTCATCGACGATCATGGTGGCTCTCGTCGGCATGCTTCATGAGTTCTACGGGCTGCCCCTGGACCAATATGAGGTCGCTGACCTGGCATATGCGATCGAACGGCAGGACCTGAATATACGCGGCGGCCTCCAGGACCACTATGCAGCGGCTTTCGGCGGATTCAATTTCATGGAATTCGGTGAACGAGTGATCGTCAATCCGCTACGGATCCGCGACTCAATCGTGAATGAGCTCGAGTTCAGCCTGCTGCTGTGCTTCACCGGCATCACCCGCGAGTCAGCGCACATCATCAGCGACCAGACAAGCCGGGTGAAAGCCGCGGAGTCCGACACCCTGGCCGGCCTTCGGGCACAGAAGCAGCTCGCCGTTGCGATGAAGGGCGCGCTGCTGCGTGGCAGACTGGGCGAGTTCGGTGAGCTACTGGGCGAGGCGTGGCGGGAGAAACAGAAACTCTCGCCCATGATCGCCACACCGCGGATCCAGGAGGCCTTCGAGATCGCACTCAGCAACGGCGCGACCAGTGGAAAGGTAACCGGCGCTGGTGGTGGTGGTTACATCCTCTTCTACTGCGACTTCAAGAAGAAGCACCGGGTGGCTGCCGCGCTGGAGCGCTTCGGAGTCACGGCAACAGAGTTCAGTTTCGAACCACGGGGGTTGACTACATGGCGGACATGAGCCGCGACGCGATTGACCTCACTCGGCGCCGGCTGGCGGAGAGCCTGGCGGTGAAGCGCGACATGCTGGAGTCCGAGTGCGTCCGCCAAGCGACTGCTGTCGCTGCCGCGATGATCAAGGCTCTGCAGGCCGATGGAAAAGTTCTGTTCTTCGGCAACGGCGGCTCCTCGATGGACGCGGGTCATCTCGCGGCCGAACTTGCAGGCCGGTTCTATCGCGACCGGCCGGGGCTGGCGGCGATAAGCCTGGCCGACGGGACGGCCTCGCTGACCGCCATCGCCAACGACTACGCCTACGATGAGGTGTTCGCGCGGCAGGTACGGGCGCTCGGCCGTCCAGGTGATGTCGCTGTCGGCCTCACCACCAGCGGCAACTCGGCCAATGTGGTCAATGCGCTAATCGCTGCGCGCGAGGCTGGCCTATTCACCGTGGGGCTGACTGGCAGCTCCGGCGGGAAGGTTGCCGCCGCTGCCGACGTGTGCATTCGGGTACCCACAGATGACACACCTCGCGTGCAGGAAGCCTGCATGCACCTGGGCCACACCATGTGTGAGATCGTCGAGCGAGAGATGTTCCCAGAGCCGTGAGCCCGCCGGACCGCTTGCTCGCTGGGACCGCGACAGGACTGTGAAGCCTCCGAGGTATCAGAACCGGGGTGTCGCGGATCTTATGTTGCGGGCGCTCGCTGTGTCGCGGGCGCTCGTTGCCCGGCCAGTCTAGCGTCGAAATTCTGAGGGGGTAGGGTTGAGGGTCCTCGTTGAGGGCGTTCGTGGCTGCCTCGGCGCAGTTCTCGTTTTTCTCCTGCGCGGAGACGGGCATGAGGTGAGCGGAAGATGACCGCGGCGCCCCGGCTGAGCATAGGCCTGCCGGTCTACAACGGCGAAAACTATCTCGCGGAGTCACTCGAAGCTCTGCTGGGCCAGAGCTATGAGGATTTCGAGCTGATCATTTCGGACAATGCCTCGACCGACAGCACTCCTGACATCTGCCGTCGCTACGGGAAGCAGGACTCCCGGATCCGCTATGTCCGCCAGCCGCGCAACATCGGCCTTTCCCCCAACCATAACTTCCTCATCACCCAGGCCAAGGGCGAGCTGTTCAAGGAGGCATCACACGACGACCTGTACGGTCGTGACCTCCTGAAGCGCTGCGTAGACGCGCTGGACGAGTACCCGGATGTTGTGCTCGCCCACTCTTGGACAGCGGCGGTCGACGGCACTGGCACAGTGACGCAGGCGCTGGAGTACCCGCTGGCAACGGACTCCCCTAGAGCACCGGAGCGCTTTCGAAGCATCTTGTTCGGAAGCAGTGGCTTGTTCGAAGGCAGCGGCTCCGACGGCCATGCCGTCACCGGGGAGGACAACGACGGAGTCATCAGAGCGGACGACCAGTACGGCGTCATCCGCACGGACGTTCTGCGCAGGGTAGCCCCACTCGGTAGCTGTCACCACGCGGACAAGCTAGTCGTCCCCGAGATCGCCCTGCACGGTCCCTTCTACCAGGCTCCTGACTGGCTGTACTTCAGGCGTGACCACCCGGAGCGAGCAGAGCGTGCGTGCCCCACAATGCGCTCTCGTTGTACCAACCTGGATCCGCGCCGGGCAGACCGGCTACGGCATCCGGCCGCTCGCCTGGTCGCCGAGTACTTCTGGGGTTACGTCGCAGCGATCCGACGGGCGCCGTTGTCCTCTGCGGACCGGCGGGAGTGCTACCGTTCCCTGACACAATGGGTGACAAATCGGGCACTGAACAGGGCCCTTTCGCGGCCCCCCAAGTCGCAGCATGGTCAGCCTTTCGCCATGGTTGGGGACCCCACCGTCTCAATCGACGCGGTCGTGGCTGGCCGGGAGCGGAGACTATCGTGACCGTGCGTGGATTCACCCGCAACCGGAGGCAGTCTGTCGCCGCTCCTCGAGTGGGCTTTTTCGGGCTCATCGGCGCCGGCAATATCGGTAACGATAGCTCGGTGGAAAGCATGCTCGAATACCTGAGGGCTGATCATCCCGAAGCCATCATAGACGCTATGTGCCCGGGCCCAAAGATCGTGAGAAATCGATACGGCATTGCCACCGTCCCCATGATCTGGTACCAGAGGTACGAAAAGCTTGTTTCGGGCGCGACAGCGTTCGCGCTTAAGGCGGTGGGAAAGGGCGTCGACGCGTTCCGAACGGCCTCCTGGGTCCGCCGCCATGAAGTAGTGATCGTGCCGGGTGCCGGAGTCTTTGAGGCGACTCTTCCTATCCGCCCCTGGGGGATGCCGTACGAACTGTTCTTGCTCGGCGCATCCGGAAGACTCTTCCGGACGAAAGTCGCGTTCGTCGGTGTGGGGGCTGGGGCCATAAACCAGCGGGCTACGCGATGGCTCTCGAACTCGGCTGCTCGGCTCGCCTTCTACCGGTCGTACCGCGACACCATTTCGCGCGAGGCTATGCGCCAGCGGGGCCTGGACGTCACACGGGACCATGTCTATGCAGACGTTGCATTCGCCCACAAAGTACCGCCCGGCCCCCCGACCGACGCGAATATCGTTGGTGTTGGCGTGATGGGCTGGTACGGCTCGAACGACGATCGTGGACGTGCCGATGAGATCTATTCCTCCTATGTCGCCGCTATGACAGGATTCGTCAGGTGGCTTGTTGACAGCGGGCGCAGAGTTCGGCTGTTCGTGGGAGATACGTTTGGCGCCGATGACGGTGTCGTAGAGGAAATTCTAGCGGAATTGCGTGAATCTCGGCCCGATCTCGACCCGTCCTGGGTCGTCGCGGTGCCGACTACCACTTTTACGGATCTCATGCAGGCGATGCTGCCGGTCAACAGCGTAGTCGCCATTCGCTTCCACAACGTCCTGTGCGGGCTGAGGCTCTCCAAGCCGACCATATCTATCAGTTACTCCGAGAAGCATGACGTGCTGATGGCAGACATGGGGCTGTCTGAATTCTGCCATCCAGCCAGATCGCTGGACCTAACTCAGCTGATCGAGCAATTCACGGAACTGGAGAACCGGTCACCAGAGCTGCGGCAAACGCTGAAGGAGCGCAATGAGGCGAAGAGGCGGCTCCTCGACGACCAGTTCGCAGAGTTGTCCGCGGTGCTCTTCCCAGCGACTGACCCGGCGCGCAGCGGAGCCGAGCCGGCGCCAGCACGTACGGGTGCGCGTTGAAAACGGGATCGTTGCTGCGATCGATCACTGGGGTCATTCTGCTGGAGCATGTACCGCAGATGTCTGATGACAGGGCCATATTAAGTCCGTACGAGGGGATAACTATGAGTGACGCGACTCGCAGGGGCATCGCCCGTGAAAATCACGCCAGCAACACGGCACCACACCAGCGGAAAGACTTCTGGGATAAGGAAAACCTCAATTTCAACGAGCCTTGGTATCGCCTTGAAAAATCAGCGCGGATAGTAAATAGGCTGGCGCAAGGAAGAGAGTGCACACTGCTCGACATCGGCTGCGGGCCGGCTACCTTTATGCGTCTTCTTTCCCCAAACATACAGTACTACGGTATTGACATAGCAATACATGACTCAGCGCCGAACCTGATGGAGGCGGATATTGTTGAAGCCCCCATCAGATTTGCGGGCAAGCAATTCGATATCGTGATAGCTCAAGGTATTTTCGAATACGTCAGAGACGTTCAATCGCAGAAATTCGCCGAGATTGCCCAGCTTCTGAAGGCTGACAGCAAGTTCATCGTATCCTATTGGAATTTCGGGCATCGCAAGCAAAGGGTATATCCAGCCTTTAGTAACATCCAGTCATTCGATGACTTCCGGAAAGATCTGGCGCAGCACTTCAACATAGACAAATTCTTTCCGACTTCCCACAATTGGGCTCATGGTGAACCTAGGCGGGAATTCGTTAAATCAATAAACATGCATATAAACGTAAATATCCCTATCGTCAGCCCAATCTTGGCCGTGGAGTATTATTTCATCTGTTCCCCGCTCAGCGCTTAAGGGGTTGACATGACGGCTGCGGAGGGATCGAACCGCTCCGTCACACGTCCAGGTTGAAACGGTCTGAAAGAAAATCTACCAGCCTGTTAGCACTGGCTGTTGGCGACAGTGCTTCAACTCGCTCCAAACCCAGCTCCGAGTACCGGGCCCGCACATCTGGCTGCAACACCTGCTCCATGGCTTCGGCGAGCCTGGCCCTGTCACCCCGGGGAACGAGAAAGCCGTATCTGCCTTCGTCAGTCACGAAACGGGGCCCGCCGCCCTGCGCATCCGTGGTAATCACCGGGCAGCCAACGCTCATTGCCTCCGTCAGCACCTGCGCATAGCCTTCCTCGTCTGAGGGAAGCACGAACGCCCATGCTCGAGCGGCAAATTGCAGCGGATCGTCGACCCATCCGACTGCCTCGGCCCGGGCGCTGAGGCCAAGCTGGCGGATCCGTTCGGTGGCCTGCGACCGCTCTGGCCCCTCACCAACGATGAGTAGCCGGGCGGAATGGCGCTTGCAGATGTCAGCGAAGGCGTCGATGAGTAGGTCCAGTCGCTTCCAGGGAGTCATATTCGAGGTGTTCACGAACACGGGGGGCCCGTCATCTCCTAGCCAAGGGTGAGGCGGGGAAGCCAGAGTGCCAGAGAACTTAGGGATGGGGGGCGGTACAAGACCTACCGACAACGGATCCAAGCCACACCAGTTGATGATGTCCTCGCGTATGGTCGGAGAAGGAGAGATGAGCCCGTCAGCGTAGCGATAGCCCACTTTGGCGACCCATTTGTTGTCTCGCCAGTTGCTCGCGTGTGAGAGTTCGATGAGATGGTCGTGAACTACAACGATCTTCCCCGGCCAACGGGGCGGCACCCGAGCTATCCACGATGCGGCCAGCGCCACGAAATTGGCATGCACCTGGCGAGTGATCAGCACGTCCGGCTTCTGCGCGCGAAGATAACCGACAAGGCTCGGAAGTGAACGTGACACTCTTTCGGAACCGAGCTGGTGAATGCTTACTTCGGATGGCAGCCATGATGGGCGTGGGTCGGGCCGGTAACACACCAGGCTCGTCTCAACCCGGCCGACTTCCGCAAGTCCGAGAGCAAGCCTGCTGACGGAGTTGCCATGCGACCGCATGCTAGGGCTGTCGACGAGGAACGCCACGTGAACTGTCATGTTCCCTGCACCCGAATCCTTGATGTGGAGCATGTTCGAAGCGGCCCGCAGCCTGAACAGCAGCCCGCTCGGTCGAGTATCCAAATGCCCAAGCATCCAGAGAACGACCCACTGAGAGCATAGCAAGTTGGGAGCTTGGCAAGTTGAGAGCATAGCCAGCTCACTTGATCGAGCTCCAACTCTTGATTTCACTAATAGTGCCCGGCAATTGATGCGCTAGACTTGCCAGGACGTGTCGTGCAGCGCCCTATGGCGTACCGGTGTCCGGCCGGGGTTCCCTGGAGCCCGCTTGAAGGCGGAGCGTGATCCATATCGAGTGGGCTGTGAACCGGCTGCGCCACCTAGGCGTCTTATTCATCGAGGTGCAAAGCTTAGACCACCACAACGTAAGACCTTGGTTGTTGCTGTGTGGTCTTGGCGCCGAGGTGGGCTGGCTAGTTCTCGCGTGCCGGTGACGTTCGCCGTTGAACGTTGGGGCGGATAAGAGGGGGGACCATGGGCAGGCGATTGTTGGGCCGTGGGCGGACGGTGAGGCCAGCCGGCGCGGACGTTGATGAGGGCGGGCTGGGCCTGGAGGGGGCGGTGAGCCGGCGGAAGGCTGTCAAGGCAGCGGTGGCAGGTGTGGCGGGTGGGGCGGTCCTGGCGGAGGCCGTGGCTTCCCCCGCGGTGGCGGCCCAGGGGAGCGTGGCTGCGGTGCAGGCGACCACGGTGGCGCCGGGGGCTGAGGCGCCCGCAGTGGTGGTGTTGACCGACGGGGCGACGATCGCTGTGGATGCCTCCCTGGGCAATGATTTCCGGGTCACCATCGCTGGGAACCGTGCCATGGGCAACCCGTCTAGTCCCACCGACGGGCAGCAGATTGTTTTTCAGGTCACCCAGGGCAGCGGAGCGCCGTACACGATCAACTGGGGCAGCAGTTATTGGTTTTCCGCTGGCTTGCCCGCGCCTGCGCTCAGCACCAAGGCGGGGCAGACTGACCTGCTCATCTTCATCTACAACCAGAGCCTGGGCAAGTGGCTGCTGGCCATGTACGTCAACGGGTTCAACCCGGTCACCACCCCCCCGCCCCCCGGCACCTACCGGCTGTTTCCCTCCACCAACGGGCCATCGAGCGCCTCCGGCTACTCGGGAAATTACCTGGCTGGTGTCGCCTTCGAGGTCACCGGGGGCGGGATCTGGTTTCAAGGTTACTGGTGGTGGGTGTGCAACAGCGGTCAGCAGACCGGCGCCCAAAAGTTCGCACTCTGGCAGGTCGCCGGGGCCAGCACCGGGATCGTCATCCCGGGCAGCACCGTAACGTCGGGCGCGCTTACCGCCGGGCAGTGGAACTACGTCCCGCTGCCCACCCCGATTCCGCTGTCCATCAATACCGCCTACATGGCGGCAACCGGCTTTGCCTGTACCGCGGGCTTCCCCATCACCGCCAACGCGTTCGGCTCTGGCGGCCCCTACGCCAATGGGATCACCAACGGGCCGCTGTTCGCCTATGGGTCAAGCACGGCGCTGGCACATTCGGTCGCCCAGGGCGCCTTCAGCACCTCCTCGGCTGACCCGTCCGCGGTCATGCCAGCCGCGGCGTATCAGAACTCGAACTTCTGGATGGATCTGCAAGTCACCAACACCGCACCGGCTGGTGCATCGTACCGGTTGTGGCCCAGCCAGCCGGATCCCTACAACTGGCAGCCGGACACGCCCTCCTTCAACTGGACGCTGGGGACCGAGTTCACCTTGTCGCAGGCCTGCACGGTCAACAACATCTGGTTCTACTCCCCCTCAGGGACCGGGCAACTGCCCACCGAATGCGGCATCTGGGATGCGTCCACCCAAACGCTCGTGGCAGGGACACATAACAGCTCCCCGTCGTGGTCGGGTGCGGCGGGAAGCGGATGGGTGGCATGTCGCTACAGCGGAGTGACACTCCCGGCCGGGGGCTACAAGGTCACCGTGTTCAACGGCGCCACCAGCGTCGATGCATGGAGTGCGACCACCTACCCCTACTGGTCATCCACCGGCTTCGGGGCCGGCGGCATCACCGCCGGCCCACTATCTGCCCCCAACAATGCCAGCGCCCACAGCCCCGGCCAATCCACCTACCATCAGGGAACAACCTTCACCTACCCCAACACCTACGCATCAGGAGTCGGCTCCCCCACCTACTGGGTCGACATCGAAGTCACCCCCAACACCTAAACAGACCACCATAAGGCCTGCCTGCCCAGCTGATCCGGCACCGAGCTCCCCTGCGAGCGCGTTTATCTGCTCTTGCCAGCAACGTTCGGAACTCTCAACTAGAGATCTGACGGCGGAAGCGAGGCGCCGCCTGTCTTGCGATGTCGCCCGGTGGGCCGCAACCGGCTTTCAGCAGGTTCGCTACGTGACTCTCGCAGCGCTGCGCGCAGTTCCCACCAAAACAGCACCGCGCCTATCCAGGCGGCAACTGCGGCGCCCCACATAGTCCCGACTGCTCCTCCGGCAGCGGCTCCCGCCACGCCAATCGCGACGTAGATGATGGACGCAATGATCATTGCACGCAGGCTCCTCCGCGCCGCTCCGAGGGCGTGCAAGCCTGTGCCGGCACCCGAAGTGACGCACCCGCCCATGATGCTGATCGTGGCCGGCAGCACCAGCGGGTAGGTTGGAATCCATATGTGGCCCAGCATCAAGTGGCCGAGCCCCCTTGGCAGCGCCACCAGCAGCACGAGTCCCCACAGAAGCCCCAGCAAGGCGAGTCCCCCGCTGACTGCCATGCAGAACAGAGGCATGTGGCGCGGCGAACGACGCAAGATTCGGGCAGCTTCCGGCAGTACGACCAGGCCCATCCCGAAAAAGATGACCATAAACGGGCCCATCAGCGTGCTGGCAGCCTGCACCAAGCCGACGGCGGCCAAGCCAAGAATGGCGCCGACGCCGTAGTTACGCAGCTGGACCATCCCACTATTGGCCGTGCCCTCTACGAGGTAACGGGGCCCGAGGTCCCGATGCCGCAACACCCACGCCCATGTACCTGACAAGCTGGGCACTACCCGGGCCTGCAGCGGCCCGGCAGCAGCCGCCACCGCTGCCGCTGCGCCCCACGCCAAAACGAACCAGAAGACGTTGGCGTGCCCGGTCGCTCGCAACGACACCAGTATGGGAATCAGCGCCACGGTCCAGACCGTGTCGTTGAGAAATGCCTGGCTGCCGCGTCCAAGCGCGAAGAACGAGAACCGCCAGCTGTCCTGCAGAAGCAGTCCCGGCAGCGTCAGTCCGAGCGCGAGGAAGGCCAATCTGGCCGTACCGTTCAGCAGCGCGGCCACTAGGAGCACGCAAGCTCCGGTCGCCAGGCCTGTGGCCATGGCCGTCCCGGTGCAGGCGGCGACGGCGCGCCGCCAGGATGGGAGATCCGTGCCGCTGAACCTAACCAACAGCGGGTCGGTAGAAAGGCCGCGTGATGCGTTGAGCGCAAACGCGTAGGTCACATACGCAAGACTGAAGGCTCCGTACTGGACCACTCCAAGCGTGCGGGCGATATAGATGTTCACGACGAAGTTGCTGACGCTGGACATTGCCTGGTCTGCGACACCCCAGCTAAGGCGCTGGCCCGCCTTGCGCGCCAGCCGCCAGGGTACTGCTGTCAGCCTCTTCCTAACCGCTGTCGTTCGTCCACGGTAGAGGGCCTCGAGCAGCATCTACCACAGCCAGGTGAAGAACTCGGCTGGGTGAGCGACCGCCATCAACCAGCCTCGTGCGCGATTTCAGCGCCCGGCATCGGGAGATGCTCGCACGTCTGCCGGCGTAGCATCTCGTCGATGAGGGCGGCGGACAACAGTTCGCGGATCCGGCGCAAGCGCACGAACCGCGATGAGGTGAAGTCGTCGTAGGTGAGGCCGTGCTTGGTGTAGGCGCCGAGGAGTTCATGGATCCCCTCCCGCACGCTCCAGCGCATGCTCAGATCCGGGAAGGTCTCGTTCAGTTTGGAAAAGTCGACGCGATAGTTGCGCAGGTCCGGCCCGGCTGCATCGGCGAACGAGAGTCTCGATCCGGGCACTGCATCGCGGACCATCTCCGCAATGTCGCGGACCTGTACGTTGTCGTCCGGGCGGCCTACGTTGAATGCCTGGTCGTGCACCAGTTCCCGCGGGGCCTCCAGGGCGGCAAGAAATGCCCGGCTGATGTCCTCGACGTGAACCAGCGGCCGCCAAGGCGAGCCGTCGCTTTCCAGACGCACCTGCCCGGTCGTCATCGCCACGGCGGTGAGGTTGTTCACCACTATGTCCAGGCGCAGTCGTGGCGAGGCCCCGTAGGCGGTGGCGTTGCGCAGGTAAGTGGGGCTGAACGCATCATCGGCCAGCAGCGAAAGTTCACGCTCGGCCGCCACCTTGGCGTCGCCATAAGGGGTGACTGGGAACAGATCCGCATCCTCAGCCACGCCGGCAGAGCCGGCTGCGCCATACAGGCTGCACGAGGACGCAAATACGAAGCGCTCGGTCCCGGCCAGCTTGGCGGCGCGCGCCAGGTGGAGCGTTCCCTCTAGATTCACCGAAAACGTCGCTGCGGGATTCAAGTCACCCAGCGGATCGTTGGACAGCGCCGCTAGGCAGACCACCGCGTCATACCCGGCCAGCTGGCCTGCCTCGGAATCCCTGATGTCTCGCGGCAGCCGCGCGCCGACGTCGTCCGGGCCGGGGCCGAGGTCACATCCTTCGTACAGGTCGAGGTCCATTCCCTCCACCTGATGCCCGGCCGCGCGCAGGAACGGAACAAGAACGGCCCCAATGTAGCCGCGATCACCGGCGACCAGGACCCTCATCGTTACCTCCTTGACGTTAGGACTGGGCCAGGCCAGGCGGCCACGACCCCGCTTGAACAGAGGATCCGTCACAGGCGGGCCTTGATACAACCTGTGCGTGACCTCTTCGTAACCAGCGCACCACGCCTTCCTGTCGGAAGGTGCCGAACCAGCCCGTCATCTCGTGGTTGACGACACGATTGCCCCAGCCGTCCGGCCGGGCGGCCACCGTTGTGGGCTTGGCATGATCATCATGGCGGCCCTCTATCTACCACGGGAGGCACGAGCAGTGACGCCGCCAGCGTGAGCTCAAGGAGGTATGGAGAGACGTCAGTGAACCCCACCTCCGTGATCGATGCCACCATGCAGTATGACACGAGGAAAAGAGCAAGTGCGCGCTGTACACCGCCTGGATGAAAGTAGGCCTTTACGAGGAGGAATAGCAGAATTATTGCGCAGATAGCTATCCCGAAAAGTCCCTGATCGTTGTAGGAGGCAAGCCAGTTACTGTCGATTGGAAGGCCATTGAAGGATTTATTCGACAAGCCGAAACCGAAGAGCACTTGAAACCGTGTGCGCGGCAGGGTGACAAGGGCAGACCACACCGTGGTCCGGCCGGTGAGGTGGGTGAGTTGCCCATTGCCCTCGCCCCGCGCCAGCCAGGTGGTGACGATGCCAGAGAGCGTTATCACCGCGATCGCCGTCAGGATTCCCGCGATCGCGAACAGCTTACGCGCTCGCGCCTTGAGCGCGATCAAGCTCAGGCCGGCGACGAGGATGCCGGCTATCATGCCCGCCAGCGCCGTCCTCGTGTGCGTGAGAATCAGGGAAGCTATCGTCACCATGACGACAAGTAGAACAACGCGTCCGCGCAGATAACCGCAGAGCCAGAGCACGACCACCAGCCCGGTAGTGATCGCTGCATAGTGGCCAACCTCCGTCGCTGGTATTGGCCAGAGTGCATCGGTCAGCCTGCCCTGGGGGAGTGCGTGCCCAGGGGCCAGCAGGAGGCCGAGATATACCGACCCGAGTACCACCGACAGCCACGTTAGGTAGGAACGAACGAGCAACAGGTCGCGCCGGCCCCACCATGGAGTCAGTAGCCAGAGCGTGACAACAAAGCCCGCGAGCCGGAAGGACCGGTACACGGTACCGAGGTGCTCGGGGTCCAGGCTTGTAATGAGTGCCTCGATGACGAGCAGGCTCACTAGGCAGAGGAATATGTTTGGGCGGATGACCAGCCTGCGATTAATGCTTAGCGTCACGAGAAGGGCCGCGCCCAGTGCCCCCTGGGTGATTATCTTGCCTGCGAACGATGGGATCGGCAAGAAGGATATTCCTGGATAGAAGGTCAGCGAGTTCAGCAGAAGCAGGCCCCAGGCGATCCGAACCCTGCGCTGCACTCTTCTGTCAAGGTCCTGTGCGACTTCTTCCGGCGGCAATACCCGCCGGGTTCGGAATGCAGCGGCCGCTGAGCTCATCGGCCTACGATCCGAGACTGCGGCCGACTGAAACGCGCGGGCCGGACGGGGCGCTCACGCCAAGGCTGTCGTCAGACTTGTCCGCGCCCACGAGCACCGCGGAGATCAGTTCCGTTCCGGAGAGCCGTATCATTTCACCGACGGCATGGATCTGCGGTGCCGACGACCGTCCTGCCGTCACAAAGACCACGGCTCCGCGCGCCCATCCGGCAAGGTGCTCGCCGCCGATCGACGGGTCGAGGGCAGCCAGCGTGAGCATCAAGTCCGCCGAGGCACAGGCGGCGAGCCGTTCGTCGGCCCCGGACCGGCGCGACTTGCGGTGCAGGGGGCCCACCGGGGCCAGATCATCGGGATCAGGGACCGCCACGAGCAAGCTCGCGTCGTCCGCCTGCACCGTGTGGACACCGGGATCGGTGACTCCCAGTAGCCCCGCTGCCGGGTTACCACGGCACAAGTCGGCGACGCTCACTTTCAGTCCCTCCTGCGCGCAGGAGAGAGCCAATGAAACCAGCGAGAGCGCCGCGACCTGTGGATCGCCGGCAGGGACGAGGGCCAGCGTGGCGACGCCGCGGGAACCAGACATCACGGCACGGCCCAGATGCTTTGCGATGCGCTGGACCTCAGGGCTGTCTGCGGCAGCCAGCCCGCGCCGACGCGGCCGCCAGCGGCTTAGCTTTACGGTGCCGACGCTCAGCTTGACCGGGGCGCCTAGCGCGCGCGACACGTCGTCGCGCCGGCGTAGCCGGTCCGACACAAGCGCCCGAATGACAACGATAAACAGGCCAAGTACCAGGCCAGCGAGGAGTCCACCGCCAACGTACAGCGCCAGATATCTCTTCATATGCTGCGCGAGAGGCACAGCACGGTCAAGCTGCAGGGTGCCCTTCACCAGTGTGGTGGTCTGTATCTTCGTGGCTGCTTCGCTGCCCAGGTTGGCCTGCTGGGTCTGAGTCAGCGCGATCATTGCCTGGCTGCGGTCGCCCGCGAGGCTACTTAGCTTGGCGCGCTTCGCGGCTGAAGGAGGCTGCGCTGACACCGCCCTGATCTGTGCGCGGATTGAGCTGACACGCTGACGCGCCGCGGTGATCTGTTGCTGGAGCGAGTTGTCGACAAGCCGTTCCTGTGACTCCAGTTGTTGCGCCTGGAACCTGATGAACGCCGATGCCAACGCGTTGGCCTCGCGGATCGCAGTGTCGTAGGACGTCGCCTTGACGGTGATAACGAACACGCGGCTCGTGGTAGGGGCAACCGTGTACTGCCCGGTGAAGCTTTCCGGGCTCTGCGGCATCCCTAGCGCCCGAAGTGCGAGGCCGGCCACGGTACGGCTTTGCGCAATGGCCGCATCATCCTGCACTGCCTCGCCCGGAGGCCCGGGAAGATTGCTTGGGAGCAGGATCGTCGTTGAGGCCTGGTAGGAAGGAGGGAACTCCTTCAGCGCCGCGTAGCCAGCCAGCAACCCGATCACGGCGGTGGTACACCAGAACCATGCGCTACGCCGCAACGCCGCCCGGATGAATCCCAGGTTGGTAAGTCCGCCAGTGAGGTCGGCGGCTGAGCCGTCCTCACTTGGGATGAATTCATCGAAGGCCCAGAACCGTCCCGGCGGGTCATCGCTGTGAGACAGGGACAGTGCCCCTTGCTGATCTCCGTCGCTCACCGTGTGGTCTCCGTTGTTGTGCCGGTCAGGCGCGTCGGCATCTTCCGGTGTGCTGACCGGCCTAGTTGCGGAACACGGCCGGTTGTCTGGTCGGCCCGGTCCGGATCCGCGACTAGAATCCCGTCGACCTGCCGGCCGTCGGTGGCGGCGCTGACCGCAACGCCGGCCAGTTCCGCAGCGGTCACCGCGCCCGCCGAGACTCCAAGTACCAGGGAGCCAGTGTGCATCGTGTCGGCAACACGCGGAGCCCGAGCGTCGACGACG
>Ga0126381_100003640_pt1 | contig 16719 bp, 13 predicted proteins | sample PanSoiMetPlot_28_FD_96465 | JGI IMG/M metagenome (GOLD analysis project Ga0126381, IMG submission 96465) | Tropical forest soil microbial communities from Panama - MetaG Plot_28 | ecosystem: Environmental > Terrestrial > Soil > Tropical forest > Bulk soil | place: Panama | collected 2016-02-17 | reverse complement strand
CGCTAGCGGCTCTCTCGCCGATCCTCGGGGTGTAGCTCAGCCTGGTAGAGCACTACGTTCGGGACGTAGGTGTCGCAGGTTCAAATCCTGTCACCCCGACCACCGTCAAGTTTAAGATCCCGCCATCGGACCTCGGAATCCGAGCGCCCGCCATCGTGGAGCCGACGGTGACCCGCAACCCTTATGCGCCCCCGAGTGCTCATGTTGAAGACGCGCCCACGCGTCCGAATCACCGGGCTCGTGTCGTGTTGACGGCGTTATCGCTGGGCCTCCTCTACATCCTGGCCCGCCCGCTCGTCTTCGTGTTCTTCAGTGTGTTGGTGGGCTTACCTGAATGGTGGATGAGTTTGTTCAGCTCTGAACGGAGCGCTCTAGTCACACGCACCGGCGTCAGCGAAGCGGCCGCCGTGCCACTGCTGACCGGCCTTCTCCGTATGTATCTCGCACCGGCTGTGCAAAGCCCCAACACGTCGGCGATTTGACACGAATCTGGTGCCGCTCGCCCGAGACTACTTCCCCAAATCCTCTGAAGTCTTTTGATCCTCGCCAAGCCTCGCGAGACTCTGTGCGTTGGCACTGAGTGTTTGCTTCAGTGCGAGTAGGGATGCCGGGAACTCCACCACACCGTGAGCACCAATTTCCATCCCACGACAGGCCGCCCCCTTCCGTCGAATGCCGGATCTCCCACTCTAGCGACCGGAGGCTTGTATGGATTCGCGTCAGTTGCCCGCTCGTTCATCTGCCAGGAAGAACGCGTCGTGAAGCGGTGGCCCGTGGCGCATCTGATCCGGTCCGTTCATGTAATACCATCGGGATCGATATACTGCACGTCCTCGCGCTGGCGACCGCGGGCATACCGCTACAGGCCGTGATCTCCTCTGGAGCCTGCAAATGAACGTGATTCACTTCTATCAAATCTTCTTCCCTACGGTCTGGCTGGCTTGGATTATTGCTTGGTGGGTGTTTGCGACCAACGTGAAGGCAACGGTTCGTCGCCAGCCCGCGCTGTCGCGTTTGCTGAACTTCATCCTGCTATGGTGCGCCTTCGGGTTGCTGCTTTGGGGGCAGGTCATCCCGTTCCCCCGACCCTTGACGGACCGCTTCCTGCCCTCTTCTGAGTGGCAGTTCTGGGCAGCCTTCGGTGCCGTGCTGACGCTGGCAGGTCTGCTGTTCACCGTCTGGGCGCGTGTCTACCTCGGGCGCAACTGGAGCGGCATGGCTGCGACTATCAAGGCCGATCATGAGCTCATCACGGGAGGTCCCTATGCTTTGGTCCGGCATCCCATCTACTCCGGCCTGATGCTCGCTTTCGTTGGGACGGGGCTGGCCATTGGGCAATAGCGCGCCGTGCTGGCGATGGCGCTCGGGCTCGTCGCGTTCGTCCACCGAATGGTGGTGGAGGAGGGGTTCATGCGCGAGCAGTTCGGCGCAGCCTACGACACCTACGCTAAGCGCGTCCGGGCATTCGTGCCCGGCATCATCTAACGGCTCTTGCGCGCCGCGACACCTACCAAAGTACACAAACGAGCGTAAAATATGAGGCGGCACCCGCTCGGTGGAGCATTCCCGATGAGCCGTTTGAGCAAGCTCTGGTTTGCAGTCGCTGCCTTCGCCTGCACGGCGTTGGTGGTACTCGCCGCTGACAAGCTCACCTCCTGGGTTATGGGGCAGCATGGACAATTGTGGGCCGCGATCACCACTGCGTTGACGCCGACATTCACCATATTCTTTCCTGTGTTTATTTCTGTTTGGGTGTCAATCACCGCGCATCGACGGCGCAGCCGCGACAACGAACAACCTGACACACGAAGGTTCAGGATCTCGCGAAGACGAGAGACCTACTGAAGTCGGCTATATCTCAACTCCGGAGGTGCGCCCGCGTCTGATCAAATCGTATCCCTTTGGGGTTCGATTAGTTCTGCTGACGTACGTCGCCGCGTCCTCTATCGTAACGGCGACGCGCCTTCTCGCTGCAGATACCTCGTGGGCTTCATTTCAGAGTAGCGCTGGGTTTTCGGTTCAGTATCCTGTCGATTGGGTTCGGAAGGACATTGCGCAGGACCGATTGCTGATCCTAAGTTCCGAAGGAGGAGCGGGAGACGCCGTAATCAGACGCGGACAAGCCCTCCTCTCTGTAGTCGAGGCCCAGAAGTACGAGAAGTTGAGCCTTCGACAGCTACGCGATCTTTACAATCACGGCATTACTATTTTGGCGCGAAGGCATATTCACAGCAGAGCCCTGGGACCCGACGAATGCCGCGACCTGTACGAAGTCGTCTCAAAGGAGCCCGCAGCACCGCCCGGGGATGCTCCCCGTCCGGGCAATGATCTCATCAACACCGAATTTTTCTGTCAGATTGGCCGGAAGAAGTACGCGATGGTGCTCAGGAACTTCGAGGGCGACGCGAAGCAGGCGGAATACCAGGAAGTGGCGTTGCGGGTCGCCCAGAGTCTTCGCGCTGGTCAACTGGCAAAGAACTCTACCGTCCGATGAACGCTCGCAGCACGACAGTCGCTCCGTCAGCCCCCGTCGGCGTCAGCCCTCCTGCGATCAGCGAGTAATCGGCCTTTATCACCCACGCTCGCTCAGCCCGGCCCCTCGTCCGCCGCAGCGCTGACACCTACGCCGACGCCGCGGTCATAACCGATCCCCGCGCTGCAACCAGCCGATCTCGCTCGCCTGCCTACAGGAAGCGTTACGGTAACCGCACGCACAGAGATGGTTGGTTGAGTCGCCGGTCTCACGCAGGTCTCGCGATATAGCTGCTCCGTCGCCGGCGAGGGACGTGTGGCAAAGTGACGCCATAACGTGGTGCGGCATCTCAGATACGCCGCCGCGACCGCAGCGGGCTTCCCTTCGCGTGCGAGGCACCGCATCAGGGAGCGATGTACATCCTCCGGCGTGCAGTCCATGTCGAGCGCACGCTCATACAGAGCAATGGCCGATCCGATCTCACCGGTGCGCTCGTACGCCTGCCCGAGCTGCAGCACCCCTTGGATGAACTTGCGACGCAGCCGCTCGCGAGTCTCGAAGGCCAACGGGTGGTCGGCCTCGCTCAGGAACATGCCGCCATACAGCCGCAACACCGCGGGCAGGACAGTCAGATCCTGCGGCTCGGCGAGCGCCTGCTCGAATTCCCAGGCATCGACCCAGCAGAGGGCAGGCTCGAGCATGAGCCAGCCGTCGTTGAGGGAAACCGCCTCCTTGTGGTGCAGGAGCTGCCGCAAACGGTAGACCGTGGTGCTGAGCGCCCTTCGGGCCAGCCAGGGATCGGCTTGCGGCCACAGGGCGTCCTGCAAGGTGCCCTGACTCACCGCGCGCCCCCCTGCGCAGAGCAGTCCCTTCAGTACGGCAAGCACTTTCCGTGGCGCCTTGGAGACGAATCGCAATGGCGCACCCTCGAGCACGATATCGAAGCGGCCTAGCGTATTTATCTGAATCGGCCGTGATTCACTCCCCCGAATCGTCATAAATCGACCTCCGGCTGTTTTATTTGCACCAGGGTGTGGCTGGTGGCGGCTTCGTATACGGATCTCCGGGCCTGAAAGTCCTCAAGGCGGGCAGAAGGATTCCTGAAGCATTTCTGACAGCCGCCTGTGAGGCACTTGTGACAGCGCTTCGTCCCGCCTGGGTCCCTCGGGCCGAGGCGTATACTGTGCTGTGCTCGACTGAGGGACCGATGCTCGAAAGCACTACAAGCCCGCTGAAGATAGGGGACTGGTTCGTCGACCCGGGCGCCGACACGATCTCGCGGGGGCCACAAACTCAGAAGCTCGAGCCGCGAACGATGCGGCTGCTGGTCCTGCTGGCGCAGTCCCGAGGGACGGTCGTCAGCGTAGACCGCATGCTCGAGGAGGTCTGGCCGGGGGTCATCGTCGGTACCGCATCGGTATATCAAGCGGTTTCCCGCTTGCGCAGGCTACTGGGCGACACCGACCCCGAACCGACGTATATCGCGACGGTGCCCCGCAAGGGGTACCGGCTCGTGGCGCCCGTACACCTCATCGAGCCATCCCCCCCTCTCTCGCAGTCGGATGCCGCCGGCAGGCGCCGGCGATTCCTTGCCGCCGCCGCTGGCTTGTCGCTCGTTGCCGTGATCGCGCTGGTGGTCGGCTGGACTCAATTCGGAAGGCGCGCCCGTCCGGTCATCCAGGCCAACTCCCTCGTCGTGCTGCCCTTCATCGACATGAGCCCGGGGAAGCAGGACCAGGCCCTCTGCGACGGCCTGACCGAGGAGCTCTCGGACTGGCTGGCGCAGGTCCCGACACTGCGGGTCGTGGCGCGCACCTCAGCATTCGCCTATCGGGGCAGGAATGTCGATGTTCGCAGCATCGGCCGCGAGCTGGGGTCGACCCATGTCCTCGAGGGGTCCCTGCGGCGCTCCGGCAACGCGCTGCGCGTAACCGCCGAGCTGGGCAGCGCGACCGACGGATACCACATCTGGTCGGCCACGTTTGAGCGAACCATGGATGATGTGGTCGCCGTCCAGAAAGAGATCGCCAGCGCGGTCGCAGACGACCTGGAAATCCGCCTTACGGACAGCACCTCGCAACGGCTTGCGGCACGGGAAGGCGTCAAGCCTCAGGCGTATCAACTCTATCTGCTGGCCCGCTACCACCAGCAACAACTGACGCGTGAGTCAAACAATCGCGCCATCGAGCTGTACAGACAGGCCCTGGCGCTCGATGATCATTTCGCCCTCGCGTACGCGGCGCTCGCGCATGCGTACGCCAATCAATCGTACCTGAACGGCTTCTCGGTGAAGGACGTGGCAGCCCAGGCGGAGCCGTTGCTGGTCGCCGGCATGCGCCTGAATCCCAACCTTCCCGAGCTCTACACCGCGCGCGGCGGCCTGCGCAGTGATCAGGGGCGCTACGAGGAGGCGCTCAGCGATCTGCGACATGCGATCGACCTGAATCCCAATGACAGCCAGGCACTCTCCGAGATGGGATATGTCTACATCACCCACGCCCGGCCGCGGGATGCGCTCGCCAGCTACAGTGCGGCATCGATACTCGACCCTCTGGATTTCAATCTGCACGCTCGTCGCTGCAACGCGCTCACGGACATGGCGCGCTATGACGAGGCGGAAGCTGCGTGCACGCATGCCCGTGCGCTGGCGCCGGCGGCCTCTTGGGGATACGTCGCGAGCAGCTGGCTGGAGTCGGCGCGAGGGCGAGTCGACGCAGCCCTCAGGTGGAACGAGCTGGCTCTCAAGGCGAGCCCTGACGAATTCGAAGTGTATGAGGACCGCGCGAGCCTGCTGCTGATACTCGGACTGCCTGCACAGGCTCGAGACATCCTGGAGCGTGCACGCATGATCCCCGGCAATGACGAGCCTGTTGCAGTGCGACTCGCCGAGGTCAGTTACTACGAAGGCGGCGCTTCCGCGCTGAGGGAGCAAATGCAAGCCGCGCGTTTCGACTCGTCCAGCCGGGCCGACACGCTGTTGCGGGCTGCGCGCTTGCACATGCTGCTCGGGGAGGCGCTCGCCGCCAAGCAATCGCTGGAGAAGGCGCTTGCGGCGCCCGATTTGAGCCGCACCACGCTCGACCATCCGTGGTACTTGCGTGAGGGCGAATCCTACGGCCTCGTGATGGCTCTGGCCGACATCGGTATCGGAGACCGTCGCTCAGCCGGGCAACAGCTCGATACCCTCGTGGCGTCACTCGAGACCTTGAGGCAAGCAGGTGTCGAACGGTACGGGGTTTACGAGCTTCGCGCCGCTGTCCTCGCCTTGCGAGGGGATACCGAAGGCGCGATGGTTGCGCTAGGACACGCCGCCGAGCTGGGATGGCGCGGTGCAGAGCAAGCATTGCACGATCCCGCGTTGGATTCGCTGCAATCGCGAGAGGACTTCCGGGCGTTGATGGCGAGACTGCAACAGCAGGATCAGCGGATGAGCGCCAACTTGACCGTCCGCTGACCGAGAGAGGAGCCGCCCCGGCTTACGCCTTCCTGGCAGGCGCGGAGAGCCCTCTCTGCCGCCCTCGGTTACAGCCTAGGAGTGAGGACCCATTCCTCCGTCGGTCTTGAACTTGCCACGCGGGGCACCGGCGACCGTACCGCTCGACTTGCTGTGTGGGCCCGTTCCGCTGCTGGTCTTCGGGCCGGAGGTCCCGCCGCTATGCGGCCCTACGGCGCGCGCTCCCGGTGTCCCGCCGCCCTTGGTGTGCTTCTCGTCGTGTTTGGACTGAGACATGTGATGCTCCGTTTCGCTGAAGGTTATTCGCTGGCTTGGAGCGCCCGCCGCGCGTCTTTGGAATCGCCTCGACCGAGCGAACCCCGATCGAGTCTCGTGTTGGCATTTACGGCGGGAGCATCTGGACGCTAGCACAAGCCCCCAACCGCCGCAATGCGCTTTCCGTTTCCTCCTCCGAGTTGGTCTGGCAAAACAACACCATGGGTGTGCAATCGGTGATTCGCTCCGGATAGGCTCTAGCACAACCGCTCTCACATCGGCTTCCGCACCAGCTGCGCTCGTCGAGATCATTTATGACGGTTCGCCGACGAATCGCATTAGCACTCCTGTGCGCACTGACGTGCGCGCCGATTGCTGCCATCGGCCAGACGCCTGCCGCTACACCATCGGATACCACGCCGGAATGGACCACTGGCACGTCGGGCGTGCGCCCGCAGGTGTACCCCGCGGCGCAACTCTCCGCTTTGTTCCCAGCGGCCGTCCGGATCAGCTTCGCGGTGGCGGTAGTCCCCGACCCTCTCGTGCCTCGCTATCGCCGACCTTACGACCTCGAGCTCGTGGCTCTCGAGCTCGGGATGCTTCGAGACGGGTATGTTCTCGATCGATTCTATCTGCCGTGGAGCGACGAGCTCCGTACGGCCTCATTGGAAACCTCCGCCTCGCAACAGCCGCCGCCGCTGCTGAAACAACTGCCGATGAGATATCGATATGGATTAATGATCTTCCGCTGCGACGGCTGGCGCTCATCCACTGACGTGGACGCCGGCAAGCCAGTCCCGCCGCCGCCGAAGACACCAGATCCACGATGCAACGCTCCGACCGGTGACCCCGCAGCACACGGGACGCGGATCCGCGCACTCTATCTGGTCACCGATACCGCAACGAAGGGAATCGAGAGCGATGCACTGCTGTGCGCGATCGATAGAATCAACTCCCAGTTGCCCCCCCGGTCCCCTGGCCTAACACCTCCAGAACGCCGCTTCGAGCGCTGCTGGCCGTGGCCGCCCGTGGAGTCCTCCTCGCGTGCAACGCTTCTCGCGTATCCGGATGCGTGCCACGCGCCCCAGCCTTCCTCGACGCTCCTGGTGCTCGGTCCAAACTTCTCCGGGGGTGTCGACTCCGCCGGTGAGGTCGGCAAGCAACTGGAGATCGCCTCAGGCGGCCACCTGGCGATCCAGCCGATCCAGTCTCTGTGCCTGTTATCGAGCTCGGCAACGGACACCACCAACGAGCGGGCCAACAATGCGTGGGCCAAAACACCCTTCAACGTGAGCTATAAGAGTCTGGCGCTCGAGAATCAGCGCAAGCTGCGAAACATCGTCAACCTGCTCCCGGCGCTCGTCGGGGGTCAATCTCGGGTGGCCTTTCTCGCGGAGGCTTCCACTTACGGATATGGCGTCTGTGGATACTCTCAGGATCTCAGCGCTGACATGCTGCCGGAAGCCAGGAACCTGTGCAACCATGCGAAACACCTCTACTTCCCGGCAAACATCTCCGACATCCGCTACGGGATGCAGCAGGACCAACAGCGGCGCACGGCCGACAATCCCCTGAAGCTGGAGACGCCGACAGGGCACTTGTCTCTGGATCTCGGCGCGGAGAACGGCAGCGAGTATCCCGAGAGCCGTCAGTCCGGCCTGACCTCCGTAGGCGTTCAGCTTGCGCTCGAGCAGGTGCTCGGACAGCTCCGCGAGGATCCTCCGAAAGTGGTCATCGTCGTAGCCACCGATGTGCGAGACCGGCTCTTCCTGTTCGATGAGCTGCGCAAGCGCCTGGCGCGTGCCATGCTGATCGACCTCGAAGCAGACAACCTCATCGCTCATCCCGACTTTCTACACGCCAGCCGTGGAGCGCTGGCGATAGGCTCCGCGGAGCTCACGACTCAGGGGCCGACTTACGGGTGCGAGACACCGCCTCCGCGCGCCAACGGAAAGGGGGCACTTGACTCCAACGGCGCTCTCGATGCCTCGGACGCCGCGTGGCATTCGATGTCATCGTGGTCAACCGACTTTCAGGCCATGCTCGCTGATGCGGTCTCTCGACTGTACGCCCTTGGGACAGAGCGCAGCGAGGCTCCGTGCGAGGCCACGAGTTTCAAATACAGACCCGCCTCGCTGCAACTCATCACTCTCGAGGGTTTGAAGAGCATCACCAGGAAGCCAGGAGATGCGGAGCAGCGCGGTACGCAGGAGGCGGATCGGCAGAGATCGGATCGCGCCGCATCGATTGCAGGCAACCCACCTGTGGATGCGGCCGCGATCGGACCGCCAGCGTTCCAGGCACTGGACGTCCCAGGCTCGGCACCGGGCCGCGCAATGATGACCGTGGCGGAGACGACCGCACCATTCTTCTGTCTCGGCGCAGCCTGGCTGCTGATCGGCCCTCTGGTGCTTCCGCATCTGCTCTACCGGCCGGATCGGCCAAAGATCTCGTTGGTCGACAGCGTTGCGGGGGGCATCTGCCTGCTCTATCCGATCGCGCCGATCCTCGTTGCCCGATCTCTGCATGCGCATGATCATGACAATCTAGTGTTGCTAGGGACGAGCGTCGTCCTGTTTGCCGCGCTTGTCGGCCTTGCCGTATGCGCCAGGCAGCTGCGACACGTCGGCCACACAGCCCGGCCCGCGAATCTCAGGAACATCGCCGCACCGGCACTGCTGGCTCTGGCGGCGACTGGATTCGCGCTGACCCCTTCCATCTGGTACGCGCGTATCAACAACACTGCGCCGGACTATCTTGATGTGTCAGAGCTAGAGGCCATCGCGCTGGATCCGGATCCCGGCCTGGCGTTTCTGCTGCTCGTCGCCCTCGCGACGATCGTGATGTTGTATGCCTGTACCGTGCTGGCGACCACCGCGGGGATCGTTAATCGGAACTCCGCCGTATTGCGCGAGGAGAACCCGGAGACGAAACCATCTGCTCAACCCGTGCGGCCCAGACTCGCGGCTCCCGCCGCCGCGGATTGGGTTAGCGCGCAGATCGCGATTCTGCTGCCTGGGACGGTGGAACCGGGCTCGATCGTGCTTGCGATGCAACCCCTCCTTGCCGCACCACCGCTCCGCTGGCTATTGGCCCATCTCGCGCGCGGGCGGGCGCTAACTGTCCCCCAGCCGCAGCGAACGGGCGGCAGGCGCGGGGCGCTCAATCTCAACCCCTTGAGCCTATTCTGGGCGGGCGCTCTGATAATCGCGGCCTTGGTCGCACCAGATGTCATGTGGGGGGACCTCAGGCTGACCGTCTTCGGGCCCCTGGCGTCACTAGTCGCTCTGCTGAGCCTCGCGGCCACGACCATTGCCGCCACGCTTCTGTTGTGTTGCAGCCTGGGGCTGGCCCGGAGGATTTCCGCAATTTCGCGCCATCTCGCCACGGCGCGAGTGCCGCACTCCTCCGATGGTGTGATCTCTGCCAGCCCACACGACGCTCGGGAACACGCCATCAGCCGCTGGCCCTGCGACGGCTTTGGACCGCGCGTCTTTCCGCCGACTCCGGTGGTCGCAAGAGCGACGGACGGCGGCTCCGAAGTGAAACGGTTGTTGTGGGCAGCAGATCTGGCCGACTGGCGCAAGCGGATCTCGGAGTGGCTCCATCACGGCGACGATGATGGCAAACACCGGATAGCGGTCTTCGCGTTGTTGGCGACTGAGATCTCGTTGTTCCGCTGGTGCGTGATTGGCACCACGCTGTGCGCTCTGGCCAGCATCGGCGCCGTCTATCTGTTCCCCATCGAGGCCGATTCCCTGCTGATGTTCAACCTCCTGGTTCTGGTCGGAGTCGGTGCAGTCGCCGCTCTGGCGGCCACGACCTTCGAGCGCGACACCCTGCTCAGCAACGTGCTGTGCAATCGGCCCGCACCTCGGAAGTTTTCCACACCCCTTTTCGTGTTCACTTCGGTGCCGTTCATCGCGCTGGCCGTAGCCCTCGCCATCGCGCAGATCCCGGGCGTCCTGGACTGGGGCGGAGGCGTGTTGCAGCTGCTCAAGGCGTTTGGGTTACACCCGTGACGACATCCGGCGCGATCCATGGGCCACCTTTGGCGCCAACTCGGCCGAGCTTGGAACGCCACTCTTCTGCGCCAGGGGTACACTGACATTGCAGACCGCAGCGTGCGGCGGGCGGGAGCCAGAGTTCACCGAAGGAGCAATGCCATGTGTTACGAGGTGAGATTCTTCAGATCCTGGGCGAAGCAGAATGAGCAGAAGAGCACGGAGATCAAGTCGGAAGCCGAGCCCACTCGCCAGAAGATAGTACCGACTCACCCGCCCGTGGGATCGGAGATCTCCCAGCGCAAAGAGCGCAGACGCGCGACCGAGGAAGTCATCTAAGCGGCCTGTCTCAGCGTGCACCATGCGCCTCGAGGCATTTTCCTTTGGCCTGATTCGTATTGACGGGGTGGACTACTCCCACGATGTCGTGATCGATCGCGGGCGAGTCAGCCAACGAAAGAAGAAGCCATCGAAGCAGTTCCGCGACCTCTTTGGACACACGCCACTGTCGATAGAGGAGGATATACCCTGGAAATGCTCGCGGCTGGTCATCGGCACCGGCACCGGCCGGCTGCCCGTCATGGATGAGGTGAAGCAGGAAGCGAAACGCCGCCACGTGACACTGATCGTCTTGCCAACCGCACAAGCGATCGCCGAGCTGCAGGAGCGCTCTGAAGGGGCTAACGCGATCCTGCATGTCACCTGCTAGATCCGATGGGCCGTGGCGTGTCCGCGGAGAGCGTCAGTGGGAGCTTGGCATCGGATGTCATTCCGATGTTCCCGACGCTCGTGTGGAGAATCGAGCTGGAGGCGCTGCTGCGCGAGGCTATCAACTCGAAGATCCTCGCAACGCTTGCGCACATGCGCCGGGATCTGCCGCCGCTCGCCGCCGGCCAGGGATGGCAGTCGATACAGACCCTGCACGAGATCGAGGAGTTTCGCGAGCTGGCTGCCTGCGCACGACGCGCCGCAGCCGCGATCTTGCGGTTCCTGAGGGTCGAGTGCCCGGCGTTCGAAGTCACGGCTTGCTGGGCCACCGTTCTCTCGCCTGGCGCTGCGCACAGAGCGCACTGCCACCCGAACAACTTCCTGAGTGGAGTCTATTACGTACGGACTCACCCAGGCGCGAATACCATCAATTTCCATGATCCGAGAAATCAGACCGGGATCATCCGCCCACCCGTGGTCGAGCTAACGGGTGAGAACACCGATCAGGTCGTAGTGCGAGTGAACGACGGTACACTGCTGATGTTTCCGTCCTACCTGAGTCACTCTGTCGATGCAAACTGCAGCACCGAAGAGCGGATCAGCATCAGCTTCAACATCATGTTCTCCGAATTCACGGAGAGCCTGAGCAAGCCACTGTGGTCGGGGCAGAGGCCGAGCCAGGCGTGACCTTCGAATCGCACGACAGCTCATACTTCGTTGTTCGAGAGCACGGACCTGAGCATCGTAATATCGACCGGCTTCACCAGATGAGCCGCGAAGCCAGCGCCTGAGGAACGCTGGCGGTCCTCCGCCTGACCGTAGCCCGTGAGGGCGATGATGCGAGCCGAGGAGCCGGAGGCGCGGATTCGTCTCGCAACCTCGTAGCCGTCCATATTGGGCAGCCCGATGTCGAGCAATACCAACTCGGGCTGGGTAGAGCTCACTGCCTCGATGGCGGCTTGACCTGAGTACGCCACAGTCGCCTCATGACCTTCGAAGCGCAGCACCACGGCGAGTGAGTCCGCCGCATCCTGGTTGTCGTCGACGATCAGCACTCGCCTTACATGATTGGGGCTCCTGCGCCGTGGGCTGTCATCCTCCTTCGGCGCTTCCGCCAGCGGCAGACGAATTTCAAAAGCCGCTCCTCGTCCAATACCCTCACTGCGCGCCGAGACGCTACCCCCATGCATCTCGATGAGTCGCTTGCAAATGGCAAGCCCCACTCCGAGTCCACCCTGGGAACGATCGAGGGAGCGATCGCCCTGAACGAACAGCTCGAAGATGTGTGGCAAGAGCTCAGGCGATATCCCGACGCCAGTATCGATAACCTCGATGACCGCCCGGCCCGCCTCCGAGTGATGCCGCACGCGGATCTCTCCTTCCGGATTGGTGTACTTGACGGCATTGACCAGGAGGTTCGATATGCATTGGCCGAGCCGCGCGCGGTCTGCGTTCACATACAACGACTCGAGCGGCTGCGTTACCAGCAGCCGCTGACGCCTTACGCGCGCGAGCGGCTCCGCCATCTCCACTGCGGAGTCGACACAGCTCCTGACCAGGATGTGTTCCTTTCTCAGCTCGATGCGGCCCTGAGTGATGCGCGCTACATCGAGCAGATCGTCGATCAATCTTGCGAGCTGACCCGATTGCCGCCGCACCATATCGACTAGCAGCCGTTCCTGGCATCGCTCGGATGGGAAGATGCGCAACAATGCCTCTGCCGCGTTGGAAATGGGCGCGAGAGGATTGCGCAACTCGTGCGCGAGCATGGCGAGGAACTCGTTTTTGCGGTGATCGGCCCGCTCGAGCTCAACTTGGAGTTGACGAGCATCCGTCACGTCCGTGTTTGTGCCAATCCAGCGGAGGATCCGGCCTGAAGAATCTCGCACGGGAATCGCGCGCGAGAGAAACCAGTGATATCGACCGTCCCCACCACGCAGAGGAAATGTATCCTCCCACTCCGTTCCCTTCGCAAGACAGTCTGCGAAGTGCTCCACGACGCGCTGGTAATGATCCGGGTGCACGACCTTCTTCCATCCTTCCCCTTGTGCCTCCGCCAGGGTGGTTCCTGTGTACTCGTACCAGCGCTGGTTGTACCAGCTCACGCGGCCGCTTGGGTCGCAAGTCCAGGCAAACTGATCTATGCTGTTGGCGAGCTCGCGGAAGCGCTCTTCGCTTTCGCGAAGGGCGTCCTGGTCGCGTTTGCGTGCGGTTATATCGAGCGCAGAGCTGATCACAGCATCCTCGCCCGCTGGATACACGGTTATCGAGAGGGTCTTTCCCTGAAACTCCACCTCATAAGACTCCCCCTTCCCACTATTGAGTACCCGCGTGCACGCCGCCGTGATGCGCGGCGCGCGTTCAGGGACCACGTCGCCGACACGCCTCCCGACCAACTCCTCCAACGACTGGCCCGTGAGTCTTACCGCATTCGCATTGGCATCGTGATAAATCCAATCAGTGATGCTGCCTGCCGGGTCCCGCTCGGCGCGCAAAACGAACGTGAAGAGAGCGGGGTGCTCAAAGACAGCGCGAGTCTGCCCGTCGCTCGGCCGGGCAACACGCTTTTCGGCGGAGTGCCTAGTAGGAATCGGGTTGCTCATTCCATAGGGTCCAGGTGATCGGTTGCAGCTCGACGTGCCGATGCCAGCCGGGCCTTCTCACACGTCGGGAATGTTGGCACAACAATGCGCTACCAGCACTAGGTACTTCGGTGCGCGATTCACTGTCACTGCCGACATTCAGCCCGCGCTGCTCCGCGGGCCCAATGACGACGGCTTTCAACTGGCGCCACGGCACTTGGTGGCGTTTGGGCAGACTCGACTCACTGCTCTTTAGTACACCGGGATCCGTTAGATATTGCGCTGCCGCGCGCGACGGACGGATCTGACCCCGTTGAGAGCCGCTCTTCGTCGGGAGGAAATTTCAGTGAGCCCGTCTCGCGCCCGACCTGTGCGCGCGCAGGCACGGGACAATGGACGAGGCACGCTATGACTACTCAGCATCCTGCCTACGTCAGCGGGCACGAGCATCGGCAGCCCGTCATCCAGCCAGGTCTGCTGGTAAGCTTGGAAGGATGAGGCTGCGGCGCCGGCGCCGCGGAGCCGTGCCACGACCACCAGGCGGGGGCATCAGCCGCCGTAGATCAGGGCTGCCCGAGTGACCGACGACTCCGATAGTCAAAGCACCCAATTGCGTTCGCCCGCGAGGGCCACAACCGCCGTCGGCGCACCTGTGCCCGAACCCCCGCCCGCCGACGAACCCACCCGGCTCCGCGCGCCCCGTGGCGATCATGTCGGTGACGCCACCAGAGCGCGACCGGTCACTCGCGGGGATGCGCAGCCACCACCAGCTCCCGCCTCGGAGCAGGAATTCGGCCCCGGCTACAAGCTCCGCGGTCGGTATCTGCTGGACAAGCTCATCGGCCAGGGCGCCATGGGCCAAGTGTGGCGGGCCAAGGATCTGCTGGGCGAAGAAGCACACGACCGCAATCCCTATGTTGCGGTCAAAGTGCTGAATAGCGACGTCGAGGGGCATCCGGACGCCTTCGTTGCGATGCACCGCGAGGCCGCGCGGTCCCAGAAGCTGGCCCACCCCAACATCGTCACTGTCTACGTGTTCGACCGCGACGACGCTTCGGGTCGCGTGTTCATCGCGATGGAGTTGCTCGACGGTCAGCCACTTGATGAGTTCATGCGTGATCAGGGCGAAGGTGGAGTCTCCAGGGCGCAGGCGCTGCCGATCATCCGCGGCATGGCGGAAGGGCTGGCATACGCTCACCGTAAGGGCATCGTGCATTCCGACTTCAAGCCGGCGAACATATTCCTGACCGGGGATGGAACGCCGAAGATTCTCGATTTCGGAATCGCCCGTGCGGTGCAATTGGCAGGGGAAGGGGCGACGGGCGAGGATGACGGGGGCTTTCAGGGCTACACGCCAAGCTACGCATCCCCGGAAGTGCTGCGCGATCAGCCGCCGACACCGGCAGATGACGTGTTTGCACTAGGCATCGTGACTTATGAGCTCGTCGCGGGAGCCCACCCATACAAGCGCAGGCCGGCGCTTGAAGCCCAGGCGGCACACCTCGAGAGGGCGCCGATCAGAGGTCTCAGCCGCCGCGAATGTAATGCCGTCGATAGGGCGTTGGAGTTCGAGCGCAGCCGCAGGTTCGCGGACGCTGGCGCATTCCTGCGACAGCTCCAGGGTGTCCCCGCACTCCAGAAAGCATTGATGCTCGCGGTCGCCGTGCTCTGCGTGGCCTCAGGCGCGCTCTGGTACCGGAATCACCTCGCCTCGCTTCCCAGTGAGCCGCTGACCGCTTTGCCAGTCGAGGTACAGAAGCAGTTCCTCGAGCAGGTTCGCCAGGGGAACCAGTCACTGGAGTACCGCAAACGCACTCACGACATCCACGGCAGCGACGACGCCGCGGAGTATTTCTCCAACGCCTATCGGTTGCACAACAAGGATCCGCTGGCGGTGGCGGGACTAAAGGCGGCGGCGGACGATGAGATCGCGTGGTACACGAAGTTCCCCGACCGGGCACAAGCGCGACTTTCGTTGGAGAATCTGCGTGCCAGGAGCGACTACTATCAGCAGTACGCACCGCTGCAGAAGGCTATTGTCGCTCTCGGCGGCGATTAGCCTAGCGTTGTCGAAGGTCTATCGCGCCTGCGTCGCCAAGGGGGGATCACATGTCCAGATATGCCGTCGTTCGGTCGCGATTCAGCGTGCTCATCGGTGTTTCGTCCCTGATCTGCGCATGCGCCTCCCCGTCTCCCACGCCGGACTCGAACGCGGCCACCCAGGGAATGGTCTCTCGCAAGGAGCTGGAAATCGTCGAGTGCCTGCTCCCTGGGCAGGTGCGACAGTTAGGCAATTCCACGTATGTCACCCAGCGGCGCCCGACCCGCACCACTGCTGCAGACTGCCACATCCGCGGCGGGGAGTATGTCGCCTATGATCGGGCCGACGCCAAGTCCGCTCTACGGATCTGGATGTCCGCGGCCGAGGCGGGTGATCCGGACGCCCAGAACAATGTGGGCGAGATCTTCGAAAGAGGCCTCGGCGGCGCACCCAATTACGAAGCGGCTGCGGTCTGGTACCAGAAGGCGGCGGATCAGGGTTACTCCCGTGCGCAGTTCAACCTGGGAACCCTGTACGAGCAGGGCCTGGGCGTCGCCAAGGACCCCCTGAAGGCGTTGAATCTGTACCGCCAGGCTTGGGGATTGCCGCAGGACAATTTGATATACGCCTCTGCCGCACGTCATGAGAGCGATGAGTTACACGCCGAGCTGCAGAAGGTCATTGCCGAGAAAGACGAGCAGATACAGCTGCTGCAGAAGCAGTTGAAGCAAGCCGAGAGCGCTGCGAAGAAGCGCATCACAACGGCCGCTCCGGCAAAGAGCGACGACTCGGCCAAGGAGATCGAGTCGCTGCGGAACTTGATCGCCCGACTGCAGGCAGAAAGAACGGCGAGCAACACGCAGCTGCAGGCGCTTCCGGCCCAGACCCGCGAACCGCAGGCCCGCGCACCCGTGGTCGCATTCGACACCCAGACGCAGGCTCGCCTACTGAAGGGAATGGATTTCGGCCGCTACTACGCGCTGATCATCGGGAATCAGAACTATCAGCTGCTCGAGCACCTGCAGACACCGCGCAATGATGCCGAGCGGGTAGCGCAGATCCTGAAGGAAAAGTACGGCTTTACCGTGCAAATCATCGAAGACGCCAATGACGTCGCGATGCTGCGCGCCCTGAACGATCTCAACAAGATCCTGCAACCGAACGACAACGTGCTGATCTATTACGCCGGCCATGGCACGCGG
>Ga0126381_100003639_pt1 | contig 16721 bp, 10 predicted proteins | sample PanSoiMetPlot_28_FD_96465 | JGI IMG/M metagenome (GOLD analysis project Ga0126381, IMG submission 96465) | Tropical forest soil microbial communities from Panama - MetaG Plot_28 | ecosystem: Environmental > Terrestrial > Soil > Tropical forest > Bulk soil | place: Panama | collected 2016-02-17 | reverse complement strand
GGCCTCTCGGGCGGCGATCGTGGCGCCCGCCGTGCCCGCGTCCTTCGAAGCCTTCCGCTCCGTCTGGAAATCCACGCGCAGGAACTTGGCGGCGGTCGAAATGTCTGCCGCCGATGCCGATCCCGCCGCCTTCTACTTCGCCGCGATTTGGTCCGCCATCCGCGCCGGCTGGCGGGAAGGCTACACCGCCGGAATTTCGATCCCCGTCGCCACCACCGATCCGCACTGTGCCCGCCAGACCATCGCCGAAGCCGCTCCTCTCACGCGTTTTGCAATCGACGTCTCCGCGCTCGTTACCGGCTCCTCGGACCCCGCCGTCAAATTCGCCGAAGCCATCAAAGCAGCCGCACGGGCACATGAGCTGATTCGCCAAGCCCGCGCCGCCAGAAAACTCACGCGCCCCTTCGATTTCGAGCTCTCGTTCGAACACACAGCCTCCCCGACATCGGCCGAAGAGCTCTCTTTCTGCCTGGCGTCGCTGAGAGACTGCGGACACGCAGCCCAACTCGCGGCCCCGCAGATCGACGCATCCTCTGATCTTCCCGCTCTCGCTGCCGCCGCGCAATCGGCGCAGTGTGTCTTCACTCTGAAATCCGCCACCGCCATCGACCGCGCTCTTGCCTCGCGACTGAACCTGCGCCTGCCCGCAGAGGCGTCCATCACCGAAACTGCCGCGGAACTGTTCGGCTGAAGCATTCTCGGCGCGCTTTGTCCGCTCCTCCATCCTTCGCGATAACGATGGATGGCCGCATCGCTTTGCCTATGCCACCATAGAAGAGATGCTGCCGGTCCTGTTCTTCCTTTACGCTTCGCTCGTGAACGATGTGCGTTCTCTCCTCGCTCACCACGATTTCGCAGCCGCCGACCGGCTCGTCCGCACCTACGAAGCCGAGGCCGGGGGAACGCCGGAAGCCGCCGCCGCTCTCTCCTGGCTCGCCCGTGCCGCCCTGGATGCACACGAGTACGACCGCGCCGACTCCTACGTCTCCGAGACCCGCAGACTCACCGACCAGATCCTCCGCACCAGCAAACTCGACAGCGATCCGTGGCTGCCCATCGCCCTAGGCGCCGCCATCGAAGTGCGTGCACAGGCGCTGGCCGCTCGCGGCGCGCGATCCGAAGCCGTCCTGTACCTGCGCCAGCAGTACAAACTGCTGGGCGCAACGTCGATCGGCGAACGCATCCAGAAGAACTTGAACCTGCTCGACCTCGAGGGCAAGCCCGGCCCGCCAATCCAGTCGCCCGACCTCATAGCGAACACACCGCCTACCCCTACCCCAGCCGCGCTTCGCGGCCATCCCGTCCTGCTTTTCTTTTGGGCGCACTGGTGCCCGGACTGCAAAGCCGAAGTCCCCATCCTGGCCGACCTCAGGCGCATTTACGCGCCCAAAGGCTTGGTCCTGATTGGACCCACCAGGCTTTATGGATATGCGGCCAACGGCGATCCCGCCACTCCTGCCGAAGAGAAGCAATATATTGAGAAGGTCCGTCGGGAGTTCTATGCCGTACTGTCCGGAATGCCCGTGCCGCTCGATGCGGCAAACTTCCGGAGGTATGGTGCCAGCACGACGCCTACGCTAGTACTCTTAGACGGTAATGGGATTGTTCGCTACTATCACCCTGGAGCCGTCTCCGAGGCTGAGTTGGCCGCTCACATCCAGGCAGTTCTGCCGCACTAATCTCGGTACGCGGTCTTTTCTTTGAGCGTATCCAGGCGCTGGATTCGCAATCGATCGTAGTCGACGAGCGAACGAATCAGGGTATCGATGGCCACACGGCGCGCGTACAGGTCTTCCAGTTCTTTCTGGTAAAGCTCGACCGGGGGAGATGCAACAGGTGGCTTTCGAACAAGCATGATAGTACATATGTACCAGAAGGCCTAATCCGGCACAATAGGAAACAGAGGAAATGGCCTAGGGGCATATGCGGGTGTGGTACTGACCTCGTTTGCGGGTATAAAGTACTATCGTCGCAGGGACTCGGCTATTTTATCTAACTCAGCCGGAAGGACTTCTGGCGGATTCGCGTAATTCGATATAATCCTTTTGCCATCAGGAGAATCCAGGCAATTCGTGTGATATCTGTGTATGTAATCCGGATCCTTCAGCAGGTTCCCAGTCAGCACCGCGACGACGTCGGCATCGTGTGACATCACACCCCCCTTCGTCAGCTTCCGGATTCCGGCAAGCGTCGCCGCCGAAGCGGGTTCGCACCCGATCCCGGCCCGGCCAATCACCGCCTTCGCATCCGCAATTTCCTGCTCGCTCACCTTCTCTACTAATCCGCCCGAGCACCTCACTTCATGAAGCGCCTTGGGCCACGACACCGGATCGCCGATCTTGATCGCCGTCGCCAAGGTCTCGGGGTGCCCGACGGCCCGCAACTCCGCACCCTCTCCGGAGCGGAACAAATCGTAGAACGGTGCCGACCCTTCGGCTTGAATCACGGCCAGCCGCGGCAGCCTGTCGATCAGCCCCATCTGCCGCATCTCCCGGAACGCCTTGCCGAATGCCGAGGTGTTACCCAGGTTCCCACCCGGGAGTACCACCCAGTCCGGCACCTTCCAGTCGCGCTGGTCCATCATTTCCAGCATGATGGTCTTCTGCCCCTCGATGCGGAACGGGTTGATCGAGTTCAGCAGGTAGATGTTCAGCCGCTCCGCTATCTGCCGCACCAGCGCGAGGATCTGGTCGAAATTGGCTTCCACTTCGAGGGTGCGCGCGCCGTACTCGAGAGCTTGCGCCAGTTTGCCGAACGAGATATTCCCGTGTGGGATAAAGATCACGGGCTGCAATCCCGCGGCGCTGGCATAGGCCGCCATGGAGGCCGAGGTGTTTCCCGTCGAAACACACGCCACGCGCTCCACACCGAGGCGCATTGCCTGCGCCACGCCGCAGGTCATGCCGTTGTCTTTGAACGATCCGGTCGGGTTAAAACCCTGGTGCTTGAATGCCAGGCCGTCGAGCCCGCCATACGATGCCGCCAGCCGGCCATCCAACAGCGGAGTGTTCCCTTCCCGCAGCGTGACTGCGTGCCGCGTATCGTCGAGGAACGGGATGAACTCCCGGTAGCGCCACACGCCGCTCTGATCCAGCGGCGCATTCGAGGTGCGCCGCTGGCGCCAGGCCGACTTCCATGCGGCCGCATCGCCCGTGACGCGCGCGTACACGGCCTCCAGCAAACCGCCGCATTTCGGGCAGTTATAGAGAATTTCGGTGATCGGAAACCGCGCGCGGCAGCTTTCCGCGAAACAGGCAAGCTCGGCTGTCATGAACGCACCATTATAAAAGCCTGCGTCTCGACGGTGCTGAATCTTCTGAGCGGGCGCGCCGCGAAGGCGCACTATCATGGAGGCATGCTCGCGGTACACCTAGAAAACGGCGCGGTCGCCACGCGCACCGTGCCCGTTCCCGAACGCCCTCCCGGCTTTGCCCTGCTGCGGCTGATGGCAGGCGGCATCTGCAATACCGATCTCGAACTCCAGCGCGGCTATTACGGTTTCACCGGCACTCCCGGCCACGAGTTCGTCGCCGAAGTGGTGGAAACGGATGATGGCGCGCTCGTCGGCAAGCGCGTCGTTGGCGAGATCAACCTGAATTGCACGCACTGCGAATGGTGCCTCCGCGGCATGGGCCGCCACTGCCCCAACCGCACCGTGCTTGGCATCGTCCAGCACCCCGGCGCTTTCTCGGAGTTCTTCACCCTCCCCGAACGCAACCTCCACGTCCTGCCCGAGGGCATCCCGGTGGAACGCGCGGTCTTCACCGAACCGCTGGCCGCGGCCTGTGAGATCCTCGAGCAGGTCTCGATCCCTCCGCACGAGCCGATCGCCGTGCTCGGAGACGGCAAGCTAGGCCTGCTCGTGTCGCAGGTGCTCAATGCACACGGCTACAAAGTGGTCCAGTTCGGCCGCCACATGGATAAACTGCGCATCGCGGAAGGCTGCGGGGTATGCGTAGAGGTCACCAACGGGTCCCTGCCCGCGGCCGAATACGATTGGGTAGTCGAAGCCACCGGCAGCCCCGAGGGCCTGCGCCTGGCCGCGGCCATGGCCCGCCCCCGCGGCACCGTGATCCTCAAGTCCACCATCCACGGCCGCGTTCCCGTCGACACCGCTCCCCTCATCGTCAACGAGATCACGCTGGTCGGCTCGCGCTGCGGCCGCTTCGAACAAGCCATCCCTCTGCTCGATCACGCCCTCATCCAAGTGGAAGAAATGATCGCGGCGCGGTTTCCGCTCTCCCAGGCGCCAGCAGCGTTCAGGAAGGCGGCCGAGCGCGGTGTGTTAAAGGTCCTGCTGGAATAGCTCTCGCCAACTCGCCAAGAAAGTATTCTTCCTGGCGTGTTTCCGCCTTTCGGAGAGCCTTATTTCGGCTGCTGTTGCGTCATGCAGTGCAGCGCTCCCAAGCCCCAGATCAGCTCGGTCGAGTTGATGCCCACCACCTCGCGTCCCGGGAAGCACCGTGCCAGTATCGTCAATGCGATCCGGTCCCGAGGATCGTTGAACGTCGGTACGAGCACCAGTCGGTTGGCGATATAAAAATTCGCGTAGCTCGCCGGCAGGCGCTGGCCGTTGAAGACCAATGAATGCGGCATCGGCAGCTTGACTACCTTCACCCTCGCAGCCCGCAGCAGACGCGCGTTCTCCACCAGGTTTTCAAAGTTCGGGTCGCTCCGATCGGTCTCGCTTGCCACCACCACGGTATCGCGAGATACGAAGCGCGCCAGGTCGTCCACGTGGCCGTGCGTATCGTCGCCTGCGATTCCGTTGCGCAGCCAGATCACGCGGCGGATCCCGAGGTAATCGCGCATCCGGCGTTCGATCGCCCCGCGGTTGATGCCGGGGTTCCGCGCCTGCACCGGACTGAGCAGGCATTCCTCCGTGGTCAGCAGCAACCCCGCGCCGTTGACGTCGATCGATCCGCCCTCCAGCACCAGGCCGGCCTCGAACATCTCCACCTTGAGCCGCCGGGCGATTTCGGGCGGCACGGCGGCGTCGCTCTCCCAGTCGTCGTACTTCGCCCAGGCGTTGAATTGCCATCGCGTCGCCGCCACCTGGCCCCCGCGATTCTTGACGAACAGCGGACCGTAGTCGCGCGTCCACACGCGATTGGTCCGGACGCGAAAGAACTCCACCGCCTCCATGCGCGCGCCGGCCTTGGCGAGGATGCGGCTCGCCTGCCGCTCCACGGCCGCATCCTCGACGAGGATGCGCACGCGCTCCACCGCGCTCAGCTTGCGCACGATCTCCGCATACACCCATGGAATCGGCGCGAAACGGCCCGGCCAGTCGTCGCGGTTGTGCGGCCAGGCGATCCATGTGGCTTCGTGCGGCTCCCACTCGGCCGGCATGCGGTAGCCGGCCGCGCGCGGCGTCTTGGGGTCGCTCAATCGATCACCCGGCTCAAAATGGGAGCGTACGCATCAATTCTGCGATCCCGCAGGAAAGGCCAGTTGCGCCGCACTTCCTCGATGCGCCGCGGGTCGCACTCGACTACCAGCGTCTCTTCGCCCTGCGCTGCTTCGGCCATCACCTGCCCGAACGGATCTGCCACGAACGACGCGCCCCAGAATTCCAGACCGTGCTCGGGCGGACCTTCGTAGCCCACACGGTTCACCGCGGCCACATAGATTCCGTTGGCGATCGCATGCGCCCGCTGAATCGTGCGCCAGGCATCGCGCTGCGCAACGCCGAACTCCGCCTTCTCGGCCGGATGCCATCCAATCGCGGTGGGGTAGAAGAGCACTTGCGCTCCACCGAGCGCCGCCAGCCGCGCCGCTTCCGGATACCACTGGTCCCAGCAAACCAGCGGTGCAATGCGCGCATAACGCGTGTCGAAGCATCGGAAACCCAGGTCGCCGGGCGTGAAGTAATACTTTTCGAAATAGAGCGGATCGTCTGGTATGTGCATCTTGCGGTAGGCGCCCAGCAATTCACCGTCCGCGTCGATCACCACCGCCGTATTGTGGTAGACCCCCGCCGTACGCCGCTCGAACAGCGAGCCGACGATGGCCAGCTTCGACTCCCGCGCCAGGCGCGAAAAGCACTCCGTGGTCGGACCCGGTATCGGCTCCGCCAGGTCGAACAGGCCGGCGTTCTCCTCCCGGCAGAAGTATTGAGAACGGAATAGCTCCTGCACGCAGACGATCTGCGCGCCACGCCCCGCGGCCTCGCGAATGCGCCACTCCGCCTTCGCCAGGTTCTCCGCCGGGTCGGAGGAACAAGCCATCTGAATCAGGCCGATGCGGAAAGGATTTCGGTGCACAAGAATATTGTAGCTGCGAGCTTCGCGCCACGAACTACGAGATAAGACCGGTTCACGCCGCAAACCGGGGTTGTCTGGCTCGCGGCCCGTGGCTCGCGGCTAATGTTAGCTTGGTGTAATGTTCCGCGCCCTTGTCCTGTTCGACATCGACGGCACCCTCGTCCGCCGCGCGGGGCCGCACCATCGGCAGGCGCTGGTCGAAGGCGTACGCAAAATTGTTGGCGTCGAGACCACCACCGAGGGCATCCCCGTACAAGGCATGCTCGACCCCGAAATTCTACGCGTCATGATGCGCCATCGAGGCGTGACGCGCACCGTCATCGACCGCTCTCTGCCGGAGATTCAGCGGGCGGCGGAGCGTTATTATCTGCGGGTTTGCCCCGAGCTTCACCATTGCCATACGCCCGCCGCGGCCCAAACGCTGGAGCGGTTGCGCCGCCGCGATATGCTGCTGGCGCTGGTTACGGGCAACTTGACCCGCATTGGCTGGCGCAAGCTGGAACGGGCCGGTCTGAGCCGCTACTTCGCCTTCGGCGCCTTCGGCGAAATGGCGAAGACCCGCGGCCGCCTGGCGAAGATGGCGATAGAGGAGGCGCGGAGTGCACACCAAGTTCCGCGCGAAGCTCCGGTGGTGCTGGTGGGCGATGCTCCATCCGACATTCTCGCCGCCCGACAAAACCGTATTCGCTCGATTTCCGTCCGCACCGGCATCACTCCCGTGGAACAACTGCGCGAGCTCGAACCCGATTACCTGCTCCGTAATCTCCGCGACCTACGGCTGAGTATGATTGAAGACAAGGGCGCGCGAGCCATGGTATAACGCTTAAAAGTCTTTTTTTGAACCACTATGGTCAGGGCCCCTATTATCTCGCTGTTGCTTTGTTTCCTTACCCCATCGTTCGCGCAGAACGCGATTTCCACAGTAGCTGGCGGTAATCCCCCGATTACACCCGCCGCCGCGCCAAAGGCTTCCGTAGGGGATCCGCCCCGCGTGGCCGTGGATGCCGCGGGCAATGCCTACTTCGGCAGCCTGCATTCCGTCTTTCGCGTGGATGCCAGCGGCACGCTCATCTGCATTGCTGGCAACGGACACAGCGGATACACCGGTGACGGCGGTCCCGCCACGCGGGCGCAGCTCATGACCCCGGCCGGCGTTGCGGTCGATGGCGCCGGCAACGTGTACGTGGCGGACCGCGACGCCGCGGTGATCCGGAAGATCTCGGGCGGCACGGTCACTACCGTGGCTGGCACCGGTACAGCCGGCTACAACGGCGATGGCGGCCCTGCCGCGCAGGCACAACTCGATACGCCCATGGGGCTCGCCATCGATTCCGCCGGCAATCTTTTCGTGGCCGATTCCGAGAACCACCGCATCCGTAAGATCGCCGCCAACGGAACGATTTCGACGGTAGCGGGCAACGGCAGTTTCGGTTACGGCGGCGACAATGGCCCGGCCACCGCCGCCGAGCTGAACCAACCCGAAGGCGTCACGGTGGACGCGGCGGGCAACATCTACATTGCCGACACGGTCAACGATCGCGTGCGCGAGGTCGGATCCGACGGCAATATCGCCACCGTAGCCGGCACCGGCGTCTCTGCCGTGTACGGATCGATTTGGGACGAGACCGGCGTTTCCACCACCACCGGCGATAACGGCCCGGCCACCAGCGCAGCCGTTGTGTTGCCCACCGATGTCGCCGTCGACAGCTCCGGCAATCTCTACATCGCCGACTACGGCAATGCGCGCATTCGCGTGGTCGCCAAGACGATCATCAACACCATCGCCGGCCTCACCAACGGAATCCCCCTCACCGATGGCCAGGCCGCCATCGCCACGCGGCTCACCGGACCAACCGGTCTCGCCGCCGATCCGAACGGGAACGTCTATTTCGCCGAGGGATCGATTGCCACGGGCTCCGGCTTGGGCAATGGCGACTTCCGTGTCTGGAAGATCACCATCTCGAGCGGCATTCTGAACGTGGTAGCCGGCAACGGAATCGCGAGTTATTCCGGCGACGGCGGCGCCGCGGCGGTGGCGCAGTTGAACGGTCCGGCGTCGATTGCCGTGGACGCCTCCGGCAACCTGTATTTCGCCGATTCGCTGAACCACCGCGTCCGACGGATCACTGCCGCCGGCCGTATCGATACTGTTGCCGGCAATGGCACACCGGGATTCTCCGGTGACGGCGGCCCGGCCACCAGCGCCCAGTTGAACAGCCCCCTAGGTGTTGCGGTAGACAACTCCGGAAACATCTACGTCGCCGACACCGACAACAACCGCATTCGCAAAGTGTCCGGCAACGGCGTGATCGCCACCATTGCCGGCAACGGCAACGCCAGCTTTTTCGGCGACGAGACTTCCGCGCTGCTGGCCTCCATACATGCGCCCGAAGGGCTGGTGGTAGCCCCCGACGGCACGATCTACATTGCCGACACGCTCAACCAGCGAGTGCGCCGGATGACGCCGGACGGCGTAATCCACACCCTCGCCGGTAATGGCAACGCGGCGTTTTCGGGGGACGGCAGCGACGCCACCCAGGTTAGTCTGAACCTGCCCACCGGCGTGGCGCTCGATGGCGCCGGCAACGCCTACATCGCCGATCGCGGCAACAACCGCGTGCGCAAGGTGACGCCGGCGGGCGCGATTTCGACCATCGCCGGCAACGGCAACACAGGCGGTGGAGGTGACGGCTTTGCCGCCACCGGCGCGCCGCTAGCCGGACCGCAGAACGTCGCGGTGGACAGCGCCGGCAACGTCTACATCGCCGAATTCGACCGCAACGATCTGAGAAAAGTGGGGACAGACGGAACGATCTCCACCTTCGCGGGCAACGGATTGTGCTGCTACTCGGGTGATGGCGGCCCGGCCGCTGCCGCTTCGCTGAACGCGCCATGGGGCGTCGCCACGGACAACGTCGGCAACATCTATTTCACGGACTTCGGCAACAACGCGGTGCGAGCGATCGCATCCGCTTCCGGCGTCCCGTCGATCGGAACGGTGGCGAACGGCGCCAGCAACCTCCAGGGGCCGATCGCACCCGGCGAGGTCGTGGTGATTTACGGTAGCGGCCTGGGACCGGGCCAGCTTGTCCCCGCCGGAGCTGCGCCGGTGACACAGCTTTCGGGTGTGGCGGTACTGTTCAACGGCGTGGCCGGCCAGATACTGTACGCATCGTCCGGCCAGATTTCCGTCGTGGCGCCGCCCAGCCTGTCGGGAACCGCTGTGCAGGTAGTAGTGATCGACCGTAGCTTGTCGTCCGCCGCATTCAACGGCGCCCTGGCATCCGCCGCTCCGGCACTTTTTACCGCGGATACCTCCGGCACGGGCCAGGCCGCTGCGCTGAACCAGGATGACTCGCCGAATAGAGCCGGCCATGGTGCCGCGGCGGGCAGCACTCTGACTCTCTTTGCCACCGGCATCGGCAGCGTGTCGCCCACAGTGACGATCGGAGGAGTCGCGGCCACCGTAGTCTCGACCAATGCCGCCGGCTCGGGCGTAACCGCTATCGCAGTCGAGGTTCCCTCCGGAGTGCCCTCCGGCTCCCAACCCGTCTTCATCGGCGCGGTCGGCGTATCCAGTCCTACGGGCGTGACCGTGACGGTGCAATAGAGCTGGGCGCATGTGGGACAGGATCGCATCCGGCCGCGGGCCGAGTTCCACTCCGCCCCCGGGTTGCCAACCTTCCCTCTACCGCGTTGTCTTAGAAGTTCACCCGCAGCGTCAAGTTCACCGACCGGTTCCCGTTCGCGCTGGTGATCTGGCCGAAACTCGTGCTGTCGATATTCAGGTTCGGCGTTCCCCAGATCGGTTTGTTCAACAGGTTGATGGCGTCGGCGCGGAAGGTCATGACGATGTTGCGCTCGCGATTGAGCACCACCGGCTTGGAAAGCTGCAGGTTCAGGGTGAACGACCCCAGCCCGCGGAAGTTGGTGGGATTGAGCGATCCCAGGCTCCCCGGGGCCGGATTCTCGAGCACCATCTGCCCGCTCGAGTTCTGAAGGGCGTACAGCGGGCTCAGGCTTTGCAGGTTGGCCGGCATATTCTGGATCGAGGGATCGGCCACCTGCGTGAGGCCGTTGAAGTAGAGGACGTTGTTTCCGCTCTTGTAGACGTTGCCGGAAGGCAATGACCCTACCGCCGTGGAAGTGGGCGCCGAATAGTTGAACGTACCGCCCGTGACACCCGACGAATTGAAGTAATTGGTGAATGCGGTCGGCGTGCCGGAGGTCTTATAGAAGATCACCGATGTCGTCCACCGCTCCACCACGTGGCCCACAACGCCGTGATTGTTGCCCAGAAACCGCTTCTCCGGTCCGAAGGGCAGTTCCCAGATGCCGCTCATGCGCAGCACATTGGGTTCGTCGAAACTCAGCAGGCGCTTGTCCAGATGCTCGTTGCGGAACGTAATGAAGTTCGAGACTTCGCTCTGCGCCGTGCCGTCGTAATCGCCCAGCGCCTTGCTGCGTACGTAGCTGCCCTGCACCTGGAAGCCGCTGCCGAACCGTTTGTTCACTTCCAGTTGCAGCGAATTGAAGGTGGAGTTGGAGAAGTTCCCCACCAGGTAAGCCGAGCCGAACTGGGGATTGGCCACAACGAAATTCGCCGGCAGCCCGCCGTTCTTCAGCAGACCGCCGCGAATGCCCGTGACGAACGTGTTGTACCCCAGGAAATTGGCAAAGCCGCCGACATTATTGGTGGTGAGGTACGCATTTAACGTACTGTTCTGGCGCATCGCCGCGGAACCGGTCAGGGTTGTGCCGTTCACGACGCCCACGCCCGGAATGTTCAGACCGTTGAAAATCTGGTTCAGCAGCGGCGCATTGCCGCCTGCCTCGGTGGTCAGGAAGGCGTTGAGAATGCCGTTCTCGAAAATATTGTTCTCGTTGATATTGGAGCCGCGCAGCATCTTCGTTCCCTTGCTCCCTACGTAGCGCACGTCGATGAGCAGCCCACGGCGAATCTCGCGGCCCAGCGACACGTTCCAGTTCTGGACGTATGGCTGCTTCAAGCCTTTGTCCGCCACCAGAATCGTCTGCGTGGAGGAGTTGTTGTCGTTGATGGGAACGGTGGTCAACGGCAGACCCGCGGGAATGAGCGGCAGGGTGGCATTGGAAAGGTTCTGGTAAGCGGGCGGCGCGTAGGTTTGCGCCTGGCCGAGACCCGGCGCGCTGTAACCATACAGCTGGTCGAACAGCACCTGGGTGTAGCGCTCATATGCGATGGAGTAGCCGGCCCGAAGAATGGTCTTACCCTGGCCCAGCCAAGGCAGTGCCCACGTCATGCCGGCCACGGGCGCGAAGTTTTTGTATTGCCCGCTCCACGGCTGTGTGCCCGGATGCGGCGAGTTCTTCCCGATCAGCTGCAGCCCGGTCAGGTTGGACAGGTTCTCAACGCCCGGCTGGAACAGGTTGGAAAGCGTAGTGCCCGAGATGCCGAAGATTGCTTGCGATCCGCCCACCACGGTGCCGATGCGGCCGTCGCCCTCCCATGGCACGCCGTAGTAATCCCAGCGCATGCCGGCGTGCAGTGTGAGATTGTCTCGCAGCTTGATATCGTCCTGAATGTAGGTGCCCCACTCGCGGTTGTGCCAGGTGTGCTGCGCGTTTTCACCGGAGATCCACTGCGGATTGGCGCCGCCGGGCGAATAGAACTGCTGGTTCTCCGAGCCCACCGAACCTGCGAGGGTCCCCAGAATATTGCCCGCCTGCGTCGCATTGGCGCCGATACCGGTGATGGTGTTGATGTTCTGCGTTCCGGCGGTCGCCGCGATTCCTAAATTCACGCGCGGAACCACGTTGAAGCTGACAAACGAGTTGGTGATGACGTTCCGGAATTCGATGCCGGCCTTGATGGCGTGCTTGCCGCGCAGCCAACTGATCTTTTCGCCGGCCAGGTACGTCCCCTGCAGCCGGCCCTGCGGATCTTCCGAGGAGCTCGTTCCCAACGGGCTGGTCACCTCGCTGCCGAGATTCAGGATGTAGGACACATTGTCGAGCGAAGGAAGGGTGCTCGCCTGCGTGGCGCCCGAGGCGGTCCATGGCGCGTGAAACTGAACGCTGTTGCGCGAGATGCCTATGTACGCTTCGTTCACCAGGTTGGGCTGCAGTGTGGAAGTGAGCTGCGCCGAAACTACCGTGCCCGTATCGGTGTAAACGCCAACCGGCGATGTCGGATAGGGCTGGCCGTCGAAACCGTTGGGATCGTTTTCAGTGTCGTGCGAGTAGCTCAGCGAGAAGCGTTCGCGCTCGTTGAAATTATGGTCGCCGCGGATGGTCCAGGAATAGACGTCGTCGGTGGAGAGCCGCCGCCAGACATATGCAGCGGTATTGAGGCCGTCGCCGGCGGCCAGGAAATTATTCGGCAGCGGCAGCAGTGCCAGGTTCTTGGCCACGATGCCGGTACTGTCGGGCACCATGCGGTTGGGATCGAGTCCGAAGAGGTTGACGGTCTCGAGGGGGCCGGCCGAGCCGCGCGGTGTCACCGGATTTCCGCTCAGATCGACAGTAGGGTTGTTGGCGTTGGCATTGGCGTCCTGTACTCCGGGGTAGAAGCGGAACAGACCCTGGCGGGCGTCCTGTGTCAGCGTAGTGGAAGTGACGCTGCTCTTGGAGTGATTGATGTTGGCTTCGAACAGGCCGTAGAAAAACGTCTTGTTCTTGCGGATGGGACCGCCGAGGGCACCGCCGGCATCGTTAACAACGGTGGTGCTGCGCGGCAGGCCGTTGCGGTTGTTCGACCAACTGTTCGCGTTCAGAATCGTGTTATGGATATTGTCGAATCCCGTGCCGTGGAACTGGTTGGTGCCGGACTTCGAAATCAGCTGCACCTGTCCGGAGCCGCGGCCGTACTCGGCGTCGGCTGGGGAGGTGACCACTCGTACTTCTTCGATGCGATCCACGCTGGTGAAGATCTGCGTGGTGCTCAAGCTCTCCGTGATGAAGTTGTCCTGAATGTTGGTGTGATCCATCGAGACGTTGAGCATGTCGTTACGCGCGCCGTTGAAGTTGGTGCCGACCACGCCGGGCTGCGTCAGAACGAGATCCATCACGTTGCGGCCGGTCACGGGAAGATCCATGAGGCGGGTCGTGCTGAGCAAGCCTCCGGTCGAGCTGGTGAGGTAGTTGACGGCTTCGGAGTTCGCTTCCACCTGCACCGTCTCGGTGAGTCCCCCGATCTCCAGGGTGAGATTCTGCTCCACGTGGTCGCCCGTCCGCAGCGTCAGCTTATCGAGCGCGAAGCGCTTGAAACCGGCCTTCTCCGCCGTAATGCTGTAGTCGCCCGGCGGCAATACGGGAAACAGGTAAACGCCCGAGGAATTGGAGGCCTCCGTAACGGCGACGCCGGTATTTAAGTTCAGTGCGGTTACTTTGGCGGTGGGAACGTGCGCTCCGCTGGCATCCAGAACGGTCCCGGTGAGCAAGGCGTCGGTTCCCTGCGCGCCAGCTAGGGAAACGGCAAGAAGACACACGGCAAGCAGTTTCATAACCCCTTCCTAAGAAACACTTGTTGATAACCCCGTGAGCAACGCGACGTGGAGTGGAATGATAATACGGGCAGCCGGTTGGCCTGTCAAGGGTTTTTACACCGGGATTTTCAGAGGCGATTTATTCCCCGTTGACTTTCGCTTCACTGCCAATTACAGTTGCCCTAACCGCTATGAAACTCCGTATGGTCGCTACTCTCGCGCTGTTCTGCGGTCCGTGTCTGGTGTTCGGAGCCGACACCTGGCAGAAGCCGCCCAAAGAGGTGATGGAGATCCTGAATTCGCCCTCCACCCCGACGTTGTCCATGAACCCCACCTACACGTACGCCATGGAGGCAACCGCGGTGCGGTACCCACCGATTGCGGAGCTCGCCGAGCCGATGTACCGGCTGGCTGGCATCCGCATCAATCCCGCAAGCAACGGCCTGCACTCAGTGGTGTTCAACAGCAGCTTGCGGCTGCGGAAGATTCCGGAAGGGACGGAGATCAAGGTAACGCTGCCGCCGAATCCGCGCCTGAGCGGCGCCCGATGGAGTCCCGACGGCACGCGCTTCGTGTTCACCAATACCACGGCCAATGGGATTGAGTTGTGGGTAGGCGACGCGGCGACGGGCAAGACGCACAAGCTGGCGGGCGTTAAGTTGAACGAGGTGCTTGGCGGCGGAGGCGGAGGGCGCGGCGGCGCGGGCGGCAGTGTCCAGTGGATGCCGGGCGGCAAGAGCCTCCTGGTGGATGCAGTGCGCGCCAATCGCGGCCCCGAACCGCCGGCGCCAAAGGTTCCCACAGGCCCGCACGTTTCCGAAAGCCTGGGCGGCGGACGCGGCGCACGCACGTTCGAAGACCTGCTCGAGAACCCGCACGACGAAGACCTCTTCGAGTATTACGCCACGGGCCAACTGGCAATCGTCGATATCAACTCCGGCGCCGCAACGCCGGTGGGCAAGCCGGCGATACTCGAATCGGCGCGCGTTTCGCCGGACGGGAATTCCTTCATCGTGACCACCATCCACAAGCCGTTTTCATACTCTTATCCGGCCCGCCAGTTCCCCAAAGAGATCGAAATCTGGGACCGCACCGGCAAAGTAATGAAGAAGATGGCCAGTCTGCCGTTGGGCGGCGGGCGCGGAGCGGGAACGTCGCCTGACGATGAGCCGGATGCCGCGCCCGCAGCCGGCCCGCGCAACCTGGGATGGCGTCCGGGTGAGCCTTCGACTCTGCTGTGGTTCGAGGGCACTGGCGGCACGGGTCGTGGCGGACGCGGCGGCCGCAGCGGTAGCACCGCCAACGCGGACCCGCCGGCGCCTCCGGCTCACGACAAGGTGCTGGCCCTCAAGGCTCCATTTACCGGCGATCCCAAAGTGATTTTCGAAATCGACCGCCGGCTACCCGGGCTGCTGTTCACCGAGAAAACCAGCCTGGCGATCATCGATGCCGGGGGCGGAGGCCGCGGCGGCGCAGGCGGCGGATTGGCCGGGCGCGCCGGCGCCGGACGCACTCCGCAACAGGCGCTGTTGGTAGACCTCGACCATCCGCAGGACGCGCCCAAGCCGCTGTGGTCGCGGACGCCCACCAGCCGCTACACAGATCCGGGCCGGCCGATGGAGAAGCTGACTCCGAGCGGTGAACGGGTGGTGATTCTGGACGGCGATAACGTCTTCCTCGCCGGCACGGGCGCGTCGGCCACCGGCGACCATCCCTTCCTGAATCGCTACAACATGGCGACGCACGAAACGGCTTCGCTGTTCAAGTGCGATGACGACCATTATGAGTCTGTCGATGCGCTGCTGGACACGCACGGCGACAAGCTTCTTACCCATCGCGAGAGCCCAACCGAGCCCCCGAATTACTTCGTGCGCGCCGCGGCCGGACAGATGACGGCCATCACCCACTACCCTGACCCGCAGCCGATCATGCGGAAGGTGGCCAAAAGGCTGGTGACTTACAAGCGACCGGACGGAGTCGATATGTCGTTTGTGCTCTACTTACCGCCGGATTACAAGCCTGGAACGAAGCTGCCGACCGTCGTATGGGCGTATCCCCGCGAGTACGAAGATGCCGATTCGGCCGGCGAGGTCAGCGGATCGACCAAGCGCTTCACCGAGGTCCGCGGCTACTCCGAAATCTTCTTCGCGCTCGAAGGCTACGCCGTGCTCGACAATGCCTCCATGCCGATCGTGGGAGACCGGCGGACAGTGAACGATCACTTCGTGGAACAGGTGGTGGCTGACGCCAAGGCAGCTATCGACAAAGCAGTCGAGATCGGCGTAACCGATCCGGCGCGCGTGGGCGTTGGCGGGCATAGTTACGGCGCCTTCATGACCGACAACCTGCTGGCGCAATCGAATCTGTTCAAAGCCGGCATAGCGGAGAGCGGCGCGCCCAACCGGACACTTACTCCGTTTGGCTTCCAGAACGAAAGGAGAACCATCTGGCAGGCTCCCGAAACGTACCTGAAAATGTCGCCCTTCATGTACGCCGATAAGATCAAAGCGCCGCTGTTGCTCATTCACGGCGAAATGGACGACAACGACGGCACATTCCCGATTCAATCCGAGCGCATGTACGAAGCCGTGCGCGGCAACGGCGGCACCGTGCGGCTGGTATTCCTGCCGTACGAGGCCCACGGCTATCGCGCCAAGGAGACCATCGAACAGGTACTTTGGGAGAAGTTTCAGTGGTTCGATAAATACGTCAAGGGCGGTGGCACAGGCAGCACGAATAACTAAGGAGACAAGCTGCGGGCTTCGAGTAGCGAGCTACGAGCGACGAGACAAACCTCGCGACGCCTTACGCTCGCAGCGCCGATGCCAGGGTTCCCATCGGAGCCGCGAGCGTAAGGGAGCGGAATCGTCCCCCGATACCGCGCCCGCTCTCCCACAACGTCGACCTATGCGGCGACCGCCAACGCCCCTGCGTGCGAGCGCCGCACCGCAAACGCCAGCAATACCCCCAGGCCGAGCGAGAACACCGC
>Ga0126381_100003638_pt1 | contig 16724 bp, 17 predicted proteins | sample PanSoiMetPlot_28_FD_96465 | JGI IMG/M metagenome (GOLD analysis project Ga0126381, IMG submission 96465) | Tropical forest soil microbial communities from Panama - MetaG Plot_28 | ecosystem: Environmental > Terrestrial > Soil > Tropical forest > Bulk soil | place: Panama | collected 2016-02-17 | reverse complement strand
GGCTTTGGCGATTGGGCATTCCTGCGGCTGAAGCAGCGGCTGGCGTCGAGTCCGGAAGATCAGGATAATTACGTGGTGAGCGCGTGGCTGCAGGTCCAGGCGCCTGTCGGCATCGCGCCCTTTACCAATGGAGAATGGACATTTCTGCCGACACTCGGCTTTGGAAAAGGCTTCGGCTCATTCGACATTCAAGCCACACTTGGCGGCGTCATTCCCACTGGCAATGTCGCCGCGCTCGGACGGCAAATCCAAAGCAACACCGCACTTCAATATCACGTCGCGAAGATTTTCTGGCCGGAGCTCGAAGTGAACTGGACCTATTATGCTGGCGGCCCGCGCGACGGCTTGAATCAGGTATTCCTGACGCCCGGCCTTACCATCGGGCGGTTTCACTTGACCGACGCGACCACTTTCACCACCGGTTTCGGTTATCAGATTGCGATTGCGCCGCCCTATCGCGCAAAGCCGCTCACTCCTGCTTACGGCAATGCATTCCTGTTTTCGGCAAGGGTAAATTTCTAATTGAGTGATCCGTGCGCGCTTCGGATCGCAAGCGCTGCTACGGGTACCTCCCCTGCTGGCGCGTTAATGCGCGCGCAGGGGAGGCAGATCCCGACCAAGCTTCAACACACGCTGATTCGTCTTGGTCCCCGGCTCGCCCGTTTTGCTGACAAATAGGGTAGCAAAAAAACGTGGGGCGGGAAGGGCCAATTATTGAGCATCCTTGGCGTGGTGCGGATCGTCATGGCGCCAGGGCCGATAGCGGTCGAGATGCTTCGCGCGGAATTCCTCCGCGTCGGCGCGATGTTCCCAGGCATGGAATTGATGATCGGTGCCCATATAGCCATCGGAATAAGCGGTCGCGACCTGATTGATGTCGAAACCCTCATCCGCAGCGTAGGCTGTTCCCAGAACCGCCAGGCTTCCAGTCAAGGCAAGTGCAGCTAATTTCACACTGATACGCATGGATATTGTCCCGTTGATTTGACATTACGGGCCTTGGCGTAACATGAATGCGTTATGTGCGCTGTGACGGCGACGGCATCCAAGCCAGTCAAAGCGTCGCAGCCAAGTCAGATCACTAAAAATTCATTCATCTTAATCGCGATTGCGCCCGGTATCCCATTCCGCGCCGACGATTGAATTTCCACGAAACTGGCTTGCCCGCGCTGCTATCGAAGCAGGCTGCGCTGTTCCGCTAAGACAGGACTGGCGGGAAGCGGAAGTGAGGAATCGAGGTGCGCGCTGATCCAGGAAGCGCATGAGATCGAGTTCGATCTCGGCTGATGCAGGCTAGACCCCGTAGGCGGCGAGAAAGACCGAGACCGCCGTGGCAATCGTGGCCTTGATCTCCTTGTCCGTGGGCTTTGGGTGGACGTTCCACAATTTTAACAGCACCAGCTCACCGCGGCACAATTCCACAAACAATGCAGCCATATCCTCGGGTTTCGCCAGCCTGAGCTTCCCCGCCTTCTGGGCGTGTTGAAAAAAATCGCCCAGTATCTGTTTGCCGCGCTGGCGACCGCCCCGGTAAAAAAGGCGTCCCAGCTCGGGAAACCGCGCGCTCTCGGCCGTGATAAGGCGGAACGTCGCGATGTTGTCGTCCTTGAGCCAGAGACGCAGCAGCCGTTCGCCCAATTGCGTGAGGAGCTTCTTGCAATCGGCGGTTTCCCAATCGACGTCGAGAAACATCGCCATCGCGTCGCGGCATTTTTCCTCGATTACAGCGGCGAACAACTCATCCTTGGATGAGAAATAATTATAGAGCGTGGCCTTGGACCCACCCACACGCGCAGCGATGCTGGACATGGAAGTTGCGGCGTAGCCTTCGCCGAGAAAAGCGGCATAGGCAACCTTCAGGATATGTTCGCGTTTCTCGTCGCGTTCGGGTTTGGCGCGGGCAACAGCGGCGGAAGGATTCATGACCGTACCGTACAGTTGTTCTTGACTTGTTCTAATGAGCCGCGCTATTGAGGTCAAGGATTTTGTGACTGTACGGTACAGTTTGGTGGGCCGATGATGCGTACGACATTCCTGCTGCCGATTTTGGCGCTGGGCGTTACTTCCGCCTGCGCGCCCGACCTCGGTCCCCTGCCCCAGCCCAAGCCCGAAGCGAGCCTCGCCAGCCAGAAAAGCTTCACCGCGCCCGCCGCCGAATGGCCCGCCCAGGACTGGTGGACCGCCTATCACGATCCGCAACTCACAGCCCTGATCGCGGAGGGCCTTGCCGGCAGTCCCGATATCCAGATCGCCGAGGCGCGCGTGCGGGAGGCTGATGCACTGGCTCAGCAATCGGGCGCGGCCCTTTATCCGCACCTGACCGCAAATGGCTCGGTCTCCGTGTTCCGTGAAAGCCTGAACCAAGGCTTCCCCAAAAGTTTCCAGGTGTTCCTGCCCCACGGTTGGCATGGCCAGGCCCAGGTCACCGGCAACGCCACTTACGATCTCGATCTCTTCGGCGCAAACCGCGCGGCATTCGCTGCCGCCACTTCGGACGCCGACGCGGCAGAAGTGGATCTGGCTGGTGCGCGCCTTACGCTATCCACCGCGATCGCCGCCGCCTATGCCGATCTGGTGCAGCTGGTGGCGGATCGCGCCGCCTCGCAGGAATCGCTGACCGAGCGCGAGCAAAGTGCCGAACTGGTGCGCCAGCGCGCCTCGCAGCAATTGGAGAATGAAGGCGAATTGGCCCAGGCGCTTTCGCGCAGCGCCGGCGCCAAGGCCGATCTGGATCAGATAGAGGGCCAGATCGCGCTCGCGCGTAACCAGCTTGCGGCCTTGGTGGGCAAGGGGCCGGACAGGGGATTGGACATCGCGCTTCCCGGCGGGGTGCAATTGCGGCCGTTCGGCGTACCTTCCATGCTGGGCGTGGATTTGATCGGCCGCCGCCCCGATATTGTCGCGGCGAGGCTGCGCGCCGAGGCCGCATCTAGCCGGATCAAGGTGGCGCATGCCGCCTATTACCCCAACATCAATCTTAATGGCGATCTGGGGTATCAGGCCATCGGCATCGAAAGTCTGATTTCGCCGGCATCGGTGATCGGACAGCTCGGGCCCGCGATTTCGCTGCCGATTTTCGACGGCGGACGCATCGAAGGCGGCTATCGCGATGCCCGCGCCCTTTATGACGAGTCTGTCGCCAATTATGACAAGAGCCTTACAAATGCGCTGCACGAGGTGGCCGACGCCTTGACCAACCAGCGAGAGTTGGCTGTGGAATTGGCCGATGCCAGGGTGGCGCTGTCGGAAGGTGAAAATGCCTACCGAATAGCTACTTTGCGCTATCAGGGCGGTCTTTCTCGTTATCTCGATGTGCTAACCTCGGAGGATACGCTGGTGGTCCAGCGCCGCAGGGTTACCGATCTTCAAGCACGCGCCTTCGGTCAGGATGTTGCCCTGGTCCGCGCCCTGGGCGGCGGCTTCGAAACAATAGCCGATAGCGCCAAAAATGGCGCCAGCGCCAAGGAATAGGAGCATCCATGTCGGACGCAGCGATTTCCCATTCTCATCCACGAAGCAAGGCGCAAGCACCCTCCGAAACCTCGCGGATGGGGCTTCGCCAGAAGCTTTTCCTGGGGCTCGGCAGCGTTATCGTGATCGTGGGTCTTGGTGTGGCCGGCTGGTACTTTCTGGTTGGACGTTATTATGTCTCGACCGACGACGCCTATGTGCAGGCTTCGACCGCTCAGATCACGCCCCGTATTGACGGCACTTTGTCCAGTGTACCGGCGCGCGATACCGACCATGTGCAACAAGGCCAGGTACTGGCCACCATCGATCCTGCCGATGCCCAGCTTGCGGTTCAGCAGGCGGAAGCCAATCTCCTCCTCGCCCGCCAGCATGTGACCCAATATTTCGCAAATGTCGCCAGCGCAGAGGCACAGGTGAGCGCGCGCCAGGCAGATCTCGCGCGCGCCAAGGTGGATTACGACCGCCGCGCGGCGCTGGCGCAGACCGGCGCGGTCTCGGGCGACGAACTGACCACGGCCCGCAACGGGCTTGAGACGGCACAGGCCGCGCTCGACCAGGCCAAGGAGCAACTCGCCTCGCAGAAAGCCCTGGTGGCGAGCGGCAGCGCCGCCACCAATCCGGAAATCCGCGCCGCCGAAGTGGCGCTCAATCGCGCGAAGCTCGATCTGGAGCGCACCGTGATCCGCGCGCCCGTCGCCGGCATCGTGGCGCAGAACACCGCTCAGGTGGGCCAGCGCGTGCAGGCGGGATCGTCCTTGATGACGGTGGCGCCGGTGGGCCAAGCCTATGTGAACGCCAATTTCAAGGAGAGCCAGCTCGCTCATATTCATCCGGGCCAGGCCGTCACCCTCACCTCCGATCTTTACGGGTCGGACGTGGTGTTTCACGGCACGGTCGTCGGACTGGGCGGAGGAACGGGTTCCGCCTTCTCCATGATCCCGGCGCAGAATGCCACGGGCAACTGGATCAAAGTGGTGCAGCGACTGCCGGTGCGCATCGCGCTCGATCCCGCCGAAATGGCTCAGCACCCGTTGCGCGTGGGCCTGTCCATGAACGCGACTGTTCGTCTCGCCCACTAGGAGCGGATATGGCTGGTCCCAACGCGCCCGCTTCATACGACGGTCCCCCGCCGCTTCACGGCCCCGCCCTGGTGGCAGGCGTGATGGTGCTTGCCATGGCCAATTTCATGGCCGTGCTGGACATGACGATCGTCAATATCTCGATCCCGCATATCGCAGGCAGTCTGGCGATCTCGCCTACCGAAGGGACCTGGGCGATCACGTCTTACGCCGTGGCCGAAGCGATCATGGTGCCCTTGACCGGTTGGCTGGCCTCGCGCTTCGGGCCGGTGCGCGTCTTCATCACCGCAGCGGGCGGGTTCGGAGTCTTCTCGCTTCTCTGCGGCCTTTCCCAATCGCTGCCCATGCTGATCTTCACGCGCGTGATGCAAGGAGTGATGGGCGGCCCTTTGATGCCCATGTCGCAGACTTTATTGATGCGGATTGCCCCACCAGAACGACGCAACATGGCCCTGGGCATCTGGACCATGACCACGATCCTGGGTCCCATCGCGGGGCCGTTGGTGGCCGGCACCCTCGCCGACAGCTGGGGCTGGCCCTGGTCCTTCTTCATCAATGTGCCGGTGGCGGTGCTTTGCGTGATGCTGGCATCCAGCATCCTCACCAAATTCGAGACCAAGACGGTCAAGAAGCCCATCGATTTTGTGGGCCTGGCGTTGATGGTGACCTTTATCGGTGCGCTGCAGATCATGATGGACAATGGCGAGAATGACGACTGGTTCTCGTCGAATTTCATCATCAGCCTGGCGTTGGTCGCCGGGGTCTTCTTCCTCGCGTTCCTTGCCTGGGAACTCACCGATGAGCATCCCATCGTCAATCTCAAAGTGTTCAGGCACCGCGGCTTCGCCGTATCGGCGCTGGCCATGTTGTTCACGTTCGGCTCTTTCATGGGCTCGATCGTGCTAATTCCGCTCTGGCTGCAACTGACAATGAATTACACCGCCTTCGATGCGGGTCAGATCATGGCCATGAACGGCATGATCAGCATCTTCGTGGCGCCCACCGCGGCCATGCTGCTCAACAAAATCGACGCACGCTACATGATGTCGTTTGGACTTCTGGTAGTGGCTGCCGATATGTTCTGGCGCACCACCTTCAACACAGACATCACTTTCTGGCAATTAGCGCCGGCGCAAATGGCGCTTGGCGTCGGCATGCCCCTGTTCTTCGTGCCCCTGATGAGCCTGGCGATGAGTTCGGTCCAGCCCACCGAGACTGCGGACGCTGCGGGCTTGATCAGTTTTCTCAGAACCATGTCGGGCGCCTTCTCGACAGCCATCATCACCTTCTCGTGGCGCGAGCGCACGGTTCATGACCGGGTCGAGCTGGTGAATGGCCTGGGACCCACCGATCATTCGATGAGCATGCTTCGCCACGCTGGGCAAAGCGCAGGCCAGGCACTCTTGTCGTTGAGCAACCTGGTGGACACACAGGCGACCATGCTAGCCACCAACAATATCTTTTTCAGCGTGAGCCTGGTCCTTCTTGGCGTCGCCGCCGGCGTCTGGCTGATGCCCAAGCCGAAATTGTTCGCGAAAGCGGGCCCCGGCGGGCATTAAAAGATAACCCTGAGCCCTTTGCACGCTCGAGAGCGCGCGCCATCTTTGCGCCGCGCGGAACCAGACGGAGGGGTTTATTTCCCGGCGGCGTCGCGAACCGAGAAGGCGGCAACGATTTTGCTGCCGTCCTTGAAGAGCAAAGTCACCGGCACCTTGGCGCCGGGCTTGATTGCCGGCCCCGCACCCATGCACATCAGATGATAACCGCCCGGGGCGAAGGTGACGCCGCCGCCTGCCGGCACATCCACCTCGTTCACATGGTGCATGGTGGACATGCCGCCGGTAGTCTCCGATTTGTGCAACATCAGACTTTCGCAGTCCGGCGCGCGCGCGCCGGTGAGCACCATGTCCCTGCCCGTATCATTGTGCAGGTTGAAATAGCCGCCTGAGGGAATGCCCTCAGGCATCGCCCGTATCCAAGCATCGCTCACATTGACCGAACCGATGGCATAGGATGGCGCGGCCGCCAGCAGCAAGACAGTGCAAACGATCATCTGTTTGACACTCATGCGCTACAATCAATTAGACGGCGGCGGTTGCGGTCTGGGCGGCACATATTGCCATTGCGTGGAGCAAGAGGGCACGGCGGGATAGTAGCCCTCGGGATCGCTGCAATAGTACCAACCCTGCGACGGCGACGCGCCTGGCCCTTCCGGACCATAATCGGTGTAGGGCGGATAATAATAAGGATAGGGCGAGTAATAAGAGACATTGTAATAGGGATAGTAGAAATCCCAGAAGGGATCGTACCAGAAGGGATTATAGTAAAAGGCTGGTCCGACAAAGACGGCGCCATGGAAATGACCGTCGTGCCACCCGCCGCCGTGCCACGCGCCGCCACCGTACCAGGAACTGCCACCGTGCCAGGCGCTGCCGCCGTGCCAGGCGCTGCCACCGTGCCAACTGCCAGCGCCAATACTGCCGCTCGGAGAACCGCCGGCGCCATGAAAACCGCCAGGGCCGTTAAAACCGCTGCCGCCATTAAAGCCGCCAGCGCCATGAAAACCGCCAGGGCCGTTAAAACCGCTGCCGGCATTAAAACCGCCAGCGCTATGAAAACCGCTGCCGCCCGGAGAACCGCCACCGCTCCGAAAACTGCCGCCGCTATGATGTTGGGCGTCTGCCGTCCCGGCGAAACCCGCCGTCATCAGAGCGGCAGTCAACACCGTGATCATCATCCTTTTCATCGCACTACCTCGTGGGTCAACAACCCCTCGCATTCCTATTGTGGCGGACGAATGGTTTCCCGGTCGAAGGTCGCCTTCTGCTCCGGCGTCAAACTGGCATAGAAAATCTTCAAGGCCGCGCCGCGGCGTTCCAAGGAAGCGAGATCCGCCTTCATCATTTGAATCGAGAGATCGACGCGGTCTGGCGCGCTGAGATTCGCCATTCTTTGCGATGCGTCGCGCCGGCGTGCTGCCTCTTCGGGATCAGCCGCGGTCGACCGCACATAGGTCTGCCAGCCCCCATCCTGGTCGACACGCAGATTCAGCACATCATGCAGGCGCTGCAACTGGGGACTGAATGGGGTCTGGGCGGCAACGCCCGCGCCCAAAAGAAACACCAAAAAACCGGAAATGCTCAAAAGCCGCGCGGTGTCCATGGGGTTCCTGGAAAGCGGATCATGCGGCATCCATTATAAGAGCATCCCTGGCGGGCGCCATAAGCGATGGGCAACGCGCTTGCACCATTTTGGCGACCTCGGATCGGTCCCGCGCCAAGCTGACGTGTTTGGAACGCCGCAAAAGCCGGAGTTTCCTGAACGGTTGTTCAGCTTCGCAAATCAGAACGCTCGGGTCAGCCCCGCGAAGAAGCCGCGATGCTGGCCATATTGAGGCGCGAACACACCAACCCCGGTACCGCTTCGGATTTGGTAATTCACGTCGAATATATTGATGACGTCGAGGCGGCCTTCCCATCCGCCCATGCCTAAATCGCTGAAATCGTGACTTACGCCCAGGTTGACCACGCCGTAGGGCGGCACATGCCCGCCATTGGGGATCACCGTGCCGTCTGGCGCGGTGGCATCCTCGCGCAAGCCGCTGCCGATGATGGTGTTGGCGGAGAAGATCGTGTTCATCCACTTATAGGTGACGCCCGCCGAGGCCGAGACATATTGATCGTGGTCAAGATGAATATAGTTCGTTGCCGCATAGGCGAGAGCAGCCGGGCTGAAATTGAACTGACTCGTTATCAGCTCCTGGCCCGCCGCATGTGCCAGCGCCGCATTAAGATAGGCGGTGAAATCGCCAATTAAGTAATCTCCAGTGAACTCGACGCCCATCTGCCGGCCTCGCGCGTAATTGAATGGCGTCAAGATGACGGGTGCGCCAAATTGGCCTTCGTCGATCAGGTCGCTCGAATGCTTCATGTAGGAATCGATCGCCACCTTGAGGGCATCGGTCACCTGCTGCGACACGCCGATGTCGTAATAATCGGCCTTTTCGGCGATGGGCGTGTCGTCCAGGGCCACGGCGGGTGCGCTGGTGGTATTATTGAACAGGCTGATGTCTTTGTTCGATACCAGTTCGATGGGCGGCGGCGTGTAGTAGCGCGCAAAGCCCGCGTGGATGACGGTGCCGTCCCATGGCGTCCACACCGCGTTGGCCCTGGGGCTCAGCTGATTGCCGCTGGAAAAAGCGCGATACTGATCATAACGCACGCCGTAATTGACGGTGAAATTCTCGAACAGTTTCCACTCATCCTGGGCGTAGAGGCTCAAGGTCCACGCATGCTTGGAACCATTATCCACGATGTTTAAAGGCACGTCCGAAGTCTGGCAGGTTTGCATCGGGTCGGTGCAGAGTGGATTGGGATTGGGGTTGCCAAGGCCGCCTGACGCCGTCGGCAACACCAGCGAAGTCGCATCGCTCAAAATATCGTCGGCTTCATAGATCACGCCAAATCGCACGGTATGGTTGTCCTTGTGCCAGGCGCCTTCATCCTGGGTGCCATAGGCTTCGTCCCTCTTATAGGCCGTCTGGGCGATGCCGTTAAAAAGGATGTCGGCCACACCCGGTGTGGGCGTGAAGAAGAGGCTGGAGTAGCGGCCGAACACGGAAAGGGTGAAATCCACCGGACCCTGGCTGCGCAGATAGCTGATTGCGCCGTAATGAGTGATTTCGCGCTGGCGCTGATCCACCTGCTCGGACGGGAATTGGGTGATCCCGTTTGCCTGCAAGAGGAAATTGCCCGATCCGGAAGGATCGAGTGGACCCAGACCCACAATGCCCGCAATGCCGGTCGGCTGAAGCCCGGACTGATTGGGAATCTCGAACATGTCGTTCGAGGTGCCCAAGATTGCCGTCACGCTGCTGTTCTCGTCCAGGATGTCCTGAGCCAAGGCGAAACCGTGCCATTGTTTTGTCCGGTCGTGCAGCGGCGTATGATTGCGGTCGGGGGATTCAATGCCCAGCGAGTTGGTGTTGTAATCGCCGGTAATGAAATAATTGAAATGGCCGATCGAGCCGCCATAGTCGATGCTGGGTTCGAGCGTGTTGTGGCTACCGCCATACATCGAGAGGTGGCCGCCGGAATCGAACAGTCCGGATTTGGTCTTGATGTCTACGATGCCGCCGGTGTCCAGGCCATATTCGGCAGGTAGCGCGCCGGTAATCAACTGAACTGACTGGGCCAGCCTGGGATCCAAGGTCTGTCCGAATACGCTGATGCCTTCCGGCAGGATTATGCCGTCGATACGGTATTGCAGCGCGTTATGCTCGCCGCGAATATGGAGCTGTCCGAAGGAATCCTGGGCCACGCCCGGCATTTGCAGTATCACGGAATTGAGCTGGCTATTGTCGCCGCCCGGCAGATTTTTGATGTCTTGGGCAGTGATGGTGTACGTCGAGGCGCCTAGTTGCGTCTGGATACCCGCCCGCGCCTGTTCCAGCATTTGCGCGGTCACCGTCACGGTTTCGGGAGCGGATTGAGAGGCGATCTGCGCGACTGCGGGAAAGACACCGCCTAGAAAAAAGATGCTGGCGCTCGCCAGCAATGTTTGCCGAAACATAGAAATAACTCGGAAAAGAGGGATTCGCGTAAATCGCGAATGGCAAGTGCCGCCACTCCGGGCTGGCACCGTCGGCGTGTCTGATCGGGCTAGTGTTGCGGAGGCGCGCGACTTTGCCAGTTGCGCGTGAGAGATGGACCGGCGATCACCCGCGAGGCGAGGAAAGGCGACGCGTCGATGAATGAAAGCGCCAGCGCCAGGATAATCAGCGCGGGTGCGATGAAGGTGCCAGTCGTGGCGAAGGCCTGGCAGATCGGACAATCATCCTGGTTCGACTTATCGCCCGCGGGCGCTTGATGGTTCGCCTGAGCGACGATCCCGGTCTCAACACCCCGCGTATGGATGTGGGTCTGGACCACGTAAGTCTGAAGCGTGAAGGAGAAAAGGGCGATCAGGGCGACGATGAACCGCGCCCTTGCGACCCCGAAATGTCTTTCCCCGCGCTGCATGGGTTCCCGTATCCCTGGGCGGGACTATGCCCTCAAACCTCGCCCGCAATCAATCCTTGGGAACACCCCTTGCACCTGAGGGCGCCTGAATTTCAGGCAATCACGGCGACAGCGTCAGCGGATATAAGTGCGTAGAACATCCACCAACTCGTCGGCGGCCTGCGCCTCGCGGCGGGATGGCGCGCGGTCCTCGTCGATCATGTGCATGTGAATATGGTCTTCGACGACCTCCGCCATGATGCCATTGATGGCGCCACGGGCGGCCGTCAGAAGGCGCATGATTTCAGTGCAGCCCGCTTCAGATTCCAAGCCGCGCTCCAGCGCGTCGATCTGGCCTCTCAGGCGGCGGACTCTGTTGAGCAGCTTCTGCTTGTCGGCGATGGTGTGTGTCATTGGGCCTTCCCGAAAATACCCTGCCGGGTTGTACGGGTTATATATCCGCGGGGGTATATAGCGCCAGCAAAATGAAGCGCCTGAGACGGGTTCTGCGTGCGTCAGCACCTGCACAGCGTATGGATAATCAAACCGACTGCTCGATGGCCGCTGGGATGATCATGGTCATCTCCAACCCATGTGGCGTGCGATTGGCAGCCGAGATTGTGCCTCCGTGAACGGCAATAGCGCGTTGCGCGATCGCCAACCCCAAGCCGAAGCCGAAGCCGTCGGCGGAAATCCCGAACGGCTTGAACAGGCTGGCCAGAGCGTCTTTGGGAACACCCGGCCCCTCATCGATCACTGCGAGATGGAAACGGCCATTCTCGCGCGCGAGACGCACCCTGACCTGGCCCCGCTCCGGCGAATATCGCAGCGCGTTGCGCAAGATATTCTCGACAGCGCGGCTCACGAGCTTGCCCGAGCCCAGCGCGATCCATTCGAAATGCTCGTCCGCCTGTTCGACCGTAAGCTTGACCTCGATATTCTTTGACAGCGCCTCATAGCGCGCGTCTTCGACCACCTGCTTCACGATCTCGGCGAAGTTGAAATAATCGTCACCCTGGCTCTGGCTGCTTTCGAGCTTGGCCAAGGTGAGAAGTTCGCCCACCATCTCGTCGAGCGTGGCGGCTTCGCCGCTGATGCGGTCGAGCGAGGTCGAGAGCTTTGCGGGATCCTGGCGGGCCAACCCGATGGCGAGGTTGAGCCGCGCCAAAGGCGTGCGCAGTTCGTGGCTCACATCCGCCAAAAGCCGGTCGCGCGCGCCCACCAATTCGCGCAAGCGCACCGCCATCGTGTCGAAATCGTGGGCCAGGCTTGCGATCTCGTCACGCCGGCGTCCCATCGCCGGACCGAGCCTGGTGGCGAAGTCGCCTTGCGCCAGCCGCTCGAAACCCAGCTGAATGCGCCGGATTGGCTGGGTAAGATACCAGGCCAGGATGGCGCTGAAGATAAGGCCGCCCACCACGACCGAGATAACCACCTCCAACGGGATGCCGAAGATGCCGCCACGCTCCGGCGGTTGAGGATAATAAGAAATGCGATAAGGGGTGCCGTCCGGCGCATTGACCTGTTCGCTGAAGAACGGCGGCCTGCCGGTAAGCTGCTGGCCGGCAGGACTGACCCGCACGCGATTGCGCCAATCCATGGGCCAGGTCTGGCGTTCCGTCTCGAAGGCTTGAGGCCCGCCTTGCAGGATCACGGAGCTGGCCGCACCCACCGCGAGGTGCGCGAAGCCGCGCATATAAGTAGTTTCTACGTCGGGGCGCGCCAAGGAAAAGGCGAGCCAGATGCCCTGGCTGATCAAGATGAATGTAAGCCAGAAGCCTATTAGGATTTTCCAGAACAGCCGCCTTTTCATGACTGCCTCAAGCGGTAGCCCACGCCGCGAATGGTCTCGATTTCGAGCGCGCCTTGGCTCGCCTGTGCCAGCTTCTTCCTCAGATTGCTCACATGCACGTCCACGCTGCGGTCATAAATTTCACGGTGCCGGCCCAGCACCTTGAGCGACAATTCCTCCTTGCTGGACACTAGCTCACCGCCCCGCATCAGGCATTCCAGCATGTCGAATTCGGTGGTCGTGAGTTCGAAGGGGCGGTTCTTCCACGTCACTTCGCGTTTTCCCGGCGACAGGTCCAGCGCCCCGCTCTTGAGCGACTGGCTGGGTTGCGGCTGCGCTTCGCGCTGCCGCCGCAACACCGCACGCAACCGCGCCACAAGCTCACGGGGAAAATAAGGCTTGGCGACATAATCGTCGGCGCCCATTTCCAGCCCCACGACCCGGTCCACATCCCCGCCCTTGGCGGTCAACATGATCACGGGCACGGCGCTGGATTGACGGATGCGGCGCAACACTTCGTTGCCGTCCATCCCCGGCAGCATCACGTCCAGGATTACCGCATCATAATGGCCCGACAAAGCCTGCGCGGCACCGTCCGGCCCGTTGAAGGCCGCAGTGGTCTTGATGCCCTCGCCAGCAAGATACTCGGTCAGCATCTCACTCAGGGCGGGGTCGTCATCGACGAGAAGAATGTGCAAACAACACCCTCATGACAGTTCCGCAATGCTGCGCCCTAGGCCCCCCATTGTCAGCAGGATTTTCGCATTCTTTACAGTTTGCTGGCGAACACTTAACCGCACTTGTCCCGCGCCCGGTCTAGGCTTTCCCCATGAACCAGCGCGTGGCATTAAAAAGTCTGGCGGGAGCGGTGCCCCTCTCGCGCAAGTCGCGCTTCAATCCCAGGCTGGGCATTTTGGACGAAGTGGTGGCCGGGTTTCTTTGGATGCAGCTGGACCTGCCGGAGGATACTTCCCGCTCCGAGCTGGAAAGCTTCGCCCATCGTCTGGTTGGCCGCATCCAGGCGGGGGACGGCGAGGCAGCGGTCGCGGGCGAGATCGCGGGCCTTCAATTCGGGCAGCTTTGCCGTCCCGCCAACCCATTCGTCGTGCGCCAAATCGCCAGGCGCGCCATCGCCGCCGTCAACGGCGCGCAATGGCGCTTTAATTCGCATTGAATTGAAATCTCTCTCCGTGAGTGGACTTGAGTTGTGCAAAAGCATTTTGCCTTGCACAAAACTTTACACTTCGCTTTCGAACACTTGACCCAAAAAGTCTCCGCTCGCGCCTATCTTCTCCTCATTCGCCAATAGGGGCGGATCATGAAACGGAGATTTGTCATGACATTTTTCGAAATGGACGAACGCTTGAGCAACATCCTGCACGCTGTTGCCGCCATCCCCTTCGGCTTTGCCTTGGCCGTCGTTACTGTCGCGCAGTTCCTTGTACATGGCGCCTGAAAAGAAAAAGCCCGCGTGATTTGGAGCACGCGCGGGCTTTCGTTTGCGAGAATAAACTGGCACGAACACCACATCATGGCCGTGTCCCGAAGGGGCAAGATGAGCAGGATCAGGGGCCACACGTGAGGCCCAAAAAAGAGAAAGCCCGCCGAAGCGGGCTTTCCTTTAGCGGTTACGGATAATCGTCTGTTTGAACCTCATCCGTATCGGAGCGGTCGTCATAGGCACGGTCACGATCGTCGTAAGCGCGATCGCGATTGCCATAGACGCGATCCTGGGCGGCATCACGGTCAGCCAGCGCCTGATCGCGTTCCGCAAGCGCTTGATCAGCTTTGGCCATAGCGTCATCCGCCCGGGCCTGCGCCTGTGCCGCGTCCAGCTTGTTCTGATAATAGTCCTGACGGGCTTGATCAGCAGACTGAACATCGGCAGGCGGGGTCACTACGACATCGTCGGAATCATAGCCCGGCGCCGCAAGCGCGGGCCCTGCGCCCGTAGCGAGAACCGCAACAGCGGCAAGTGCAACAAGTTTCATCTCGCTCTCCTTTGTTGCTGCAGAAATGACAACCACGGGCAAGACGAGAAGTTGCGCGGTTCCGGCCGGAACCGCGGGAACCACTTGCCTGTCAAGCGCGCAATCGCGGGATCGGAATGGGGCCCGCCGCTTTTACTTGCGCCCAGATCCGGCGTCCCACTTTGTCGGCTTCGGCGATCAGCGCCGGTTCATCCATGGTGAGAACTTTGCGCGCGCGCATCACAAAGGCGCCGTCCACCATCACGCTTTCAATGTCGGAAGGCTGGCCATTGTGAATCCAGGCCGAGAGGATTCGCCCGGCCGGCACCAGATGCGCGCCTTGGGTATTGATAACGATCAGATCGGCCTTGCGTCCTACGTCGAGCGCGCCGGTGACCTTCGCCTGGTTCAGAGCCCGCGCGCCTCCCAGCGTCGCGTCTTCCAACATATCTTCGGGTTGCGGCTGCTGCCCCGGATTGGGATCGTCGTCCTTGTTGCGCTTGATCCGTTCCGTCACCAGCGCGATGCGCATCACTTCGAACATGTCGTTGGTGTTGTTGTCCGTCCCGTTAGCGATAGGGCAGCCTGCCGCGCGAAGCTCAGGTATCGGCGGGATCACGGCGCGGTTGGCCGCCATCGCCGCCTGGTGCGAGATGATGGTCCTGGAATTGCCCAGAAGCGCCATGTCACCTTGGTCCACAAAACGGCAATGGGCCGCGAACAGGCGCGGACCCAAAAATTCATGCCGCGCCAGGAAGGCGGGCGGACGCAGTCCGTAATATTTGACCATGAAATCCACTTCCGGGCGGCTCTGTGAAAGATGGATGGAATAGCCCAAATCGTACTTCTCGGCGAAAGCGCGCACCGCCTTTAGCAAATCCGGCGATGTAGTTTCGGCCAGTGCTGCGGTCGGGAATACGCTGATGCGGCCCCTCTCTTTGCCATGCCAGGCGGAATAGAGATCACTGATGCGCTTCATGCCTTCATCGCGGCGCTGACCCGAGAATTGAGGTTGCTGGCTTTTGGCCAGGCCGTCCGCGGACATGGGCCCGGCCACATTTTCGGAATCGGCCACGGACTCCGCGAACACGAAGCGCAGGCCCGAACGCGCCAGCGCAGCTGCATAGGAGCTGATGCCGGACGCGAACTCGACCATGGAGGTGGTGCCGCTCTTGATCGCTTCGAGGGCCCCTATCTGGGCCATCAAAGTTTTCTCATCACCCTGCAGCAGACGCCCGGGCGATAGGGCGAGATGCGAGGAATTGGGAAAACCGAAATCCTCGTTGAAGCCCCGTTCCAGCGTGGCGGTCAAATGGGCATGGCAATTGATCAGGCCGGGCAGGACCGCCTTGCCGCGGCCATCGAAAATCTCCGCGTCGGGATATTGGGCGAGGACTTGGTTGCTGGGACCGATGGCGGCAATCTTGTCGCCCACCACTGCCAGCGCAAAATCATCGCGCGTGGCATCGGGAGTGACGATGCAGGTGTGTGCGAATACGGTGGCGCGTCCTGCCCCTTGCGCCTTGGCGCCGCCCTCTTGCAGCGCCAGCGCCGCCGCGCCGGCACCCGCACCAGCCAAGAGTTCGCGCCGGCTTACATCATTCGGTTGCGCCATGATCAGTCCCCTCTAATCCAGCTTCCATGATGCGTCGGGGGAATGCCAAGTCAACAAGTTACCCCAGAAATACACGGGCCAGGTCGCTAGGCGGATGGCGGCGCCAGAAGCCGATAACCGACACCCGGTTCCGTCGTCAGCAAAGATGTCGAGTCGGCATTGGGGTCGAGCTTGCGGCGCAACTGACGCATCAACACGCGAAGGTATTGGATGTCATCGACGTTGGCGGGGCCCCACACTTCCTTCAGCAGTTGCTGATGGGTAACGACCCGCCCCGCATGCATCACGAGAATGCGCAGCAGGTTGAATTCCTTCGGCGAGAGATGCACTTCCTCGCTGCTCAGCATGACTTTGCGGGTGACCAGATCCACAGAAAGCGGGCCGGAGCGGAATACGGGCGCCTCGCCTTGCGCCTGCAAGCCATGCCGCAGCGCGGCCTTGAGACGCGCCAAGAGTTCGCTCATGTCGAAAGGCTTGGTCACATAGTCGTCGGCACCCAGTTCAAGCGCCCTCACCTTGCCTGCCACGTCATCGCGGGCCGAGAGCACGACGATGGGCGTGAGCGAGGTCTTGCGCAATTCCTCGATTACGGCGAAGCCGTCACGGTCGGGCAGGCCGAGGTCGAGCACGATCACATCCGGTTTTTCCTTTGCCGCCGCCGTCAGCGCGCCAGCCGCATCCGTGGCCTCCACACACTCATAACCATGAGGCGGCAATCCCGTCCGTAAGAACCTGAGAATTTGCGGCTCATCATCCACGGCCAAGACTCGAGGCAACTTAGCGACCATGATTCCCCCG
>Ga0126381_100003637_pt1 | contig 16727 bp, 16 predicted proteins | sample PanSoiMetPlot_28_FD_96465 | JGI IMG/M metagenome (GOLD analysis project Ga0126381, IMG submission 96465) | Tropical forest soil microbial communities from Panama - MetaG Plot_28 | ecosystem: Environmental > Terrestrial > Soil > Tropical forest > Bulk soil | place: Panama | collected 2016-02-17 | reverse complement strand
GACCGACCTCACTTCAAATCTTCCGCATGTGCCGGCGAACAGCGTTGTCATTGACCCGCAGGATGCTAACACCGCCTATGTGGCCACCGACGCGCAGCGCGCGGCAGACAGGCAGCTTCAGGACCTCGGCCGGTTCCGCGACCCGCAAGCGGCGGACGAGCCGACCCGGGGCAACAGGTTCGGCGTGCTGGCCGCCGCGCTTGAGAGAACGGACAGAAACTGGACCGCGACCGAGACTGTGCGTGACGAGCTGGACCGCGCGGGCAGTATCGCCACGCTGGCACCGTTGTGGCTGACGGTCACCAGGGATGCTGCGGCCGACCAATACGACGCCGTGGTGCGCGAGGTGCTCAGCGGCGAGGACTACGCCCGCTACCGGGCCGACCCCGAACGGGGCGCGGTCGTCCGGGCGCTGCGCGGCGCCGAGCTGGCCGGGCAAGACGCTGAAGCGATGCTACGACAGGCCGCCGAAGGCCGGAGCATGACGGGGGCCCGCAGCGTTGCCGCTGTGCTGCACGGCAGGATTACCCGGCTAACCGGCAAGCCGGAACCGCAGGCCGCCACCTGGGCCGAGCGCACCCCAGCTCTCAGCGACCCCGCAGCCGCCGAGCTGGCGGGCAGGCTGGCCACCGCGCTGGATGACAGGGCCCACGTGCTAGGTGAACGCGCGGCCACCGACCCGCCGGTGTGGGCGCTGCGTTACCTTGGCGAGCCGCCCGCCGATCCACTGGGCCACGCCGAGTGGGCCGAACGAGCTGGGAGGGTTGCCGCCGAGCGAGAGGAAGCTAACTACACCGACCAGGCCGAGGCGATCGGCCCCGCGCCGGACAGCACGAGCCCTGAGCGGCGGGCGACGTGGAATACCGCCTATACGGCGCTGGGATCGCCCGAGGCTGAGCGGCAGGCCCGTGAGGCCACCGACGGACAGCTATGGCTCGCCCGGGTCTCCTATGAGCGCACGGCGCGCTGGGCGCCGCCTTGGGTGGGAGATGAGTTGCGCGAGGCGCGGCTGGCCGAAGCCGACAGCCTTGCCGACGCACACTTGGCATGGGCCGCCGCGGACAGGGCCACTGAGCCCAGCGCGGGAAGGCTCCGGGAGCTCGCCGCGTCGTACACAGCCCTTGCCCAGGAAGTGACCATTCACCGAGAGCACCTCGCGGAAATCGACGAAGCGCGCCTAGTATGGAACGCGGCGACGGAACGGGACAGGCGGCAGGCCATGGCGGCCGACGCCGAACTGCGGCGCCGTCACCCCGATCTCGCCCCGCTCCGGGCCATGGACAGGCTGAACACGTCGCCAGATTCCCAGGCGGCGCGGCACGGGCCCGTGGTCGAGCAACTCACCTTGGACGGCCAGGCCCACCGGGCCCAAGACGTCCCCCGGCCCGTGGCGGAACCGGAGCGAGAGGAGAACCCGCGCCGGGAGCAGGTGGCGGGGCAAGCGGCGCTCGACTTCGGGTACGTGCCCGAGGCCAATGTCGACGACAGCTTGCGAGCCCGCCTAGAGACCGTCCGTGCTGGCGCCAGCCAGCGGCAAGCGCTCCAGGACCGCGAGGCCGCCGAGGCGCGAGCAGCCGAGGCCGATAGCCACCAGGCCGCCTACTGGCAGGCCGCCGCCGACCAGCGGCGCGAAGCCACCTGGCAGCCCGGGCGTGCCAGTGCCGCCGAGGCTGAGCTACCCGAACCCGAACCCGAACCCGAAGCGGGCTAATGACCGCAACTGCCCGTACCGTAGAGAAGATGCACGGGACCGGGCCGCGAGAGGATCCGGCAGCGGGCGCACCGCCGACCGGAACGGCCACCGTGCGGCCGCAGGGCTACATCGAGGCCGTTCGCCAGGTCGGCGAGGGCGATCTGCAGGCGGCCGCGTTCGGCTGGGTGCTTGGCGAAACTGCCGTCGCGCCGGTGACTGGGACGATCACCGGGCAGCCGCCGGTGCTTGACGACATTGAAACCGAGATTCTCAGGATCCGGGTCGCCGCCGCGGATATCCGAGATTGGCGCGAGCGGGACCGCCAATACGACGCTGAGCGAGTGCTGACCTGGCTAATCGGATGGACCGATGAGCCGCCATGCGGCCCGGCTGGAACACGGGGCCAGCTGGTTGGCGGGTGGGGTCAGGTTGTGCGGTCACCCCAGGAGATCCACGAACTCCTCGGCCGTGTCGGCGGCGCGCTGCGCGAAGAAGGCGACTTCTCACAAGAGCACCGGGCCGATGAGGGCCCAGACGGGCGCAAGGCGTCGTTCGCCCGTGACGACGTCGCATACCTCGGCGGCGTGGAAGAGGTCCTCGCTTACGCCCTACACCAAGCGCGCCTATTCAACTGGGCCCGCGGCGGGCCCGACGAGGCGACTCACCGCAGGCTCATCGGGATCAGCCAGCGGGCCGGGCACGCGATCGAGCAACGGGACCCGGCGGCGCTTTTCGGGGCGGAGGGGCAGACTTTCGCCGTGCAATGGCTGTGGGGAGAGTCGCCGATACCGCCTGCCGACCCTGGCGGGCACGGGCCTTACTGGTGGGGGTCAGGGCTTCCGGCGATGCGGCGGGCACAATGGGAGCGCGACCATGCTGGATGGCCGCGCGGCCGCGCACTGGCCGGAAGTTAGGCGACGTTACGGGTGCGGCGCTCGGCGCAGGTAGTGAGACAGCCGAGCATGACCGGCTCAAGGCGGCGCAACGCGCCGGGCAGCCAGCGATCGTGCCAAGCCAGCGCCCCGGCCAGCTCCGGGCGGTCACGATCGTAGATACGGCACCATTCGGCCCAGATGTTGCCCAGCTCCCAGATGGCACGTGCGTGGTAGCGCCAGCAGTCCTGGATCTCCTGGCAGCCATAGGTGGGCCGCAAGAACCCATCGACCCACTTGACCAGCGCGGCTCGCTGGACTCGGTATTGCGCGTCGTCCTCAGCCAAGGCCAGCCAGTTCGGCGCGGCCGTGTAGCGGCCGCCGCTTTGGAGGCTGGCCACCTGGTCGGTGAGGGCGGCGACAATGTCGCGCAGCTCGGTGAGGTCGTTCGTTTGGCGGCCAAGGCTGGCGGCAAGGTCGTCATCGCGGGCGCGCAGGTCGCGGCCGAGCTCGACCAGCCGGGCGGTCAGGTCCCGGTCAAGCTCGGCGAGACGAGCCCGGAGGGCCGCAGCAGATGAGGCGCGACCCTCCGGCGTTGAGTCCGTCACCGGGTCCCCTTCGGATTGCGGGGCTTCCATATAAACGGCGGGGACGCTGGCGGCGCCGACAAGGGAGCCGTGGCGGCCAGGTCGTCAGGCACGGCCAGGTCGTCAGGCACGGCCGAGGACAGTTCGGCCAGGTCGAGCACAGGAAGCGGCTGCCAGCCGCCCATGGACCGGGCGGCACTGCTGACGGACCGGCGGACGTCGCGGCGCTTCCAAGCCATCCTCAGATGGATAGCAGCCGGGTACCGGTTCGTCCGCACCACCAAGGCACGGAAGTCCGGAAGCATCCGCAGCAATTCGGGTGGTACTACCCGGACCCGGACGTAGCGGTTGAGGTCGCGGCTGTCGTGGCCGGATCTACGCAACTCGATCTCACCGCAAAGCTGGCTGACGCGCTCCAAGGTGTCAGCGTCAGAAAGACCGCCGAGCAGCAGCTTGCACCCGGATGTGTCCCAGACCGCCTGCGCCCCCTGCGTGCCCCACCGCCCCTCTAGTTGGGCAATGCCGTGAGCGACGGCGATAATCACGATTCCCCGGCCCGCCGAGTCCGCTAGCCACTGTGGCAGCGGTACCGGGCAAATCTGCGTCACCTCATCCAAGGCCAACAGCATCGGCGGATCCAGCTTGCCGCTCGGCATCCGGGAACCGATCAGAGTGCCTTCCCACACGATTCGTTCCGCCAGCGCCCGGAACAACGGCGCCACCGGCGAGGTCTCCCCCGACTCGGCCGCGATCATGTATAGCGTCCCCGTCGACGCCGCGAACGCGGCAGGGTCGAATATCCTCGCACCCGTCCGCGGGACGACCGCGTCTCGAAGGCCCGGCAGCGCTACCCAACTCAACGCCTTGCTCATCGTCGAGCGAATCGAGCCAGGCGTTTTGCCCTGGCGGCGGATTTCCGCGATAGCGCTGAGCCACACCTTCGCTGCGCGCGGATCGCGGGTAAGCACGGCGGGCACCTGGTCGTCACCGAGGCGGTTAGTCCAGGCGTACACGTCTTCGATGGTTGCCCCGGCTAGCGCGGCCGCGTGTAGCAAAGCCGCGAGCGGGTCTTCCGCCTTTCCGCGCCACCACGCCATATCGCCGCCCTCGCCGCTGGTATGCACGCCGCCGGAGAGCGCCTGACCCAGCATCATCGCCAGTGCCGGATCTTCACAGCCACTAAGCAAGTCGAAGCACACCGTTGAGCGCACTTCGGGACCACCGACGCCTTGCGGGTTGAATACCTCAGCCGGGCCAAGTTGCCGACGCAGGGCAATAGTCAGCTTCAGTGCATCGGCGCGGGTAGAAGTAGCCAGAACCGCGCCGGGGTGGTCGATTATCCGATCACAGAGGTAACCGGTCTTGCCGGCACGGGGCGGGGCCAGCATAAGAGTCTGGTCCTCCATGCGGCCCCAGGCGCGCCGGAACCACTGCGCCCGACCCAAGCGCACCGCGTACTGTGTCGCCGGAGTCACCAGGCGACGCCACCCCGGCATGCTCGGACGGCTCCGGGCCCCGGTCAGTACAGCTCGCAGGCGCGACCAGCGAACGATCAGCTCCAGGTGTGAGGCCCAGCCCGGGCCCGGACGCAACCGGAGCCAGATACGCCACCGCAAACAGCGAGTCCGGTTCGCAATGCGGGCGCGACGGCCGATCGTGTGTCGCCAGAACTGGACGGCCACGACGAGGGCCACAATGCCTGCGACGGGCAGGGCCAGCAGAATTAGCGAATGATGGCCGAGCATGCGGATGATCGCGAAGGTCGCGGCGGCCAAGGCCACCAGGATTAGCACTAGGCGGATCATGCTGCTACCTCCGTCTGGGTGCGGCGGGCGCTGCCTTCAGCATCAGTGGCGGGCCTTGCAGTCGGATTGACGGTTAGATAGCGGTACAGGTAGGTCCGAGCGGCGCCCTCATCTAGGTCAACTTGCGGGGCGAGCTCGGCGGCCACCCGGGCAGCTTGGTCGCGGTCGCCGAACCGTGGATCCTTAGCGCGACCGAGGTCCTCATACAGGGCCAGCAGGGCCGCTTTCTTCGTGCCCGGGCGGGCGGGCGGCTGAGTGATTTCACGGGAATCATCCCGGCGGCGCGTGCTGGCCCTGACGGCCTCGATTGCCTTTGCGGCTTCCGCGCGTACCCGCTCCAGTTCGGCCCGGGCGGCGGCCAGCTCGCGCTCAGCGTCAGCCTGGACTGCCGCGACTTCCCTAGCGATCACCTTCGGGGATGGCGGCAGCGGAGTACGGCCCAGCACCCACCGGCGGAACCCTCCCGCCGTGCTCGGCGGCGCCAAGACCAAGCGCAGCGCCCACAGTGCCATAGCCGTGGCTAGGTGCCACACCGAGCCCTCGGACTCGCGACCGTCATCGGTGCGGTACCGGTCGCGGACCACGGCAATCAAACGGTCGCTGCACGCGGCGTACAACGCCGAGGGAAGCACGTAAACGACCACCGACCGAGGCGAGCCCAGGTCCGCAGCTAGGACGTTCATCGTCAGCGAGCCCAGCGCGCACGCGAGGTTCAAGACACGCTCGATCGCGGCGGACTTTCCCAGCCGCGCCCTGGCCAGGGCCAGCAGCGCGAAAATCACGGCGGCAGTATCCAGGCCGAGCGCTTCCAGCGCGGCCGGGGTCGGCGCGTGCTTCGCGGCTAGAACAAACGTGTACTGCGCCCACCAGGACACGTATCCCTGAGCGGCCGCCAGAAGTAGCAGCAAGCCGCTCGCCGTGACCAGCAGCAAGGTTCCGGGCCGAGCGGGCCCGGTCATCCGGACGTTGTAAATGGTCCGCTGTATGGGGCGCTCCGCACCGGCTGAAGCCGGGTCCGGCGGGCCGACCGGGGGTACATGATTTGTGCAACCTTCCGTAAATCCCGCGGGGCCATGATCGACCCATGATCGCCCGCGCTTATCCGCAGGCCGGCGCCTGCGTAGCATTGGCCTCATCAGGAGGGTGTCCCTTCTGTGCGGGCCCTGGCTGGCGTCTCTTCTTGGCCGAAGTGCCAGCCGGGGCCTTTGCGTTTAATAACCCTGCTCTGTCAGGAGCCGATCGACGGCTTCCGCCACGACGTCTTGCACGTCCTTGCCCTCGGTCGCCGCGTAAACGCGGAGACGGCGATGCAGCGACTTCGGCACCCGAGCCCCTAGCTGGGTCCGCTCCTCGCCGCCTGTGGCCTGCTCTGTTGCTTGCGACATTGCCCCTGCGCGGCCCTCCCCTCCCTCAGCTGAAGATCCGGATCCTGTCATCCGCAGACCGCCTTTCAGTGCTGCCAATTGCGGTCAGCGTACAAGTCGTCCCGCTAGCTCCCAAGCTAGCCAGTTAGCTAGTTGACAAGATAACATGTCAGCGTGACACTTCGCTAAACAGCACAAAGCCCGGGCCGGTGTGCCACCACCAGCCCGGGCAAGACCGCCCCACGTATCAGGAGAAAGCGATCATGCTCAACGCTACCCCGGCGGGCGAGCCGAAGCGGGCGAGCGATCGGCCCGCGCGGCGGCGAAGCCTGGCCGCGCAGACAGCGGCACGGCTCACCGCAGCCGGTATCCGCCCTGACGACCCAGCCCTGACCGCGATCATCCAGTGGAATGCCGCCGTTGCCGACCGAAACGAGCGCGAGTCCGAGGCGGGCTAGATGCCGCAGACGCGGCGATCACACGGCAAGGTACCCACGAACGCCACCGGCCTCCTGTACCTGCTGTGTTTCCGCGAACGGCTGGGAACAGACAAGCACTCCATCAAGCACTATCTCGGTTACGCCGAGGACCTGGACGCCCGGCTGGAAAGACACCGGGCCGGGCGGGGCGCCCGGGTCACGCAGGTCCTACGGGAGCGAGGCATCGAGTGGGATCTCGTGGCGGTATGGCCCGGGAACCGAACGATCGAGAACCAACTCAAATTGCACAGTGCAACCCGAATCTGCCCCGAGTGCACACCGGGAGCGGAGCCACCGCGGCAGGTCCAGGCCGTCATGAAGGCCGAGGAGAAGCGGCGGGCACGCGAGGCACGGAAAGCCGCCCGGCAAGTTGAGGCGGCCCAACGCCGCGCGGCTGTCGTGGCCGAGCAGGCAGCCAAGTCCCCGTATGAGCGGGGTGCCGACATGGCCCAGCGATGGATACGCGGACAGGTCGAGGCGGGCCGGACGGCCGAGCAGATCGCAGCCACAAACGCCTACATCACCGGGCCGCTCCAGGAGCTCAGCCACGCCAACGGTGCGAAGGCCGAGACCTTCCACGGGTGGTCCGAAGCGGTCCAAGTCGAGCTAGCACGGGTGCGCGAGAGCGAGCCAACACAGCAAGCGGCGGGCCCAGGGCCCGCAGAGGCGCAAGCCACGGAGAGGTCGGCCCCGGCCGACCAGCCGGAACGGGAGGAACCAATGCCAGAAAACGGGAAAGGGCCATGGCTCACCGATGAACTCATCGACAGGATCCAGAAGCTCGACGCGGGCGAGCCACCGGCCGCCGAAGCCAGCGCCGAGGCTGAGTATGAGCCAACCACTGGAGGCGGCCTTGACGATGGCCGCTTCGCCGATTACGGAGACGGCCCTGCCCCGTCGTGGGAAAAGACCGCAGCTGAAGTAAACGACTGGGAAGCCGAGGCCTGGCAGACGCCAGAACTTGAGGCGGATTTTGAGCCCCCGTACTGACAACTCCCGGCGCCGATTCCGCTGGAATCAAGCCAGCGCCACAACCGACCACGGAGGTAGGCGGTGCCACCGACCGAACCGGGCAGCGCTTCCACGACCATGGCGAAACCGCGAGGCAATCCCTGGGGAGCACGCGGCATCGTCCTGATCGGAGCCGGGCTACTCAGCGCATGCGGGCTGCTCATTACCGGCGGCGCCAACGTGTACCACGCGCAGCAGCTCGCCGCGCACGGAATCACCACACAGGCCGTCGTGACCGAGAATCACGGGTACGGCCCAGACGCCGTACTCGTCCGCTACACGACCACCGGCGGACAGCGCGAACAGGGGATCCTCAACACGCCCGGCCAGGCGGCCGCCTATCCCCGCGGCTCTGAACTCACCGTCATCTACGACCCGGCCGACCCACAGACCGTCACCTTTCCGGGCGCGGGAAACGGCGGCTGGGCGGAGATCGCGGCCGGAGCATCTCTCCTGCTGAGCTGGACCGTGATCGGGCTGGTCTTTGCCGTCCTGTGGCGCCACGCCGCGCGGCGGCGGCGGCCCGCGAACGGACGCGAGCGGGCTGATGGCGGTCAGCCTGCGTAACCAGTAGCTTGGCGAGCCTCGCGCAAAGCCATGACCATCATGGCGAGGTCCGGCGTGAGATTGTCAGTGCAGCCGTCCGTGTCCCAATCCGGCGGCAGCGGCAGTACGAACTCACGCAAGACCATTAGCATGGCGGCGGCGTGCATCCCGCGATCGGCCGCGACGCCTCCGGCCTGCACCGCCTCATCGACTACCGCGGCGAGCTGGATCACAGCGTCAAGCGCGTCCTGGCGCTGAACCACATCGCGGGGGGCTGGGCTCTCAGGGACACCGCGGCGGGCGTAAGTGACCATCAGGCGCTGCATCGTGGCGTACAGGCGCTCGTCGGCGGCAACTGGCTCGGTCACGATGATCACCCTAGCTGCGGCGGGTGACAATGAAGGTTCGGCCGGGCCCGGCGCCGGGTGTCGGGCCCGGCCGTAGCGACAGGTTACGTCAGGTGGTCCAGCGGCGACAGAGCGCGCCTAGGCCAGGTACGCGGCGACGGTGTATGCGGCGTTGCGGTCCAGGACCGCACGGGAATGGTCGTAACGCCGGGTTGTCCGGGGATCCTGGTGCCGGGCATAGTCCTGCACGTCGCGCAAGGGCGCTCCCGCGTCAAGGGCGAAGGTAATCGCCGAGTGCCGCAGCGAATGAGGCGAAATCTGCTCCCAGCCGGGGATGCCCGCCGCACGGGCGAGACGGCGAACGAGCTCCCACAGGTGGGCCTGCCGCAGGCGGCCGCCACTCGCTGTCACCAGTAGCGGCCCGGACATGTGCCGCCACTCCCCTATCCCGGACCTGGCCGCGCGGTCGGCAAGGTAAGCATCCAGCGGCCCACACGTGCCAGGCGTAAGCGGGATCTTCGCCTTCCGGCTGCCTTTGCCCAGCACAGTTAGGATCCGGTGACCCTTGTCCTCGCCGAGGTCGGCCAGATCGGCCGAGCACACCTCATCGACGCGCAACGCATTGTGCAACAGCAGACGCGGCACGACCCGCGTACGAAGACCTTGAGCGCCGGTGTCGGCATCGGCGGCAGCGACCAAGGCGCGAGCCTGGTCACGGTCCAGGGCCGTTGTAGCGGTGTAATCCGGATCGACGGTCGGCCGGGCGACCCCATCAGTGGGGATCCGGCCGGTCAAGACGCCGGCGCCGGCGCAGTAGCGGTAGAACGACGACAGCGCCGACAGTCGCCGCCGAACGCTCGCGGCCGCGGCGCCCTCTCCGAGCTGAGCGGTCGCCCACATATCAACGTGGACTCGGGTAGCGCCCAAAGCATCCGTCTGGAGTCGGCCCAGCCAGCCCGCCCAAGTCACGATGTCGGCGGCGTAGGCGCGGCGAGTGCGCGGCGCCCGCAAGCTGGTCAGCCACGCGGAAACGAGGAGCTGCTCTTGGCCTTCCAGCTCGCCGACCGCTGGCAGTTCCTCGACGGTGCGGGCCAGCAACTCCGCCGCGGCGAGTGCCGGGCCTGAGTCCACCGGGACAGGCAATTGATCAAGGTCAGGCACTGACACGATCGTGATCGTATTGGCGGCCGCCGACAATCGCGGAGACAACTCGCCGGAGGACCCGCCCAGCAAAGAGAAGGCCGGGCGGGTCCTCCGCTACGGGAGCCGGGGCCGACCCTCCGCTTACGGCACATGTTAAGCCGCGAACGCGAACTCTCCCAGGGGCTATGACCTGCAAAAGAGCCTCGGCTGAGCCCGGTCCTCCTCCCCGGCTGCCGATTGTCCGATGGCCCGGCAGAACGCTGGCAAGGCCCCGGCCCTCCGGGTTGCAAGATCCTTTGGCCGCACCCCCAGACAAGCCGAACCCTACGGGCTACCCCTTGGCTTGCCCGGGGACCCCGACGCGCGTCCAAAGCATCTTGCAAGCGCAAGCGCCCGAAACCTTGCCAGAACCTGCCGTGCCAAGGGGGCCGCAGCAGCGGAAGAAGGCCCTCGTTTGGGAGGGCGTCACACCACCGCTGGAAGGAGCAGGATATGCGCGAGGCCACCGCCGAGCCGATCACCCTGGAAGGGTTCAACCCGGGCGATCTGCTGATCGACGCCAACGTGCGCACCAACGCAGAGGCCACCGTCACCAAGGCGGATGTTGCCCTGTGCAAGACCATCGCGGCGGCCCGGCCGGATGGGTGCGGCAACAACGTCCCTATCACCCTCGTGCGGCGGCCAGAGGGCAAGCTGCGGGTCCGGACCGGGCACCGCCGCACCCTCGGCTGCCTGCGCGCCGGCGTGCCCGTACTGGGATTCGTCGCCGGTGACGAAGGCGACGAGCAGGCCGACCGGCGCGCACGACTGATCGAACAGTGGAACGAGAACCATCACCGAGAGGCGATGACCGTCCGCGACGAGACCGCCGCCTTGCTCGCGCTGTTCGATGACGAAGGGATGACCCAGGCGGCCATCGCCAAGGCCACCGGCCAAACCCGCCCGCAGGTCGCCGCGTCCCTCACTGTGGCCCGATCCGAGGTTGCCGTAAAGGCCGCCGAACGGTGGGACTTCCTAGACCTGTTCCAGGCCGCGACCCTGGCCGAGTTCGAGGACGACCAGGAGGCGCTGACCGAGCTAGTCCGGGCGGCGAAGGGCAGCCCCGGCCAGTTCGACCACGTCGCCGCCCAGCTCCGCGCCACCCGCGCCGAGCGGGAAGCCAAGGCCGCATTCACCGCCGAGCTTGAGGCGCAGGGCATTGCCATCTACGGTGACCGGAACACGGTGCCATGGACCCTGGCCCTGGAAAACCTACGCGACGGCGACGGGAACGAGATCACCGCCGAGGCGCACGCCACCTGCCCCGGCCGGGCCGTGACCATCACCTACGACTGGGACTGGGCCGACGGGGCCGAGGCCGCCTACCGGGCCGCTCACGACCTCGCCGACGATGACGACCTGGCCGACATCGAGTTCAGCAGCGACGAGGAAGCGCGCGAGGCCGGATTCGTGCCCGGCTGGCGGGTCGGCCGTCACCTGTGCACGGACCCGCAGGCCTACGGCCACACCAACGTGCACGGCACGCCCAGCGGGCAGCCGACCCAGAAGCAGCAGGAGGCCGAGGACGCAGCCGCCGCAGCCGCCCACAAGACCGAGGAACGCCGCCGGGTCCGGCGGCGCAACGCCGAATGGCGGGCCGCGACCGAGGTCCGCACGGCCCACCTCAAGGCAGTGCTGGCCCGGAAAGCCCCGCCCGCAGGCGCGCTGAAGCTGATCGTTGAGGCGATGGCCCGAGGCGAGACGCAGCCGCAAATGTCCTCACACGGCCACCAGACCGCGTGCGAGCTGCTCGGGCTCACCGGCGACGGCGCGGGCGCCGGGTACCGGGACCTGCTGCTCGCCGAACTGGACCGGGCGTCCGAGAAGCGAGCCCAGGTCCTCGCCCTGGCCATGGTGCTCGGCGCCGCCGAAAATGGCGTCCGCGACGTGCACACCTGGCAAAACGCCGAGAGCAACTACCGGCTCTATTACAGCGTCCCAGAGTCGGCCCGGTACCTGGCCTGGCTAGCCCAGCACACCGAGTACGGGCTGTCCGACATCGAGGCCGAGGTTGCGGCCCACGCCACCGGCCAGGCCGACGCCAGCGAACCCAGCACCGAGGACGAGCAAGGCGTAAGCCGACCGGACAGCGGCGGCGCTCCAGGCGAGAGCGAACCGGAGAAGGACGGCGACAGCGCGGAGCAGAGCGAGGCACCCGCCGAAACCGGCTAAGCCCCCCTCCCCCGCAGACGTGCCCGCCCGCCTTCCCCTCGGGCGGGCACTCACATGCGGGTTGGCATGTACCTGCTAACGACGGGCGGAGACCGTCAGGGCCCGTGGACGATTCCGGCGGAATCAGCGCGGGGGCGCGTGGCCGCCCGGCTGGGCGGGGAAATGTCGGCGGGCAGGTTTACTGTGAGATCTGGCCGGGCACGTCGGCCCGACTCCGAGCTGCGGTCACCTGCGCTGGGCGCGGCGACGAGGACAAGAGGCACCGCCTCGCGTGCGAATCAGGCGTCTTTCCGTGGTCACCCGAGTCCGCGGCGGATGCGCAGGGTCCGCCGAGCAAGGACGAGGCCATGACCGACAGAATCAAGCGCGACGCTCGCGCCCGGGCCGCAGCAACAGGAGAGTCTTACACTCGCGCTCGCCGGGCTGTCGCCCGTGACGCGGGTACCCGCGTCCGGGTAATCGAACCCGCCGAGCCAAGCTCACCGGATCCCTGGCACCACTGGCCCGAGCGCTGGGGCATCGCCCGGCGCGTCGGCAACGAATACGTCATCACCGTTACCGGCAGCATGACCGAAGCGACCGCGCCCGGGCGCGACGGGCTCCGGCTACTTGTCGACTACACCGAACCGGACACCTGGGAACCCCGCATCACCGAAATGCCCCCTGCCGTCTGGGAATGCGCCGGGCGGTGGCTGTGGGCTGCCACCGGCTGGGCGGTCGACGACCCCGGAGACATCGCCGACATGCCCGCCCGGGCTGCGGACAGCTTGGCGCCATTCGAGGTCCGCACGTTCAGCCTCAGCCGGGCCGGAACCTTCGGCGTTGACTACAGCGGCAGCCAGCCCGCTTGGAGCCGCTTCGCCTGGTGCACCACCGAAACCCAGGCCCGCAGGCTGGCCGAGGCCTGCGTCCGCTGGGACTGGGCAGACAACTGCGTGCGAGCCCAAGTCTGGGGACCGCAACCCGACGGCGGTCGTGCCATCATCATGACCGCCAAACCGCCCATCGGCGCCCGCCCGCCGCGTCCGGCCGTGCCGTTCGGAACCATCCAAGGCACCCGCCCGTCCTCCCCGCCGCCCGCAGGCGGGCCCGTCTGGCCAGACCGACGGGCCGAGCCGGGCGAAGACCGGCCGGACTACCACCTGCGAGTCTGGAGCCCAAGCGGCGGCTGGGAAAGCGCCGGATGGTTCACTATGCGCCAGACGGCCAACGTCGGCGCGTGCGTGCTGTGTGTCGGCGCGCCGGGCCAGCCCTGGCCGTTCGGGGAAATCTGGGGGCCCGACTGGCAAGGGCACCGCTCGGCGACCGGCCGCGTGCTGGCTGACATCCTCCCCGACTGGACGCCCGCCGAGTGGCAAGCCCACGCCAGGCAGGCCCGGGGCCGCTAGAAACCGGCAGCCTCAGCCCGGCGAACTGTCAGATGTCAGTCCTAGGCTGACAGCATGAGTGACGAAACCGCAGCAGCACGTGACGGCGAGGACCCTCGGCCTTTCGCCAGCTACACACCCGCCGACCACGCCCGGGTGGCGATGGCCGCTAACGCGATGTTCCTGGCCGGGCTATGCCACCAGGCGATCATCCCCGAACGGTACGCAAGCGAAGACGTGGCCACGGGCACGGCGGGCATCCGGGCGGCGCTAGCCGCCGTCGAGCGCGCCCGCAACCTGCTGGAATCGGCAGTGATCTCGGCGTACGAGTCGGGGCTTACGTGGGAGCAGATCGGCCGGGCCCTCCGGCCGAACCCAGGGCCGGGCGGCGAGCGGGAGGGAATCACCCGCCAGTCCGCACACACGAGGTACGCGCCCGCCGTCGCCGAGTTCCGCGAGCAGCTCGCCGCCGCGATCGCGCGGGCCGACCACGACCAGGACCCCGGTCGGACGGGACCCGCGCGAGTGTGCGACACCGGCTGGTATGCCCCGTACCTCGACAAGGTCACTGCGACGGTCGAGCACCCCGGCATGCTCGCCCCGACCACGAAACCAGGCGAGTTCCTCGGCCGATTGTCCGACCCGGACACCGCCGCACCCGCCCATCTCGGCGGAGTCCGGGGGCCAGACACACCGGTACCGCAGTGCAGCTACACCGAGCAGCTCGCCGAACCCTACCTCGATGACGGAATGTATGGCTGGCTGGTCTGCACTCTGCGCGAAGGGCACCCCGGCAGCCGTCACCAGCTCGCGGTCACCACCGAAGAGTGAGGGCATCACCGATGGCCACCCACGCCGACGCGTCGTATCTCGCCCGGGCGGACGCGTCTCGGCCGGGCCCGCGCGACGCGTCTACTCGAGGCAGGCGCGACGCGTCCACCGTGGTGGAACTCGACGCGTCGCACCGCACCGGCGCCGACACGTCCCGGCCGCCCTGCGCCTGGTGCCGCGGCCGCATCCCGGACGCGGCCCGGTGCGACGCGGTGTGCTGCTCCAAGAGCTGCCGACAGGCGCGGTGGCGGTTCGGCCGGACAGTCGGGCGCGCGGTGGCGGCAGCCGGAATGGCGCCGCTGCGGCTGGCCTACGCCGACCCGCCCTATCCGGGCCGGGCCCACCTGTACCGCGGGCATCCCGACTACGCGGGCGAAGTCAACCACGAAACCCTAATCGGGCGCCTGGCCACCTACGACGGGTGGGCGCTATCGACGTCCGCAATGGCGCTACGCGCAGTGCTGGCGTTGTGTCCGGCGGAGGTAAGGGTCGCTGCCTGGCATCGCGGCGAGCGGGCCGCGCTGTCATGGGAGCCGCTGACAGCATGGGAGCCGGTGATCTACGTCCCGGCCCGGCCGCTCGACCCAGCCCAAGGACGCCGGGCGGATTCCCTAGTGCACGGTGTAGCGCCGATGACCACACTGCCAGGCCGGGTCACCGGCACCAAGCCCGCCACATTCTGCCGGTGGGTTTTTGAGCTGCTTGGCGCCGCGGCTGGCGACACGTTGGACGACCTATTTCCCGGCTCTGGCATCGTCGGCCAGGCATGGGCCACCTACACCGGCGGAACCCGTCGTGCGTCGACGGCGGCGACGCATCGACCGAAGGCTGACATTGCGCGTCCTTCCCTGTAGCGGGGCGGGGGTGGGCGCGGAGCGCCAGCCGACGCTTCACGGAAGACCCCGGGTGCCAATCTCTCCAAACCGGACACCCGGGGCCACCTCACGAGAGGCAGGACCATCATGCACCTCAACTGGCGGAAGTCGTCATACAGCTTCATCGAGCACTGTGTGGAAATCGCCATCGAGCAAGCGCCTCGGGCACCGGTTATCCGGGTACGTGACAGCAAGAATCCGGCGGGTGCCATCCTGGCCTTCACCCCCGCGGCCTGGGCCGCGTTCACCGAAGACCTCAAGACTGAGAGATGATCGCGCGACCTAGCTGAGGCTAGCCCTCGCGGGCCTGAGCCGACCGCTGCGCCGCCGCCATGACGGCCGCCGCTTTGCGGCAGTCTTCAAGGAACTGCAACGCGGTCGGCTCCGGGCCCGGATTGCCGCCATGCTCGCGCAACCAAGCCTCAGTCTTCGGCGCCCGGCGGCACACGGCATCGCGCAGCCGATCGTCCGCGCCCGGCTCATCGGCCGCGAGATCGCACACCGCGATCAGCACCTCCCGGGTGTGCCGCGGGCCCGCATACGCCAATCCCCACCCAAACCCCCGCTCTAGGAGCCGCCGGGCATAAGCCATGCCTACCGTGTCTGCCGTGTCCATTACGCGATCCCTTCGCGGGCTCCTCGCATCACGCCACGCTCGCCACCATGCTAGGGCGGCCAGCCGACATCTAGCCGGGGGGAACGGCGGCGGGCGGGCCTAGCGTGTAATGACAGCCGGGGCAGCCTGCTCGGCGAGAGGTTTGGCATGGACCTGCTAAGCCGCGACCGGGTGATAACTCGCTGTATCACCCGGCGTCGTGCCGCGCGAAGGTGGGGCCAAGACTCACCCGAAAAGCAGCCGAAGGTTGCCGCCACCTGGAGTGCGAGCCAAGGGACTGGCAGAGGCGGGTCGTATACTCCGCTACAAGTGCCGGGGATTTGGGCACCAGCGGTAAAGGGCGCGGACGACCATGGAATTTCAGGTCCTCGGGCCGACCGAGATATGGGCGGGTGGGCATCGGCAAGATCTTGGGCCCGCCCGGGCGCGGTCTGTGCTAGCCATGCTGGCACTGACGCCACGAGCGACAGTACCAGCCGCAACCCTCATTGACCGGCTATGGGATACCCAGCCGCCGCCCAAGGCGAGGGAAACGCTGAGCACCTACATAGCCCGGCTGCGAGCGTCGCTCCGGCAGGCCGGTGGGGATGGCAGCCAACTGACCGGACGGGCAGGCGGTTACGTTCTCGACGTCGACCCCGAAGCGATTGACCTGCACCGGTTCCGCCGGATGCGGCGGCAAGCTGACGCGCTTATCGCCAGCGGCGACTACGGCGACGCCGCTGGGCTGCTCCGCGAGGCGGACAAGCTCTGGCGTGGACAGGCGCTCGCCGGGTGCACGGGCGACTGGGCGGCGAGGATGCGCGACAGCCTGGAAGATGAGCGCCGGGCGGCGATCCTGGAGCGCGCCAAGTGTGACTTGGAATTGGGCCGACATGCCGACCTAGTAGGCGAACTCCAGCAGTTGCTAGCGCAGTACCCGCTAGATGAGACGTTCGTCGGCCTGCAGATGACGGCCCTGTATCAGAGCGGGCGAATAG